>Ga0256829_1000043_pt1 | contig 171780 bp, 143 predicted proteins | sample 131447metaG_FD_185979 | JGI IMG/M metagenome (GOLD analysis project Ga0256829, IMG submission 185979) | Hydrothermal vent microbial communities from Lau Basin, Pacific Ocean - 131-447 | ecosystem: Environmental > Aquatic > Marine > Hydrothermal vents | place: Pacific Ocean: Lau Basin... | reverse complement strand
CTTTCTCTTTCAGGCGGACGGCTTCTTCTACGGCGATTTCGCAGAAGGGGTTCATCGACATCTTGACGTTGGCCAGATCAACGCCGGAGTTGTCTGCTTTGACGCGAACCTTGACGTTGTAATCAACCACGCGCTTAACGGCAACGAGGATTTTCATGGACGTTAGTCCTCCACAAGTCTTGAGACGCCCGCGGGCGCATGACGTTAAAAGGGGTGCATAGGATACCGGGCAGAGTGAGCGCCCGAAAGTACAAATTGTCGCTTTGTTGGACAAAAATGCCGGGTTAGTGACCGATTGTCGCCAACCCGGCAGTCCTGAAGGGAATTACGCGGCGCCGAGTTGCGCTGCGTAAGCTTCCAGGTGGTGGTCATCATCACCAAACTGGTGGCTGATCATGACCAGGCGCTTGGCGTAGTGGGCGCCGTTGTACTCCCAGGTCATGGCGATACCGCCATGCAGCTGGATGCACTGCTCGGCCACGTAGCGACCTGCGCGGTTGACGATGAACTTGGCGGCGGCCAGCTTGGCGCTGCGCTCGGCGCTGTCGGCATCGTCTGCCAGCGAGGCGGCCAGAATGGCCATGGAGGTGGCACGCTCCAGCTCGCTGATCATGTCGACCATGCGGTGTTGCAGGACCTGGAACTTGCCGATCGGCACGCCGAACTGCTTGCGGGTCTTCAGGTAGTCCAGGGTCAGGTCGCAGGCAGTGCGCATGGCACCGACCGCTTCGGCACACAGGGCAGCGATGGCGCGGCCGCTCTGGTAGCGAATGGCGTCGAAGGCCTTGCCGGCTTCGCCCAGCAGCTCGCCTGGCGCGTTGTCCAGGAACAGCTCGCAGGCTTTGCGACCGTCAACGGTGGCGTACACGCGGCGGGTTACGCCGGCAGCGTTCGGGTCAACCACGAACAGGCTGATGCCTTGCTCGTCACGGCTGTTGCCAGCGGTACGGGCAGAAACCAGGATCTTGCCGGCAGTCTGACCGCCGATCACAACACCCTTACGGCCGCTCAGGCTCCAGCTGCCGCCTTGCTCGGTAGCAGTGGTGGTGACGTTGGCCAGGTCGTAGTGGCTGTTCAGCTCGTCCAGTGCAACGGCGGCTTGCAGCTCACCGGTAGCAATGCCGCCCAGCAGCTCTTCTTTCTGCGCGTCGCTGCCCAGCTGGCCGATCAGGCCGCCAGCCAGCACTACGGACTCCATGTAGGGTTCCAGGCAGATGCCCTTGCCCAGTTGTTCCATGATCAGCATGGTTTCAACGCCGGTGCCGCCGAAGCCGCCCAGTTCTTCAGAGAACGGAATGGCGGTCAGGCCCAGCTCACCCAGCTGCTGCCAGAAGGCGGTGCTGAAACCGGCTTCGCTGGCGCTGAATTTGTTGCGGCTTTCGAAATCGTAAACGTCGCGAACCAGGCGTTCAGCGGTTTCTTTGAGCATTTGCTGCTCTTCAGTCAGTTTGAAATCCACGGTCGGCCTCCTCAGAGCTCAAGAATCATTTTCGAGACGATGTTCTTCTGGATCTCGTTGGATCCACCGAAGATCGACAGTTTGCGCATGTTGAAGTACTGCGACGCCGGGGTGGCCGCGTAGTCGTCAACCAGCATTTCGCCGTCGTAGTCCAGTTCCATTTCTTCCGGCAGGAAGGGCAGGGCATACGGACCCAGCGCCTTGCGCATCAGGTGCGTGATGGCCTGACGGATTTCGGTGCCTTGCACCTTCAGGATGGAACTCTCGGAGCCCGGTACGCCGCCTTCGGACGCTGCGGCAACGATACGCAGGGTGCTCATTTCCGCCGCCATCAGCGACATTTCGACTTCGGCGATCTGGCTGCGGAACAGCGCGTCTTCGAGCAGCGGCTTGCCGTTCTTCTGCTGCTTGGAGGCGATGCGCTTGAGGTTGGTCAGCGCGGCCTTGGACGCACCGATACCAGCCAGGCCGGTACGCTCGTGAGTCAGCAGGTACTTGGCACAGGTCCAGCCCTTGTTCTCTTCACCGACCAGGTTCTCGACCGGTACCTTGACGTCGTCGAAGAAGACTTCGTTGACTTCGTGGTCGCCGTCCAGGGTGATGATCGGGCGAACGGTGATACCCGGGGTCGCCATGTCGATCAGCAGGAAGGAGATACCACGCTGCTGCTGGGCTTCGGGATCGGTACGCACCAGACAGAAGATCCAGTTGGCATGCTGGCCTAGGGTAGTCCAAGTTTTCTGACCGTTGACGATGTAGTGATCGCCATCACGCACGGCGCGGGTCTTCAGCGAGGCCAGGTCGGAACCGGCGCCCGGCTCGGAGTAACCCTGACACCACCAGTCAGTGCCATCCAGAATGCGCGGCAGATAGGTGGCTTTCTGCTCTTCGGTACCGAACTTGATGATCACCGGAGCAACCATGTTGACGCCGAACGGCACCAGGCGCGGCGCGCCGGCAGCGGCGGACTCTTCGTCAAAAATGTGCTTCTCGATCGGGCCCCAGGTGGTGCCGCCGTGCTCTACCGGCCAGCCCGGCGCGTACCAGCCGCGCTTGGACAGGATTTTCTGCCAGCGCTCGTGGTCTGCCTTGTGCAGGTGTTTGCCCAGCTTGACCTTCTGAGCGATGTCGGCAGGCAGCTCCTGCTTCAGGAATTCACGCACTTCATCACGGAAGGCGAGCTGTTCGGGAGAAAAATGGATTTCCATTGTGGTTCCTCGTTGTAATACGGGTATCCGACGGTCAGCCCGTGGGCTGACCGTACTGATTCATCACAGGTCGGCGAACTTGCGCCCTTCCTTGGCCAGTTTTTCCAGCAGAGCGGCCGGCTTCCACCAGGCGCCATGTTGTTCGTGGAATTCGCAGATGCGGGCGTACACGCGATCCAGGCCGACCGCGTCAGCATAGAACATCGGGCCGCCCTGATGCGCGGGGAAGCCGTAGCCGTTCAGGTAGATGACGTCGATGTCGCTGGCGCGCTGGGCAATACCTTCTTCCAGAATCTTGGCGCCTTCGTTGATCAGGGCGTAGATGGTGCGCTCGATGATGTACTCATCGCTCAGCTCACGACGCTCAATGCCCTGCTCCTTGGAAGCGGCTTCCATGATGGCCGGCAGTTCCGGGTTGGGCAGCGGGGTGCGCGAGCCCTTCTCGTAAACGTAGAAGCCTTTGCCGGTCTTCTGGCCGAGCAGGCCGGCTTCGGCCATCTTATCCAATACGACCGGTAGCTTGAACTCGGCCGGCAGGGTCTGACGCTGACGGGTACGAATCGCCAGGCCGATATCCAGGCCGGACAGGTCGCGCATGGCGAACGGGCCCATCGCCAGACCGAACTTGCGCAGCGCGCCGTCGATCTGCTCCGGGGTACCGCCTTCTTCCAGCAGGAACTCGGACTCGCGGCCGTACTGGAATACCATGCGGTTGCCGACAAAGCCGTCGCACACGCCCACCGGCACCGAGACTTTCTTCAGCTTCTTGCCGATCGCCATGGCGGTAGCCAGTACGTCGTTGGCGGTTTTCTCGCCACGCACCACTTCCAGCAGGCGCATCACGTTGGCCGGGCTGAAGAAGTGCAGGCCAACCACATCCTGCGGGCGCTTGGTGAACTCGGCGATGGCGTTCAGGTCCAGCGAGCTGGTGTTGGAGGCCAGAATGGCGCCGGGCTTGCAGTTGGCGTCCAGTGCTTCGAAGACCTTCTGCTTGACGCCCATGTCTTCGAACACGGCTTCGACAACAACGTCGACGTCGGACAGGTCGGCATAGTCGGTCACGCCGCTGATCAGAGTCATGCGCTGTTCCAGCGCGTCCTGGCTCAGGCTGCCGCGCTTGACGCTCATGCCGTAGGTGTCACGGGCGCGCTCAAGGGCTTTGTCGCGGGCTTCTGAGCTGATTTCCAGAATCTTCACCGGAATACCGGCGTTGGCGAAGCAGATGGCAATGCCGACGCCCATGGTACCGCCACCGATGACCGCGGCCGACTTGAAGTCGCGCACCGGGGTGTCTTTCGGCAGGTCGTTGATCTTGGAGGCCTGACGCTCGGAGAAGAAGGCGTGAACCAGCGCGGCGCGCTGCGGCGACACCAGGCACTCGCCGAACAGCTCGCGCTCGCGCTTCAGGCCCTCAGCCAGCGGCAGGGCAAAAGCGGCTTCAACGGCGGAGACGCAGCGCTGGGGCGAAAACAGACCCGGCATCTTCTTCTCGATTTCGGCGCGCTTGGCAGCAACAGCGGCGGCGTTGTCGACGCCGTCGAGCTTGTCGGTACGCTCACCGGTGCGACGCGGACCCTTGCCTTCGGCCAGCAGCTTCTCGGCAAAAGCGATACCGGCAGCGGTCAGGTCGCCCTCAACCAGCTCGTCGATCACGCCCAGATCGTGCGCTTCCACGGCACCGATCGGGTTGCCGCTGACGATCATGTCCAGGGCCTTGGCAACGCCAACCAGGCGCGGCAGGCGCTGGGTACCGCCAGCACCCGGCAGCAGGCCGAGTTTCACTTCCGGCAGACCCACCTTGGCGCTCTTGACGGCGATACGGTAGTGGCAGCTGACGGCCACTTCCAGGCCGCCGCCCAGGGCGGTGCCGTGGATGACAGCAACGCTCGGCTTGCTGCCGGCTTCGATGCCGTTGACCACGTCAGGCAGGCTCGGCTCCTTCGGCGGCTTGCCGAATTCCTTGATGTCCGCGCCGGCCATGAAGGTCATGCCTTCACAGACCAGGACGATCGCCTTGACGTCCGGATCGGCTTCGGCAGCTTTGAAGCTTTGCTGCAGGCCTTCACGCACGGCGATGCCGAGGGCATTGACCGGGGGATTGTTCACGGTAACGACCGCGATGGCGCCTTTGCGCTCCAGAGTGACCACATCAGACATGCTCGATCTCCGTCTGTTTTGTTGGGTGTGTTTCACTACGCGAAATAGCGGAATCATGTTTCGCTAGGCAAAATACAAAAAATAAAACCGCTTGTCGATGCCTCGGGAAAAGGAAATGGGGGTTTATTAGTTAAGGTGATGAATCCGGCCGTCGCTAGCGATGGCCGGATTCATCACAGCTGCAAGCTGCAAGCTTCAAGCGAACCCCGAACCGGAGGGGGCTTGTTTCAGGTGGGCACAAAAAACCCGGCTCACACAGGTCCGGGTTTTTCTTGCCGCTTGAAGCTTGCCACTTGAAGCTTGCCGCTTGCAGCTGGGGTCAAACCCCAAGCCTTTCGATATCGCGCGCGAGCATGGCGAGCTGGTGGGCCAGCTGGGTTTTGACACGCTCTTCGGAGACCAGGTAGGAGGGGGCGCCGCAGGTGAGTACCATCAGGCTGCCGTCTTGCAGGCGCAGCGGCACGCCGGCGGCGTTGACGCTGCGATCCCAGTCGCCGAGTGAAAGGCAGAAGCCGTGCTGCTGGTACTCATCAAAGCTGCGCTGCAGCGAGGCCTGCAGTTCCGGCCAGGTATCCGGGTTGCGGGCTTCGATCGCGCTCAGCAGGTAGCTGCGCTCGTCGTCCTTCATGGCGGCCAGATAGGCGCGTCCGGCGGCGGTAGTGGCCAGCGGCAGACGCTCGCCCACATCCATGCGCAGTGAGGTGGATTCCGACGGGCGGCAGTTTTCGACATAGATCATCGACAGGCGGTCGCGGCAGGTCAGACCGACCGAGGTATTGGTGTTGCGGGCAAACTCATCCAGGTACGGCTTGGCCAGCTGGCGCACACGCAGGTTGGAGACGTAGGCATAGCCCAGCGCCAGTACGCCGGAGTCGAGTTGGTACTTTTCCAGTTGAGTGGAGTAGCTCAGGTAGCCCAGCTTGGTCAGCGTGTAGGTCATGCGCGAGACCGTCGGCTTGGGCAGTCCGGTGATGCGAGCGATATCCTGATTGCCCATGACCACGGAACCCTGGCTGAAGGCGCGCAACACGTCCAGCCCGCGTGACAGCGCTTCAACGAATTTGCGGTCCTTGGCAGGGGCGTCCTTTACTGTTGGTTCCAGCTCATCTTTCATCGGGTCATGTACCTTGTGGCGCATCAGGGTGATGCGGCCGAATGTGGTTTGGTGCCTTATCAGGTATTGCTGTCGCCAGCGCGCGGAAAGATATCACGATCAAAAGCCCGGCACAGTGACACACTGATACTCTGTATCTGTTTTGTTAATGGCGGCAGTGCGAAGTGTCTCGATCATTGCACAGCCCGCCTTGAATAGACTAGCATCTTTTTGGTATTTCGTTCCGCAGTGCAAAACAATAGTCCAAAAACAAGAGGCTGAGATGTCTACACCTGAGCACTATGCCGTCAGTGCGCAACTGGCAGAACTGGGTCACACCACGATCTTCGATATCCTGGAACAGTCCTGCAGCCGCTATGGCGACAGTCCGGCATTTTCTTGCGGCGCCGACACTCTGACCTTTAATCAACTGCGTGGCCGCGCCGACGCTTTTGCTCGTTATCTGCGCCAGCATGCCGGTCTGCAGCCCGGTGACCGCCTGGCCATTCAGCTGCCCAACCTGCTGCAGTACACCATTGCCATCTTCGGAGCTCTGCGTGCCGGCCTGGTGATCGTCAATACCAACCCGCAGTACACCTATCACGAAACTCGCCACCAGTTTGCCGACTCCGGCGCTCGCGCCGTGGTCGTGCTCGACAAGCTGGTCCCGCTGGTGCGCAAGATCCAGGGCGCCACCGAGATCGATACGCTGATCGTCACCAGTATGGATGATTACAGCAACCCGCAATTCGACAGTAGTGAGTCGGACGAGGTGCGCTTTATGCAGGCGCTGCGGCTGGGCGACGAGCTGCCGGCCATCGAGACGGAGCGCGGCCTGGATGACCTGGCGCTGCTGCAATACACCGGCGGCACCACCGGGGTGTCCAAGGGGGCGATGCTGACCCACCGCAATATTCTCTGCAACGTGCTGCAGGCGGTAAGCATCCTCAAGGAAGGCGATGTGGATTACGGCAATGAAGTGCGGGTGTCGCCGCTGCCGCTCTACCATATCTTCGCCTTCACCGCGAACTGCATCGCCTCGGTGTTTACCGGTTTCCACACCATCCTGATCACCAATCCGCGCGATCTGGATGGGCTGATTGCCGATCTCAAGCGTCACCCCTTCACCCTGCTGACCGGTATCAACTCGCTGTTCGTGTCGCTGATGAATCACCCCGAGTTCGACAACGTCGATTTCAGTCGCCTGAAGTGGGTCAACTCGGGCGGTGCGCCCCTCAATACCGAGATCGCTCGCCGCTGGCAGGCGCGCACCGGCAGCGTGGTGCGTGAAGGTTACGGCCTGACCGAAACCTCGCCGGTGGTGGTCGCCTCGACCTCCAAGACGCCATATAAAGAAGGCTTTATCGGGCAGCCGGTGATCGACACCTGGGTCAAGACCGTGGATGACAATGGCAACGAAACGCCACGCGGCGAGCCGGGCGAAGTGCTGGTCAAGGGCCCGCAGGTGATGCAAGGCTACTGGCACCGTCCAGACGAGACGGCTGCTACCTTCTCGGACGACGGCTGGTTGAAGACCGGTGACGTCGGCGTGCTGGATGAAGAGGGCTTCCTCAAGCTGGTCGACCGCAAGAAAGACATGATTCTGGTCTCCGGTTTTAACGTTTACCCCAACGACGTGGAAGACGCCGTGATGCTTCATGCCGGTATTCGTGAGTGCGTTGCCGTAGGCGTGCCGGACGAGCGCACCGGTGAGGCGATCAAGATCTTCGTCAGCCTGAACGACGCCACGCTGGATGACAGTGCCATTATTGGCCACTGTCGGGAACACCTGACCGGCTACAAGGTGCCCAAGCACGTCGAGATCCGCGACGACCTGCCCAAGTCCACCGTCGGCAAGCTGTTGCGACGGGTACTGCGTGACGAAGCGCGCGGTGAGGGCAAGGCGTGAGTGAGCCACTGCAGTTCAGCCTGCAGGACGGGGTGGCTGAGATCCAGCTGGACGACGGCAAGGCCAATGCGTTGTCGGAAACCATGCTGGAGCAGTTGCTGGCGGCCATCGCCAAGGCGGCGGAGGCCGATGCAGCGCTGCTGATCAGCGGTCGCCCCGGGATCTTCAGTGGTGGCTATGACCGCAAGCTGATTGACGCCGGTGGCCCGGCTTGCGACGCCATGCGCGCCGCTGGTGATCGGCTGACGCTGGCGCTGCTGGATTACCCGGCACCGGTGGTCATCGCCGCCACGGGCCATGCAATGGCCAAGGCCGCCTTCATGCTGCTGCTGGCGGATTACCGGCTGGGCACCGAGGGTGACTACCGGGTATCGCTGAACGAGGTTGCGATTGGCATGACCATGCCGGATGGCGCCATGCTGCAGGCGCGCGCGCGTCTGTCGCCGCAGTGGCTGAACCGCTGCGTCCTGCAGGCCGAGGTATTTGCCTCGGCCGGCGCGCTGGAAGTCGGTTTCTTTGATGAGTTGCAGCCGGCCGATCAGCTGCTTGAGCGTGCCCGCGCCAAGACCCGGCAGTTGGCAGGGCTGGACCGTCGTGCCTACCGCGAGACGCGGGCGCTGCTGAATGCGCCGTTGCGTGAGGCGTTTGTCGGCTTGCTGGGCTGAGTATCGGCATGGTTTCTGGTAGTTCGCTTTTCGCCTTCACGGCGAGCTAAGGGGAGCCCCCCTTAGCAATCCCCCCGGGCACCCGACTACGCGGCCCTTCGGGTTCGCTGCGTTGCTCGATTTATCGGGGAGCCACAAAACTCGTCGCTACGCTCCTCAGACAACCTGTGGCTCTTTTTCCCGACAAATCTGCGCTACTCACCCGCGTAAACGGGACCACAAGCGGTGCACACTCTGCCTATTGTGGAGCGTCTCCAGGTTCGTATCTCTTCCGCTAGTCTGGATGAGGCCCGCCTATTCCTTGAAATACGCCACCTGGGTGGTGGTCAGCAGCAGCTGGCCGTCGTCACTCCACAGGTGCGCGACCTGATCCGAGTAATTGTTGTGCATGCGCGTGGCGCGGGCGTGGCCGAGGACATGGCGGTCGCCGGCGCGCGCCAGTTGCTCGGTGTCGGCGTGGAAATAGTGGGTCAGCGATACGGTGCCGGCCGGGGTGAAGCGCTGGCGGCGATGGAAAATCCGCGGGGCAAAGACGTCACCCAGTGCCGTCAGCGAAGCGAAGTCCAGCGGGCGGGCCGGATTGTCGCGGGTCCATAGCAGGGTTTCGCTGTCGGCATCCTCGGTGCTGTCCGAGCGACTGGGGTCGAACAGGCCGGACACATAGCGGAAATCGTAATTGCGGAACCAGTTGCGTTCGCTGCGCACCAGCTGTGGCAGGCTGTCGGCGGCAGGGGCTGCGGGCATCTCATGCTGCTGCTCGGACCAGGTCTCACGGCGGGTGGCGAAGAAGGCAGTGGCGCTGGTAACCACCTCGCCGTCCTGCTTCTGCAGCAGCAGCCAGTGCTGGGTTGAGCGATTGGTGCGCAGCGGGACGGCCTCCAGGTCAAAGGCACCGAGCTGGACCGGGCCGGCAAAGTTCACGGTCAGCGAGACCGGTTCGCCAATGCGCTCCGGGTGCTGCAGGGCGCCGTTGAGCAGGGTGGCGGCGGTAACGCCGCCGAAGGGGCCGACCATGTTCTGGAAGCTGTCATCAACCTCGCCCTTGAACAGGTTGGTGCCAGCGGCGGTCAGGGCGATGGCACGGTCAAAGGCGTGACTGGCGGTGGGGGAAGCGGTCATCTTTGGGGTTCCGTTACAGCGGGAAAGGACAATATGATGGTCATAATAGGGCGCTGTCAGGCGTCCTGGCCAGCAAGCTTGATGCGGTGAATTCGCGGTCATCGACGGTGGCGAGGGCGCCGCCTGTCAGGGTGGCGGCACCCGTTGCGAGTGCCGCTTTTGCTGCTTGTCACGGCTGCTGAACGGCCTGTCAGCCGCGCTGATAGGTGCCGATCAGGCGGTTCATCGCCGTGGCGTGCGGCTCGATCTTTTCCAGCAGTTGCCACAGGGTCAAACCGGCCGGCAGATTCAGCTCGGCGTCCAGCGCGATGACCCAGAAATAGTACTTGTGCTGGCCATGACCTTCCGGCGGCAGCGGGCCGTTGTAGCCGCTGTTGCCGAAGTTGTTCACGCCCTGGGTATAGTCGGCGCAGCCTTCGGCCAGTTCGCTGACGCTGGCCGGGATGTTGTAGAGCACCCAGTGTACGAAGCCGTAGGTGCCATTGGCGGAAATCAGCGGTGCGTCCGGATCGTGGCAGATGACGGCGAAGGACTTGGTGCCCTCCGGTGCGTTCTTCCAGCTCAGGGCGGGAGACACATCAACGTCGTCGCCGGTGTACTTGGTGGCAATGGCGCCGTTGTTGTCGAAGGCGCTGCTGGTGAGCTCTAGCTCATTCGAAAAGGCAAATCCCATGGTGTTCTCCTTGGCGTTGAAGGTGAAGACGACTGAAACAGGACAGCGTCTGCTGACAGGTGCGTGTCAGTTGATCAGTGCACTCAGCAGCCAGAGTCCAAGCAAGACCCAGATGATACCCAGCACGATCTTGCGGCGGATAAAGGCGCGCACCCCGGTATAGATCAGGAACAGGCCAAGTACCACTGCTGCAATACTCAGCCAGTTGCTGTTGACGCCTAGCGCGCTGGCAAAACCGTTGATGAAGTCGGAGCTGGCATTGCTCAGCATGGTGAACAGCCAGACCAGGCTGTCGATGACAACGCGGACGACGCTACCGATGGCCGAGCCGAGCCATTCAAAGGGGCTGCTGGAGTTGAGCTGCATGCAAGGGGTCGCTGACAAGGAATGAGGGGGTAGAAGCTATCAGCTTCAAGCCGCAAGCTTCAAGCAGAACGCGCCGCATTGGGCTGGAGGCGAAAGGCTTGAGGCTGGAAGGTCAAGCTGGGAGAAGGTGGGCAGGCAGTGTGGCGGCACAAGCGGCTGGCACACTACCTTAGCCTTCAGCCTGATCGAGCGCGTCAAACGCGCTCGATCACCGCCGCCACACCCTGGCCCAGACCGATGCACAGGCTCACCAGCGCGTAGCGCTTGCCGGTGCGCTCGAGCTGACGCAGGGCGGTCAGGGTCAGGCGCGCACCGGAGGCTCCCAGCGGGTGGCCGACAGCGATGGCGCCGCCGTTGGGGTTCAGGCGCGGGTCGTCGAAGGCAATACCCAGTTGCTTGGCGCAGCCGAGGACCTGGGAGGCGAAGGCCTCGTTGATCTCGATCACGTCCATGTCGTCCAGCGTCAGGCCGGCGCGGCTCAGGGCCTTTTTGCAGGCTTCTACCGGGCCCAGCCCCATGACGCGTGGCGCAACACCGGAGATGGCACCGGCCAGAATCTTCGCACGCGGCTTGACGCCGTACTTCTGGCCGGCGGCTTCACTGCCGATGATCAGCGCAGCGGCGCCGTCGTTGACGCCGGAGGCGTTGCCGGCGGTGACCACGCCACCGTCAAACAGCGAGCGCAGGCCGGACAGCGCGGCCATGTCGCTGCTGGGGCGCGGGTGTTCGTCCTGATCAACCACCTTGGCGGGCTTTTTGCGGCCTTGGAAAACCTCGATCGGGTGGATCTCTTCGGCGAAGAAGCCCTCGGCGCGGGCTTTCTCGTACAGCGCCTGGCTGCGAGCGGCGTAGGTGTCGGCCTCTTCGCGGCTGATGCCCAGGTCGGCCGCGACGTTGTCGGCGGTCTGCGGCATGGTGTCGTCACCAAACTGCTTCTCGACCTTGGGGTTCGGGAAGCGCGCGCCGATGGTGCTGTCGAAGGCGCGGAAGTCGCGGCTGTAGGCGCTTTCGCTCTTGGCGATGACGAAGGGCGCGCGGCTCATGCTTTCCACGCCGCCAGCAACGAACAGCTCACCCTCACCGACCTTAACGGCGCGGGCGGCGTCGAGGATGGCAGCCAGACCGGAGCCGCACAGACGGTTGATGGTAACGCCGGCCACTTCCTGCGGAAGGCCGGCCAGCAGGCCGGCGTGGCGGGCAACGTTGCGGGCGTCTTCACCGGCCTGGTTGGTGTTGCCCATGACCACGTCTTCGTAGTCCTGGCCCTCGAAGGGGTTACGAGCCACCACGGCGCGAATCACTTCGGCCAGCAGGTCATCCGGGCGCACGCTGGCCAGCGCGCCGGCGTGGCGGCCGAAGGGGGTACGCAAACCATCATAGATATAGGCAGTCATGCTCTTACTCCTGGAAATCGGGTGTGGTCAAAGGCAGGTCCAGCTGTACCCGGCGACGAAGCCAGGGGCTGGGGCGGTAGCGCGGCTCACCGTAGTTGCTCTGCAGATTGTTGAGGACGGCCAGAATATTGGCTTCGCCGTAATGCTCACCGAAGGCCAGCGGGCCTTTGGGGTAACCCAGCGCCAGTTGAATTGCGCGGTCCAGTGTTTGCGGGGCGGTGATGCCTTTCTGCACGATTTCGCAGCCCAGATTGACCACGCTGGCGATCAGTCGCTGGATGACAAAACCGGGGGAGTCGTTGATCACCTCCACGGGCACACCATCGGCGCCGAGGGCCTGGCGCGCCTGGGCGACAACGTCGGCGCGGGCGGCAGGTTGGCGCATCAGGGTGCGGCGTTTGTCCCAGTTGGCGAAGCTGTCCAGGGCCAGCGTGCGCTCGGCCGGCAGGCCCAGTTGGGTCAGCGCGCTGCTGCAGTCATCGCCCAGCGGGGTCACCAGGCAGATGGCGTCGTCCGACGGCTTGCTGCCGGTTTCCAGGGTGGCGCCTGCCTTGCTCAGTACCTCGCTGACCTGGCCGCGTAGCGCGTCATCGTCGGTTTCCAGCCAGAACGGGCGGGTGATCAGTACGGTCTCGGGCTGCGCTTCGGCCGGCTCGATCTTCTGGCCGTCTTCGTAGCGATAGAAGCCCTGACCGGTCTTGCGGCCCAGCAGGCCGGCAGCCACGCGCTGGGCGGCGATGAACGAGGGGGTGTAGCGCGGGTCGTGGTAGAACTGCTCGTAGACCGACTCCATCACCGCGTGGGACACGTCCAGACCGGTCAGGTCGAACAGCTCGAAGGGCCCCATGCGAAAGCCCGGGCCATCACGCAGGATGCGGTCGATCTGCGATGGCGTGGCGACGCCTTCGCTGAGCATGCGCAGGGCTTCAGTGCCGAAAGCGCGACCGGCGTGGTTGACCAGGAAGCCGGGGGTATCCGGGGTGATCGCCGGGAAGTGACCAGCCTGGTCGGCCAGCGCCACCAGCGCCTGAATATGACGCTCGTCGGTGCGCTCGCCGCGCACGACCTCGACGATTTTCATCAACGGCACCGGATTGAAGAAGTGGAAGCCGGCGACGCGTTCCGGGTGCTTGGCGGTGCTGGCAATGCGGGTGACCGACAGCGAGGAGGTGTTGGTGGCCAGTACACAGCTTTCGCTGACAATGGCTTCCAGATCGGCAAACAGCTTCTGTTTGACCTCCAGCAGCTCGACGATGGCCTCGATCACCAGGTCGCAATCGGCCAGGTCGCTCAGCTTGGCCGCCGGCTGCATGCGCGCGACGGTCGCTTCCAGCTCGGCTTCGGTCAGCTTGCCCTTGGCCTGGGCGCGTTGCAGCAGGTTGCGGTTGAAGGCCAGTGCTTCGTCGATGGCCTCCGCACGGGTGTCGAACAGCAGAACCTGCTGACCGCTGCTGGCGAACAGTTGGGCGATGCCGCGGCCCATGGCTCCGGCGCCGATGACGCCAATCCGCTTGAACATGCTTTGCCTCCTGGAGTACGCTGATTGTTCCGCATGGCGAAACGGTATTTCGTTTAAAGTGGTGCGAGATTAAATCCTGTGCCCGGGGAGTGCAAGTTTGGCGACAGTCTGAACACTGCTTCCCGTGGCATACTCGCCGGCTTCAAACTGGTCGTATTGTGCGCCGTGCAGGCTGCCAAACAGACGCGTCGCGTCCAGTCGGCCAGATCGAGTGTAGAGAATAAAAGGTGTCGCGCCCGTGAATCAGGATCATCGTCAGGCTATCGCCCGTACCGTAACAGGCTTTTTTCAGGAGCTGGGTGCCCAGTTGGAAGAGTACTCGGAGGGGCGTGCCGTAGTCGGTCTGACCCTGACCGAAAAACACATGAACAACGCCAGCTCCCTGCATGGCGGCGTCACCGCGAGTCTGCTGGACATCGCCATGGGCCTCTGTGGCACCTGGGCGGCCTCGCCGGAGGAGCGCCGCGTTGCGATTACCCTGTCGCTGAATACCAACTTTACCTCGACCGCACCGGCCGGCACCCGCGTGCGTGCGGTCGCGACCTGCCGCAATGCTGGGCACAAGATCTTCATGGCCAGCTGCGATCTGCTGGACGAGAACGACAAGCTGATCGGCTTTGGTGAGGGCGTATTCAAGAAGGGCGCCTACCGCAAGGATCTGCCGTGACCCCTGCCTGGCTGCTGCCCCTTGGGGTAGTGCTGGAGCTAGGCGCACTGCTTGGCCATGTGCCGCCGCTCAGCTGGGCGGCGGCGCTGGCCTTTGGCGTCTACTTTTTGCTGTATTTTCAGCGTCTCAACCCGTATCCCCGCTGGCTGGGCATGGTCACCCTGGCGGTGCTGGTGGCGGCGGTGTGGTTCGCCCGCCCAGAGGCCAGCCTCTGGCCAAAACTGGCCAGTTCGGTGGCCTATTACACCAGCTTTCTCGGCGCGCTCGGGCTGATGCAGCTGCTGGCCCAGCGTCTGCCCCAGCTGCGTGAACTGCACAAGGCGTTGCTGTCGGGCTCCAAGGTCGTGCTGTATCCGCGTTATGTGCTGGCGGCGGGCAGTATCGGTTCGATTCTCAACTTCGGCATGATGAATCTGCTTTGCGGCACCCTGACCGACCATCTCAAGCGTTATCCGCTCAGTGACGAGCAACGCCGGGCCGGGTTGCGTAGCGTCATGGTGACGACCCTGCGCGGCTTTGCCCTGGTGCCGCTGCTGGCGCCGACCAGTGTGACCATCGCCATCATCTCGCGCGAGATGCCGGAGCAGTCCTGGAGCACCATGGTGCCCTATGGTGCGGTTGCGGCGCTGATGATGATCGTGGTCGGCTGGCGCCGGGAAACCACAGGCTTGCTCGCGCTGCGTGACAACATCGGCGATACCAGCAAGGCTGACGGCATGCCGCAATTGCTGATTGGCAGCCTGCTGGGGCTGGGCGCCATCGGGCTGCTGGCCTCGGTGACCGATCTCAGTGCCTCCCAGGCTGCCATGGTGCTGGTGCCGGCCGGCGTTGTCAGTTATCTGCTGTGGCGCGAGCGCTCGCCGCGGACCGTGGTAGAGGAGGTGGCCGGCAACATGGTCAGCATGCACAACGAGATGTTCATCTTCGGTTGTGCGGCGCTGCTGGGCGGTGTGCTGGGGGCGGTGGCGCCACTGGAAGAGATTGCTGCCTGGCTGGCGCAGGAACCCAAATACAATGTGCTGCTGGCCATCGGTACGCTGTTCAGTACCATCGTGCTGGCCGTCTTGGGGCTGGCGCCGATTGTCTCGCTGTCGCTGACCGCCGGACTGCTGGCGCAGCTGGCCCATCTTGGTGTGCCGATCATGACGCCGGCAGTGGGCCTGATGTGCGGCTTCTCGCTGGCCATGATCTTCTCGCCCTTTGGGCCTTCCACCCTTATTCTGTCGCGCTACAGTGGTGAGTCGCCTTACCGGGTGGCCTTCGGCTGGAACGGGCGCTTTGTCGCCAGTGTCATGCCGTTGCTGCTGTTGCTGATCTTCTTCACCTACTGGCAGCAGAGTTGAGATGCCTGAATTACCTGAGGTCGAAACCACAAGGCGCGGTATTGCGCCTCATCTGCAAGGGCAGCGAGTCACTCGCCTGGTGGTGCGTGAGCGCCGTTTGCGCTGGCCCATCCCGGAGGACCTGGCCATCCAGATAGAGGGCCAGTGCTTCGAGGCGATTGAGCGCCGGGCCAAGTATCTGCTCATGCGCATTGGCGGTGGCACGCTGATTGGTCACCTGGGCATGTCCGGCAGTCTGCGGCTGGTGGCCGCCGGCACGCCGGCCGGCAAGCATGATCACGTCGATATCGAGCTGGCGTCGGGTATGGTGCTGCGCTACACCGACCCGCGTCGCTTTGGTGCGCTGCTCTGGGCGCGGGCTGACGAACCTCACGCGCTGCTGGGCAAGCTGGGGCCGGAGCCGCTGTCGGCGGCCTTTGACGGCGAGCGTCTGTATCAGCTCTCGCGCGGTAAGAGTACGGCGGTCAAGCCGTTCATCATGGACAACGCCGTGGTGGTGGGGGTGGGTAACATCTATGCCAGTGAAGCGCTATTTGCCGCTGGCATCGATCCGCGCCGCGAGGCCGGGCGTATCAGTCGGCAGCGCTATCTGCGTCTGGCCGAGGAGATCAAGCGTATTCTGGCGGCCGCCATCGAACGCGGTGGCACGACGCTGCGGGATTTTGTTGGCGGCGACGGGCAGCCCGGCTATTTCAAGCAGGAGCTGTTCGTTTATGGGCGCGGCGGCCAGCTGTGCAAGCAGTGCGGCACCACGCTGTCGGAAGTCCGTTTGGGGCAGCGTAGTTCGGTATTTTGTCGCAACTGTCAGCGCTGATAAGCGGCATTTGCAGTCGGTGCGTTCCGTATTTGTCCGATTGTGCCTACAATGAAGTCGATGCCATCGATCCAGAGGAGTTGGGTCGGGCGACAAGAACCATGCCTTTCGGGCCACAACCAGGGATTAACTATGCGCCTGTTACGTCATTCCACCGCACTTATTGCCGGCCTGCTGATGAGCGCCAGCGTCATGGCTGCGGACTCCTACAACGATTATCACCAGGACGAGCCGGGCTACTTCGCCATGGTCGGTGATCTGGTCATCGCCCGCCCGTTGCTGCTCGGCGTGACGCTGGTCGGCGCTGGGGCCTTCCTGGTCAGCCTGCCGTTCAGTGCCATGGGTGGCAATGTTGGCGAGGCCGGTCACGAGCTGGTCATTCGCCCCGCAGAAGAAACCTTCGTACGCTGCCTGGGTTGCTCCCGTGCCGGCTACGGCCGCAAGCAGCAGGACGAGACTCGCTGAGCTGCGGGCACCGTGTGCCTCGATGGGGCTCGCTGGCGCAGGGACCGGCCGTCTTGTAACGGAGGTCTCGCATGAGTGAGCCTCGCTCGCTGCCGGCACCGGCAGCGTTGCTGCGTCCGGCCGGGCTGTTGCTCGGCCTGGTCGTGGTCGTTCTGTTATTTCTGCGACATCCCTCCCTGGCCCAGCTGTTTGCTGGTGTGGCCCTGTTTCTGCTGGGCATGCGCTACCTCGAAGACGGCTTTCGCGCTTTTACCGGCGGCGCGCTGGAGCGCTGGCTGGCAGCCAGCACGGACCGTCTCTGGAAGAGCCTGACCTTTGGAACCCTGAGTACCGCGCTGGTGCAATCCAGCTCGCTGGTCACTCTGCTCAGTATCGCCTTCCTTAGTGCCGGCCTGATCAGCCTGACGGCAGGTATCGGCATTGTCTTTGGTGCCAACCTCGGCACCACCACCGGGGCCTGGCTGATTGCGCTGGTTGGTCTCAAGCTGGACCTGGCCCAGGTTGGCATGCCGCTGCTGGTGTTTGGCGTGGTGCTGGAGCGCCATCGTCAGGCGCGTTGGCGCGGTACCGGACAGGTGCTACTGGGTATCGGGCTGCTGTTTCTCGGGATAGACCAGATGAAGGCCGGCTTTGCCGGGCTGGATCAGGTGTTCGATCTGGCGGCCTATCAGGTCGAGGGCTGGCGCGGCATTGCCCTGTACGCCGTGCTGGGTACCCTGGCCACCGTGCTGATGCAGTCCAGCCATGCCACCCTGATGATCACCCTGGCGGCGCTGGCCAGCGGCCAGCTGGATTACAGCAATGCCCTGGCCATGGCCGTGGGGGCCAACCTGGGCACCACCGTGACCGCGCTGATTGCGGCGCTGGGTGCCAACAATGCCGGGCGTCAGCTGGCGGCGGCGCATATTCTGTTCAACCTGCTGACGGGGCTGGTGGCGTTGGCGGTGCTGCCACTGCTGGCTCACCTGGTGGACTGGCTGGCGGACTGGATGGGTATGCAGGCAACCGCTTACACCCTCAAGCTGGCGCTGTTTCACACCCTGTTCAATCTGCTTGGCCTGGCGCTGATGTTGCCCATGTTGCCGGTGTTGGTGCGCCTGCTACCGCGCTGGCTGCCGGCTCCGGCACTGGTCTCCGGCGAGGACCTGGCCGAGCAGCCACGCTCCCGTGCCCTGTATCTGGACGAAGCGGCGCGGCGGCATGCTGATACCGCGCTCAAGGTACTGCAGCAGGAGCTGGGGCATCTGGCCGCAAACAGTCGACAGGTGATTGCCTCGGCGCTGTATTTGCCGCCGGAGTTTCGTCAGGACATGACCCGCGAGCGCGCCCTCAGCGAGCCGTTGCCGGTGCCGCCGCTAGCCGAGCGGGAGGATGCGGATGCCCTGTATCACCAGCACATCAAAGGTATCTACGCGGATATCGTCGACTTTCTCAGTCATCTGGATTGCGATCCCTTGCCCGAGCAGCAGCAGGCGCTGATGCAGTTGAATCTGGCCGCACGGGATCTGGTCGAGGCGGTCAAGGCGGCCAAGCACCTGCAGAGCAACTTGCGCAAGCATATCGACAGTCAGCGCCCGGCGCTGCGCGAAGGTTACCGCCAGTTGCGTGAGCAGGGGCGTTTGCTGCTCAGCGATCAGGCGCGGCGTGACGCCGATGGTTTGTCTGTGACAGTTGAGCAGCAACGCTCCGACGCCTATGTGGATCAGCAGCAGCTGTTCCGCAGTCAGTTCGAACAGCGTCTGAACCAGCAGTTGCGTGCTGGCGAGCTGGACGGCTGGCAGGCCACCAGTCTGCTGAATGACCTGCACTACCTGCTGGAATCCAGCGCCAACCTGCGCGCCGCCCACGACGCTCTGGCTATTCCAAGCGACCTGGCCGAGGCCTGACCTCCGACGGATATCTGGTGTGGCGACGTTTGTCCGGTGTCATAACACGCGCCCATAAAAAAACGCCTGATGCGGGGCATCAGGCGTTTTTCGGTGCAGAGTAACGCGAGCCTTATTTGGCAGCGCGCTTCTCTTTCTCCTTGGCGATCACGGTCTCGGCAACGTTGGCCGGGCACGCGGAGTAGTGCGAGAACTCCATGGAGAACTGACCGCGACCGGACGTCATGGTACGCAGGGTGCTGATGTAGCCGAACATTTCTGCCAGCGGTACATCGGCCTTGATGCGTACGCCGGTGGCGCCCGCTTCCTGGCCTGCGATCATGCCGCGGCGACGGTTCAGGTCACCGATCACGTCACCAACGTGGTCTTCAGGCGTGAACACGTCCACCTTCATAACCGGTTCCAGCAGCTGCGGGCCGGCTTTGGGCATGGACTGACGGAAGGCACCCTTGGCGGCGATTTCGAAGGCGATGGCCGAGGAGTCAACGGCGTGGAAGCCACCGTCTTTCAGCTCGAAGTCAACGTCCAGAACCGGGAAGCCAGCCAGCGGGCCAGTGCCCATCAGAGAGGCAAAGCCCTTCTCGATGGCCGGGAAGAATTCCTTCGGTACGTTACCGCCAACAACGCTGGACTTGAAGGTGAAGCCGGAGTTCGGCTCGCCGGGACGGATGACGTAGTCGATCTTACCGTACTGACCAGAACCACCCGACTGCTTCTTGTGGGTGTAGCTGTCTTCCACTTCACGAGTGATGGTTTCGCGGTAGGCAACCTGCGGTTGGCCTACAACCAGCTCAACGCCGTAGGTACGCTTGAGGATGTCGACCTTGATGTCCAGGTGCAGTTCGCCCATGCCCTTGAGGATGGTTTCACCGGAATCGACGTCGGTTTCAACGCGGAAGGTCGGATCTTCTGCAACCATCTTGCCGATGGCAACGCCCATTTTCTCGGTGGAGCCTTTGTCTTTCGGCTCAACGGAGATGGAGATTACCGGCTCGGGGAAGACCATTGCTTCCAGGGTGCAGGGGTGCTTCGGATCACACAGGGTGTGGCCGGTCTGAACGTTCTTCATACCTACGATGGCGATGATGTCGCCCGCGGTAGCGAAGGTCAGCTCGTTACGCTCGTCTGCCTGCATTTCTACCATGCGGCCAACGCGTTCGGTCTTGCCGGTGAACGAGTTGAGGATGGTGTCACCCTTGTTCAGGTTACCGGAGTAGATACGGCAGAAGGTCAGGGCGCCGAAACGGTCGTCCATGATCTTGAAGGCCAGGGCGCGGAAGGGCTCGTCGGCAGACACGATAGCGTGCTCGCCGGTCGGGTTGCCTTCTTCGTCGGTCAGCGGCTGCGGGTTAACCTCAGTCGGCGACGGCAGGTAGTCAACAACGGCGTCGAGCAGCAGCTGCATGCCCTTGTTCTTGAACGCGGAGCCGCAGTAGGTCGGGAAGAAAGCCAGTTCCAGGGTACCTTTGCGGATGCAGCGCTTGATGTCTTCCAGGGAAGGCTCTTCGCCGTCCATGTAAGCCATCATGACGTCGTCGTCCATTTCGACAGCCATTTCGATCAGCTGCTCGCGGTAGGCTTCAACGTCGTCAACCATGTCGGCCGGTACGTCTTCGACCTTGTAGTTTTCCGGCTGTCCGGTTTCGTCCCAGATGTAGGCTTTGCGGGTCAGCAGGTCAACCACACCGCAGAAGGTGTCTTCGCGGCCGATCGGCAGGGTCATGATCAGCGGCTTGGCACCCAGAACGTCGTTGACCTGTTTGGTCACGCGCAGGAAGTCGGCACCGATGCGGTCCAGCTTGTTGACGAAGATCAGACGGGACACTTTGGAGTCGTTCGCGTAACGCCAGTTGGTTTCGGACTGGGGCTCAACGCCGCCGGAACCACAGAATACGCCGATACCGCCGTCCAGTACTTTCAGCGAGCGATACACTTCTACGGTGAAGTCAACGTGGCCGGGGGTGTCGATGACGTTGAAGCGGTGGCCTTTCCAGAAGCAGCTGACAGCAGCTGACTGAATGGTAATACCGCGCTCGGCTTCCTGTTCCATGAAGTCGGTGGTGGACTCACCCTCGTGTACTTCACCCAGCTTGTGGATCTTGCCGGTGAGCTTGAGGATACGTTCAGTTGTAGTGGTTTTACCGGCATCAACGTGGGCGAAGATACCAATATTGCGGTAGAGGGATAGATCAGTCATGGCACTCTCTGATAGCCGGGTGGAAAAAACAGGCGGTTAATATACAGGAATCGGAAAAGAAACTCTCGGCTTTTACGATGAAATGGTGTTAAGCCCTCTGCCGTCTGTCTGGCGATGGCACTATGCGGGCGTTGATTGTTTATAGCTATGCGCAATCAAGCGGCATCAGCTCGGTTTATCTGAGCGCGTGCGCGCTACATGGCTGTTAAGGTGTCGCCTTTTTTCCTGCAGCTGCAGTGTTGTAAATCACCTTGACATCAAACTACCCAGCGGAGACCAACCGTGGCCGATAACAACAGCAATATGAGCGACGAGGTAGTCGTTGAAGAGCGGGTCGGTTTTCAGATGCCGCACATCTACGTCATTCTTTTTGTCTTTACCGCTATCGCGGCGGTGCTCACGCACTTTATCCCGGCGGGTCTGTACGATCGCGTGACCCTGGAGAACGGCCGGGTTGCGATTAACCCGGAGAGCTATCGTCAGGTCGAGTCTACCCCGGTCAGCCTGGAGCAGTTCATGCTGGCGATTCCGCAGGGGCTTGTCGACGCCTCCATGGTGGTGTTCTTCACCTTTATCATCGGCGGCATGTTCATGGTCATTCGTACCACGGGGGTGATTGATATCGCCGTGGACAAGCTGACCCGCCGCTTTGCCAACCGCTCGGTACTGATCCTGCCGGTGTTGATGCTGACCTTTTCGGTGGTCGCAACCCTGATCGGTACCCAGGAGCTGGCGCTGGTCTATGTCCCGGTTATCCTGCCCCTGATGATCGCACTGCGGTTTGACAGTATGACGGCTGTCGGTGTCGCCTTGCTGGCCACCACGGCCGGATTCTCTGCCGGGGTGCTCAACCCGATCAACACGGGCCTGGGTCAGATGATCGCCGAGGTGCCGATCTACTCCGGCGCCGGTCTACGTTCGCTGCTGTTTCTGCTGCTGGTCGGCTCCGGTGTGCTCTATATCACCCGCTATGCTCTGAAGGTGCGGGCCAACCCCGAACTGAGCCTGATGGCCGGTGACAGTAAGGAAGCGGAGAAGCGGCGACACTATCAGAACGAGGACATCGGTGAGCCGATGCACTTCAGTCCTCGTCAGTTCTGGGCAGGCATGGCGGCGTTGGGTTTTTTTGCGGTGATGGTCTGGGGCGTGCTGACGCGCGGCTGGTTCATGATGGAAATGGCGGGCCTGTTCGTCATCATGGGCGTGGCGGTGGGCATGATTGCCGGCCTGTCGCTGGGTAGTATCTGCGAGGCCTTCAATCGCGGCTTTCGCGAGGTGCTGGTCGGCGCCATGATCTGTGGTCTGGCGCGGGCCGTGGCGGTGATGCTGGAGCAGGGGCAGGTGATGGATACCCTGGTGTTTGGCCTGGGTAATCTGGTCGGCTCCTTCCCCGAGACGCTGGCCGCCGTGGGCATGTTTATCTCCCAGGTAGGCTTCAATTTTGTGATTCCGTCAGGAAGCGGCCAGGCACTGGTGACCATGCCGATCATGGCACCGCTGTCGGACCTGATCGGTGTCACGCGTCAGACGGCGGTGCTGGCCTATCAGCTGGGTGACGGCCTGTCGAACATCCTCTATCCGACCTCGGGCTACTTTATGGCCACACTGGCGCTGGGTGGCGTCACCTGGGATCGCTGGGTGCGCTTCTTCCTGCCGCTGTTCGGCATCTGGATCGGCATTTCCCTGTGCTTTGTCATCTATGCTCAAGTGGTGGGCTGGACCGGCTGAGGCGCGCTCAGATGCAGCATGAAAAAGCCGGACCGGCGATATCGCGGTCCGGCTTTTTTTGGCTCTTCGCGCGGTGGCGTGTCCGCGCGTTACGCCTGCGCTCTTGCCGGCAGGCGCGTGACCGGATTGTTGATCAGCGACACCAGGACAAAGCTCAGCAGCATCAATAGATACCAGGAGCTCAGCTTGGCCAGTGAGACCATGTGCCATTGTTCTTTCTGGTTAGGGTAGACCCAGACGTTGGCGTAGGTGGCGATGTTTTCAGCAAACCAGATGAACAGTGCCACCAGAAACCAGCCCAGCAGCAGGGGCATCCAGCGATGGGTTTTACTGATCTTGAAATGAATCTGCGTTCGCCAGAACAGGTAGACCGTGGTCGCCAGCAGGACCCAGCGCAGATCCCAGACGAAGTGGTGGGTAAAGAAGTTGAGATAGATCAGGCTGACCAGTATCACGGTCTGCCAGCGCGCCGGGTAGTGGGTGTATTGAAAGTCAAAAAGGCGCCAGACGCGGGCGATGTAGCTACCCACCGCGCTGTACATAAAGCCGGTAAACAAGGGCACATTACCGATACCAAACAGGTAAGCCTCCGGATACTGCCAGGAGCCGATGGCGTCCGAGGTCTTGAACAGCTCCATGACTGTTGCGGTGACATGAAACACCACAATGACCATGGACTCGCGCAGGGTTTCCAGCCGTGCGGCCAGCATAAATAGCTGAAAGCCGATCGCGGCAAGAAAGATGAAGTCGTAGCGGTGCAACCCTTCGATCGGGTACCAGTAGCGGGTCACCACCATCACCAGCAACAAAAAACCGCCGAACAGGCAGGCATAGGCCTGTTTGAGGCCGAAGCGCCAGAACTCGTAAATAAAGGTTTTTATACGAATACCTTTGCGTGGTGATGCGGATCGGTTGTGGCTGCGTTATTCGCTCGGTGTTCGTTCCGCGCGCGGCGCTACGCTGGCCGCACCGATACCGCGAGGGTCGCTGGCAGCGCTGACGCGGTTGCGGGTCTTGTCCCAGGACACCGCGTGCATATTGCCGTAGTCGCGGCCCACCGGCTCGATCCGGTGGCCCATGGCTTCCAGCGTCTGACGCTGCTGTGCGGTGAAGGCGGCATCTTCGACCTGAATGTAGTCCGGCAGGTACTGGTGGTGGTAGCGCGGACGGCTGACCCAGCGTTCGACCGGCTCGCCGTGCATGACGTCCAGCGTACCGAGCAGCACCATGGTGATAATACGGCTGCCGCCGGGCGTGCCGAGCAGGGCCAGCTGCTGGCCGTTCTCCAGCATGGTCGGAGTCATGCTCGACAGGGGGCGCTTGCCGGGGGCGATGGCATTGGCCTCGCTGCCAGCCAGGCCGTAGGCGTTGCTACCGCTTGGGTCAGCGGCAAAGTCGTCCATCTCGTTGTTCAGTAACACGCCGGTGCCGGGCGGAGTGAAGGCCGCGCCGAAGGGCAGGTTGATGCTCAGGGTGGCGGAGACGGCGTTGCCGTCGGCGTCCAGCAGCGAGAAGTGGGTAGTATTGGTGCCTTCGTGGAACTCGCGCAGCGGACCAAGCTCGCTGCTCGGGGTGGCGTGTTCGGGGTCAATGTCCTGCGCCATGGCCACGGCGTAGGCCTTGGAGGTCAGCTCGGCCACCGGCACGGGTACAAAGTCATTGTCGCCCAGCAGCATGGCCCGGTCGCGGTAGACCCGTCGCATCAGCTCGACCAACTGGTGGGTCTGCGCTATCGAGCGGTTGGGGCTGGCGGGCAGGGCGGGCAGCGCCTGCAGAATGCCGGCCAGTGCAATGCCGCCGGCGGACGGCAGCGGTGCGCTGATGACCTGATAACCACCGCTGGAGAAACGAATGGGGCTGCGCTCGATGACGCGGTAGTTATCCAGGTCGGCTTGTTGCCAGACGCCGCCGGCCGCCTGCACGCCGCGCAGCAGGTGCTCGGCCACCGGGCCACGGTAGAAGCCGTCGCGTCCATCCTGTGCAATGGCGCGCAGGGTATTCGCCAGCTCGGGCTGGGTAATCAGGGTGCCGGTCTCGGGCGCCTGGTTGTCACGCAGAAACAGCCGGGCGGTTTCGGCATCGCGCTGCATGGCGTCCAGTCGGAAGCCGACCAGCGTGCGGTAGTGCTCGCTGCTGGTGAAGCCGTTTTCTGCTGCCTCGATGGCTGGCGCCAGCGACTGCGCCAGCGGCAGGCGACCGTAGTGCTCGGCCAGGTGGACCAGGGCTGCCGGGATGCCGGGAATGCCGGCGGCCAGTGGGCCGTTGATGGCCGGGTCGCGTTGTACCTCGCCGCTGCTGTCGCGGTACAGGTCGCGGCCAGCCTTGCCGGGTGCGGTTTCGCGGGCGTCGATGAAACGATAGGGCTGGTCAGGGTTGCCGGGCTGGCGCAACAGGAAGAAGCCGCCGCCGCCGATACCGGAGCTGTAGGGCTCGACCACCGCCAGGGTAGCGGCCACCGCGATGGCGGCGTCGAAGGCATTGCCGCCGTCGGCCATGATCTCAAGGCCAGCTTCGGTGGCCACCGGGTGGGCGCTGGCGACCGCGCTGCGGCCTGGGCCATCCGCTGCCAGCAGGGGAGTGCTGCACAGTAGCAGCACACTGAGGCTAAGGGTCTGGCGCAGGCGAGTCATCATGCGCTTAGGCCTGGCCGGTGATGATCTTGTATTTGTCCATCAGCTCGTCCTTGCTTTCGACGTTGTCCGGATCCAGCGGGATGCAGTCGACCGGGCAGACCTGCTGGCACTGGGGTTCGTCGAAATGGCCGACGCACTCGGTGCACAGGTTGGGGTCGATGACGTAGATCTCCTCACCCTGGGAGATGGCGCCGTTGGGGCACTCGGGCTCGCAGACGTCGCAGTTGATGCAGTCGTCGGTGATGATCAGTGACATGCTCTGACTCCTGCTGCCTCAGCCGCTAAAGCGCTCAGCCAGCGCCTCGTTGACCACCGGGTGAACGAACTTGGTGACATCGCCACCCAGGGCGGCAATCTCGCGCACCAGCGTGGAGGAGATGTAGGAATACTTCTCCGACGGGGTCAGGAACAGGCTTTCCACGTCGGGTGCCAGCACGCGGTTCATGTTGGCCAGCTGGAACTCGTACTCGAAGTCGGAGACCGCGCGCAGGCCGCGCAGCAGCACGTTGGCGTCCACTTCCTTGACAAAGTGCGCCAGCAGCGATGAAAAGCCGACTACTTCGACGTTGGGCAGATGGCTGAGTACGGTCTTGGCCATATCGACTCGGCGTTCCAGCGAGAAGGCCGGGTTCTTCTTCGGGCTGGCAGCAACGGCCACGACCACACGGTCAAACAGCCGCGCAGCGCGCTCCACCAGATCGGTGTGGCCTTTGGTGATGGGGTCGAAGGTGCCGGGGTAGAGTACGGTGTTCATGCCAGAGCGGGTCCTGCAGCGGGTGGTAGAGAGGCAGATGGTAGCTCAACAACCATCGAAAACCCAGCTGTGAACCGCTCGCCCGCCGGGGGCGGGCGGCATCGATTGGTCTTTGCTCCCGCCGTTCAGGTCAATTCCTCGGCCAGCTGGCTGGCCAGGCGCGCTACCAGACCGTAGATCGACAGCTGCGGGTTGGCACCGATGCTGGTGGGGAACAGCGAGCCATCGAGGATCGACAGGTTCTCCAGCTGGTGATGCCGGCCCTTGCTGTCGACCACGGCCTGCTGCGGATCTTCGCCCATGGCGCAGCCGCCCATCACATGGGCGCTGGCCAGGCGCACGTCGTGGGCGCGATAGGACAGCTCGCCAATCTGCTGACGGAAGTCCGCCCAGCTGGTGCTCAGGCGTCCGTGGGCGTGGCTGGGCATCACCGCCTTGGCTCCGGCGGCAAACTGGATCTCGCCCATGCTCAGGTAAGCGCGGCGCACGCCGTCCCAGAGGTAGTCGTTGAGCGGGTAGTCGAGTACCGGATCGCCGTTGTCGCGCAGGCTGACGCTACCGCCCTGGCTTTGTTCGTGGAAGCCGTCACGCAGCAGCGCCAGCAGGATGTTGCTCTGCGGCAGCGCGGCCATGCGCTGCAGGCTCTGCATGCCAAAGCCGCCCATCAGGGTGGCGGTAATGCTGGGCTGCATGGGCGGCACTTCCAGCTTGTAGCCCATCGGGCCACTGGTGCCCTGATCCCACTGGAAATGGTCCGAGTAGATCGACTGCGGCGCGCCGTAGTAGCCGTGGATGTCGCGCTCGTACTGGGCCAGGGTCAGGTTGACCGGATGCAGGAAGGTGCGTTTGCCGACGCGCTGGTGCGGGTCGGGTGCTTTGGAGCGCAGCAACAGGCCAGGATTGTTGATGCCGCCGCCGGCCAGCACGATATGTGGCGCGCGCAGGGTCAGACGTTGCCCGGCAGGGCGGCTGAGGTGCGCATCCATGGCCCGGCAGTGTACCGCGCTGACCCGGTCGCCGGTAAACGACAGGCGCTCGGCGCGGGCGCTGTGTACCAGCACGGCGCCCTTGTCCAGCGCCGCTGGCAGGGTGGTCACCAGCATCGATTGCTTGGCGTTGGTCGGGCAGCCGGTGCCGCAATAGCCCAGGTTCCAGCAGCCGCGCACGTTGCGTGGAATCACCTTCCAGTGGTAGCCCAACTGTTCGCAGCCTTGGCGAATGACGTCGTTGTTGGCATTCGGCGGGACGGCCCAGGGCGCCACGCCGAGGCGCTCTTCCATGCGGGCGAACCAGGGCGCCATGCTGGCGCTGTCCAGGCCCTTGACGCCGTGCTCGCTGGCCCAGTGTGCCAGGGTTGGATCGGGGGTGCGGAAGCTGCTGGTCCAGTTGACGGTGGTGGTGCCGCCGACGGTGCGACCCTGCAGGATGCCGATGGTTGCGTCGGCGGTCGCGCGGGCCGAGGCCTCCTGATACAGCTCGGCGTAGGCCTTGGCTTCGTCGTTCTTGAAGTCGCTGGAGGTCTTCAGCGAGCCTTCTTCCACCAGCAGCACGCGCAGACCGGCGTTGGCCAGAATCTCGGCGCTGGTGCCGCCACCGGCGCCGGTGCCGATAATGATGACATCGGCTTCCAGTTCGCGATCGCTGTCCAGCTCGCGCGCATCAATGACCTGCCAGCCGCGCGCCAGGCCCTGCAGGAAAATATCGGGTACAGGCATGGAAACCTCTCAGACTTGCGGCGGGCCGGGGTAGCCGACGGCGGCCCAGGATTGCGGGGTGGCGTACCAGGACAACTGCAGCAGCTGTGTGATGGCCTTGTGGCCCTTGCGCAACAGCTCGAAACGGCTGTCGCGCCAGCGCAGCAGGAAGGTTTCCAGTTGCTTTGGGCTGGCCTCGGCCAGATTGCCCCAGATGCCGGTCAGCGGGCCGCGGGTCAGCGGCAGCGACAGCATGCCCAGCAGGTTGAGGACTTCATCCTGGACAAAGGGGGAGGCGGCTTGCAGGGAGCGGTCCAGCTGGGCCGTGGCCAGGGTGATGGCGTCGGCCTCGGCAAACGTCGGGTGCGGGCCGATCACGGCAGGGTAGAGGGCGCGCAGCAGCGGCAGGTCAGAGTCGCGCAGCACTGCCAGATGGCTGGCTGGCGCGCTGCTGCTGCAGCCGCTGAGGCTGGCGGTCAGGCCGGCGGTGCCGAGCACCATGGTGGCGCCCAGACCCAGCTTGAGCAGGCTGCGCCGGTCAAGGCTCGGCGAGTTGGTATCAGGCATGGTCGTTCTTCTTTTTATTGTTGTTTACGCTGTCTCAGCGCAGAAACAGTTTGTACACGAGATTGAGCAGTTTGCCACCGTAGGGCGGGTAGATCGGCTTGGCGCCGTTGTAACGCTGCTTGATGTAGACGCCTTTGGCCTTGCTCATGGTGAGAAAGCCTTCGTGGCCGTGGTAGTGGCCCATACCGGAGGCGCCGATGCCGCCGAAGGGCATGTCATCTTGGGCCACATGCAGCAGCGCATCGTTGATGCACATGCCGCCGGCGTGGGTCTGCTCCATCAGTCGTTGCTGCTCGGCCTTGTCGTAGCCGAAATAATAGAGCGCCAGCGGACGTGGGCGCTCGGCGATGTAGTCGAGCGCGGCATCCAGATTGTCGTACGGCAGGATCGGCAGCAGCGGGCCGAAGATTTCGTCCTGCATGACCTTCATGTCGTCGTTGACGTCCAGCAGCAGGGTCGGCGCGATAATGCGTGTGCCGCTCAGATCCTCGTTACCCGGGTTGATCGGCAGGATGCGTGCACCTTTCTCTTCGGCATCATTCAGGTAGCTCTGCAGGCGCTGGTACTGCCGCGGGTTGATCACCTGGGTGAAGTCGGCGTTGTCGCGCAGGTTCGGGTACATCTGGGCAAACTGCGTATGCAGCGCCTGGGTCAGCTCCTCGACCCGGCCGCGCGGGCAGAAGATGTAGTCGGGGGCGACGCAGGTCTGGCCGGCGTTGACGCCCTTGCCAAAGGCAATGCGCTCGGCGGCGTCAGCCAGCGGCACGTCGGCAGACACGATGGCCGGTGACTTGCCGCCCAGCTCCAGGGTGACCGGGGTCAGGTTGTCGGCGGCCGCGCGCATCACGTGGCGGCCGATGCTGGTAGCGCCGGTAAACAGCAGGTGATCGAACGCCAGCTTGGAGAAGGCGACGCCCACGTCGGCTTCGCCAGTGACCACGGCGACGTGATCTTGCGGGAAGATCTCACCCAAGAGTTGTTCCAGCACCTCGGCGGTACGCGGGGTGGATTCGCTCATCTTGATCATCGCCCGGTTACCGGCCGACAGCGCGGTGATCAGCGGGCCGACGGCGAGAAACAGCGGGTAGTTCCAGGGCACGATGATGCCGACCACGCCCAGCGGTTGGTACACCACTTGCGCCTTGGCCGGTTGAAAGGCGATACCGACCCGACGGCGTGAGGGTTTCATCCAGCGGCGTACTCGCTTGCTGGCGTAATGAATGCCTTCGAGCGAGGGCATGATTTCCGCCAGCCGCGTTTCGTCCGCCGAGCGACGGCCGAAGTCGTCGCTGATGGCGTCGATCAGCGCCTGCTGGTGTTTCAGAATCCCTTGCTTGAGGGCCTGCAGCTGCTGAATGCGTTCGTCGGCGGAGGGCATGGGGGCCTTGCGAAACGCCGCGCGCTGGGCATCGAACAGGTCGTGCATGCGGCTGATGGACTGCTGCTGCTCTTGCATGTAGGCGATATCGGCTACCATGGTGCCTCCGTCGGCTGGGTCAGCTGTGCCAGCACTGTTTTGTTGTTATCGGCGCTGTTGTCGTCGGCGAGGTCTGTGAGTCTTGCCGTTGTCGGTCTGGACTGTATTTCTAGAGTAATTGCTCTAAAGTGTCAAATAATCTGTGAGTGAAGCCGACCAACGACCATGAAAACCCGCGACCGCATCATCGAAGCCAGCCTGCAGTTGTTCAACGAGCAGGGCGAGCGCGCTGTTACCACCAACCACATTGCTGCGCATCTGGGCATGTCGCCGGGCAACCTCTATTACCACTTCCGCAACAAGCAGCAGATCATTGCCGAGCTGTTCGAGCGCTACGCCGCTGAAGCCGAACAGAATCTGGCCTTGCCGCAGGGCCGGGCGCTCGACCTGGATGACAAGGCGCGTTATCTGGAGTCGATGGGTGCCACCATGTGGCGCTACCGCTTCATGCTGCGCGACCTGGAGCACTTGCTGGCCAGCGATGTGGAGCTGGCTGCGCGCTATCGGGCATTTTCGCGCCACTCCCTGCGGGCGATCGAGGCTATCTTCCAGGGCACGATTGATGCGGGCATTCTGGATGCCCGCTACGCCAACGCTGAGGTACTGGCGCTCAACAGCTGGTTGCTGATGACCAGCTGGGTCAACTTTCTCTGCACCACCATGCTCAACGACGCGCAGGATGACCTGACGCCGCAGATGCTGCGACGGGGCGTCTATCAGGTGTTGGCGCAGGAGCGCGGCCTGCTCAGCGAGGCCGCTCGCCCGGCGGTGGACGTGATGCTGGAACGGCTCTACTGGCCGCTCGCGGCAGACTGAAGCTGCTGTTGGAACCAGGCGGGAATGCGCCGCTCCAGATAGTAGCGCGGTTGCCAGGGCGGCCCTTCGATAAAGCCGACGTGACCACCGCCCTGGTGCAGTTCAAACTCGGTTTGCGGGCCGAGTTCGCTGAGCTGCGGCAGGCTGTGCGGGTAGACGAAGGGGTCGTTGTGGGCCTGAATCAGCAGACAGGGCACCTGAATTGCGCCGAGAAAATATCGGCTGCTGCAGCGTCGGTAGTAGTCCTGCGCGCTGGCATAGCCGTGCAGCGGCGCGGTCACCCGGCCATCGAAATCCCAGAAGGTATCCATTCCCTCCATTGAGCCCAACGCATCCAGCCGTGCCTGCTCGCTGTGCCTGCCTTGATGCTGGAACAGGCGCTTCTTGTTGCTGACGTAGGCCAGCATGTCACGCATGAAGCGGCTCTGGTAGACCCGCGAGAAGCCCACGCTGATGCGATCGGCGCATTGATCCAGCCGAAACGGCACCGAGACTGCGACCGCCGCGTGCAATGGGCATTGGTCCGCACATTCACCCAGATATTTGAGCAGCACGTTACCGCCCAGTGAGTAGCCGGCGGCCGCCAGCGTGCGCCCGGGATAGCGCAGCAGCACATGGTTGACCACCTCGGCCAGATCATCGCTGGCGCCAGAGTGGTAGGCGCGGGCGCTGTGGTTGGGCTCGCCCGAGCAGCCGCGCCAGTTGACCGCGACGCTACGCCAGCCGAGTTTCGCCAGTTGCTGTTGCTGGCCGAGGATATACAGCGAGCTGGAGCTGCCGGTCAGGCCGTGCAGCAGAATCACGCAGGGCGTATCGGGATGGTCCGGGCCGAACCAGTCGAGGTCGAGAAAGTCGCCGTCGGCGAGGGTCAGCCGTTCGCGCTCGCGATGCAGCAGGGGCGGACGGCGCAGCAGTGGGCTGAACAGGGTCTGCAGGTGGCCGCCGGGCAGCCAGCGCGCAGGCCGAAAGCGGCTCACGCTGCCCGGTGCCACAGGCTGTACCAGACCTGACCGGCGCGCTTTTCTCGGTGCAGTTGCCAGCTGCCGGGCAGGGTCAGCTGGCTGGGCGACTGCTCGCTTTCAATATAGATCTGCGCGTCGTCGGCCAGCCAGCCGTTGGCTTCCAGCGCGCTGCAGGCCGGTTCAAGCAGGCCCTGATGGAACGGCGGATCGAGAAACACCAGATCAAATTGACGCGGCGGCGTACCGCTCAGCAGGGACAGGCCGTCCTGCTGGACCACCTCGGCGCGATCGCATTCCAGTGTCTGCAGATGGCCGCGCAGGGTCTGCACCACATCCCGGCTGAGGTCACCGGCCAGAGCGCTGGCGGCGCCGCGAGACAGGGCTTCCAGGGTCAGCGCGCCACTGCCGGTGAACGGGTCCAGGCAATGGGCGCCGGGCACAGCGCTGCTCAGCCAGTTGAACAGCGTCTCACGTACGCGGTCGGGCGTCGGGCGCAGGCCCGGCTGCTCGGTAAAGCTGAAACGGCGGCTGCGCCACTCCCCCGCGATGATGCGTAGCTGGCTGACGCGCGCCTTGGTGCGAACGGGCTTCATGCGTCCTCGCTCTCTGTGGTCTGGGCTGCCGAGTCGCTCTCGGTGTCGCTGCTGTCTTGCTCCGGCTCCGGTTGCGGCGGGCCAACGGTGATGATCACGCGCTGGTCGGCCGGCAGCTGGCGGGCAAAGGCGTCGCGGATATCTTCGCTGGTCAGCGCTTGCACGCGATCCAGGAACAGCTGCATGTAGTTCAGCGGCAGGTCATAAAAGCCGATGGCGCCCAATTGCGAGACGATGGCGCCGTTGCTCGCGGTGCTGAGCGGAAATTCGCCCAGCATTTGCTGCTTGGCGCGGCTCAGCTCGGTGTCGGTCGGGCCGCTACGGATGAACTCATCCAGCACCTGATTGGCGACGTCCAGCGCCTGCTCGGCCTGATCGGCGCGGGTCTGAATGCTGATATAGAAGGGGCCGGGCGCCTGCATGGCACTGAAGGTGCTGCGCGGCGAGTAGGCCAGCCCGCGTTGCTCGCGGATCTCATGGACCAGGCGTGAACCAAAGCCGCCACCGCCCAGGATCTGGTTGCCCAGATACAGCGCCGCGTAGTCCGGATCGTCACGGCTGATGCCCTGCTGAGCGATCAGCAGATGGGTCTGGTTGCTGGCAAAGTCGATGTGCTGGGTGCTGGCGCTGACCGGCTCGGGTGCCGGGGTACGCGGCGCAGCATCACCCTGCGGCATGGCGTCGGCCAGGTGCTGGGCCAGTTGCTCGGCGCGCTGGCGGTCGACGGCGCCAACCAGCGCAATCACCGCATTGCCGGCGTTGTAGTAGGTTTGCTGGAAGCGCTGCAGGTCTTCGCGGGTGATGGCGTTGATGCTCTCTTGCGTGCCGTCTGGCGGGATGCCGTAGGGGTGGCCGGGATACAGGGTCGACCAGAGTGCTTCGCTGGCCTGGCTGTCCGGGCGCTGGCGGGCATAGCGCAGGCCGGCCAGCATCTGTTCGCGGATACGCTGCAGCGAGGCCTCGGGGAAGCTCGGTTTGGCCAGAATCTGCGCAAACAGCGACAGCGCCGGCTCCAGCTTGTCGCTGGCGGTCAGAGTGCGCAGGCCAAGCAGGCCCATATCGCGATGCGCGCTGTTGCTGAACTGCGCGCCCAGGCGTTCAAAGCCCGCAGCGATATCGCCGGCATCCAGATTGCCGGTGCCTTCGTTGAGCATGGCGTTGGTAAAACCGGCCAGACCCGGCAGCTCGCCGTCGCGGCTGGCGCCGGCGGCAAACAGGATTTGCACATCCAGCATCGGCAGCTCATCGGCGTGCATGTAGTAGACCGGAGTACCCTGGCTGGTCTGCCAGTGCTGCAGGTCCAGCCCGCGGCGCGCCGGCGGGGTGTCCAGGTCCAGCTCTTCCAGTGACTGCAGTGCGGGCAGCGGCTCGCCAAAGACTTCGCTGGCGGTGTCGGTGACGACCAGCGCCTCGGTAGGCACCTCGACCGGCTCGGGCAGCGACTGCTCGGGCGCTCGCTCAACCAGCAGAAACAGCATGCCGCCGAGTACCAGCAGGGCAATCAGCCAGCGCAGCGCGGAAAACGGGGAACGGGGGCTCATGGTTGTGCCTCCTCGGCAAGCGGCAGGTTGTAACTACGGGTCAGACGGTCGCGCACCAGGTAGCGGCGGGCTACCTCGCTGATCTGTTCTGGGGTAATGGCCTGCAGGGCTGCGGTGTCTTCGTCCACCAGCTCCCAGGACAGGCCGACCACCTCCAGCTCACCGATGCGATTGGCCTGCGCCATGATGCTGTCCTGGGCGTAGACCAGGCCGGCGACGACTTGGGCCTGCACGCGGGCCAGCTCGTCCTCGCTGGGCGGGTTTTGCTTGAGCTCGTCGATTTCCTGCCAGATCGCCTCTTCCAGCTGCGGCAGGTCAATGTTGCGGGCCTCGTTGGGGATGCCGCTGAAGACAAACAGGCTGTCGCCCCGAGTGAAGGCATCGTAGCCGGTGCCCACCGAGGTGGCGATGGCCTGGCCACGCTCCAGATGGCTGGGCAGGCGTGCGCTGTAGCCGCCGTCCAATACGGCGCCGAGCAGGCGCAGGGCATGGACTTCCCAGGCCTCGCTGGCGGTGTTCAGCGAGGGCACGTTGAAGCCCATCAGCAACGTTGGCAGTTGCAGGTCCAGATGCAGTGTCATGCTGCGCTCACCGGGCGCGGGTAGCTCCAGCGGTGTGCGAACCACCGGTTTGGCGCCGGCGGGTACGGCGCCAAAGTAGCGCTCGACCAGCGGCTTGACCGTTTCGGGGTACACATCGCCAACAATCACCAGCACCGCGTTGCCCGGCACATAGTGCTGTTTGTACCAGGCACGCAGGTCCTCGATGCTCATGCGCTCGATGTCGTGCATCCAGCCGATGACCGGCTGGCGATAGGGGTTGGCGGTGTAGGCCTGGGCGAGGAAGCGTTCGTAGGCCAGGCCGTTGGGGTTGTCATCCACGCGCATGCGGCGCTCTTCCTTGATGACCTCGATCTCCTTGATGAACTCGTCCTCGGGCAGGGTCAGCAGGTGCATGCGCTCGGCTTCGAGTTCCAGCGCGACGGGCAGCTGGTCACGGCTGAGCATCTGGTAGTAGGCGGTGTAGTCGCGACTGGTCATGGCGTTCTCGCTGGCGCCCAGGCTGCTCAGCAGGTGTGAGGCCTGGCCCGGCTCCAGATGCTCGCTGCCCTTGAACATCATGTGTTCCAGCGCGTGGGACAGACCGGTCTGCCCGGGCGGCTCGTCGACCCCGCCGACCTTGTACCAGACCTGCGAGACCACCACTGGTGCGCGGTGGTCTTCGCGGATAATGACCTTCAGGCCATTGTCCAGAGTGTAACTGTGGGTCGGTTGACGACTCTCGGCATGGGCGAGGGGCGTCAGCAGCGGGAGTAGAAGCAGGAGGTAACGCAAGGGCAGCATGCAGGTATCCTGTTGTGCGGCGTGGTCGAAAGGCGGGCCGGCAGACGGCGGCTGCGGGTCATACCGCCCTCGGCTGAAGTGGGGTAGGATAACCCAACCTTCAATGAGGCGGACATGCGCCGCCGAACTCAGATAGTGACACTTCATGTTTGGTTCCAAAGACAAGCCGCAAGACACCGACACCCAGGACAACAGCAAAGCCGAGAAGAAGGGGCTGTTTGGCTGGGCCCGGCGCAAGGACAAGCCCGCCGACGCACCGGCACAGACGGATGCGCCGGCGCCGCTGAGTGGCGACCTGAATACCATCGAGGGCCGTGAGGCCGCCGCGCGCGAAGCCGCCGCCTCGCTGTTTTCCGAGCTGGGCCAGCAAGCGCCTGCCGAGCCACCAGCCGAGGCAGTCGAGCCCGCAGCGCAGCCTGAAAGTGGCGGCTTTTTCTCGCGTATGCGCCAGGGGCTGTCCAAGACCAGCGCCAACCTCGGCGAGGGCATGGCCAACCTGTTTCTCGGCGAGAAAGAAATCGACGACGAGCTGCTTGAAGAGATGGAAACCCGTCTGCTGATGGCCGACGTGGGTATCGAAGCCACCACCATGATCATGGAAACCCTGCAGCAGCGCGTCACCCGCCGCCAGGTCTCCAGCCGCAAGGCGCTTTACCGTGCGCTGCAGGATGAACTCGAAGCGCTGCTGGCGCATGTGGCCAAGCCGCTGGACATCGACACCAGCAAAAAGCCTTATGTGATTCTGGTCGTCGGCGTGAATGGCGTCGGCAAGACCACCACCATTGGCAAACTGGCCAAGCGCCTGCAGGGCGAAGGCAAGCAGGTGATGCTGGCCGCTGGCGACACCTTCCGCGCCGCCGCCGTCGAGCAGCTGCAGGTCTGGGGTGAGCGCAACAAGATTGGCGTGATTGCTCAGCACACCGGTTCGGACTCTGCGTCGGTGATCTTTGATGGCCTGCAGGCGGCCAAGGCGCGTGGCGCCGACGTGCTGATCGCCGACACCGCCGGGCGTCTGCATAACAAGGATCACCTGATGGACGAGCTGGCCAAGGTCAAGCGCGTCATGGCCAAGCTGGATGCCGACGCGCCCCACGAGGTGATGCTGGTGCTGGACGCCGGCACCGGCCAGAACGCGATCTCGCAGACCAAACTGTTTGACCAGGCGGTTGGTCTGACCGGTCTGACCCTGACCAAGCTGGACGGCACCGCCAAGGGCGGGGTGATCTTCGCGCTGGCCAAGCAGTTCGGCCTGCCGATCCGCTTTATCGGGGTGGGCGAGCAGATCGACGACCTGCGGCCCTTTACCGCATCGGACTTTGTCGCGGCACTGTTTGGTCAGAAGCCATAAATGATTCGCTTCGAGCAGGTCAGCAAGCGCTATTCCAACGGTCATCAGGGGCTGGATAACCTCAGCTTTCATATTCGGACCGGCGAGATGGTGTTCATTACCGGCCATTCAGGCGCCGGCAAGAGCACCCTGCTCAAGCTGATCATGTGCATGGAGCGCCCCAGCAGTGGCGCCGTGCACGTGGGCGGGCAGAATCTGCGTGACCTGGGCAGTGACGATATTCCCTACCTGCGCCGTCAGGTGGGGGTGGTGTTTCAGAATCACCAGCTATTGTTTGATCGCACGGTCTTCGACAACGTCGCATTGCCGCTGATCATCAATGGCACGCCGAGTGATGAGGTGGGCCGCCGGGTGCGCGCCGCGCTCGACAAGGTCGGCCTGCTGAGCAAGGAAAATAGCTACCCCATTGCCCTGTCCGGCGGTGAGCAGCAGCGCGTCGGCATTGCCCGCGCCGTTGTGCACAAGCCTGCCCTGCTGCTGGCGGACGAGCCGACCGGTAACCTCGACCCGGAACTGTCGGCGGAAATCATGGGGCTGTTTGAAGACTTCAATCGCGTGGGGGTGACGGTGATCATCGCCAGTCACGACCTGCCGCTGATCGCCCGCCTGCACCACCGCACGCTGACCCTCGATCAGGGCCGCCTGCTGGCGGATGGAGAGTCCTGATGAGCGCCAATAAACCTACCCAGCCCGCTCGTCGCAAGGCGCCGAGCGGTGCCGCGCGCTCCCAGCGCAACTGGCGTCACCCGCTGCGCAGCTGGCTGGGCAGCCACCGTACCAGTGCCCTGCAGGCACTGGAGCGCGTGCGGCACTACCCGTTCAGCAGTGCCATGACCATTCTGGTCATGACCATCGCCCTGGCGTTGCCCATGGGGCTCTCGGTGCTGATCAATCAGGTCAAGCAACTGGGGGTGAACTGGCAGGAGGCGGCGCAGATCTCGGTTTATCTGGCCGATAGCGTCAGCGCCGAGCAGCAACAGACGCTGACCGAGCAGGTTGGTCAGCTCGCCGGTGTCGCCAGCGCCCAGCTGCTTGACAAGGACCTGGCCCTGGCCGAGTTTCAGCAACACGCCGGCATGGGCGACGCCCTGTTGCAGCTCGACTATAACCCCTTGCCCAGCGTCATCGTGGTGACCCCCAAGAGTATCGAAGGCGGCGCGGCTGCGCTGGAGCCGCTGCGTGACCGGCTGGTGGCGCTGGACGGGGTCGATCAGGTGCAGATTGACCTGCTCTGGGTCGAGCGCCTGTCGGCGATTCTGGCGATGTTCGAGCGCTTTGCCGGTGGTCTGGCGGTGCTCTTGATCATCGCCCTGTTGCTGGTGATGGCCAACACTATTCGCCTGGCGATCGAAAGCCGCCGCGAAGAAATTCTGGTCATCAAGCTGGTAGGCGGAACCGACGCCTTTGTCCGTCGTCCATTTCTCTATATCGGTGTGCTCTACGGCCTGCTGGCCGGCCTGCTGGCCTGGGTGCTGCTGGCGCTGGGGTTGGCCTGGCTGAATGTCACGGTGGAACGGGTCGCGGCGCTCTACCAGAGCGACTTCGCCTTGTTCGGTATGCCGTTCACTGACGGCCTGGCCCTGGTCTTCGGCGCCATGTTGCTCGGTCTCGCCGGCGCCTGGCTGGCGGTGGGGCAGCACGTCAGGGCGATTGAGCCGCAGTGAGAGCAGCGGCAAGCTTCAAGCTGCAAGTAAAACCTAGAGCGCAATCTCCGCACCGTCCGCTTTTGGCTTCAAGCTTGAAGCTTATGGCTTGCAGCTGGCGTCAGCCCAGTTGAACTTTAGCCTACGTTCACAGTCCGATTTTGAGGTGATACACTGGGCCGTCATTTTTAGCGAGGTAGCGCATGAGCACTGCACTGCAGCCTGTTCATAATCTGGCTCCGGGAGCCAATCTCGAAGCCTACATCCAGAGCGTCAGCAGCATTCCTGTTCTGAGCGCAGACGAGGAGCGCGTGCTGGCTGACCGCCTGTACTATCACGAAGACCTTGAAGCCGCCCGCCAGCTGGTCATGTCCCATCTGCGCTTTGTGGTGCATATTGCCCGCAGCTATTCGGGCTACGGCCTGGCGCAGTCCGACCTCGTGCAGGAAGGCAACGTCGGCCTGATGAAGGCCGTCAAGCGCTTCAATCCGGAGATGGGCGTGCGCCTGGTGTCCTTTGCCGTGCACTGGATTCGCGCCGAGATCCACGAGTTCATTCTGCGCAACTGGCGCATCGTCAAGGTGGCTACCACCAAGGCCCAGCGCAAGCTGTTCTTCAATCTGCGCAGCGCCAAGAAGAAGCTGGCCTGGCTGTCGCAGAACGAAGTTGAAGCCGTGGCCGCTGACCTGGGCGTGGCCGAGCGCGAAGTGCGCGAGATGGAAAGCCGCCTGTACGGGCAGGACCTGGGTTTTGATGGTGCTCAGGACGACGACGATGACCACGCCTACGCGCCGGTGCATTATCTGGAAGACAAGCGTTACGATCCGGCTACCCAGCTGGAGTCGGCCGACTGGTCGGACAGCGCCAGCAGCAGTCTGCTGAGCGGTCTGGACGAGCTGGACGAGCGTAGCCGCGACATTCTCTATCAGCGCTGGCTGGCCGAGGAAAAGGCCACTCTGCACGAGTTGGCGGCCAAGTATCAGGTGTCGGCCGAACGTATCCGGCAGCTGGAAAAGAACGCCATGAACAAGCTGAAAAAGAACCTCGAGACCGAGGTCGCCATCTAAGGCGTCAGTTGGACTGAAAGGGCATCCACGGGATGCCCTTTTTGTTGGTGAGGCCGTCCGCCCGACCACCCCATTTTGTGTACCCGATCAGATAACAAGACCAAGGAGTAACGCATGACGCGCCGTCAGGGTGTGCGACTGGCCACACTGTTTACTGTGGTAATTCTCGCTTTCTATGCTTTTGGCTACTGGCAGTCGAAGCCGGCTGCGCCGGAGCCGATGGACTGGTACGGCCAGTATCAGGAGTCGCTGTTCAAACCCCTGCAGGCCCAGCGTCTGACGCTGGCTGATACCGGTGCGGCGCTGGGGCACGGCACCCTGTGGATGATCAGCTCCGAGGGTGAGCCGCTGCTGGTGAGTCGCTACACCCTGGAGAGCGACGATCTGAGCTGGCGTGCCCAGGCGGTGATCGCGCTGACGCCCGAGCAGACTGACAGCCTGGTGCAGGCCCAGGCCTGGCAGCCGGACTTGCCGGATCAGCCGATCAGCTCGGCGGTGGGTGATGCCCTCAAGGACCGCAAGGTCGTGCGCCTGAGCATGATCCCCAACGAGCCGATGTCGCTGGCGCAGGTGCAGGGCACCTTCGGCAATCCCGACCTGCGACTGCCGGTCAGCGAAGGCGAAGCCTGGGTCTATCCGAAGGTGGGGGCCGTGGTCGCCGTGGGCGAAGAGCAGGCGCATTCCATCATGTTTGGCCTGCGCGAGGACCTGGGCCAGTAGCCTAAGCGCGCAAATGCCCTGCACGCTTGATTGGGCTGTTTGGCGTTAATTGCAGCGACCTGATGATCCGCGCTGCTCAGATCTCCAGCCGGTTGCGCCAGTAACGCAGAGTCAGCCAGTCCGGCAGCGGCTTGCCGGCTTCCATCCGGTCGAGATAGTGTCGTCCGCCCAATTGCTGGCTTTGCTGACGAATCCAGTTGGCGCGGCGCAGGGCGTGCGGTGGTGGGCTGGCGGCATCCCAGTTCAGCGGGCTGGGCAGCACCGCCGCCAGCTGGGCCGATTGCTGGCTGGACAGGTAGCTGGCGCCTACACCGAAATGGTGCTGGGCCGCCGCTTCCACGCCATAGACGCCGTGATCCCACTCGGCGATATTCAGATACATCTCCAGAATCCGCTGCTTGGGCCAGATCAGCTCGATGCCGAGGGTAAACCAGGCTTCCAGTCCTTTGCGGATGTAGCTGCGGCCAGACCAGAGGAACAGGTTCTTGGCGACCTGCTGGCTGATGGTGCTGGCGCCGCGCAAGTTGCCGCCCTGCATGTTATGTTCCACGGCGGCGCGGATGGCCTTGAGATCAAAACCGTAGTGCTCGGCAAAGCGCTGGTCTTCGGCGGCGATCACGGCCATCTTCATGCTGTCGGGGATTTGCGCGTAGGGCGTCCATTGGTACTGGCGCTGATAGCCTGGCTGGTCGCGCTCGGTCACCCAGCGCTCGACCATCAGCATCGAGCCGGGCGCGGGTGCCCAGCGCAGCACGACGATAGGCAGCAGGCTGACGGCGGCGGCAATCAGCAGCCACTTGGCAATCTTGCGCAGGATACGTTTGAACATGGGCGTCCGGGTGGCGAGTCTGCCCGGAGTATAAACCGAGGGAGTAAAGCATGGCCAAGTGGCTGTTGATGTTGGCATCACTGAGTGGGTTCACCGGTGTGGCGCTGGGGGCGTTTGCCGCCCACGGGCTGCGCGGCAAGCTGCCGGAAAACCTGCTCAATGCCTTTCAGACCGGGGTGAGCTACCAGCTGTGGCACACCATGGCGTTGATCGGTGTCGCGCTGCTGTTGCTGCGCAGCCCGGAGAGCACGCTGCTGAAGGTGACCGGCGTGCTGTTCGCCGTGGGTATCCTGCTGTTTTCCGGCAGCCTGTACGTGCTGGCTCTCAGCGGCCTGGGCAAGCTGGGCATGATCACCCCGCTGGGCGGCGTGCTGTGGTTGATTGCCTGGCTGTGTCTGGGCCTCGCCGTCTGGCGCACGGTCTGAACTGGCGTGGCCAGCGGGCGGCAAAGGGCGTTATCATAGCGCCCTTGTCGCCGGTCAATAATGGCCGCGCCACGCTGCCTTATCATCTCCATCCGTTGTTACCGAGCGCCCATGCAGATTCTCTTGAACGGTGAGCCCCACCACCTGGACCAGCCCTTGACTCTCAGCGAGCTGATCGCGCAGCTGGGCCTGACCGGCAAGCGCCTGGCGGTCGAGTTGAACCTTGAGATCGTGCCGCGTAGCCAGCATGCTGACACCCGCCTGGGCGAGGGTGACCGGGTGGAAATCGTGCATGCCATCGGTGGCGGCTAACCCAATCCTCGTTGGAGACCCTGATGACTGATATGACCCAGGATGCGCTGGAAATCGCCGGCGTTCGCTATCGTTCCCGTCTGCTGGTCGGCACCGGCAAGTACCAGGACCTGGACGAGACCGGCCGCGCGATCGAAGCCTCGGGTGCCGAGATTGTCACCGTTGCCATTCGCCGCACCAACATCGGCCAGAACCCGGACGAGCCCAACCTGTTGGACGTGGTGTCGCCGGATCGCTACACCATTTTGCCGAACACCGCCGGTTGCTACACCGCCGATGAAGCGGTGCGTACCTGCCGTCTGGCCCGCGAGCTGCTGGATGGCCACAAGCTGGTCAAGCTGGAAGTGCTGGCCGACCAGAAGACCCTGTTCCCCAACGTGGTAGAAACCCTCAAGGCGGCCGAAGTGCTGATCAAGGACGGCTTTGACGTCATGGTCTACACCAGCGATGACCCGATCATCGCCCGCGAGCTGGCCGCCATGGGCTGCGTCGCGGTGATGCCGCTGGCCGGTCTGATCGGCTCGGGCATGGGCATCTGCAACCCCTGGAACCTGCGCATCATTCTGGAAGAAGCCACCGTGCCGGTGCTGGTGGATGCCGGTGTCGGCACCGCCTCTGACGCCACCATCGCCATGGAACTGGGCTGCGCCGGTGTGCTGATGAACAGTGCCATCGCCCACGCCGACCAGCCGGTGCTGATGGCCCAGGCCATGCACCATGCCGTCGTGGCTGGCCGCGCTGCCTATCTGGCCGGCCGCATGCCGCGCAAACTCTACGCTTCGGCGTCCTCGCCGCTGGACGGCACCCTGCGCTGAGCAGGCTATTCTTCTGTCAGGCGCTCTTCGGGGCGCCGTTTTATCCGACTCACGACCGAGCACCTCATGTCCGATACGCCCGAACTGCCCGACAGCGCAGAGACCCCCAACACCGATAACCCGCCACGCCGCGCCATTCGCAGCTTCGTCATGCGCGCTGGCCGTATGACTGAAGGCCAGCAGAAGGGCATTGATCAGGGCTGGCCGCGCTTTGGTCTGACGCTGGATCAGGGCATGCTCGACCTGGATGCCCTGTTTGGTCGCAGCGCACCGCGCACGCTGGAGATCGGCTTTGGTATGGGCCACTCGTTGCTGCAGATGGCCGCCGCTGCGCCCGAGCAGGATTTTATCGGCATTGAAGTACACCGTCCGGGTGTTGGCGCGTTGCTCAACGGCTTGCTGACAGAAGGGTTGAACAACGTACGGGTATTCGACTGCGATGCGATTGAAGTGCTCAACCGCTGCATCCCGGATGGCAGTCTGGACCGCTTGCTGCTGTTCTTCCCGGACCCGTGGCACAAGAAGAAGCACCACAAGCGTCGCATCGTGCAGCCGGCCTTTGCCGAGCAGGTGCGCCGCAAGCTGAAGGTCGGTGGTGTGTTCCATATGGCCACCGACTGGGAGCACTACGCCGAGCACATGCTGGAGGTCATGAACGTCGCCCCCGGTTATCGCAACCAGGCGGGCGAGGCCGGTTATGTACCGCGCCCCGAAGAGCGCCCGATCACCAAATTCGAGCGCCGTGGCGAGCGCTTGGGCCACGGCGTGTGGGACTTGAAGTTCGAACGAGTCGACTGATCAGGCGGTTGTGCGCGCCGCTCGCCTGACTGGATCCCCGCCTGCGCGGGGATGACGAGGAGTAGGTGGGCGCGTTGTTGTAACGGCGGCCCTCTGAACTGTCCTTGAGGGCCGAGCGCTTGCTCGGCCTTGGCGTTGCATGAAGGTACGCTGGTCGAGCGGGTGCTCGACCTCCCCGGTAGGCGCTATATGCAGGTATTTTGGCGCTTCGGCACCAGGCCGATCTTTGACGCCTATATCAGCCACTCCACCCAGCCGTCATTCCCGCGCAGGCGGGAATCCAGCCACACGGGGCACGCCCTAGCGGCGTACCCACACCTCAACCCGGCCATTGCGCCGCGCGCCGCTTTCCCCGCCGGCCGAGCCTACGGGTTTGTAGTGCCCGTAACCGATATGGCCCTGTACCGGTGAGCCCATGTCGCGCAGTGCCTTGGCGGCGGACAGCGCGCGCAGCTCGGAGATCATCTGGGCACGCAGCTCATGGCTCTGCTGGTCGGCAAAGCCGATCAGCATGATGTCGCGGCTGCTTTTGCCGCTCTGTGTGAGGTATTGCTGAATGCGCAGCAGGTCGCGCTTGGCCTTGTTGTCGAGGTCGGTGTGGCCCTCGTCAAAACGAATGTTGACCGACAGCCGCTGATAGTTGGCGGTCAGGCGTTTGAGGCTGTCCGGCACACTGTCGTCCATCACCGGGTCCACGGCGAAGGGCGTCTGCGAGAAGAAACCGGACTCAGCCACCAGCGCCTGACCGGCGTCGCTCTGGGCGAAGGCAACAAACTCCTGCGCCAGCGGCTCGCCGCCGGTGCCGGGGGTGTACAGGTAGAGGCGGCGCGACAACGGGTAGTCCTCAGTGGCCACGGTCAGTTTGCTGGGCTTGAGCGCCGGAGCCTCGCCGTCGGCAATCGCCAGCAGCTTGGCATTGCGGACCGAGGCAAAGCCGGCAAAGCCGATGCCGCCAGGGTTGGCGGTCACGTCGTCAGACAACTGGTCATTGGACTCGTAGCGTCGTGCGCTCTCGGTCAGGCTGTAACGCCCGGCCAGCACCAGCTCCTTGAAGGTGTCCCAGGTGCCGGATTGCTCATCACGGGCGTAGACCTGAATCGCCCGGTCCGGCCCGCCAACTTCCGACCAGTTACTGATCTCGCCGGCAAAGATACGCGCCAGGGTATCGATGTTCAGCTGGTTTACCGGGTTGGAGGGGTGGACCAGAATCGCCAGGCCGTCGATGGCGATGATGTGCTCGCTGTCGCCGCTCAACAGGTCTGCCCGGCTGGCCATGGCTTGGGCCTCGCTGCCCTTGACTCGGCGCGATGCTGCCCAGACGTCGGCCTGCCCGGCGGCCAGGGCGCTGTAGCCGGTGCTGGAGCCATGGGCTGCCACCAGCACCGTTAGCGGTTGGCCGTTGCGCTGGGTACTGAGGATCGTCTCGTTGGCGGTGCCGGTGCCCGCGCTGGTCACCGGTTGGCCGCTCAGCTGTTGCAGAAACTGGGTCATCAGCATCGGCGCCAGGGTCGCACCGATGGTGTTGGAGCCGTGCACTTCCAGTGCATGGGCGCTGACTAGGCTGGGCAGCAGGGCAAGGGAGAGCCACAGATGGCGAAGGGAGCGGCGAAGGGAATGCATGATGGACCTCATTCATCGGACAGCAGGTGTGCGGGCTGTCAGAGTGCGACAGTGAGATGACATGCAGGTTACAGAGGGGTGACGCTTGGGCGTTACGCGCGCGCTCTGGCTAGCGGGTCACACGGCTGTACTCGGCGCGTGGCCAAAGCTGCGGCAAGGGTTCCCGGCAAGACGGTTGATGCTGCGGAGCGTGCTATGAACCATAATGCGGAGGAACCAGACGACGAAGCGCAATGTATGGATGTAACCCCGCTTTACGACCCCCGCACCCTGATCATGTTGGCCACGCTGTTGATAGGGGTCATGGGCATGGTGTTGCTGCTCATGGAGCGGGCCAGCACGCTCGGTATCCCCGGTGTACGCGACTGGGCTGTCGGCTCGATGCTGGCGGCTCTGGCCGGCGTGCTGATTATCTTGCGTGGTGTGGCCCCTGAATGGCTGACCTTTACCGTGCAGAATACGGCAGCCATGCTGGCGTATACCTTCTACTGGGTTGGCAGTGCGAAGCACTTTGCTCAGCAACCCCGGCTTCACGCCTGGGTTGTACTGTTTGCTCTGGCCTGGATCGGCCAGACCTACTTTACCCATGTCGTCGACAGCCTGCGTGGCCGTTACCTGAGCCTGACGGGCTACGTCTTTGCCGCCAGCCTGATGCACGCTGCGGTATTTGTCCGGCAGATCTTGCGTAACCGCGCTAGCCACCGGCGTCGCTCGTTGGGGCTCTATTTCACCGCTTTCTGGATCGGCTTCTCGTGCCTGGTGTTTGGCGCCCGCTGGACCCATGCGCTGCTTCTGCCTCAGCACGGGCAAGGCATGCTGGAGGTGTCCTGGTTGCAGGCGCTGTACCTCGGCACCTTCACCTTTGGCCTGGTGATCGTCAACATCGGCTTTCTGCTGCTGGTGTCCGAGCGCATCCGCAGCAACTTTGAACAGCTGGCCATGACCGATACGCTGACCGGCGTACGCAGCCGCCGGGCGGTGGTAGACGCCGCCAGCGATCTGTTCAAGCGCAGCCGGCGCAGCGGTGAACCGTTCTCGGTGTTGTCACTCGACCTGGACCACTTCAAGGCCATCAACGACCAGCATGGTCATCAGATAGGAGACCAAGTGCTGCAGGCCTTCTGTCGCCGCATGGAAGACACCTTGCGCCAGTCCGACGTGTTCGGCCGGCAGGGCGGCGAGGAGTTTATCCTGCTGCTGCCGGCCACCTCGATGGCCCAGGCCAGCGAACTGGCTGAGCGCCTGCTGTTGGCCGCCGTGACCAGCGAGCCTGGGCTGCCCGGCGTAACGGTCAGCATTGGCCTGACCGACTGGCGCCGCGACGACACCTCGATTGATGACCTCTTCAACCGCGCCGACCGCGCCCTCTACGCGGCTAAAGACGCGGGGCGCAACAACGCCCAGTATTGCTAGTGGCTCAAAGCGCATGCGCAATTAATCGGTGCGTCCCTAGTACAGGTGCTTGAGATCGTGCTTGACCACCGCATCCACCACCAGCGTGGTCGCCTTGCCGAGCAGGCCGCGGCCGTTCATGTGCTCGGACAGCATTTTTGAAAACGCCGGTATCGCGTCTTCTGGCAGGTAGGTCGCCGAGTCCCACAATCCCGCGCTGATCAGCTCCGGGCAATGCTGAAAGCGATAGCGCTCGACCTCCAGCACGCTAGCCACCTTCGGCGCCTTGTTGTTCACCGCCAGTGGTTTGAGCACCTCCGGGTCGCTGGTGAGCCAGGCGCGGCCAGCGACAGACAGCACCGTGCTGCTGCCGGGATGGATCAGCGACAGCCGCAGCGCACCGTCCTCAATGATGTTGGTCAGCGTGCACGCTACCTTGTTGCCCGGACGCTCGGGGATTAGCAGGGTGCTGGGGCCAAGAGGCTGCACAAAGCCCTCAGGGTCACCGCGTGGGGACAGCTCGGTATGCTCGCCCTGCCGGGTCAGCATCAATAGATACGGCGCCTGTGCGACAAAGGCCAGTGCGCGTGCGCTCAGGGCGTCGCCTTCCTCCGCGACGAAGGGCTGGCCAGGCCCGCGTGCCTGCCAGAAATCCGCCCGCACCTTGGCGCGTGAACAATGCAGGAACAGCGCCTCAGCCCGAAACGCCAGCACCTTGCCGCTCGCATCCGCTTGCAGGACGCAGCGGCCATTGGCGCGCAGGCTGAAGCCTACGCCGGGCATAACGAAATACAGGCTGCAGGCCAGCTCCTCTGGCGGCAGCTGCGGAGCAGGTTTGGACGCAGGCCAGCGCAGCAAAATGTCTTGCCCCTCGGCCTGCAGTACCGGGTGGTTGCGCAGGTCCAGATAGGTCACATCCAGCGCGTCATCAATAAAGCCAACTGCACAGAGCGAGGCCTGGTGGATGATGGTCAGGCAGTAGTCGTCGAGTGCGCGCTGCAGGCGCTTGTGCATCATTGCCGGCGGTGAAGGAATCAGCGCACGCAGCGCCTCCAGGGAGTGGATATGGTGCTCGTTGTGCATGGTGCGGCCTCTGGCTGTGGATAAGCTGATGCTAGGGCGCAGGCTCGCTGGCGACCATTGCACCGGCGATCAATAAGTCTGGCTTTTGGTTGCACACTAGTGCTGGTGCGACAGTGGATGGACCGTTACAGTCGGGGCTGCAACCCACGCAGGAGCGAGGCAAGATGGGCAAGCACACCAGCGTATCGGCCGTGGCGGTACTCGATCTGCACGATCTGCTGCTGGCGTTGAATGTGGTCAGTGCGCAGCAACTGCACGCCGCGGGCATCTACCGTGAAACGCTGCTTGATCAGCGCGCCAACGCCGCGCCGTTGCAGGAGCAGCGGGTCAGCGAGACCCTGCTGCTGATGCTTTGGCAGCTGGCCGAGCGCCACAGCACACAGCCCGAGCTTGGTCTGATCATCGGTCAGCAGTACAACCCGGCCGCTCACGGCGTGCTCGCCAGCTGGTTGCGGCACTGCCGCCGCGTCGGCGAAGCGCTCGCGGTATTCCAGCGCAATATCGCGCTGATGAACCCCTCGGAACGCTGGACGCTGAGCGAAGGCCAACGCGCGCTGACGCTGACAGTCGACTTCGCCGCCGACCGCGCCTACCCCCAGATCGCGGCAGAACGCAGCCTCAGCGCTCTGCTGTGCTGGTCAGCCGAAATGACCGGCACCAGCGTGACGCCGCTCAGCTGCGAACTGATGCGCCCGCGTCCGCAGCAGATGGAACCCTTCGAGCAACTGTTCGGGCGCAACCTGCGTTTCAACGCCGACCGCAATCGCCTGCAGCTGCCGCGCGCCTTTCTGGATACCCCAATCACCGGCGCCAATGACTATCTGCGACAAATGCTTCAGGCCCGCGCGCAGGAGGCCTTGAAGCAGGTCGAACAGGGCACCAGCCTGAGCCGCACCGTTAGCCAGTTGATTCGTCAGAGCCTGCCCAACAAACTCAGCCTCGACCACATCTGCGCCCAACTGCACCTGAGCCGCCAGACCCTCTATCGTCACCTTAAACAGGAAGGCACCAGCTACACCGAACTGGTCAACCAGATACGTAGGGAGCTAGCCCAGACTCTGATAGAGCAGGGCCTGACCATGGAACGGGTAAGCGAGCAGCTGGGGTTTAAGGATGCGAGTACCTTTTATCGGGCGTGCAGGCGGTGGTACGGCGCGGTACCCAATTCGCGCATGGCAAAGCCTGAATCCTCACGATCATGAGGTTTTTGCTATCTTGCATGAATCACGACGACAATCCTCACAAACGTCAGGATTGTCAGTGATCATTGAGGTTGACGATGAAATTCCACATCAGCTCCCCGGAGCAAATAGGGCCGCTCGTCAGAGCCAGCCGCAAAGCCATGCAGCTGCGTCAGGACGCCGCTGGCAGCATCGGCGTGTCGGATAACTTCCTCGGCAAGGTCGAGCGCGGCAGTGACTCCGTGCAATGGGGCAAGCTGTTTCAGGTCATTCAGGAGTTGGGGTTGTTCCTCTCGGTCGAGGTGCCGGAGCCCTTTGCTGAACAGATTCAGGCCAGGCTGGAGGCGGCACAGAGCAAAGGCGCCGGTTTTTCTTCGCCCGCCGACGGAGGTTGCCGTAGATAAGCAGACACCTGCTGATCCAGGCCGCTGATGCCATCAGCGCCGCTGGACGAGGTGCTGGCGGAAAATACCCAGTAGGGAGAGGCCAGACCTGAATTGAGGGCCTCCTTTGCCTGAGAGATACGTCTGCTGCGGAGTATCAATGCCATTTTTATTCATGACATGGTTGCGCAGGTGAGACCCTTATCGCTCAGCGCCTGACCATGGCGCGGGTGAGTGAGCAGCAGGGGTTTAAGGATGCGCGCTCTTGTTATCGGGCGTCCAGGTGGTGGTTGGATGTATCTCCGGGGAACGTGCGGTGGCCTTTGGTGGTTCAGTCCGACAGCACGCAACGATTGCGACCGGTTTCCTTGGCACGATACAACGCTTGGTCAGCGCGCTTGAGCAGGGTGTGCTCGGTATCGGTCGCCATGAACTGGGCGATACCGATACTTGCGGTAACCGGGATATTCTGGCCGTCATGCTCAAACGCCGTTAAGGCAATACTCAGGCGCATGCGTTCAGCCAGGGCAAGAGCCCCTTCGATCGAGCACTCGGGCAGGAACGCCACAAACTCCTCACCGCCGTAGCGGCAAATTTGGTCGGTAGTGCGCACCGCAGCACAGGCGCGCTGAACGAACTCGCGTAGCACAGCGTCGCCCGCGTCATGGCCGTAGTTATCGTTGATGCGCTTGAAATGGTCGAGATCAATCAACAACACGGACATGGCGGCGGCGCCACGTCTAACGCGTGCCGCTTCCTTGGATAGCAGGTCGAAGAGATAGCGCCTGTTGAATGCGCCGGTCAGCGGATCGGTGTTGGCTTGCCTGGCCAACTGCTTGTTGGCTGTGAGCAACTCTTGGGTGCGTACTGCGACCTTGCGTTCCAATTGGGCATTGGCCTGCTCCAATTCATTGAGCAATCGTCGGCGCTCGACAAAGGCTTGCACCATGCCCTCAACCCAGGGACGCCATACCAACGGCACCTCCGGTGTCGGTGGAGCCACCTCGTCGGTGGTATGAGCGACGTAGTCCGCTACGCGCATTGTCGGATGTACTAATACCCGCCAGAGGACGAAGTTTGCCAAGGCAACTCCGATCACCAGCACCAGCGCGAGCTGTAATTGCGGCATGAACGCCGCGAGCACCCGGGTTGTGACAACCTCGCGTGGCAGCAGGAACAGCACAAGCCACTCTGGGCTATCCAGCTTGTCCAACAGCAGCCAGTGATTGTCTTGGTGCGTGCCATCGAGCGCCTTGAGGCTGTCGCCCTGGCCCGGCATATCGGGTAGAACCGAGCTTAGCTGGGGTACTGCTGACCTCCCCGTGTGCAGGTTGCTGCGATCGGCAAGTACCTGCCCGTATTGGTTGGCGATAATTAGCCTGCCTGACTCATCAGGGAATGAGTCGAGCTCGCCCTGCAGAAAGCTTAGAAGTACATCGACCGCGACCACCCCGACAAAATGTTCGTCCCAGTACACCGGCTGCCCAAGAGAGACCATCAAGCCTGCTCCGGCCTGATCGACGTAGGCCGGAGTCCAGAATCTCTCGCGTTGCGGGTTCTGCGCTGGCAACGCCATTCTTGCAACATCGTAGTACTGCCAGGAGCTGTGTAGAAAATCGCGAACACCGTTGTGCTCGCCGAGCAAGACCTGACTTGGCGTCCAGGGAGAGATGGCGAGCATGTCCTCGCCTGCGGTATAGAAATAGGTCCAGCGCAGAAAGGGTGAGGTTGCCTGACCTGTGCCGAGCCGATCAAGCAGCGAAAGCGCCAGGTCAAGGTGAGAAGCGCCATTGGCTGTGCCTGTAGCCTGGATCGAGCTTAGTCCAAGTATCTGTCCAAGGCGGTCTTGTGCTGGTAGTGCGCTGAGTGCGTCAAGAGTAAATTCCCCGTCCTCAGATGACTGCATGGCCTGTTGCACGGCGCGGCGTAAGCCGGAGCTTCCAGCGTAGGGAACCTGGTGAGCAAAGCCGTTGGACCAGACTGCCAGCTGTGCTACCGCGTCATCTGCGGCTCTGAGATTGGTACGCAAGTGCAGCGCCATTTCGTGCACGCGCTGCTTGGCGAGTGAGATTTCGACGGACTCCTGCTTCTTCCAGCCGATCCAAACGGTCAGCGCCACGACCAGCAGAAAGGTGGCCGAGCCGAGCAGCATCAAAACCAGATAGTATCGAGACAGGTTGTGTACTGGCGATTTTGCCAAAGCGCAGACCATCCGTTTTCAAGTGTCAGGGTGGTTGATTCAGAATAGTTCAGGAAATGTCCTTTGCGCATGGCTTCTGAGCGTTTGAACGTTGGTTGGTATTTGCGACTTTCAATCCACCCCACCAATACCCCCACATATGCCACGGTAACTCAACTGGTTACCGTGACTGGCGGGTTCTACACTGGGCGGCATTTGAACAGACAGGAAGAACCCCCATGACTTATGAGACCCTCGATTACCAGGTGGAGGACGGTGTCCTCACGCTGACGCTGAACCGTCCTGACCGCATGAATGCCTTTAACGGCCTGATGCGTCGTGAGCTGATTGCGGCCTTTGATGCGGCCGATGCCGATGATGCGGTGCGTGTGGTGATCATGACCGGTGCCGGCCGTGCCTTCTGCGCCGGTGCGGATCTGGAGAAGGGCGGTGATACCTTCAACCGCCACAAGCGTCAGGATCAGCCCGAGGGTGATGACCTGCGTGATGGCGGCGGTACTGTCTCGCTGCGTATCTACGAGTGCACCAAGCCGGTCATCGTTGCCTTTAACGGCGCGGCTGTCGGTGTGGGCGTGACCATGAGCCTGCCTGCTGACATTCGCATGGCCTCGACCAACGCCAAGTTCGGTTTCGTGTTTGCCCGTCGTGGCATCACCATGGAAGCCTGCTCCAGCTGGTTCCTGCCGCGCCTCGTTGGCCCGATGCAGGCGGCCGAGTGGGTCTACACCGGCCGTGTTTTCAGCGCCGAAGAAGCGCTCAAGGGCGGTCTGCTACGCAGCGTCCACGAGCCTGATGAACTGCTGCCGGCGGCGCGTGAGCTGGCCCGTGAGATTGCCGACAACACCTCGGCCATGTCCGCCGCGCTGAACCGTCAGCTGTTGTGGCGCATGATGGCGGCGGATCACCCGATGGAAGCGCATATCATCGACTCGCGCGCGATTGCCTTTATGGGTGAGTCCGAGGACGCGAAAGAGGGCGTCAGCTCCTTCCTGGAGAAGCGCGCGCCGCAGTTCAAGTTGCGTCCCAGCCAGGACAAACCGCCGTTTTATCCCTGGTGGGAAGAGCGCAAGTTCCGCTGACAGATCGCTGAGAAACTACCTGCGTTGGCATTACTGCGTTAAAAGCCGCCGGAAAATGCTCATTTACTGCTTGTAAACTGCGCTTTTCCGGCGACTTTTGCCTTGTACTGCCTGCCTCGGCAACGTTTCTCAACGATCCGCTGTTCGAGCGTGAGAGTTGGCGCGCTGCTGACTGAATCCGACGCCCGCGCACGTTCTGTGTGCGGGCGTTTCAGTGTTAGGCTTTGGCCTTTTCTACCCAATGGGAGCTGTTGCCATGAGTCGTCACTTTGAATCCGCCCCGGGCCTGTGCGAAAACCGCGATCCGGCTACCGAGGGGTTTGTCTTCAACCAGACCATGCTGCGCATCAAGGACCCGAAGGCGACGCTGGATTTCTATACCCGCGTGATGGGCATGACGCTGGTGAAGAAGCTGGATTTTCCGGCGGGCAAGTTCAGCCTGTATTTTCTGGCCGCCGTCGACAGTAACGCGCTGGACACCTGGTCAGATGATCCGGTCGAGCGCACCCACCAGACCTTCGGCCGTCCGGCCATGCTGGAGCTGACCCACAACTGGGGCACTGAAGACGATCCGGAGTTCAGCTATCACAACGGTAACGAAGAGCCGCGCGGGTTTGGCCATATCGGTTTTGCGGTGCCGGATCTGGAGGCGGCCTGCGCGCGTTTCGAGGAGCTGGGTGTGTCCTTCGTCAAGCGTCCGCAGGACGGCAAGATGCACAACATCGCCTTTATCCGTGATCCGGACGGGTACTGGATCGAAATTTTTGCGCCGGGTGGCATGGCGTAATAGAGCGGTTCACGCCTGACGCTGATCGAGCGGGAGCTCGACCTGTCCGGCTTCTGGACCCTGTTGTAGGGGGGCAAGCGCGCAGCGTTGCCCACCAATCGGCGGTACGACCCGCTGTGCCGAGCGAGGGCGGCCGGTGGAGAAGCCGTTGGCGTTCTCCACCCTACAGGCGGTGCAGTGCTGCTTTTTTACGGGAAGTGCGCGCCGTCCAGCGTGCCCTGCTGGGTGCGTTTGTCGTATTCGCGGTCGTCTGCTGCAAGTTGTTCCTGCAGGCGGCCGCCGGTGGCGTTGGCGCTGGCCTGCAACTGATCGCAGGAGCTGGCCGGTGGCAGCGCCATGATCGCCCGTTCTATTTCTCTGGCGCTGTTCAGTGCCAGCTCTACGTGCCCTTCCTGATGTGCCTGCAGCGCGAGCAAGTAGGCGTCCCATTGTTGCTGCACGCTGGCCGGGCGCTGCGGGTCGGGTAGCAGGCGCGGCTGGTGCAGGGTCACACTCACCTCGGTACGTACCTCGGTGATGCGGCACTGGCCCGGCGTGGACTCCCAGTTGAAGTGCCATTCAACCCGGTTGGCGCTGTGTTGCCGGTGGCGGTTCAGGCTGGCGCGAATGGTGTCGACGGTGGCGCCGCTGACATCAAAGCTCTCCACGCGGTTCTGCAGCCGTGGCTCAGCGCTGACCGGGCCTGTCGCCAGCAGCAGTGGACCGAGCAATAACGGCAATAGCCACCGGCGGTGCATCAGATCGGGTCCATCAGCCGCTCAAGGGCGGCGCGGCAGCGGTTGGGGATGGGGAAGGCGGTGTTGCTGGTGCGGTCGACAAATACATGGACGAAACGGCCCGCCGCGCAGGCCTCGTCACGGCCCTGCTTGAACACCGCGAGTTCGTAATGCACCGAGCTGCTGCCCAGGCGCGCCACCTTGACGCCGATTTCGATGGCGTCAGGGAAGGCGATGGGCGCGAAATAGTCGCAGTTGGAGCTGACCACAAAGGCGACCTGGTCGCCCTCGTGGATGTCCAGCCCGCCTTCGGCGATCAGCCAGCTGTTCACCGCGCTGTCGAAGTAGCTGTAGTAGGTCACGTTGTTGACGTGGCCGTAGATGTCGTTGTCGTGCCAGCGGGTGGTGATGGCGTGCAGGTAGTGGTAATCGCTGCGGGTGGGCTTGCTTGTACTCATGATTGCTCCGCTTGCGGCTCAGTAGGCCAGGTTGTAGATGGCGAGCGCGTCCGCTTCGGTGACCTCGCGCGGGTTGTTGACCAGCAGACGCTGCTGCAGCATGGCGTCCTTGGCCAGCATCTCCAGCTTGTCCTTAGGCACACCGGCATCGCGCAGACGGCTCGGCAGACCGCAGCGTGGGCTGAGCTCGCTCAGGGCGCGCACCAGTTGTTCGGTCAGGCTGTCGGCGTCACCGGGTACCAGGCCACGGCCGACGATCAGCGGGGCCAGCTCGGCGTACAGTGGCGCGGCGGCCGGCGCGTTGAATTCGATAACGGTTGGCAGCACCAGTGCGTTCGACAGGCCGTGCGGAATATGGAAGTGACCACCCAGCGGGTAGGCCAGTGCGTGGACCGCAGCAACCGGGGCATTGGCGAAGGCCTGGCCGGCGAGCAGCGCGCCGAGCAGCATGGCCTGGCGCGCTTCGCGATTCTGACCGTCCTGCACCACCGCATCCAGGTTGCCGGCCAGCAGGCGCAGGGCCTCACGGGCGAGCATGTCGGACAGCGGGTTCTTCTTCAGTTTGCTGGTGTAGGCCTCAATGGCGTGCACCATGGCGTCGATGCCGGTAGCGGCGGTGACGTGGGCGGGCAGACCCAGGGTCAGGTCGGCATCCAGCAGGGCCAGATCGGGCAGCAGGATGGGGGAGACGACGCCCATCTTGGTGGTGGCGCCGGTGGTAATGATGGCGATCTGGGTGACTTCCGAGCCGGTACCGGCGGTGGTCGGTACCTGAATCAGCGGCAGGCGCTGGCCGCGGGCATTGCCGACGCCGTAGATGTCCTGCAGGGTCTGCGTGCAGTTTGGGTGCGCCAGCAGGGCGACCAGCTTGGCCACATCCATCGAGCTGCCGCCGCCAAAGCCGATGATCAGCTCGGCCTGCATGGATTTGGCTTGCTCGACGGCTGCCAGCACCACGGACTCCGGCGGGTCTGCTTCGACCTGGTCAAACACTTCGGCGGCCACCTGCGCTTTGGCCAGGGCCGGCAGTACGCTGTCGAGCAGGCCGATCCTGGTGATGCCCGGGTCGGTGACGACCAGTACGCGGTGGGCATCACGCAGCTTGCACAGATCGCCAAGCTGGGCGGCCGAGCCGGATTCGCAGAGGATTTGCGCGGTGGTGGCAAAGCTGAAGGGATTCATCGGGCCTCCGGGTTGGGTGTGGTTCGATCTGCTGCGCGCCCTGTGGGCCGCGGCTGTTGTTGTGCGGTCGTCGCCGGTTGCTCACCGGCTGGCGAGATCGAAATCAGTGTCCAGACTGAGTCAATTCTCCTGACTGAGCGGCCATGCAGCAAGGGCTATTGATGTTACCGATGGTAATTTACCGTGCGGCGGGGCGAGAGGAGCGGGCTCCGGCTCGACCATGCAAGCTGCTGCAGCCCCGTGGCCGAGTTGGAAATAGCGGCCTAGAGAAACATTTCCAGCAGGTCGTTGAGAAACAGGCGACCACGTTCGGTTGGGCGCAGTTGCTGTTGCCAGGGTTCGAGCAGGCCTTTGGCCTCGGCCTGGTTCAGGGTGTCGGCGATCCGTTCCAGTGACTGGCCGGTGCGCTCGGCGTACCAGGCGCTGGGTACGCCATCGACCAGTCGCAGAGCGTTCATCAGAAAATCGAAGGGCAGCTCGTCGGCGTCCAGCGTCTTGCTGCCAGCCAGATAGGCTTTCTCCGTGGTCAGGTAGTCCTTGGGCAGGCGGGTCTTCCAGTAGCGCTGTACGGCGCCGTTGGCGTCGGTCAGCTTGCCGTGGGCGCCGGCGCCCAGACCCAGAAAGTCGCCGTACTGCCAGTAATTCAGGTTGTGGCGGGCGCGGCGGCCGTTACGGGCATAGGCCGAAATCTCGTACTGGGCGTAGCCGCCGGCGGCCAGGCGCTGCAGCCCGGCTTCCTGAATCGACCAGAGAATGTCTTCCTCGGGCAGCGTGGGCGGGCGCGAGTAGAACACGGTGTTGGGTTCCAGCGTCAGCTGATACCAGGACAGATGCTCGGGCGCGAGCGCCATCGCCTGGTCAATGTCGGCCATGGCCTGGGCGTGGTCCTGATTCGGCAGGCCGTGCATCAGGTCGAGATTGAGGTTATCGAAGCCGGCGCGGCGCGCCATCTCGACCGCGCCGAGCGCTTCGCGGTCGTCATGGATGCGGCCCAGCGCCTTCAGGTGTTCGGGGTTGAAGCTCTGGATGCCGATCGACAGGCGGTTGATGCCGGCCAGCCGGTAGTCGCGAAATTTGGCCTGCTCGAAGGTGCCGGGGTTGGCTTCGAGGGTGATTTCGATGTCGTCTGCGAACGGCACGCGCTGATTCAGCGCCTGCAGCAAGCGATCCAGCGCGGCGGCCGAGAACAGGCTCGGCGTGCCGCCACCGAAGAAAATCGACGTCAGCGGCCGGACGGGCAGGCCGCCGAGCAAGCGCAGGTCCTGCTCCAGATCCTCGATCAGAGCGTCAACGTACTCGGTCTCGGGCAGGGCATCGTGACTGGTGTGCGAATTGAAATCGCAGTAGGGGCATTTTTTGACGCACCAGGGGATGTGGATGTAGGCCGCCAAGGGCGGCAGAGGGCTGAGCATCGGCTGCGCCTGCTCAGGCTGGAGGCTGGAGGCTGGAGGCTGGAAGGTCGGCATAGTGTGCTGGTTCTGTTTTGTGGGAGGGGCAGGGTGCTGGCACCGCTTGGTGTCGTAGCCTTCCTGCCTTCCTTGGATAAGGAGCAGCCCAGTTGATTCAAGGCTTCCAGCCTACAGCCTTCAGCCTCAAGCGGGCTGCAAGCCCAGTTTGGCGCGTAGCAGCGCCATTGCCCGGGCGCGATGGCTGAGCTGGTTCTTCTCTTGCGGGCTGAGTTCGGCGCTGGAGCAGTCGCGCTCCGGCACCCAGAACAGCGGGTCATAGCCAAAGCCGTGCTCGCCGCTGGCGGCGTGCAGGATGCGTCCTTCCCAGGCGCCTTCGCAGATCAGCGGGATCGGGTCTTCGGCGTGGCGCAGCAGCGCCAGTGCGCAGATGAACTGGGCGCCGCGCTCGGCGTCCGGCACGTCCCTCAGCGCTTCAAGCAGCTTGGCATTGTTGGCGGCATCACCAGCGCCGCCGGCATAGCGGGCAGAGTAGATGCCGGGCGCGCCGCCGAGGGCATCGACCGCGAGACCGGAGTCGTCGGCCAGGGCCGGCAGGCCCGAGGCGCGGGCGGCGTGACGCGCCTTGATCAGCGCGTTTTCGGCGAAGGTCAGCCCGGTTTCCTCGGCTTCGATATCGGTGAAGTCGCTTTGCGGGCGGACTTTGATGCTGTTGCCCAGCATGGCTTGCAGCTCAGCGAGCTTGCCCTTGTTGTTGCTGGCGAGCACTAACTCACTGAAGGGCAGGGTGGCATTACTGGTCATCGGGGAAGAATTCCTGCTGAAAGCTCAGACTGTGCACCATGCTGCCCTCGGCGGACTGGATGTCGACCTTGAACAGCAGCACGCCGCGTTGGGTGGCGGTGTAGTTGGCGACAAAGTAGATGGCGTCGCCCTCCTGAATGCGCTTGAAGTCGAGCGCGACCGGTTGGCCGATCAGGCTGCGCACTTCGCCCTTGAGGATGGCATCCACGGCGCTGCCATCGGGGCGCTGCACGGCGACGTTGAGCACGCCGTGGGTCGGGCCGCGCTTGAGACCGGCATTGGCGGCGATCTCGGGCTGCAGCATGGTGCTGTTGAACACGTTGTGATAGACCACCAGATCCCCGAAACGGGTAGGCTCGGGGCCGGCGAACACGTTGAGGCTGAGCAGCATCAGGCTCAGCAGACAGAAACGACGAAACATGGCAGTTCTCCTCGAAAGTGGACTAGCGACTGACCCGGTAGATGGCCACCTCACCCAGCAGGTTGGGCCACAGGCCGCTGAACCAGCTGCTCTGGTGGGTCTGGTCAACCACCAGACGGTCCAGCACTTTGATGCCGCGCTCGCGGCACAGCTGTTCGAAGTCCTTGAAGGTACAGAAATGGATGTTCGGGGTGTTGTACCAAGTGTAGGGCATGAACTCGGACACCGGCATGCGGCCCTTGGTGCCCAGATACCAGCGGCAGCGCCAGTGGGCAAAGTTGGGGAAGGTCAGGATGCCTTCGTGACCGATGCGCAGCATGTCTTCCAGTACCCGGTCGGGGTAATGCATGGCCTGCAGCGACTGGGTCATGACCACGGTGTCGAAGCTGTTGTCCTCGAAATTGTCGAGGCTCTCGTCCAGGTTCTGCTCCATCACGTTGACGCCGTGACGGATACAGCTGCTGATCTTGTCCGGGTCGATTTCCAGGCCGTAGCCCTGCACGTCCTTGTGGTCGCGCAGGTGACGCAGCAACTGGCCCTCGCCGCAGCCCAGATCGAGTACGCGGCTGCCGGGGCGAATCCATTGCTGGATGATCTCAAGGTCGGCGCGCAGGCTCATTGGCTCACCTCGATGCGGTTCATGTAGCCACTCAGGGCCTCGATGTAACGGGGGATTGGCAGCAGGAAGGCGTCGTGGCCCTGCGCGGCTTCGATCTCCAGATAGCTGACGTCCTTGCGGGCGGCCAGCAGGCCGTCCACCAGCTCGCGCGAGCGTTCGGGCGAGAAGCGCCAGTCGGTGGTAAACGACATCACCAGGCAGCGTGCCTTGATGCCTGCCAGCGTGCGGGCCAGATCGCCGCCATGGGCGCCAGCGGGGTCGAAGTAATCCAGCGCCTTGGTCATCAGCAGATAGGTGTTGGCGTCAAACCGGCCGGAGAACTCCTGGCCCTGATAGCGCAGGTAGCTCTCGACCTCGAACTCCACACTGGTGAGGTCGTAGTTGAGCTGATCGGAGCGCAGGTCGCGGCCAAACTTGGCGCCCATCGAGTCGTCCGACAGGTAGGTAATGTGGCCGACCATGCGCGCCAGCATCAGGCCGCGCTTGGGGATCACGCCAAAGGCGGCGTAATCGCCATTGTGAAAGTCCGGGTCGGTGATGATGGCCTGACGGGCGACCTCGTTGAAGGCGATGTTCTGTGCCGACAGCTTGGGCGCAGTGGCAATGGCGACGCAATGGCGGATGCGCTCCGGATAGCTGATCGCCCACTGCAGTGCCTGCATGCCGCCCAGGCTGCCGCCGACAACCGCCGCCCATTGCTGGACGCCGAGTACGTCGGCCAGTCGCGCCTGGCTGTGTACCCAGTCCTCGACGGTCAGTACCGGGAAGCTGGCGCCATAGCTCTTGCCGGTCGCCGGGTCGATGCTGGAGGGGCCGGTCGAGCCGTGGCAGCCACCCAGGTTGTTCAGACTGACCACAAAAAAGCGGTTGGTATCGATCGCCTTGCCGGGGCCGATGCAGTTATCCCACCAGCCGGGCTTGCGTTCATCGATGCTGTGATAGCCGGCGGCGTGGTGGTGCCCGGACAGGGCGTGACAGATCAGTACCGCGTTGCTGGCGCTGGCGTTCAGTTCACCGTAGGTCTCGTAGACCAGTTCGTAACGCGGCAACTGCTTGCCACAGGCCAGTGATAGCGGCTCGGTAAAGGTGTGGCGCTGGGGGGTGACCAGGCCGACGGAATCGGCAGGTAGTCTGGACATCGGTAACCTGTTCCTGTGTCGCTTGGCCAGACTTCGCGGGGGAGGGCGCTCCCGGGTACCGCAGGCAGACGAAGGGCCAATAATAGAGGCGCCAGTCTAAATAGCGCGTGGTTGCGGCGCAATATTCAGCGCCGTTGGATGCCCAGCTCGGCCGGCAGTTGCCGGGGTGTCTGGATGCGCAGCCGTTTTTGCCGGCTGCTCTGGCCACTGAGCAGGCTGACCTGCTGGCGGCTCACCGCGAAGGCATCGGCGAGAAAGCGGATCAGCGCATCGTTGGCCTTGCCGTCGACCGGCGGTGCGCTGATGCGAATCTTCAGCCGCTCACCGTGCTGGCCGGCAAACTCGGCGCGCTTGGCGCCGGGTTGCAGGTGGCAGTCGAGCAGCAGGTCGTCGTCCTGCCAGTGGTAGAAGCTCATGCGCAGCCGGTTACAGCGCCAGCGTCAGGCCTCCGGGCATGCCCGCCGCCGCGGCCAGATTGGCGATCACCAGCATGTCGAACAGCCGAATGGCAATAAAGGCAAAGATCGGCGACAGGTCAAGGCCGCCCAGGGCCGGCAGGATCTTGCGAATCGGCGCAAGAATCGGCTCGCACAGCTGGTTGATCAGAATGACCGCCGGGTTGTAACTGCCCTGGGCAACCCAGGACAGGATCACGCTGATGATCAGCGCAAAGAAGAAGATCTTTACGAACAGCGCCAGGACACCGATTGCCGCCCAGCCCACCAGCAGCAGGATATTGGGCAGTGCATAGCCCATCAGCAGAATGATCAGGATCAGCATCACCAGCTGAATGGCAATGCCCAGCGCCAGCGAGGCAAAGTCCAGTCCGCCGTAACCGGGGATGATCCGGCGCAGCGGCATCAGCAACGGCTTGGTAGCGCGCACGATGAATTGCGACAGCGGGTTGTAGAAGTCAGCGCGCACCAGCTGCAGCAGAAAGCGCAGCAGCACGATCAGCAGGTAAAGGCTGCCGAGGGTCTGGATCAGATAGATAGCGGCCGTGTTCAGGCTGTTCATGCGGGTTCCTCAGGCAAGCTCGCGGGACATTTCGGCGGCCCGGTCGGCACAGGCCTGCATGGCGTCGTCGACCATCTTCGGCAGGCCCTGGCTACGGAAGGTTTCAATCGCCCGTTCGGTAGTGCCGTTGGGCGAGCAGACGCGGCGGCGCAGCTCGGCCACGTCGACATCGCTGTGCACCGCCATGTCGGCAGCGCCCAGGCCGGTAAACAGCGCCAGGCGTTCGGCGGTGTCACGCGGTAGGCCGAGTTTTTCGCCCGCGTCGATCATGGCTTCCATCAGATAGAAGAAGTAGGCCGGCCCGCTGCCGGAGACCGCCGTGACGGCGTCGATCAGCTTTTCCTCATCCAGCCAGACGCTGATGCCGACGGCATTGAGGATGGACTCGGCCTGCTCCCGCTGGGTCTCGCTGACCGCCGGCGTGGCGTACAGGCCACTGATGCCCTGGCCGCGCAGCGACGGCGTGTTGGGCATGCAGCGTACGATCGCGGTGCCGGCGCCGAGCCAGCTTTCCAGGCTGTCGCAGCTGATGCCGGCGGCAATCGAGATGATCAGCTGGCCTGGCTTGCGCTCACGCGGCAGAGCGCGGCAGACGTCCTGCATGACCTGCGGCTTGACCGCCAACAGCAGCACGTCGCACTCGGCGGCTAGGACGGCATTGTCGGTGCTGGTGCGAATCTGAAACTGGCGCTCGAACGCAGCGCACTGTTCGGGCTTGCTGTCGCTGGCGATCACGTTCGCCGGTTTGACGTTCTTCTGCAGCATGCCGCCGATCAGGCTGGTGGCCATGTTGCCGGCGCCGATGAATCCGATTACGGGTGCAGTCATGAAAACCTCGCTGCGCGTGCGGTTTAGGGTTGGGGGTACTGGCGCTGCCCGAACAGGGCGGTGCCGATACGCACGATGGTGGCGCCTTCCTGCACCGCTTCGGTCAGGTCGTCGCTCATGCCCATCGACAGTGTGTCCAGCGGCAGTGACAGCTGTGTGGCGGCTTCGCGCAGTGCGGCCAGCGGGACGCGCCGCTGCTCGCTGCTGTCGGCCGGTGCCGGAATCGCCATCAGCCCGCGCAGTCGCAGACGGGGCAGCGCGGCAACGGCCTCGGCCAGCGCCGGCAGCTCGGCCAGCGTTACGCCGGACTTGCTGTCTTCGCCACTGATGTTGACCTGCAGACAGATGTTGAGTGCCGGCAGCGCTTCGGGGCGCTGGTCGGACAGGCGCTGGGCGATCTTCAGCCGATCCACGCTGTGCACCCAGTCAAAGTGCTCGGCGATGGCGCGGGTCTTGTTGGACTGGATCGGGCCGATAAAATGCCACTGCAGTGGCAGGTCCTGCAGCTCGGCCATCTTGTCGAGGGCCTCCTGCAGGTAGTTCTCGCCGACATCACGCTGGCCGGCTGCCCAGGCTTCGCGGATGTCGCCGGCTGGTCGGGTCTTGCTGACGGCCAGCAGGGTAATGGCGGCTGGATCGCGCCCGGCGACCTCGGCAGCCCGCTTAATACGTTCACGAACGTTTGCAATATTCTCTGCTATCGTGGACATTACGGACGTTAATACCTTGCCAATGGAATAAGACACTGTCCGCATTCTACATGCTTGCCGGACGTTATGGGGAACCCTATGGATATTACCGAGCTGTTAGCCTTCAGCGCCAAACAGGGCGCGTCGGACTTGCACCTGTCGGCAGGATTGCCGCCCATGATTCGCGTCGATGGCGACGTGCGTCGCATCAACGTGCCGGCCATGGAACACAAACAGGTTCATGCGCTGATCTACGACATCATGAACGACAAGCAGCGCAAGGACTTTGAAGAGTTTCTGGAAACCGACTTTTCCTTTGAAGTGCCCGGCGTAGCACGCTTCCGGGTCAACGCGTTCAACCAGAATCGCGGCGCTGGTGCGGTGTTCCGGACCATCCCTTCCAAAGTGCTCACTATGGAAGACCTGGGCATGGGCGATGTGTTCAAGAAAATTTCTGACAACCCGCGCGGCCTGGTGCTGGTGACCGGGCCGACGGGCTCGGGTAAGTCGACCAGCCTGGCGGCCATGGTGGATTACCTCAACAGCACCAAGTACCAGCACATTCTGACCATCGAGGACCCGATCGAATTCGTTCACGAGTCGAAGAAGTGTCTGGTCAACCAGCGTGAAGTTCACCGCGACACCCTCGGCTTTGCCGAAGCCCTGCGCTCGGCGCTGCGGGAAGACCCGGACATCATCCTGGTGGGTGAGATGCGTGACCTGGAAACCATTCGTCTGGCGCTGACGGCCGCCGAAACCGGTCACCTGGTGTTCGGCACCCTGCACACCACCTCTGCCGCCAAGACCATCGACCGTATTGTCGACGTGTTCCCGGGCGAGGAGAAGGCGATGGTGCGTTCGATGCTGTCGGAGTCTCTGCAGGCGGTTATTTCCCAGACGCTGCTGAAGAAGATCGGCGGCGGTCGGGTTGCGGCGCACGAGATCATGATCGGCACCCCGGCCATCCGCAACCTGATCCGTGAGGACAAGATTGCGCAGATGTACTCGGCTATTCAGACCGGCGGCAACATTGGCATGCAGACCCTCGACATGTGTCTGAAAGGTCTGGTCGCCAAGGGTCTGGTGACCAAGGAAAGCGCCCGCGAAAAGGCCAAGGCAGTCGACGGCTTCTAACCCGGCTGGCAGTTATGGCGGGCATTGAGCTGCCTGCCGCAAAGGACAAAAGAGGCAGAGCATGGAGTTTGAAAAGCTGTTGCGGTTGATGGTCGAGAAGGGCGCCTCCGACCTGTTCATTACCGCCGGTGTCCCGCCGAGCATGAAGGTTCACGGCAAGATCCTGCCGGTTACCAAAACCCCCCTTTCACCGGAACAGACCCGCGAGACCGTGCTGGGTGTGATGACCGAAGCCCAGCGCCGCGAGTTTGCCGAGAACCGCGAGTGCAACTTTGCGATCAGCGCGCGCGGTATTGGCCGCTTCCGGGTCAGTGCGTTCTACCAGCGCAACCTGGTAGGCATGGTGTTGCGGCGCATCGAGATCAACATCCCGACCATGGAAGAGCTGCGTCTGCCTGACATCCTCAAGCAACTGGCGATGACCAAGCGCGGGCTGGTGATCTTTGTCGGCGCGACCGGTACCGGTAAGTCGACCTCCCTGGCCTCGATGATCGGCTATCGCAACAAGCACTCCAGCGGCCATATCATCTCCATCGAAGACCCGATCGAATTTATCCACCAGCACCAGAACTGCATCGTGACCCAGCGTGAGGTGGGTATCGATACCGATTCGTTCGAAGTGGCGCTGAAGAACACCCTGCGTCAGGCGCCGGACGTGATTCTGATTGGCGAGGTGCGAACCAAGGAGACCATGGATCACGCGGTGGCCTTTGCCGAAACCGGTCACCTCTGTCTGGCCACGCTGCACGCCAACAACGCCAACCAGGCGCTGGACCGCATCATCCACTTCTTCCCCAACGAGATGCACCAGCAGGTCTGGATGGACCTGTCGCTGAACCTCAAGGCCATCGTCGCGCAGCAGCTGATTCCGACGCCGGACGGCAAGGGACGGCGCGCTGCTATCGAGGTCATGCTCAACACCCCGCTGGCGGCTGACATGATCCGCAAGGGCGAGGTGCATGAGCTCAAGCCGCTGATGGCGCGTTCCAACGAAGTGGGGATGCAGACCTTCGACCAGGCACTGTACAAGCTCTACAGCTCGGGCGAGATCACCTACGAGGATGCGCTGGCCCATGCCGACTCGGCCAACGACCTGCGCTTGATGATCAAGCTGGGTTCGGAGACCGATGGCAAGCACCTGATGCAAAGCCAGCAGGAAGGGTTCTCGCTGGAAGAAGAAGAGGACGTTGCCCTGCGTAATCGCCGTCTGTGATTGACCTGCCGCCGTCGTTTGGCGGCGGCGTCAGTCGCTAGCGGTGCTCAGCTGGTTGCGGCCACCGCGTTTGGCGACCAGCAGGGCGTGATCGGCACGGCTGATGGTGTCGGAGTAGCTCGAGTCCTGGCGGTGTTCGGCGACGCCGATGCTCACGGTCATGCAGACCGACTCATCCTGCACGCGAATGGTCAGGCGCTCGACCGCGTTGCGTACACGCTCCATGACCAGCGTGGCAGCCTGATCACCGGTTTCCGGCAGCAGAATCAGGAACTCCTCCCCACCCCAGCGGCCGCACAGGTCGTTTTCGCGGATTTCTGCATCCAGCACCCGTGCTATCTCAATCAGCGCACCATCGCCGACTTCGTGGCCGTAGCGGTCGTTGATATTCTTGAAGTGGTCAACATCCAGCATGGCAATGCTGAAGGGGCGCTGATAGCGGACAAAGCGCTCCACTTCCTTCTTCAGCTTTTCCACCAGCAGCCGGCGATTGGCCAGGCCGGTCAGGGCGTCGTGGGTCGAGGCTTCGCGCAGGGCCTCGTTGAGGTCGCGCATCATGTTCTGGTAGCGGTCGGAGATGCGCGCAACCTTCTCCAGTTGGCGCAGCTGCTTGTTCAGGCGCTCGGTCAGCGACTGCTCACGTTGCTTGGCCAGACTCTGAAAGCCATCGGAAATGTGGCTGATGCGGTCGATACGCCGGGCCAGGTCCTGATGCGCTGTCCACAGCTCTCGCAGCGGCGCCGACAGCGGGCTGTCGTCGTGCTCGCCGCTGTCCAGCAGCGCCTGGATCTGAACTTCCAGGGCCTCTTTCGACGCTTTCATGGGCGCCTCAGTTGTGGCTGATGATGTTGAAGGTGAAGGAGCAGTCTTCCTTGAACTCTTCCGCCAGCTCGGCCACGCGCTCGTTCTGCGGGTCGTAGTACCAGTTGACCTGTACCTGCGCGCCATCCTGGTGCGCGGCTTCAAGCAGGTCGAATACGTCCATCATGGCCTTGACGCTGCTGGTATTCAAATACAGCAGACGCAGTTCCAGGCTGAGCGGTTTGCCGCCTTCGCTAAGGTAGCCCTCGATCCACTCGAAGACCTGCTGGAACATGTCAAAGGAGTTTTCCGGGTAGGAATCGCCGGCCATGAACAGTTGGCCGGCTGCCCAGTCACTGCGGACTTCCGGAGTGGACTGGGAACTGGGAATACTGAAGTCGTTCATTATCTGGTGCTCTCGATTCGATCAGATCACGGCGCGCAGGCTGAAAAAGCTGCGACCGTCGGCGGCAGGCTGCAGTGAGGCCTGCAGCGGCGCACTGGATTTACGGGCGATGTCGATCAGCCCGAGACCGGCGCCGGAGGCGCGCTCGGCGTCACGCGGGCGGCGCAGTTGTTCCTTGTAGGCTGCCTTCAGGCCGGCTTTGTCGAGCTGGGCGAGTTGGCCAATGGCGGCCACCAGGCCGTCGCCGTCGCCGCTTTCGATCAGGTTGCCGGCGGAGACCACGTAGCGGTTCTCCTCGTTGCGCGAGACCACCACGGTGGCGCCGGCTTCCTGCTCGTTCCAGCCCTTGGAGCGGGTGTAGTGGCTGATGTTCTGGGTCATCTCGATGTAGACCGCAAACACGTCCATGGCCGCGCTGGGGTGGGCGTGGTCGGCAGCCAGGTAGTTACGCAGCGCATTGCCGATCTCTTCGATCAGGCTGCGAGAAATCGGCCCGTTAAAGCACAGCATGATCTGCTGGCTGTTGAAACGTTCGCGCATGGCGAATAGGTCGATGTTGTCCATTACGGCTCCTGTTGCGGGCTCAGTCAAAACGGAAACACAACATGGTGATATCGTCGCGCTGCGGATAATCACCCTGGTAGGCGGCCAGTGTATCGCTGAATGCGGCACTTTGCTCGCGCAGTGGCAGGCTGGCGTGGGTGCGCAGCATGTCGGCAAAGCGGCTGTTGCCGAAGCCGAAGCCTTGTTCGCCGCCGGCCTGGTCGAGGAAACCGTCGGTGCACAGGTAGAAAGTGCGACCGGCGCGCAGCTCGATCTGGCTGTTGTGATAGTCGCCCTGACGCTTGTCGCCAAGTGCCCGGCGCGCACCCGGCAGGTGCTCGACCGTCTCGCCGTCGCTGTAGTACAGAGCTATCTTGGCACCGGAGAAGGTGACCTGGCCTTGCTTCAGGTCAACGTAGGCCAGACCGACGTCCATGTTGGTGGCCACCGACTTGGATTCGTTGGCGTCGCTGAGCATGTGGCGCAGGATGCGGTCGGTGCGCTGCAGTACCGCAGCCGGATCATGCATGCCGCAATCGCTGATGGCCTGGTCGAGGGCCGCGTGCGCCAGCATGGTCATCAACGCTCCGGGCACGCCGTGCCCGGCGCAGTCGACGACGCCAAACAGGCAATGGTCCTGATCGCTGTGGAAGATGTAGAAGTCGCCACCGACCACGTCCCGCGGGCGCCAAAGCACGGCGTGGTGCTCGCCCAGGGCGTTGACCAGCTCGCGGTTGGGCAGGATCGAGCGCTGGATCAGGCTGGCGTAGTCGATGGAGTCGGCAATTTTACGCTGCGCGGTGCGCATCTGCTGGTTGACCTCTTCCAGGTCGCGGGTGCGCTCCTGCACGCGCTGCTCCAGCTCCTGGGTATGGCTGCGGACCTTCTTGGCCATGACGCCGAACGCGTCGCTCAGCTCGCCAATCTCGTCGTTGCGTCCCGCCGGCATCGCGACATCGTACTGACCCGCAGCCATGGCCTGGGCTCCGCGCTTGAGCTGGCGCAGCGGGCCCAGCAGCAGGCGCTCGATGGCGAAGGCGAAGATCAGCACCAGAACGATCAGCAGTACGCCCAGACCGATCAGCAGCGGCGTGATCCAGGCGCTGTCGATCACCTCGGCGGTGCTTAGGTCGACGGCGTTGGCGACATACCAGTCCAGCTCCGGCAGGTAGGTAATGGCCAGCAGCTGATGGGCGTTTTGCAGTGTGACGGGCAGCGTGGCGACACTGCCGGTGTGCTGTTGAACTTGCTGCAGGGCCGCGCGGACGGCATCACGTTCCTGTTCGGCGACCAGGCTCAGCAGGTTGCTGCCGCTGGCGGTGCTGGCGCCAGCGCCGGAGTTCATGACGATCAGACTGCGGTCCTGATGGGCCTGGATGGCGCCGTCAGCGTCGACAATCATCGGTGTGACGCCGGCGGTATCGCTGGTGATGAAGTCACGAATAAAGTCGGAGAGATCCAGCCCGGAGCCGGCCAGTGCCAGCACGCTGCCGTCTTCGTCCTTGACCACCATGTTGAGCCACACCTTGGTGGTGTCCAGCTCGGGGTTGACGTCGACGTTGAGGTTGAAACCCTCGGTATTGCGCAGGGTGCTGAAGAACCAGCGATCGGCATCGTCGTCGGGGTTGAGGATATAGCGTGGCTCGCGGCTGGGAGCCTGGTCGCCGCCATTGAAGTAGTAGCCCAGGGTATCCAGTCGACCAATGAAGTAGGCGTGGTCGCGGAAGTCTGCGCGGTACAGTTCGGCCTCGCGGAAGAACAGGTCGGCCTTGGCCGGGTCGTCCGGATCGCGCAGCCACTGGCGGGTGACCTCGGAATTGGCAAAGCGCAGCGACAGCGCCAGCTCGCGGCTGATCGGCGCGCTGATGCGTTCGCGACTGAGCAGCGTGGCGTTGCGTGCGTAGCCTTCGCCGAAGTGCTGGTGGATGTTATTGAGCACCGACCAGCCGATCAGGCCGGCCGGCACCAATGCCAGTAGACAGGCCAGCAATAGTGCCAGCAGGGATTTACCACGTAAGCCGAATGCGGCCATGCCAGTGTCCTTTCCAGTCGCTCAGTGTTGGCCGGCTGCCCGGCGCCGCGCTGACAGCAGCGTCAGGTCAGTTGATATACCAGTTTTCCGCCATGCAGGGTATGGGTAACCGCTGCGGGCGCGCCTTGCCCGATAAAGGGGCAGTTGCTGCCCCGAGATAGCCAGTTTCGGCCGATCTCGCAGGCCTGCGCCGGATCAAACAGGGTGATGTCCGCCGCGCCGCCAAGCTGCAGCTGGCCGATGCCCACCGGCAGGCGCAGTGCGCTGGCCGGGCCGCTGGTCACCCGCGACAGCGCTGCCGGCAACTCCAGCAGGCCATCGGCAACCAGCGTCAGCGCCAAGGGCAGCAGAATCTCGACGCTGCTGATGCCAGGCTCGGATGCGGCGAAGGGCACGCGCTTGGCCTCGGCTTCGTGTGGCCGGTGATGCGAGGCAATGGCCTGCACCACACCGCTTTGCACCGCTTCGCGCAGGGCGCGGCGGTCGGCAGCTGAACGCAGCGGCGGCATCACGTGCAGCTGGCTGGAAAAACCAACCAGGTCTTCGTCGCACAGCAGCAGCTGGTAGGCGGCAACGTCGGCGGTCACCGGCAGGCCGCGGGCCTGGGCAGTGGCCAGCATGTCCATGGCGCGGGCGCTGGTCAGGCCGCTGAAGTGCGCGCGTACGCCGGTCTGCTCAATCAACAGCAAATCCCGGGCCAGGGCGACGGTTTCGGCGCTTTCGGGAATACCCACCAGACCAAGGCGTGAGGCGGTCGGCCCTTCGTGGGCCATGCCGCCCTCGGCCAGGTCAGCGTCCTGCGGCGTGAAGATAATGGTCAGGTCGAAAGTGGCGGCGTATTCCAGTGAACGGCGCAGGATGCGGTTGCCGGCCATCGGCGTCAGGCCCTGGGTGAAGGCCACGCAGCCGGCGTCGCGCAGGGCAACCAGCTCGCTGAGTTGCTCGCCTTCCAGGCCCTTGGTCAGGGCGCCGATCGGCAGAACGCGGGCGTTGCCGGCCGCCTGGCTGCGGTCGAGGATGAGCTCGGCAACCGCCGGGGTGTCGAGCACCGGCCGGGTATCGGGCGGACAGCACAGGGTGGTCACGCCTCCGGCGGCGGCGGCGCGCGTTTCGCTGGCGATATTGCCTTTGCGGCTGTGGCCGGGCTCGCGCAGGGCGACGTTGAGATCGACCAGGCCGGGGCAGGCAATCAGGCCGCGGGCGTCGATGCGCTGGCTGGCGTTGAAGCCTTCGGGGGCGGCGCCAATGGCCTGGATGTGGCCGGCGGCGATGTGCAGGTCGGTAATCTCGTCAAACTGGCTGGCGGGGTCGATGACCCGGGCGCCTTCAATCGTCAGTCGCATGGTTTAGTTCGCTTCCTGGGTGAGCTGGCGCTGGGTGGTTTGTCCGGTCATGGCCATCGACATCACGGCCATACGCACGGCGATGCCGTAGGTCACCTGTTTGAGGATCACCGATTGCGGGCCGTCGGCGACATCGGACTCGATCTCGACGCCGCGGTTGATCGGGCCAGGGTGCATGACCAGCGCGTCCGGTTTGGCCAGCGCCAGGGTCTCGCGGGTCAGGCCGTAGAGCTTGTAGAACTCGCTTTCGCTGGGCAGCAGGCCGCTTTGCATGCGTTCTTTCTGCAGGCGTAGCATGATCACTACATCGACGTCGCGCAGGCCGACGCGCAGATCGTTGAATACGCGCACGCCGTACTGGTCGATCCCCTCTGGCAGCAGAGTGCGCGGGGCGATCACGCGGATATCCGGGCAGCCGAGGGTCTTCAGTGCGAGCATGTTGGAGCGGGCCACCCGCGAATGCAGGATATCGCCGACGATGGCAACCGAGAGGTTCTCGAAGTCACCACGGTGGCGACGGATGGTCAGCATGTCGAGCATCGCCTGGGTCGGGTGGGCGTGGTTGCCGTCGCCGGCATTGATCACAGCCACGTCCGGGCAGACCCGTTCGGCGATAAAGTGCGCGGCGCCGGAATCGCCGTGGCGCACGACGAACATGTCGGCGGCCATTGCCTCCAGGTTTTGCAGGGTGTCGTACAGGGTTTCGCCCTTGCTGGTCGAGGAGGTCGAGATGTTCAGGTTGAGCACGTCGGCCGACAGCCGCTTGGCCGCCAGCTCAAAGGTGGTGCGAGTACGCGTGGAGTTTTCGAAGAAGACGTTGCAGACCGTCTTGCCGCGCAGCAGCGGGACCTTCTTGACGGCGCGCTCGCCCACTTCGAGGAAGGAGTCGGCGGTGTCGAGCAGCTCGGTCAGCAGCTCGCGCGACAGCCCTTCAATAGTCAGAAAGTGGCGCAGCTGGCCCTGTTGGTTGAGTTGCAGGTGGTGCGGCGTCAGGCTCATGGCGATCTCAATTGGTAGCGGCGGTCAGAGTCAGTTGCAGGGGGGCCGGGCCGGTCAATTTTACCCGCTGGCCCGCCGGCAGGGCCAGACTGGCGCCGAGGATGTCGGCGCGGATCGGCAGCTGGCGGGCGTCAACGTCCAGCAAAGTGACCAGGGTGACGGAGGCGGGGCGGCCATAGTCGAACAGCTCGTTGAGGGCGGCGCGAATGGTGCGGCCGGTCATCAGCACATCGTCGATCAGGATGATGTGACGGTCATCGACGGTGAACGGCAGTTCGGAGGGGCGCACTCGCTGCGGCAACCCGTGTTGCTCAAAATCGTCGCGGTAAAAGGCGATGTCGAGGGTGCCCATCGGCGCCTCTGGGGCGACCTTGGCGTGCAGCGCCTCGGCGATCCAAACGCCGCCGGTGTGAATGCCGACAAAGGCCGGGTCAGTGATCTGCCGGGCGTTGAGGTGGGCGCGCAGCTGCTCGGCCATATCGACCAGCAGGCCGTCGACCGCAGGAAGTGTACTCATCATGTCTCCTTGCTCTGGCTGCTCAGCCAGGTTTGCAACAGCAGGGCGGCGGCGAGGCTGTCGACCGGATCTTCCCGGTAGCTGCTCGGCGTGCGTCCCTGATCCTTTAAATGTTGTTTTGCCTCGAAGGTGCTCAGGCGTTCGTCGACGGTCTCGACTGGCAACTGGAAGCGGCCATTGAGGCGGCGGGCGAAGCGCGCAGCGCGCTCGCTCATATCGCTGGCGCTGCCGTCCATGTTCAGGGGCAGGCCGACGACCAGTACGTTGGGCTCCCATTCGCGGATCAGTTTGGCGACCTGCTCCCAGTCCGGCACACCGTCGCGGGCGCGCAGGTTGGTCAGCGGCTCGGCGCTGCCGGTGAGCGTCTGGCCGATGGCGACGCCGATCTGACGGGTGCCGTAGTCGAAGGCCATGGCGCGGCGATGGGCGGTCGGCATCAGGCGTGGCCTGCCTGGCTGGTCAGCAGGGTCCAGTCGATACCCAGGGTGCGCGCAGCGGCGTTCAGGCGCTCGCCGCTAGGGAGCTGAAACAGGATGTGATGTTCGGCCGGGCAGCTGAGCCAGACGTTGTTGGCCAGCTCTTGCTCCAGTTGACCGGCGCCCCAGCCGGCGTAGCCGAGGGTGATCAGCGCCTGCTGCGGGCCTTCTCCACACGCCATCGCGCGCAGGATGTCCTGCGAGGTGGTCAGCGTCAGCGGCCCCAGCTCGGCACTCGACTCCCAGCGGCGGTCGCCATCGTGCAGGACAAAGCCGCGTTCGGGCTCTACCGGGCCGCCGTTGAAGACGGTCTGGCAGTTGCGGCCGCTCAACTCGGGCGCCAGTTGCTCCAGCAAGTCGTCCAGGCTGAGGTCGCTGGGCTGATTGATCACCAGGCCCATAGCGCCCTCGGCGCTGTGGTCACAGAGGTAGATCAGGCTGTGATCAAAACGGTCGTCGGCCATGTGGGGCATGGCGATCAGAAAATGGTGCGTGAGGTAGTTCGGCGAGGTCTGCATGCCCACAGTATCGGGCCGAAGGCCAGGTAGGGCAAGGCGGTTGCGTGCCAGAATGCCCTGGGCCGGCGTGCACTGACGCCGGTTTTTGTGGCGAGGCGTCAGTGGGTCAGAAGCTGGATACGCGGTCACCCGGCTCAAAGCGCCAGGTACGGATGATTTCCAGCACGTCGACATCCATCAGTTCGCCGGTGAACGGCATGAAGGGAGCGGCCAGTCGGACAATGCGGATGGCCGCGTCGTCGAGAATCTTCTCGCCCGAGGATTCAAGGATACGCACATCGCGCAGGCTGCCGTCACGGTTGATCTGGACCATCAGCCGCAGACTGCCGTAGATACGGTTGGCGCGGGCTTCGGCAGGGTAGTTGAGGTTGCCCACCTGCTCCACCTTGCGGCGCCAGGCATCCTTGTAGAACGCTCCCTTGTCGGCCATGGTCGAGGCGGCGTTCAGCCGCAGGATGCGCGGACGGCGTGCGTAGGCCTGGCGCTCTTCGGCCAGTTGGGCTTCCAGGCTGGCGATTTCACGCGAGAGGTCGCTCATGTTGAAGCTCAGCTCGGCGGTGGGTGCTGGCTCCGGCTTGGCGGTCGGCGGTGCGGCGGTGACCTGGTCGACCTTGGGCGCGCTGGTGGTGATGACCTTTTGCTGCTCCTGCTCCGGCGGCGGTGCGCTGACTTGCTGCTGGGGGGTGACTTCGTGGATCTCGCTGTCCTGAAAGTCTGCTTCTTCGGTGGTGCTGGGCGCGGCCTTTTCTTCCAGCGTGCCGCTGCCCTGCTGGTTGATCTGGGCCAGGTAGTCGGCCTCTTCCGGGGCCTCGTCGGCCCGCTGTGTGGCCAGGGTGATTTCCAGGCTTTTGGTCAGCTCGCTGGGTGTCGGCAGATCAAAGGTGATACCGAGAATCAGCAGGGCGTGCAGCACCGCAGCGATAAACAGGGTGAAACCCAGGCGGTCACGGGAGGTGACGGTACGGGCTTGGCTGGGCGCAGGAGGGGTCACGGCGGTATTCATGCTGTCCATAGGCGAACTCGGTATCCGTGGAAGTCTGCCCGCCGACGGCACAAAAGTCCATGTGCTGTTCTGTGGGGCAGGTCACGCCGTCGGTGTCGACGGCGTGCGAGCGGGGGTGTTTCAACGCGCCTGCAGCAGGGCTTCGATCGCGTTCATCAGGCGGCCGCCAATGTCGGTGTCGTAGGCCGCATCGATTTCGCGGATGCAGGTCGGACTGGTGACGTTGATTTCGGTCAGGTAATCGCCAATCACGTCCAGGCCGACAAACAGCAGGCCGCGCTCGCGCAGGGTCGGCCCGACCTGGGCTGCGATCCAGCGATCGCGCTCGGTCAGCGGGCGCGCCTCGCCACGGCCGCCAGCGGCCAGGTTGCCGCGCGTCTCACCCTGCTGCGGGATGCGCGCCAGGCAGTAGGGGACCGGCTCGCCCTGGATCATCAGGATACGTTTGTCGCCGTCCTTGATTTCCGGCAGGTAGCGCTGGGCCATGATCTGCTGGGTGCCGTGTTGAGTCAGTGTCTCGATGATCACGCTGAGGTTGGGGTCATTCTCTCTTATGCGGAAAATCATGGAGCCGCCCATGCCGTCGAGCGGTTTGAGAATAACGTCACGGTGCTGCAACGCGAATTCGCGCAGAATGTCGGCGCGCCGGGTGACGACGTGATCCGGTGCGCATTGCGGGAACTGGGTAGCAAACAATTTCTCGTTGCAATCGCGCAGACTGGCTGGGCGGTTGACGATCAGTACACCGTCACGCTCGGCCGCTTCCAGAATGTGGGTGGCGTAGAGAAACTCGTTGTCGAAGGGCGGGTCCTTGCGCATCAGCACAACGTCCAGGCTGTCCAGCGGGGCCTTTTGTTCCTCGCCCAGCTCGTACCAGTGGGCGGGATCGGCAAATACCTTGAGCGGGCGCAGGCAGCCGTGAGCCTTGCCGTCGACCAGGTAGAGGTCCTGCGGCTCCAGGTAGAAGAGCTCCCAGTCGCGTTGGGCGGCGGCCAGCAGCATGGCCAGTGAACTGTCTTTCTTGTAATGGATCGCGTTGATCGGATCCATCACGATACCGAGGCGGATTCGCATGGGCAGTGTGTATTCCAGGCTGTTGCAGGGGGCTTCGAGTGTAGCGCCGCCGGCGTCGTGCAGCCAGTGCGTGGTGCTTTTGCGCAAGCTGTATCGTCGCTGGGATGGGTTTATAGATTGGTCGTCGAATCTATGCTAAAAGTACGCCGACAGGGAATTGGCTGGTCAGCGGCTGCGTCGGCGCAGCCAACAGGTACGACCCTCCATCAAAAACAAAGGCTGGTCTTATGGAAGAAAATTTCGAGAGCCTGAAAGTCATGGTGATTGACGACAGCAAGACGATTCGACGCACGGCAGAGACCCTGCTGAAAAAGGTCGGATGCACCGTCATCACTGCGGTCGACGGCTTTGACGCGCTGGCCAAGATTGCCGACAACCACCCGGATATCATCTTTGTCGACATCATGATGCCTCGTCTTGACGGGTATCAGACCTGCGCGCTGATCAAGAACAACAGCGCCTTCCGGGCGACGCCGGTCATCATGTTGTCCAGCAAGGACGGTCTGTTCGACAAGGCCAAGGGCCGTATCGTCGGGTCAGACCAATACCTGACCAAACCCTTCAGCAAGGAAGAGCTGTTGGGTGCCATCCGCGCCCACGTCCCGCAGTCCGGCAATCTGGCCGGTGCCGCCGGCGCCTGAGCGCGAACGCAACACAGAGCACAACCCGGGGGAGTCTGATGGCCCGTATTTTGGTAGTAGATGATTCGCCGACCGAGCTGTACAAGCTGACCGGCATGCTGGAAAAACACGGCTATGAGGTACTCAAGGCCGAGAACGGCGCCGACGGCGTGGCCCTGGCCCGCCAGGAGAAGCCCGACGCCGTCCTGATGGATATCGTGATGCCCGGCCTGAACGGCTTTCAGGCAACGCGGCAACTGACCAAAGATCCGGAAACCGGACACATTCCCGTCATCATCGTAACCACCAAGGACCAGGAAACCGACAAGGTATGGGGTACTCGTCAGGGCGCCAAGGACTATCTGACCAAACCGGTCGACGAGTCCACCCTGATCAAGACCCTGAAAACCGTACTCGGCAGCTAGGGCCGACGTTACTTGATGCCGGATAAGAACGAGAACAGGGACGGCATGTCAGATATTCAACATCCCTTCGAGCTGCTGCAGCAGCTCGCCAGCCAGTGCCGCCAGCAGGCCGCAGGCCTGCCGTCGCAGGACGTGGTCAGTGAGACCTGGAGCGGCGTAGGCTTTCGCCTGGCCGGTTGCACCATGCTGGCGGCCATGGGCGAAATCACTGAAATTCTGCACGAACCGCGCTACACCGCGCTGCCCCGGGTCAAGGCCTGGGTGCGGGGTGTGGCCAACGTGCGCGGCCGTCTGTTACCCATCATTGATCTGAGCCGGTTCTTCGGCGTCAGCACCACGGCTGCCCGCAAGCAGCGTCGGGTGCTGGTGCTGGATCGTGATGATCTGTTCGTTGGGCTGCTGGTAGATGAGGTGCTGGGGATGCAGCATCTGCCGGTGAATACCTTCAGCACCGAGTTACCGGCGCTGGATGCGCAAGTGCGGCCCTACATTGTAGGGGCGTATCGGGGAGAGCGTGAGGCGCTGGTTTTCAACTTTCGCGCCCTGGCACACGACCAGCAGTTTCTGGACGTTGCCATCTGATGGACTTGGGCGCGGTAGCGGCCTGGCCGCCACCGCGACAGGAGCATGTAGCCAGTAATAACAGCCGTAGGCCAGGTAGGGGCCAGTCATATGAAGCTAATTGATACACAGACGCTGTCTTCCTTGCGAAGCAACCGCACGGTCCTGGGTCTCGGTGCCGTACTGGTCGTTTCGCTGGTGCTGCTGATCGCCAACTTCTTTTACCTGAACACCCAAAGCTCGCGTGATACGGAGTACATCGGTCACGCGGGTGAGCTGCGCGTACTGTCGCAGGAAATCTCCAAGTCGGCCACCGAGGCGGCCACCGGTACGCCGGAGGCCTTTGGCCTGCTGCTGACGGCGCGTAACGACTTCCAGCAACGCTGGGATTACCTGGTCAACGGTGATCCGTCCTCCAACCTGCCGCCGATGCCTGACAGTCTGCAGGCGCAGCAGGCCAAGGTGCAGGCCGACTGGGATCGCATGCGTGGCAACGCCGACGCGATTCTGGCCAGCCAGACCACGGTACTCTCGTTGCACGAGGTAGCAATCACCCTGTCCGATACTGTGCCGCAACTGCAGGTCGAGTACGAAGACGTGGTAGACGTGCTGATTGCCAGCGGCGCGCCCGCTGATCAGGTCGCCATTGCCCAGCGTCAGTCGCTGCTGGCAGAGCGGATTCTCGGCTCGGTTAACCGGGTACTCGAAGGTGACGAGGATGCGGTCATGGCGGCGGACAGCTTCGGCCGTGACGCCAGCCTGTTCGGTCGCGTACTGCAGGGCATGCTGGAAGGTAACCCCAGCATTGGCATTGCGCCGGTAACCGACCCTGACGCGGCCAGCCGACTGCAGGAAATCCAGTCGCTGTTCCGCTATGTATCGGACTCGGTTGACCAGATTTTGCTGACCTCTCCCGAGCTCTATCAGGTACGTACCGCAGCCAACGAAATCTTCTCCGGCTCCCAGCTGATGCTCGACAACCTGTCGGAGCTGGCGCAGGGCTTTGAAAGCCGCGCTGATTCGCGCGTTGCCAACAGCCTGCTGGGCTATGTGCTGGCGGCGATCGCCTTCATGTGTCTGCTGCTGATCGGTATTCAGCTGACCCGCGACACCCGTGAACGTCTGGCGGAAACCCGCGAGAAGAACGAGCGTAACCAGGCGGCGATTCTGCGTCTGCTGGACGAGATCGGTGATCTGGCCGACGGTGACTTGACCGCCCAGGCAACGGTAACCGAGGACTTCACCGGCGCCATCGCTGACTCCATCAACGAGTCCATCGACCAGCTGCGTGCGCTGGTAGGTACCATTAACGACACTGCTCAGGAAGTGGAGCGCGCCGCCCAGGAGACACAGGGCACCGCGATGCACCTGGCGGAGGCCTCCGAGCACCAGGCGCAGGAAATCGCCGGCGCCTCGGCGGCGGTAAATGAAATGGCTGTGTCGATCGACCAGGTATCGGCCAACGCCTCCGAATCGGCGGCGGTAGCGGAGCGCTCGGTAGCCATCGCCAACAAGGGTAACGAGGTGGTACAGAACACCATCGTTGGCATGGACACCATTCGTGAGCAGATCCAGGACACCTCCAAGCGGATCAAGCGTCTGGGTGAGTCGTCCCAGGAGATCGGTGACATCGTCAGCCTGATTAACGACATTGCCGACCAGACCAACATTCTGGCTCTTAACGCGGCGATCCAGGCCTCTATGGCCGGTGATGCCGGTCGCGGCTTCGCGGTGGTTGCGGACGAGGTTCAGCGCCTCGCGGAACGTTCCTCCGGTGCAACCAAGCAGATTGAAGCGCTGGTTAAGACCATTCAGACCGATACCAACGAAGCGGTTATCTCGATGGAACAGACCACCTCCGAGGTGGTCCGCGGTGCCCGACTGGCGCAGGACGCCGGTGTGGCACTGGAGGAGATCGAGAAGGTATCGACCAGCCTTGCAGCGTTGATTCAGAACATTTCCAACGCAGCACGTCAGCAGGCGTCTTCGGCCGGTCACATTTCCAACACCATGAACGTGATTCAGGAAATCACCTCGCAGACATCCGCCGGTACCACTACCACGGCGCGCAGCATCGGTGAGCTGGCGAAACTGGCCGAGGCCATGCGCCAGTCGGTTGACGGCTTCACGCTGCCGCAGCAGGGCGACTAAGCTGAGTCGGGTGGCAGGCAACTGCCACCCCGAAACGCCGAGTGCGAGGGTCACACGTGCAGACAACGCAAAACTGGTCGCTGCAGCAGCTGCCAGACATGGACACGCAGCAGTTTCGGCAGTGGCAGACGCTGCTTGAAGCGCGCACAGGCGTGTGCGTCAGCGACCAGCGCAAGACCTTCCTGCAGACCAGCCTCTGCGCCCGCATGCGGGCGCTCAGTCTGAATGACTATCAGGCCTACTACGAGTATGTCACTCAGGGCGCCTCGGGCGCGGTGGAATGGTCCTCGCTGATCGAGCACTTGACCGTGCGCGAAACCAGCTTCATGCGGCATCGTCCGTCCTTTGATGCGGTCGGTCGCCACCTCGACCGACTGCTGGAGAACCGCCCGGCTGATCGCCCGCTGCAGTTGTGGAGCGTGGGTTGCGCCAGCGGCGAAGAAGCATACTCGCTGGCCGTGATGGCCGAGCAGAGTCTGCGCAACGCCAAGGCGCAGACCAGCTACGGCATCTGGGCAACTGACATCAGCCTGAAGGCGCTGGAACAGGGGCGCACTGCCATCTATTCCGGGCACCGGCTGGGTGGTCTGAACGAGCGTGAGCGGCGCGAGTGGTTACAGCCGCTGGCCAATGACAAGCACGAAGTAGCCTACGGTCTGCGTGACCGGGTCTGCTTTTCTCGACTGAACATTCTTGAACTGGCCCAGGCTCCGATTCAGGACCTGGATATCATCTTCTGCCAGAACCTGCTCATCTACTTCCGTCGCTGGCGTCGTCGCGACCTGCTGAACCTGCTGGCCAGACGCCTGGCTCCGGGTGGCATGCTGGTGATCGGATTGGGTGAAATCATGGACTGGAACAATCCCCTGCTCGAGCGTTTGCCTGATGATCAGGTACAGGCCTATGTGCGCCGGGATAGCATTGAACGTCTGGAGTGACTATGGGTGATCGGCATGATTATGTCGCGCTTGACTGGGTCAAGGGCGAGATATCCGAAACGCTAAATCAGGCGCGACAGGCGCTGGAAGCCTTTGTCGATAACCCTGAAGACTCGACTCGGCTGCGCTTTTGCCTGACCTACATCCATCAGGTGCACGGCACACTGCAGATGGTCGAGTTCTACGGCGCGGCGCTGCTGGCCGAGGAAATGGAGCAACTGGCTCAGGCCCTGATGAATGGCAGCGTCAGCCGTGAGGGCGAGGCGCTGGAAATCCTCATGCAGGCTATCCTGCAGATGCCGGCCTACCTGGACCGGGTGCAGACCGGCCGGCGTGATCTGCCCATGGTGCTGTTGCCGCTGCTCAACGACATGCGCACCGCCCGGGGCGACAAGCTGTTGTCGGAAAATGCGCTGTTTAGCCCGGAACTGGAAAACAGCGACGTACCGGCCGGCGAGACCGAACTGGCGGACCTCAGCAGCGAGCAGAACGTGCTGCAGCTGCGCAAGTTGCGTCAGGCTCTGCAGATGGCTCAGGCGGGTGTGATTCGTGGTCAGGATGTGGCCATCAACAGCCGTCACTTGCGTAACGTCTTTGCGCGGCTTGAAACCCTGTGTCAGGGCGCGCCCTACGCGCGTTTGTGGTCGATTTTTGCCGGTGTGGCTGAAGGTCTTGAGCTGGGCAGCATTGAAAATGGCGCGGCAGTGCGTCAGTTGCTGCGTCAGGCTGATCAGGAACTGCGCCAGCTCAAGGCGGGCGGCGCCCGAGCGCTGCAAAGCAATCCGCCGCGCGAGCTGCTGCGTAACCTGCTGTTTTACGTGGCCAAGAGCGCCGACGGCAGTCCCCGGCTGGACGCGCTGAAAGAACGCTATCAACTCAAGGGCGCCTGGACCGACGAGCAGCGCGCCGCCGGCGATCGCCTGGTTGGTCCCGATCGCGAGGCCATACAGTCGGTCGCTCTGGCACTGGGCGAAGAGCTGTTGCAGGTCAAGGACCAGCTGGACCTGTTTGTGCGCGGTGATCGCTCGCAACTCGACGGCCTGGAGACGCTGCAACCGGTCATGAAGCGTATCGCCGACACGCTGGCGATGCTTGGACTCGGGCAACCGCGCCGTGTGCTGCTGGAGCAGATTGATCAGGTCGGTCGTCTGGTTAGCGGCGAGTCGGCCATGACGGATGCCGCATTGATGGACGTCGCCGGTGGCATGCTTTACGTCGAAGCCAGCCTGCAGGGCATTCTCGGGCTGGAGCGCAGCGATCAGGCCGACGGCCTGGATGGCGACATGCAGCGCCTGGCTGCCGCGCAGGACATTGCTCAGGTTCATCAACTGGTGGTGCAGGAAGCGCGCAACGCGCTGGAAGAAACCCGCGAAGCCATCAACGCCTTTATTGCCAATCAGTGGGATCACCGCCAGCTGGAGCCGATTGACGACCTGCTCAACAGTGTGCGCGGCGGTTTGTCGATGGTTCCGCTGGAGCGCGCTGCAGCCGATGTTGCCGCCTGTCGACGTTATATTCGTGAGCAACTGGTGGCCCAGCGGCAGGTACCGGACTGGACCGCACTGGATGCCCTGGCTGACGTCATTACCAGTATTGATTATTACCTTGAGCGCTTGGCGGAAGACGATGCCGATCGCGGCGACAGCATTCTGGATGTCGCCGAAGGCCGTTTGCGCCTGTTGGGTTATCACCCCGAGCAGCTGCCTGACGAAGTGGCCGCCGAGCCCGAACAAGCCGAACAGGACCAACCCGAGGCTGGCGAGCCGCTGGCATTGGAGCCCCTGCAGGACGACACTGTTGCGCCAGAGCCAGAGCCAGAGCCAGAGCCAGAGCCAGAGCCAGAGCCAGAGCCAGAGCCAGAGCCAGAGCCAGAGCTGGATAATGCAGCCGAAACCGACGCCCCGGCTGAGCCAGAAACGACCGCACCGGCAGCAGAGCCCAGTCGCGATGACGTGCTCAGCGAGGCGAGCGCTGACGAAGACGAGCTGGACCCCGAACTGGTCGAGATCTTTGTCGAAGAAGCCGGCGAGGTGCTGGACACCCTCAGCGAATTTACGCCCCAGTGGCAAGCCGACGCGGATGACGCCAAAGCCCTTGGCGAAGTGCGCCGTGCGTTCCACACCCTCAAGGGCAGCGGCCGGATGGTCAAGGCCGGCGTGCTGGCCGAGCTGGCGTGGTCGGTCGAGAACATGCTCAACCGGGTCATGGACCGCAGCATCAACGCCAGTCCGGCGCTGTTCCGGGTGGTCAACGAAGTACGCGCACTGATGCCGCAGCTGGTTGAGGACTTTGCGGCTGGCCAGCAGCGTCCGCTGCCGGATGTGGAGCGCCTGGCCGCTGCCGCCGATGCGCTGGCGCGGGGTGAAACACCGATGCTGGATGCCTTGCCGGTCGAGGCCGGTGAGCCGGAGATACTTGACGCGGCGCCCGCCGGGGACACACTGATCACCGAAGCCGAAGCCGAAGCCGAAGCCGAAGCCGAAGCCGAAGCCGAAGCCGAAGCCGAAGCCGAAGCCGAAGCCGAAGCCGGAGCCGAAGCCGGAGCCGAAGCCGAAGCCGAAGCCGAAGCCGAAGCCGAAGCCGAAGCCGAAGCCGAAGCCGAAGCCGAAGCCGAAGCCGAAGCCGGCGACGACTGGATGGAGCTGCAGCCGCTGGACGTCACGGCGCTGGAGGATGTGCTGCCGGCAGAGACCGATAGCGTCGAGGCCGACGAGCCCCTCGAGCAGACGCCGCAGGCTCAGGACTGGAGCGAGGCGCTGCCTGCCGCCGAGGAAGACAGTCCGCTTGACTTTGGCCCCGCCGAGGACACCCTGTCGCCAGAGCCAGAGCCAGAGCCAGAGCCAGAGCCAGAGCCAGAGCCAGAGCCAGAGCCAGAGCCAGAGCCAGAGCCAGAGCCAGAGCCAGAGCCAGTGGTTGCCGGCGGCATGGACCCGGTGCTGCTGGATATCTTCCGTAATGAAACCCGCACGCATATCGACCAGATCAATGCGTATCTGGGCGAGTGTCGCGACTACGGCTTGCCGCGCGCGCTCAGCGACGCATTGCAGCGAGCCCTGCATACGCTCAAGGGCAGTGCGCACATGGCCGGCGTCCAGCCCATCGCCGTGCTGGCCAGCCCGCTGGAAAAACTGTGCAAGGAGTTCAAGGCCAACCTGGTGTCAGCCGACGCCGCACTGGTCGAGCTGCTGAGCGACGCGGTGACCCTGTTCGAACAGGGCCTGCAGCAGTTGGCGTACGACCCGCATGCGCCGATTGCCGGCACCGACGACTTCCTGCTGCGTCTTCAGCAACTGCACCAGCAGGGCCTGATGGCGCGGGAAACTGGGCGCGGCGAGTTGGAAGCGCCGGACAGCGCCGACCTGATGTCGATCTTCCTGACCGATGGGATCGACTTGCTGCTGGATGTCAGTGATGAGCTGAGCATGCGTCAGCCCGGCGCGTCCGTTGAGCTGGACAGCGACGGCCTGGTCCGCAGCCTGAACTCGCTGGCGGAGGTTGCCGGCGAGGTTGAGCTGGGTCCGCTGCAACAGCTCGCCGAGACCCTGGAGCATGTCCATGAACGTCTGCACAGCGGCCTGCTGCTGCCCGACGAGGACGTGCTGCAGGCGCTGGCCGACGGACACGAGCGGCTGATCGGCATGATGGATCAGGTCGCGGCGCATCAGCATCTGCTACCTGCCACGCGTGAGCTGCAGGCCCTGCAGGCGCTGATTCCCGGCGCGGTTGACGCTGCCCCGGCGCCCGCGCCGGCCGGCACTGCTGCCAGCCTGCCTGTCAGCGGCAGCTGGAATCCGGCCCAGGCCGGCACCGATGCTGAGCTGGTCGACATCTTCCTGGAGGAAGCCCAGGAGATTATCGACAGCGCTTCGGCGAGCCTGCAGCAGTGGATTGCCGACACCGGCAATACCATCGCCGTCGAGGCATTGCAGCGTGATTTGCACACCCTCAAGGGTGGCGCGCGCATGGCCGAGATCCGTCCGGTAGGCGACTTGGCCCATGAGATGGAATTTGTCTACGAAGGCCTCTGTGACCAGCGCTACCAGCCCAGTCAGGGGCTGATAGCGCTGTTGCACGCCTGTCACGATGCCCTCGCGGATATGGTTGAGGGTGTGGTGGCTGGCCGTCCGATCAGCGACGGCGCGGCTCTTGTCTCGGCGATCAACGGTTTCCGCAAACACCCCGATCAGGAGCCCGTGCTGCCGGGCGCTGGCCCCGAGCCGGCGCCAGTGGAGCCCGAGCCGGATGCCGCTGAGGCCGCCGCGCCGGCCGGCCCCGCGCTGCCTGGCATGCTGGCCATGTTTGTCGAAGAGGCCCGTGAGCTGCTGGCTCCCTGCCAAACGCTGTTGCTCGCGCTGGACGATGACCCGAGCGCGGCAGCGAACCTGCTGCACCGTATCGAAACCCTCAAGGGCAGCGCCCGTCTCGCCGGTCAGCAGGCGCTGGCCGACCAGGCCAGACAGCTGGAAGCGGCGCTGCACGAGGGGCGCGCTGACAGTGCCCAGCTGTCCGCGCTGGAACAGGCGGTGGATGCGCTGGCAGCCGGTGCTGACTGGTCGCCGGCAGCTGAACCGGTCTTTACACCGCCGGCCACTCCCCCAGCCGCTCCGGCGCCCGCAGCTCCGGCCTTGGTGTCCGAGGGGCCGTCCCTTGCCGAGGTCAACGACATGCTGCGCGAGGCCATGGAGGCCAGCAGTCAGGCGGCGGGCGATAGCAGCGCCAAGCGCAGCACCAGCCAGGAAAGCGTCAAGGTATCGGCCAACCTTTTGGAGGAGCTGGTCAACCTGGCGGGCGAAACCTCTATCTTCCGTGGTCGTATCGAGCAGCAGGTGAGCGATGTCGGTCACCTGCTCGAAGACGTTGAGAGCACCATTGAGCGTGTGCGTGATCAGTTGCGCCGGCTTGATATGGAAACCCAGGCGCAGATTCTGTCGCGCCACCAGGACGAACTGGGCGCGGGCTACGAGGATTTTGACCCGCTGGAAATGGACCAGTACTCGCAGTTGCAGCAGCTGTCGCGCTCGCTGTTCGAGTCGGCCTCTGACTTGCTGGACCTGAAGGAGACGTTGGCGACCAAGAGCCGCGACGCCGAAACCCTGCTGTTGCAGCAGGCACGGGTCAACACCGAGCTGCAGGAAGGCCTGATGCGCACGCGCATGGTGCCATTTGAGCGCTTGCTGCCACGGCTGCGTCGGGTGGTGCGCCAGGTAGCCGGTGAGCTTGGCAAACAGGTCGAGCTGGTGGTTGGCAACGCCGAAGGCGAGATGGACCGTAGCGTGCTCGAACGCATGATCGGGCCGCTGGAGCACATGCTGCGCAACTCGGTGGATCACGGTATCGAATTGCCGGATAGCCGCGCTCAGTCTGGCAAGCAGACAGAGGGGCGCATCTGGCTGGATCTGGCACGTGAGGGCGGCGAAATTGTCCTGACGCTGCAGGATGACGGCGCCGGTATCCGCCTGGATGCTGTACGCAGCAAGGCCATCGAGCGTGGCCTGATGGACGCGGACGCCGAACTGACCGATCAGCAGGTACTGCAGTACATTCTCGAGGCGGGGTTCTCTACCGCCGAGAAAGTGACCCAGATCTCCGGGCGTGGCGTCGGCATGGATGTGGTCAACGCCGAGGTCAAACAGCTGGGTGGCAACATGACCCTGAGCACCGAGCCGGGCGTGGGGACCACCTTTGTGATTCGCCTGCCGTTCACCGTGTCGGTCAACCGCGCGCTGATGGTCTACTCCGGCGAAGACCTGTACGCCATTCCGCTGAATACCATCGAGGGCATCGTGCGGGTCTCCGGCTATGAGCTGGAAGCCTATTACGCACCCGATGCGCCGCCCTTTGAATACGCCGGCAAAACTTACGACCTGCGCTACCTGGGTGACCTGCTGGTTACCGGTCAGCAGCCGAAGCTGACCGGCCACAGCCTGCCGCTGCCGGTCATTCTGGTGCGCGGCGCCGAGCACAGCGTGGCGGTGCAGGTCGACGCCCTGGCTGGCTCGCGGGAGATCGTGGTGAAAAACCTGGGCAAGCAGTTTGCCGTGGTGCCAGGTATTTCCGGCGCGACCATTCTCGGCGATGGCCGGGTGGTGGTGATTCTCGACCTGCTGGCGGTGATTCGTGCCCAGCAGGCGCTGCATGCCCAGCAGCAGTTGGCGGCGGAGCGCGCCGGCGACGGAGTCGACTACGCCGAAGAGCGACCGACCCTGGTCATGGTGGTGGACGATTCGATCACCGTGCGTAAGGTCACCACGCGCCTGCTCGAGCGCAATGGCATGGAGGTGGTGACGGCCAAGGATGGGGTGGATGCGATTGCCAAGCTGCAGGACCTGACTCCGGACATCATGCTGCTGGATATTGAAATGCCGCGCATGGACGGCTTCGAGGTGGCTACGCTGGTGCGTCATGATGAGCGTCTGTCGCAGTTGCCGATCATCATGATTACCTCGCGTACCGGCGAGAAGCACCGTGAGCGCGCACTGTCGATCGGGGTCAACGAGTATCTTGGCAAGCCCTATCAGGAAGCGCAGCTGCTGGAGGTGATTGCCGAGTTGGTTGCTGCGGGTGACTGATCGTACCGCGGCGATCGCGCTGCTGGCCGGGCATGCCGGCAAGCGTCGCCAGCTGGCACAGGTGCTGGCGGAGTTCGGCTATGCAGTCGTCTTCGCCGATGACCCGGCCGGGTTGACCGCGAGCGAGCTGGAGCAGGTCAGCACGGATGCCTGGCTGCTGGAGTTGGCCGAGGAGTCTCCGCTGGCCGACTGGCTGCTTGAACATAGCAGCGCGCCGGTGTTGCTCGGCGCGGGCGAAATACCCAAACAGGACAGTGAGGACTATCCCCGCTGGCAGCGCCGGCTCTACGGCAAGTTGCTACCGTTGCTGGGCGAGCCGCCGGGTGGTCAGGCACCGGTACTGCCGGCGCCGCTGTTGCCTGCCGCAAGGCCGCAGCAGGCGCCCTGCGTCTGGGTGCTTGGTGCCTCGCTGGGCGGTCCGGCAGCGGTCAAGCAGTTCCTGGATTGTCTGCCGGCCGACTTGCCGGTGGCCTTTATCTATGCCCAGCATATCGACGCCGGGTTTGAGCAACAGTTGCCGCAGATTCTGGGGCGCCAGAATGACTGGCGCATCCTCAACTGTCAGCCAGGGGCGCACCTGCAGGCAGGTGAAGTGCTGGTTGCGCCGATCGCGCGGAGCCTGGGCTTTGGCGCCGACGGTGAGGTGTTGTTGAGTGACGCTCCCTGGCCCGGGCCCTATCGGCCTTCGATTGCCGCGGTGCTGGATGCGGTGTGTGATGGCTTTGGCCCCGCCTGCGGCGCAATCATTTTCAGTGGTATGGGGGAGGATGGCGTCGAGGCCTGTGGCCGCATGCGCCGCCAAGGTATCGAAGTCTGGACCCAGGATACCGCCAGCGCAGCCTGTGCAACCATGCCCGGGGCCGTGCAGGCGGCCGGTTTCAGTCATCGCCAGGGCACTCCGGAGCAGCTGGCGCAGGCGCTGCAGCACTGGCTGCGGCAAGAATGGTCGGCCCTGGCCGGCTAGAGCAACCCATCAAGGCAGTAAGGGAGAAGGACGTCATGTCTGAGGCGCTGGAGAGTATCAACGGTCTGATCGTGCCATTGCTGAACGATCCGCTGCTGCTGCCGAACGTGGCAGTGGCCGAGCTGGTGGGCTACCGCCTCAGCCAGGCAGCCAATCAGGGGCCGGAGTGGTTCCTCGGCTGGACCCAATGGCGTGACCAGCCGGTGCCTATGGTCGACCTGGACGCCCTGCGTGCACAGGGTGGTGAGCCGGCGGAAGGGGCGCAGCCGCGCACCCTGATTCTCAATGCCCTGGGGGGCACTGGCCTGCATTTCATCGGTCTGCGAGTCTGGGGTATTCCGCGCTCGCGCAAACTGCTGCGCGATGAGCTGCAGACCCTCGATGGGCCCGCCAGCTACCAGCTGCAACGGGTCACTGTCAGTGACGAGCCGCAGCCGTTGCTGATTCCCGACTTGCTGGCTGTTGAGCGGGCGCTCGAGCAAGCAGGTCTGCTGCGCCGGGCATCCTGAATCGCCGGCGTCAGCTGACCAACACAAAACTCAGGCGCGCCTCGGTGCCGCCGTCTACCCGGTTGAGCAGTTGTACGCGGGCACCATGGCTGTCAGCGATGCGTTTCACGATCGCCAGTCCGAGCCCGGTTCCCTTGGTAGAGCGCGCCTGATCGCCGCGGATGAAGGGGCTGAACAGCGCGTCGTTTTCCAACGCCTCCACACCCGGACCGCGGTCCAGTACGCTGACGGTCAGCAGGCGCTCGCCGTCCTGACTATGGACATAGGTGCACACCTCCACGCCGCTGCCGCCGTGCACCAGGGCATTGTCGATCAGGTTGATCAGCACGCGTTTCATCGATAACCGCCGCAGGCTCAGGCGCGGTACCTCGGCCAGGCACAGGCGAACCACCTCGCCGTTGCTGTTCAGCGGTGCCACCACTTCACGAATCAGCTCGTTGATATCGGCTTCTTCCGTGGGCTCGGCGCTGCCGTCGCGGATATAGCTCATGAACTGCTCGAGAATGGCGTCCATGTCCTCGATATCGCGGATCATGCCATCGGTCAGCTCCGGCTCGGCATCGGACAACAGCTCGGTCGACAGGCGCATGCGCGTCAGCGGCGTGCGCAGGTCGTGAGATACCCCGGCCAGCAGCATGGTGCGGTCGCGGTTGGCCTGTTCGACGTCCTGTGACATCTGGTTGAAGGCCCGGTACACCTCGGATATTTCCGACGGCCCGCTGGTGTCCAGCAGGCGCACCGTCTGGCCGCGACCGATACGTTGAGCGGCCCGTTCCAGCATTTTCAGTGGGTGGTTAAGCTGGCGCACCAGCAACCAGGCGGCTGCAGTCGACAGCATGCCGATCAGCACCAGCCAGGTCACCACCAGCCAGACGCGCTGGCCGCGCAGCGGGTGGGCGTAGAGCGGTACCTTCAACCAGTAGTTGCCGTAGATCGGCTGGTGAATCCAGACCGCGGGATGGGCTTGAGTCTGTACCCGGACTTCAGTCTGGTCACCCAGCTCGTCACGCAACTGGTGGGTAAAGATACCGGAGTAGGGCCAATGCACCTCACCCTGGGGCACCTGCTCGGGCACCATCACACGGATACCGGTCATTTCCTCGATGTCGTGACGCGCGGCCGGGCCGCTGGCCCAGTAGGCGCGGACCAGCATGGCGGTGCCGTGACTGTATTGGCGATCCACCAGCAGGTCTTCGTTGCTCAGCAGATACAGCAGGGTCAGCACCTGTGAAAACAGGGTGACCATGAGTACCAGCAAAATGGTGCGGCCAAAGAAACTGCGCGGCAGTAGTGGGTGCCAGCCGGGACCGCCCTTCACGTACCTTGGCCGTCCGGTACAAAGACATAACCCACGCCCCAGACAGTCTGGATGTAGCGTGGCTTGGACGGGTCGGGCTCAAGCATGCGGCGCAGACGGGATATCTGCACGTCAATTGAACGCTCCAGCGCGTCCCACTCGCGGCCACGGGCCAGCTGCATCAGCTTGTCGCGGGTCAGCGGTTCGCGCGGGTGGCGTACCAGCGCCTTGAGCACGGCGAACTCGCCGGTGGTCAGCATGTTGACCTCGTTGCCGCGGGTCAGCTCACGGGTTGCCAGATTCAGGGTGAACTCGCCAAAGGTCACCTGATCGTCGTCGGCGCTGGGCGCGCCCGGCACTTGCGGCGCCTGCCGGCGTAACACGGCCTTCATGCGGGCCACCAGCTCGCGTGGGTTGAAGGGCTTGGGCAGGTAGTCGTCGGCACCGATTTCCAGGCCCTGGATGCGGCTGGTTTCGTCGCCTTTGGCGGTCAGCATGATGATCGGCGTGGTGTTGCCCTCAGCCCGCAGGCGGGCGCAGGCGCTCATACCGTCTTCGCCGGGCAGCATCAGGTCGAGCACGATCAGCGAGTAGATCTCGCGGGCCAGCAGACGGTCCATCTGAGCAACGTCTTCCACCGCCCTGACACGGTATCCCTGCTCGCCCAGAAAGCGCTCGAGCAGTCGCCGCAGCCGTACGTCGTCATCGACAATCAGGATTTTTTCGCCTTCGCCTGTCATGGATACCTACCTGGATTGATGAGCTGGCATTGTGACCCAGGCCCCGTGACTTGCGGGCTGGCCATTGTTACAAGAGGTTTCTTTTTACCCTGTTATGAAGGCATCATCCAGCCGCTTGATGGAGGCCGACCAGAATGCCCTGTCTCGGTTATACTGCCCGCCCTGTTTTAGCTATCAGTGGAAGTGTCTCACCATGCAGAGTATTGCCGCGCGCATCGCCAGCGAGCTGACGGTCCGTCCCGAGCAGGTCGCCGCAACGGTCGCCCTGCTGGACGAGGGGGCCAGCGTTCCGTTTATTGCCCGTTACCGCAAGGAGGTGACCGGCAGCCTGGACGACACCCAGTTGCGCTATCTGGAAGAGCGCCTGCGTTATCTGCGTGAACTGGAAGACCGCCGCAGTGCGGTATTGTCGAGCATCGCCGAGCAGGGCAAGCTCAGCCCCGAGCTGGAGCGTGATATCCGTGACGCCGATACCAAGACCCGCCTCGAAGACCTTTATCTGCCGTACAAGCCCAAGCGCCGCACCAAGGGCCAGATTGCCATCGAGGCAGGACTGGAGCCGCTGGCTGACGCCCTGTTTGATGATCCGACGCTGGACCCCGAACAGCAGGCCGCCACCTTTGTCGATGCCGACAAAGGGGTAGCCGACGTCAAGGCGGCGCTGGACGGTGCCAAGTACATCCTGATGGAGCGCTTTGCCGAGAACGCCAGCCTGCTGGAGCGTCTGCGCAGCGCCCTGCGTGAGGATGGCCGTGTGGCGTCCCGTGTAGTGGCGGGCAAGGAGCAGGAAGGCGCCAAGTTTGCCGACTACTTCGAATACGACGAGCCGCTGAAAAAGGTGCCTTCGCACCGCGCGCTGGCGATTTTACGTGGCCGCAACGAAGGTGTGTTGAGCATTGCCCTGGAGCTGGGTGATGCCGAGCCGGTACCGGGCAGCCTGCACCCGTGCGAGGGGTTGATCGCCGAGACTGTGGGTATCAGCAACCAGGGCCGTGCCGCGGACCGTTGGCTCAACGAGGTAGTGCGCTGGACCTGGCGGGTGAAGCTGCTGGGCCATCTGGAAACCGAGCTGCTGGGTGAGCTGCGCGAAGCCGCTGAAGACGAGGCCATTCGCGTCTTCGCCAGCAACCTGAAGGATCTGCTGCTGTCGGCTCCGGCCGGTCAGCGAGTCACCCTGGGGCTGGACCCGGGGCTGCGTACCGGCGTCAAGGTGGTGGTGGTGAATGCCACCGGCAAGCTGCTGGACACCGCGACCATCTTCCCGCATGCGCCGCGCAATGACTGGGACCGCTCGCTGGCAACCCTGGCAGCGCTGTGCGGCAAGCATCAGGTTGATCTGATTGCGGTCGGCAACGGCACTGCCTCGCGTGAGACCGACAAGCTGGCGGCAGACCTGATCAAGCTGTGCAGCGGCCAGAAAATGCAGAAGGTGATGGTCTCCGAGGCGGGCGCCTCGGTGTATTCCGCCTCCGAGCTGGCGGCTCGCGAATTCCCGGATCTGGATGTCACCTACCGTGGCGCGGTGTCCATTGCCCGTCGTCTGCAGGACCCGCTGGCCGAGCTGGTGAAAATCGAGCCCAAGGCCATCGGTGTTGGCCAGTACCAGCACGACGTGTCACAAGTGAAGCTGGCGCGTGGTCTGGACGCCGTGGTGGAAGACTGTGTGAACGCCGTTGGGGTGGACTTGAACACCGCCTCTGCGGCGCTGCTGACCCGTGTCTCCGGCCTTAACCCGAGCATTGCCCAGAATATCGTTGATTACCGCGATATCAATGGCGCCTTCCGCAATCGCCGAGAGCTGCTCAAGGTCAGCCGCCTCGGCGAGAAAACCTTCGAGCAGGCCGCCGGCTTCCTGCGGGTCATGAACGGCGACAACCCGCTGGATGCCTCGGCCGTGCACCCGGAAGCCTATCCGCTGGTCGAGCGCATTGCCGGAGATACCGGTCGTGATGTGCGTGGCCTGATTGGCGACTCCACCTTCCTGCGCAAGCTGGAACCGGCGCGCTACACCGACGAGCGCTTTGGCATCCCGACCATCACCGACGTGCTGCGCGAGCTGGACAAGCCCGGCCGTGACCCGCGCCCGGAGTTCAAGGCTGCCGAGTTCCAGGAGGGCGTGGAAAGCCTCAAGGACCTGAAGCCCGGCATGACGCTGGAGGGCGTGGTCACCAACGTTGCCAACTTTGGCGCCTTTGTCGATATCGGCGTGCATCAGGACGGTCTGGTACACATCTCCATGCTCTCGCAGCAGTTCGTCAAGGATCCGCGCGACGTGGTCAAGGCCGGTGATATCGTCAAGGTGAAGGTGCTGGAAGTGGATATCCCGCGTCAGCGCATCAGCCTGACCATGCGCATGGACGACAAGCCTCAACCGGCCAGCGAGCGCACTGCCGGTGAGCGCGCGCGCGGACGCCACAATGCGTCGCGTGGCGGCAGCGCTAACGGCAACAACAGCAACGGCAAACCCGGTCAGGGCAGCAGCACTGGCACCTTTGCCAACCTGTTTGCCAACGCCAAGAACCTGAAGAAGAAGTGACAGCATGAGCGACTTGCATCCGGCGCTGGCGGCTTTCGCCGCGCAGCGCAGCAGTGCCTTCACCGCCCTGGTCGGCATCGAGTTTACGGCGATTGAGCGCGGCCAGTGCACCCTGCGTCTGGCGATTGAGGACAAGCACTTCAATTCCACCGGACGAGCGCACGGCGGGGTGGTTTTTACCCTGCTGGACTCGGCCATGGGCGCTGCTGCTTTCAGCGTGCTGGAGCCGCATGAAGTGACGGCCACCATCGAGTGCAAGATCAACTACACTCGCGCGGTTACCGGCGGCGTGCTGGAATGCACGGGTAAGGTCATGCACGCCGGTACCCGCACCATAGTGGTGGACGGCGAGGTGTGGCAGGATGGCGCGCTGGTTGCCAAGTGTCTGGGTACCTTTGCCCGCATCTGACGGGCAGGGTTTAACGGCCTTTCTATACTGAACTGCATCGCCGCCCTGCCGGCGGCGACTCTGCCTAAGGAGTGACACCTTGTCACCACTGCTGCGAAAACGCCTCGATCTGCTGGCGCAGCCGGCCTCGCACCCCCTGCTGACTGACTGTCTGCATGGCATCGAAAAGGAAAGCCTGCGTATCACCGCCGACGGCAGCCTGGCGCATACGCCTCATCCAGCCGGCCTTGGCTCGGCGCTGACCCATCCGCGCATCACCACGGATTACTCCGAGGCGCTGCTGGAGCTGATCACCCCGGTCAGCCAGCGTGTTGACGGCTTGTTTGCCCAGCTCGACGAGATTCACCGCTTTACCTACAGTCAGCTGGGTGACGAGCTGCTGTGGACCGAGTCCATGCCCAGCCGCCTGCCGGCCAGTGATCAGGACATTCCGATTGCCTGGTATGGCACCTCGAATATCGGCACCCTGAAAAACGTCTATCGGCGCGGTCTGGCGGTGCGCTACGGCAAGGCGATGCAGTGCATTGCCGGCATTCACTACAACTTCTCCCTGCCACCGGGCCTGTGGCAACTGCTGCAGCAGCAAGAGGGCGGGCAGCAGAGCGCGCAGGACAACCAGTCGGCGCGCTACTTTGCGCTGATTCGAAACTTCCGCCGCTATGCCTGGTTGCTGATGTACCTGTTTGGCGCCTCGCCAGCGGTCTGCGCGAGCTTCTTGCAGGGGCGTGACCATCGGCTTGAGCCATTGGGTGAGCGCAGCCTGTATTTGCCCTGGGCGACCAGCTTGCGGATGAGCGACCTGGGCTATAACAACAACGCTCAGGCGGGGCTGAACATCTGCTACAACAGCCTGGATAACTACATTGCCAGCATGCTCAACGCCATCAGTCTGCCCTATGAGCCTTACGCGCAACTGGGCACGCACGATGCGAACGGCGAGTGGCAACAGCTCAACACCAATCTGCTGCAGATCGAGAACGAGTTCTATAGCCCGATCCGACCCAAGCGTGTTACCAACAGCGGCGAGAAACCGGTGCATGCCCTGCGCGAGCGCGGGGTGGAATACATCGAGGTTCGCTGCCTGGACATCGACCCCTTTGTACCGCTGGGCATTGAGCCGGCGACCGCTTACTTCCTCGATGCCTTCCTGCTGTTCTGTGCGCTGAACGATAGCCCGGACTTGAGCGACAGCGAGTGCGAGCACGCTGCCAACAACTTCAATCTGACGGTCAAGCGTGGCCGCGAGCCGGGGTTGATGCTGAATGACGGTGGCAGCGAACGCACGCTGGTCAGCTGGGGCGAGTCGCTGCTGGATGAGATTGCCGGCTGTGCCGCGCTGCTGGATCAGGTCAAGGGCGGTAACGCCTGTGCCAGCAGCCTGCAGCAGCAGCGCGCCAAGTTGCGAGACGCCAGTCTGACGCCGTCGGCGCGGGTGCTGGCGGCGATTGCCGAGCACGATAACAGCTTCTTCCGCTTTGCTCTGGCCCAGTCTGAAGCCCATAACCGCTACTTCCGTGAGCGTCCCCTCGACCCTGAGGCGCAGGCGGCCATGGCGGATGAGGCAGCCAGCTCACTGGCAGAACAGGCGGCGCTGGAAGAGGCGGATACGATCAGCTTCGATCGTTTTGTGGCCGACTATATGGCACAGTCTGCCTGAGTCGTCCGGCGGGTACCTAGCGTGCCCGCCGGCCCCGTTTTATTGCACGATCAGGTTGGTAAACAGCAGGTCGTCTACCAGCGGATCTCCCTCTTCCTCTTCCAGCACCTGTTGCACGGCGGCTAGCGCGTCGGCGCGCAGAGTCTCCTTGCCTTCCAGCGTGGACAGGTTTTCCGGTAGCTGTGCACTGAACAAAAACACCAGCGCATTGCGAATCAGCGCGTCGTGGTAGTGCAGCTTCTCGACCGCTGCCGGATCGTCGGTGCGCAGGGCCACATCGGCCTTGAGGTATTGAATGCGTGGACCACTGCCAAGGGTGCCGACAAAGGACGGTTTCAGCTCGACGTACTGAGCCTGTGGCGGTGGCGCTTCCTCTTCCTCGGCATGAGCAGCGGGCAACAGGGCGCTCAGCAGCAGAGCGGCTAACAGGGCTTTGAAGTGCATGGCAGAAGGGCTCCTTGGATACCGGCACAGCATAGCCGAGCCGCCGCCCCGCGCCAAATGCCCGCGCTCTCGGACGATGGCTCGTTGAGGCCGTCAGGCACGACGCCCATGTTATGCGTAGCTATCAGCTCGAACCATGTTCGTTGACCCACAGCCCGGTGAAGCGACTAGACTGACGCCATTCATGCACGCAAACCTGGGAGATAAAAATGAAAGCGGTTCTGTGCAAGGCCTACGGTCCGGCCAGCAGTCTGGTGCTGGAAGAAACGACCGATCCGGTCGCCAAGAAAAACGAAGTCGTCATCGATATTCACGCTGCGGGCGTCAATTTCCCCGATACCCTGATCATCGAGGGCAAGTACCAGGTCAAACCGCCGTTCCCGTTTTCACCGGGCGGTGAAGCCGCCGGCGTGGTCGCCAGTGTCGGCGAAAGCGTCAAGCACCTGAAAGTGGGCGATCGTGTCATGGGTCTGACCGGTTTCGGCAGCTTTGCTGAAAAGGTCGCTACCGATGCGATGCGCGTACTGCCGATGCCCGATGACATGGACTATGTCACCGCTGCCGGCTTCAGCATGACCTACGGCACCTCCATGCACGCCCTCAAGCAGCGTGGCGAACTCAAACCGGGCGAAACCCTGCTGGTGCTGGGCGCTTCCGGTGGCGTGGGTCTGGCTGCCGTTGAAATTGGCAAGGCCATGGGTGCCCGCGTCATCGCCGCCGCCTCCAGCGCCGAGAAGCTGGAAGTAGCCAAGGCCGCCGGCGCCGACGAGCTGATCAACTACAGCGAAGTCAGCCTCAAGGACGCCGTCAAGGAGCTGACCAACGGCCAGGGCGCGGACGTGATCTACGACCCGGTCGGCGGCGATCTGTTCGACCAGGCAGTGCGCAGCATCAACTGGAAAGGGCGTCTGCTGGTGGTTGGCTTTGCCAGCGGCCGTATCCCGGAGTTCCCGATCAACCTGGCGCTGCTCAAAGGCTCCTCCATCGTCGGCGTGTTCTGGGGGGCCTTTGCCGCCCGCGAGCCGCAGGCCAACCTGGAGAACTTCCAGCAGCTGTTCCGCTGGCACAGCGAAGGCAAACTCAAGCCGCTGGTCTCCCAGACCTTCGAGCTGAACGAGTACGAAGCCGCGCTGGATATTCTCAGCTCGCGCAAGGCGGTCGGTAAGGTAGTCGTCAAGACCCGCTAAGACCAGCCGCAGGCTGGCCCTGGCGGGAAGCCACAAGCTGCAAGCTGCAAGAAAAAACCCGCGCGGTGTTGAATCGCGCGGGTTTTTCTTTGGCTCGAGATAGCCCCACAATTTTGGCAAATGCTTGACTGGCCTGCAGCCCAACTCATCCTGATGCGGCTTGCGGCTTGCGGCTTGCGGCTTGCGGCTTGCGGCTTGCGGCTTGCGGCTTGCGGCTGGGCGCGCTAAAGCGCGCCCCCGTACCCCAGCTGTCGCCACGCTTCATAAATAAGGATCGCTGCGCTGTTCGACAGGTTCAGGCTGCGGCTGTCAGGGCGCATCGGAATGCGCAGCACCTGGTCCGCGGGCAATGCCTCGCGCACCTCAACGGGCAGGCCGCGACTCTCTGGGCCGAACAGAAACAGGTCGCCGGCAGCGAACTGCACCTCGCTGAAGTTCTGCGTGCCCTTGGTACTCAAGGCAAAGACGCGATTAGCCTCTACCGCTTGCAGACAGGCATCGAGGTTGGGATACGTTTTGACTGCGGCAAACTCGTGATAATCCAGCCCCGCGCGACGCAGGCGCTTGTCGTCCAGCTCAAAGCCGAGCGGCTCGATCAGGTGCAACTGGCAGCCGGTATTGGCGCACAGGCGAATGATATTGCCGGTGTTCGGCGGGATTTCGGGTTCAAGCAGAGCGATATGGAACATGGTGACGGCTACGCAAGGGCGGAGCGGTAGGCTACCCGCTTCAAGCTTCAAGCTTCAAGCTAGAAGCAGGCCGTGGTGTTGCGGGCGCTTTGGGGGCGGAAGGCTGGAGGCCCGAGGCTGGAAGGCATAGGCGGAGTGGGTGGTTGGATTCCCCCGCAAATAGCGTTAATCCGGTCCCACTCCCAGGCTCGCTTCAGCCCTTCATTGCGGCTTCCAGCCTGAAGCTTAAAGCCTTCAGCCTGATTGGCTTCCAGCCCAGCGTCAGAGTTCGCCGCGCTCCCAGCGTTGCTCGCTGGCTACCAGTGCGGCAGAAATGTCTTGCAGGCTGGTCGACGGCAGCTGTTCGGGCAGCGGGTCGATGCCGACACTGGAGAACAGCTGGCCGTAGGCGTTGCGCAGCTCGGCGTAGGACAGATCTCGGCGCAGTTCTGCCTGCAGGGCACTCATTTCGCCACGGATCAGGTCAAGTTCGCCGATGCTGCGAGCCTCGCGGCGGTTGCGCAGCTGCGTGACGATCTGCTGATCCAGCGACGACAGCTCTTCGCTGGTCTTGAACTGGCGCAGGGCCTCGTTGTAGTTGGCGTTGGCTACATGCAACTGCGCCAGTACCGCTACCGACATCGCCTGGCGGCGTGCCGTGGCGACGGCTTCCCCGGCCTTGGCAGCGTCAATGGCGGTGGGCGCGGACAGCACATTCAGCAGGTTCCAGGTGACCTTGACGCCATAGTCCGCCCAGCTCTGGTTGACCAGGAAGGAGTTGCTGTCGTAGTGACCGCCGGCGGAGAACTCCAGGCCCGGTAGCATGCGCAGCATCGCCTTGCGGGTTTCTGCAGCGCTGATACGCGCCTGGTAGTCCTGTTCGCGCAGTTCAGGACGGTGGGCCAGTGCCTGCTCTTCGAGTTGCTCAAGTGACAGCGCCAACTCAGGGACATCGTAGTTGTCGCTCGTGGCCAGGGTGAAATCGCTACCCAGCGGAAGATTGATCAGGGTCGCCAGCTCGGTCTTGGCCAGCGAAAGAGCTTTGCGCTGTTCTTCCAGCGTGCGGGTGGTTTCGATCAGCGTGCGCTGGTAGTTGAGCGCCTCTACCGGGTCGCCGACCCGCTGGTTGCTCATCTGCTGACTGTCGGCGCGGGCGGCATCGACCCGGGTCATCAGGCCGTCAATCTGACTGAGCAGGCGTTCGGCCGCGACGGCACGCCAGTAGGCGGAGCGGACATCCTGGGTAATGGTATGAATCACCTTGCGGCGCCGTTCTTCAACGATCAGGCGCTGATCCGACTTCTGCTTGGCGCTGACGTAACTAACGCCAAAGTCGAGTACGTTCCAGACCATGGTCAGGTCGGCAACGTCACGGTCGCGGTCCTGAGAGGTCGAAGGCTCCAGCGACTCGGTGCCGGTGCGAATGCTCTCGCTACTGGATGCGCTGATGTTGTCGCGCCCGGCATACCCCGCCGACAGGGCCATGCGCGGCAGCATATCGAAGGTGGCCAGGTCCAGCTGACGCTCGGACAGCGCCTGTTCCATGACCTTTAGACGGGCTTCCAGGTTGTATTTGACGGCACGGGCCATGGCCTCATGCAAGGTCAGTGGTGCGGTCAGCGGCTCCTGGTCCTGGTAAATAGCGACCAGATCGTCCTGCGCGCGTTGGGCGCTGGCGTTCAGGTCGATTGGCTGAGTCTGGACGGCGCAGCCGGTGATGGCGAGTGCCAGCAGGCTGATGCCGGCGATACGATGGTTATGCTTCATGCGTGAGCCGCCCCCTTTGTACGGCGCAGTGCAGTGTCAGTGCTGATGTCTTCATGATTGTTGTGTGGTGTTACTCATGCCCTTGAGGGCTGAGCTCAGCTGATGTGTTTTTTCTGTTTCCACGGCACTGAAGAAGCGCAGCTGTTGCTGCAGGCTAAACGCGCCCCCCGAGCGTTCAAGCAGAATGTCGAATGGGCTGTGTCCGGGTTTGAACAGGTCGGCCAGCGTGCTGCGATCGAACACGCCAGCGTCTCCGCCACCAAACCCCAGGAAGCCATTTGTGCTGCGCGAGCTGAATATCTGCGCGAACAGGCTGATCTGCATTGGGGTTGGGTTGATGAACGGATCGTTCAGGCTCAGGCCATTGCCAACAGTCGGCGGTGGCAGCAGCGACGGTGGCGGCTGCGGCGCGGTGGGCGGTGGCGCGATAAAGGGCGTGTCCGGCGTGCCCGTGCCTGGGTCAGGTATGTAATTGGCGGCAATAATGTCGTAACCCGGCACGCTGATGTTGGCCACCATGGCGTTACCGTTGCTGTCGGTGATGCCGCTGACAGCGGCGTTGACCGCAAGGCCCAGGCTGCCGAGGCCGGTTACGTCGGTGACGTTGACCTGCCAGGTTTGCGCATCGATCTGGGTCAGTGAACTCAGGTTGCCGACGGCGTTGCCGGTGGTGACCAGAGCGAAATCGCCGAGATCGACACCGCTGACTGCTTCGCTGAAGGTTACGGTAAAGCTGACACTGTTGGCGTTGGTCGGCGATGGCCCGTCCAGGGCGATGTCGCTGATGGTGGGTGGCAGTGTGTCGATGCTGTAGTTGCCTGAATCGGTGGTGCCGGTGCCGGTATTACCTGCGGCATCGGTGTAGCCAGTGTTGTCCAGCGTGAGAATGTTGCTGCTGTCCTCGATGTTGCTGGTCGGCGTCAGGGTGGCGGTCCAGGTGATGCCACCATCGCTACTGATCAGGTCGCTCAGGATGCCGTTGGCGACCGTAAAGTCCGCAATGTCGAGGCCCGTCACCGCTTCGGAGAAGGTGATGGTCACCGTAGCGGTTTCGCCGACGTTCAGCGCGGTGTCGTCGATAGCGATGCTGGCCGTTGGGCGGATCGTATCGATGCTGTAGTTGGTGGAATCGGTGCTGCCGGCGCCGGTGTTGCCGGCTGCATCGGTGTAGCCCGTGTTGTTCAGGGTGATGGCGTTGCTGGCGCTTTCTACATTGGCAGTGGGCGTCAGGGTGGCAGTCCAGGTGATGCCGCCATCGTTGCTGGTCAGCCCGCTCAGAGCGCCATTGGCTACCGTAAAGTCGGTGACATCAAGCCCGCTTACTGCTTCGGAGAAGCTGATGGTGACCGTGGCGGTTTCGCCCACGCTCAGTGCGCTGTCGTCGATAGTAATGCTGGCGGTGGGGCGCAACGTATCGATGGCGTAATTGCCGGAATCGGTGGTACCGGTGCCGGTATTGCCGGCGGCGTCTATGTAGCCGCTGTTGTTCAGTGTGATCAGGTTGCCGGTGCTTTCTACGCTGGCATCCGGCGTCAGGGTCGCCGTCCAGGTGATACCGCCGTCGCTGCTGGTCAGGTCGCTCAGGATGCCGTTGGCGACCGTAAAGTCCGCAATGTCGAGGCCCGTCACCGCCTCGGAGAAGGTGATGGTCACGGTAGCGGTTTCGCCGACGTTCAGCGCGCTGTCGTCGATAGCGATGCTGGCCGTTGGGCGGATCGTATCGATGCTGTAGTTGGCGGAGTTGGTGCTGCCGGCGCCGGTGTTGCCGGCTGCATCGGTGTAGCCCGTGTTGTTCAGGGTGATGGCGTTGCTGGCGCTTTCTATATTGGCAGTGGGCGTCAGGGTGGCAGTCCAGGTGATGCCGCCATCGCTACTGATCAGGTCGCTCAGGGTGCCGTTGGCGACCGTAAAGTCCGCAATGTCGAGGCCCGTCACCGCCTCGGAGAAGCTGATGGTGACTGTGGCGGTTTCTCCGGCAGCCAGCGCGGTGTCATCGATATTGATGCTGGCGGTTGGGCGCAGGGTATCGACGCTGTAGTTGGCGGAGTCGGTGCTGCCGGCGCCGGTGTTGCCGGCTGCATCGGTGTAGCCGATGTTATTGAGGGTGATGATGTTGGTGCTGTCTTCGGTGCCGGCTGATGGCGTCAGGGTGGCAGTCCAGGTGATGCCGCCATCGCTGCTGGTCAGGCCGCTCAGGGTGCCGTTGGCTACCGTAAAGTCGGTAACAGCAAGCCCCGTTACCGCTTCGGTAAAGTTAATGGTCACCGTGGCGGTCTCGCCCACGCTCAGCGCGCTATCGTCGATGTTGATGCTGGCGGTTGGGCGGACCGTATCGATGGCGTAATTGCCGGAGTTGGTGGTGCCGGTCCCGCTGTTGCCAGCGATATCGGTGTAGCCGGAGTTATTAAGGGTGATCAGGTTGCTGGCGCTCTCTACGTTGGCAGTGGGCGTCAGAGTCGCGGTCCAGGTGAGGCCGCCATCGCTGGTGGTCAGATCGCTCAGGATGCCGTCGGCTACCGCAAAGTCGGCAATATCCAGTCCGAGCACGGCTTCAGTGAACGTGACAGTGACGGTGGCGGTTTCGCCAGCGCGTAGCGCGGTATCGTCAACAGCGATGCTGGCGCTCGGGCGGACAGTGTCGATGCCGTAGCTGCCGGAATCGGTGGTGCCGGTACCGGTATTGCCGACGCCATCGGTATAGCCGGTGTTGTCGAGGTAGATCAGGTTGCTGGCGCTCTCTACGTTGGCAGTGGGCGTCAGAGTCGCAGTCCAGGTTAGGCCGCCATCGCTGGAGGTCAGATCGCTCAGGATGCCGTTGGCTACCGCAAAGTCGGCGACATCAAGCCCGGTCACCGCCTCGGAGAAGGTGACAGTGACGGTGGCCGTTTCACCGGCGCGTAGCGCGGTGTCATCAAGGTCGATGCTGGCGGTCGGGCGCTCTGTGTCGATGCTGTAGCTGCCGGAATCGGTAGTGCCAGTGCCGGTATTGCGGGCGGCGTCGGTATAGCCTGTGTTGTTGAGGGAGATGACGTTGCTGCCGGCCTCGGTATCGCTGTCGGGCGTCAGGGTGGCAGTCCAGGTGATGCCGCCATCGCTAGTAGTCAGGTCGCTCAGGGCGCCGTTAGCTACCGTAAAGTCGGCAATATCCAGTCCGAGCACCGCCTCGGAGAAGGTGACAGTGACAGTGGTGGTTTCGCCGGCGCGTAGCGCGGTGTCGTCAATGTTGATGCTGGCAGTCGGGCGCAGTGTATCGATACTGTAGTTGGCCGAGTTGGTGGTGCCGGTGCCGTTGTTGCCAGCGGCATCGGTGTAGCCGGAGTTATTAAGGGTGATCAGGTTGCTGGTGCTGTCTACATTACCAGTGGGCGTCAGGGTGGCAGTCCAGGTGATACCGCCATCGTTGCTGGTCAGGTCGCTAAGGGTGCCGTTGGCGACGGTAAAGTCGGCGACATCAAGCCCGTTTACTGCTTCGGAGAAGCTGATGGTGACCGTGGCAGTTTCGCCCACGCTTAGCGCGCTGTCGTCGATAGTGATGCTGGCGGTTGGGCGGACCGTATCGATGGCGTAATTGCCGGAGTTGGTGGTGCCGGTCCCGCTGTTGCCAGCGGCATCGGTGTAGCCGGAGTTATTAAGGGTGATCAGGTTGCTGGTGCTTTCTACGCCCGCATCCGGGGTCAGGGTGGCGGTCCAGGTAATGCCGCCATCGTTGGTGGTCAGCCCGCTCAAGGAACCGTTGGCGACGCTGAAGTCCGCGACGTCTAGGTCGCTTACTACCTCGCTGAATGTGATCGTGACGGTAGCAGTTTCACCGGCGCGCAGCGATGTGTCGTCAATGTTGATGCTGGCGGTTGGACGCAGCGTATCGATGCTGTAGTTGCCTGAGTTGGTGGTGCCAGTGCCGGTATTGCCGGCGGCGTCGGTATAGCCGGAGTTATTAAGGGTGATCAGGTTGCTGGTGCTTTCTACGCCCGCATCCGGGGTCAGGGTGGCAGTCCAGGTGATGCCGCCGTCGCTGCTGGTCAGGTCGCTTAGGGTGCCGTTGGCGACCGTAAAGTCCGTAACGTCGAGCCCTGTCACCGCCTCGGAGAAGGTGATGTTCACCGCAGCGGTTTCGCCTGCAGCCAGCGCGGTGTCGTCAATGTTGATGCTGGCGGTTGGGCGCAACGTGTCGACGGCGTAATTGCCGGAATCGGCGGTACCTGTGCCGGTGTTGCCTGCGCCATCGGTATAGCCGGTGTTGTTGAGGGAGATGACGTTGCTGCCGGCTTCGGTGTTGCTATCTGGTGTCAGGGTCGCCGTCCAGGTGATGCCGCCATCGCTACTGGTCAGGTCGCTAAGGGTGCCGTTGGCCACCGTAAAGTCGGCGACATCAAGCCCGTTTACTGCCTCGGAGAAGGTGATAGTCACAGTGGTGGTTTCGCCGGCAGCCAGTGCCGTATCGGCCACCACGATGCTCGTGGTGGGGCGCAGCGTATCAACGGCGTAGTTGTTGGAATCGGTGGTGCCAGTGCCGTTGTTGCCAGCGGCATCCTGTACACCGGTATTGTCGAGGGTCACCAGGTTGCTGGTGTCTTCCACGTTGGCGGTGGGTGTGAGGGTGGCGGTCCAGGTGATGCCGCCGTCGCTGCTGGAAAGATTGCCAAGCGTGCCGTTCGCCACGCTGAAATCGGCAACGTCCAGCCCACTCACCGCTTCGTTGAAGGTGATGGTAACGGTGCTGCTTTCGCCTGCTGCCAGCGCGGTATCGGCCACCACGATGCTGGCGGTGGGGCGCAGGGTATCAACGGCGTAATTGTTGGAGTCGGTGGTGCCAGTACCGGTATTACCTGCGGCATCCTGCACGCCGGTGTTGTCGAGGGTTACCAGGTTGCTGGTGTCCTCGATGTTACCGGTGGGCGTGAGAGTCGCGGTCCAAGTGACGCCGCCGTCGCCGCTGGTCAGGTTGCTGAGTGCGCCGTTCTCCACGCTGAAGTCTGCTGTGGTCAGTCCACTCACGGCCTCATTGAAAGTGATGGTGACGGTGCTGGTTTCGCCTGCTGCCAGCGCGGTATCTGCCACCACGATGCTGGCGGTGGGGCGCAGGGTATCGATGGCGTAGTTGCTGGAATCGGTGGTGCCGGCGCCAGCATTGCCGGCGGCATCTGCGACGCCGGTATTATCGAGTGTTACCAGGTTGCTGGTATCTTCCACGTCGGCGGTCGGTGTGAGCGTGGCTGTCCAGGTAATACCGCCGTCGCTGCTGCTGAGACCGGTGATAAAAGCGTTTTCCACGCTGAAGTCTGCTGCATCCAGGCCACTTACTGCTTCGTTGAAGGTGATGGTAACGGTGCTGGTTTCGCCGGCTGCCAGCGCGGTATCGGCCACCACTATGCTGGCGGTGGGACGCAGCGTATCGATGGCGTAGTTGTTGGAATCCGTCGTTCCGACGCCAGCATTGCCCGCTGCGTCCTGTACGCCGGCATTGTCCAGGGTTACCAGATTGCTGGTGTCTTCCACATCAGCGGTAGGCGTGAGGGTGGCGGTCCAAGTGGTGCCGCCGTCGCTGCTGCTGAGGTCGCTGAGAACGCTATTGGCCACGCTGAAATCAGCAACATCCAGGCCGCTCACCGCCTCGTTGAAGGTGACGGTGACGCTGCTGGTTTCGCCGGCCGCCAGTGCGGTATCGGCCACCACGATGCTGGCGGTGGGGCGCAGTGTATCGATGGCGTAGTTGTTGGAATCCGTCGTTCCGACGCCAGCATTGCCCGCTGTGTCTTGCACACCAGTATTGTCCAGTGTCACCAGATTGTTGGTGCTTTCTACGTCGGCGGTCGGCGTGAGCGTGGCGGTCCAGGTGGTGCCGCCGTCGCTGCTACTGAGGTCGGTGATGGCGCCATTTTCCACGCTAAGGTCTGCTGTGGTCAGCCCACTCACGGCCTCATTGAAAGTGATGGTGACGACGCTGGTTTCGCCTGCTGCCAGCGCGGTATCTGCCACCACGATGCTGGCGGTGGGGCGCAACGTGTCGACGGCGTAATTGCCGGAATCGGTGGTGCCAGTGCCGGTATTGCCGGCGGCATCTACGACGCCAGTGTTATCTAGAGTCACCAGATTGCTGGTGTCTTCCACATCAGCGGTAGGCGTCAGAGTCGCGGTCCAGGTGACGCCGCCGTCGCCGCTGGTCAGGTTGCTGAGTGCGCCGTTCTCCACGCTGAAGTCTGCTGTGGTCAGCCCACTCACGGCCTCATTGAAAGTGATGGTGACGGTGCTGGTTTCGCCTGCTGCCAGCGCGGTATCTGCCACCACGATGCTGGCGGTTGGGCGCAACGTGTCGACGGCGTAATTGCCGGAATCGGTGGTGCCAGTGCCGGTATTGCCGGCGGCATCTACGACGCCAGTGTTATCTAGAGTCACCAGATTGCTGGTGTCTTCTACATCAGCGGTCGGCGTGAGGGTGGCGGTCCAGGTAATGCCCCCATCGCTGCTGGTCAGGTTGTTGAGTGCACCGTTTTCCACGCTGAGGTCTGCTGTGGTCAGTCCACTCACGGCCTCATTGAAAGTGATGGTGACGGTGCTGGTTTCGCCTGCTGCCAGCGCGGTATCTGCCACCACGATGCTGGCGGTGGGGCGCAGGGTATCGATGGCGTAGTTGTTGGAGTCGGTAGTGCCAGTGCCGTTGTTGCCAGCTGCATCCTGTACACCGGTATTGTCGAGTGTCACCAGATTGCTGGTGTCTTCTACGTCGGCGGTCGGCGTGAGGGTGGCGGTCCAGGTAATGCCCCCATCGCTGCTGGTCAGGTTGCTGAGTGCACCGTTTTCCACGCTGAGGTCTGCTGTGGTCAGCCCACTTACGGCCTCATTGAAAGTGATGGTGACGACGCTGGTTTCGCCTGCTGCCAGCGCGGTATCTGCCACCACGATGCTGGCGGTGGGGCGCAGCGTATCAACGGCGTAGTTGTTGGAATCGGTTGTGCCAGTACCGGTATTGCCTGCGGCATCCTGCACACCGGTATTGTCCAGTGTCACCAGATTGCTGGTGTCCTCGATGTTAACGGTGGGCGTGAGGGTGGCAGTCCAGGTGATGCCGCCGTCGCTGCTGGTCAGGTTGCTGAGTGAGCCGTTTTCCACGCTGAAGTCTGCGGTGGTCAGTCCACTCACGGCCTCGTTGAAAGTAACGGTAACGCTGCTGGTTTCGCCTGCTGCCAGCGCGGTGTCGGCCACCAAGATGCTGGCGGTAGGACGCAAGGTATCGATGGCGAAATTGTTGGAGTTCACCGGTGCCGCGCCCGTATTACCGGCGGTATCCAGATAGCCGCTGTTATCCAGTGTGATCAGGTTGCTGGTGTCCTGGGTGTCAGCAGCGGGCGTCAGGGTCGCGGTATAGATAACATTGTCGCTGGTCGCCAGATTGCTGAGTGTGCCGTTCGCCACGGTGAAATCGGCCAAGTCTACGCCCACCACCGCTTCACTGAAGGTGATGGTCACGGTGCTGGTCTCGCCGGCAGCCAGGGCGGTATCGGCCACCACTATGTTGGCCGTGGGGCTAACGCCGTCAATGACCAGCGCATGTTGGCTGGCGATGGAATCGGCGCTGCCGGTGGCAGGCAGCGTCAGCACGGCATCGTCGCTGGCAGCGCTTTTGATCGTAGCGCCGTTCAACGACAGGGCACTGCTGGATTGGTAATTCAGGTCGGCGGTTAGATCGCCCGCCTGCACGGTGTAGCTGAACGTCAGGGTGTTGCTGCCACTCCCGGAAACATAGGTGGCGGCGCGGTCGGTGCTGCCTGTTTCCAGCAATAGTGTCGGGGTACCGCCCAGGGTATCGACGGTGACGGTCTGGTCAAAGGTCACCGTCAAGGTCAGGGTGTCACCCACCTTGTAGGTATCATCAGCCGAGCTGCTGCCCGTGCTGGTGATGATGGGGTTGAGCGGCTCTACGTTGATAGTGATGGTATCGATGTCGGTTTGCGCCCCGCCAGAACCGCTAAAACCAGTGTCGGTGGTGGTGATGGTCAGGGTGGCGGGGCCGTTATAGCCGGGAGTGGGGGTATACACCAGGCCCGCAAGTAGGGCATTGATATCGGTCTGCGAGAAACTAAATTGTGCAGCAGGAAATGGGCCAAAGCCGGGCACGGTAAAAGTGCCATTTGTGACATCTATTCTCACGACGATGTTGTCGTTGCCAATGTCCACATCACTGACGCTGATCAGATTGCCGTTAGCGGCGCTGAAAGCCAATGAACCGTCCTGATCGACACTCTGTGTACCTGGCACGGAGTTGACCGGGGCGTCATTGACCGCCGTCACACTGAGCGTGAGGCTGGCGCTATCGCTTTCGGCTGGGCCACCGGTGTTGCCGCCGTCGTCGATGCTGATGCTCAGGGCTACATCGGCGGTGGCATTGGCTGCCGTGGTAAAGCTGAGCTGGCCAGCGGAGATAAAAGCGTTGATGTCGGCAATGCTGCCGCTCAATGTCAGGCTGCTGGCGTTACCCCCTACAGTGACCCCATTGCCGCTGACCGCGCTCAGGCTGCCGCTGGCAACGCCAAAAGTGGCTGTAACACTCGCGCTGCCCGCATCGGCATCGCTGAAGCTGATGCCCGTGAGTGCGCCTGCTATGTCTTCGGTCACGTTGATGCTGGTCGGCGCCGTGATTACGGGCGCGTCATTGCTGGCGATGAGGGTGACGGTGGAGGTGACTGCGAGCAGGCTGCTGTCAATACCACTGTTGGCTGTGCCACCGTTGTCACTGATGGCCGTGAGCGTCACTGTTCGATTGGCGCCACTTGGCGCGTCGCTGGCGTTGCGGTAGCCGATGCCATTGACGATGGTTTCTGCGTTCGCCGCGCTGACGCCTGCAACGCTGGACAGCGTGAGGGTGGCGGTGCTGCCGCTGAGGCTGACACTGTAGGTCAGGCCATTGCCAGCGGTGGTGCCGGTGTTGCCATCGGTCAGGCTGATTTCGCTGCCATCAATGGTCAACAGCTCGCTAGCGCCATTGGCCAGGTTGCTGATGGTCATTCTCAGGCTGCTGATACTCTGTGCGGCCTCAACGGTGTTGATACTGGCACCGCTGAACAGCATCACTGCGGCGTTATTTTCGGTATAGCTCGGGTTGGTGCCCGTGGCAGTCAAGGTGGGGGCATCGTTCACGGCGACCACGCTGACGCTGATGTCTTGCTGGCTGCTGGTGGCGCCGTCGCCATCGGTCAGGGTAACGCTGACAGTTCGCGTGGCGGTGGCAGGCTCGCTGTTATTGCCGTTGCTGTAGGTCAGGGCGCTGACCAGTGCCTGTGTTGCCGCCGCATTGGCGTTGGCGTTCAGGGTGATGACCAGGTCGCTGGTGCCTGTGCCGCCCACGAAGGTGCCGATAATAGTTCCGGCGTAGGTGATGTTGCTGCCGCTGACGCCGATCTGACCGGCGCCGGTGCCTTCGTTGACGATCCCGAGAATGTCTTCGCTGCTGACGCGGTTGCCGGTGATCGCGACGGTCAGGGTGCCGCCGTCAAAGTCCGGGGAGTCGCTGTCGGTGACCGTGGCGTTGCTGCCTGCGTCCAGGCGCACGGCGCCGCTGCCTTCCACATAGCTGACCGAATCACCGCTGAGATTGCTGATCACCGGCGCAGCGCTGGCGGGTGCGTTCAAGGTGAAGTCGTTGCCATCGGCGCCTGCATAGCTCAGCGACAGCGTGGTGCCGCCGACGGTACTGCCCTCTGCCAGACCGCTGAAGGTGCCGCTGATTGCGTCGGCACCATCATTGCTGATGATGGTAAAGCTGCTGGAAAACGGTGGTGAGTAGCTGCCCAGATTGACCGTCAGCAACGCGTTGTTAATGGTGACGGTCCCGTTGACGGTCAACTGATCGTATTCGGTGCCGGCGGTGGTGCCACTGATATCGACGGCCAGCGTGCTGCCTGTTTCCAGCTGCAGGTTGCCGTTGATGGTCAGGCTGCCGGGGCTGGAGCCGGCGGCGAGGGTGCCACCGCTGAAGATCGCGACCAGTCCATTCAGGGTGCCGTTGCCGCCCACAGTACCTGTACTTTGCGCGGAGACCTGACCGTCGTAGCTACCATTGATCAGCACGGTACCGGCGCTGGCAGTGAGCGTCCCGGTCGCGTTGTTGCTGGCGCTCAGGGTCAGCGCTCCGCTACCCGTCTTGATCACATCGCCGCTGCCGGAGATGACCCCGCTTAGGGTGGTGTCGTTGGTGGTTTCAATTGTATTAACGAACAGTCCATTGCCCAGCACGATGGTGTTGTCGATGGTGCCGGCGCCGGTAACGCGTAATGTTCCGTCTTGCAGCTGGAGGTTGCCGGTGCCAAGGTTGCCATCTCCAGCAATGCTTAGGGTGCCGCCGTTGATGACGGTGGCGCCGCTGTATGTATTGCTGCCGCTCAGAATCAGGGTGCCGCTGTCGGCCTTGATTAGTGAGCCGGTGCCCGAGACCACGCCGCTGAGCGTCAGGCTGTCGCTGCCGCCAACGCTGACGCTGCTGTTTGCGCTCAGTAGCATGACGTTGTTGCTGAGGGTGGTAGAGCTGCTGACAATCAGACGGCCCGCGTTCTGAATGGCGATAAAGCCGCTGCTGATATTGTCGCCGTTGGTGATGCTCAGGGCGCCTGCCTGGATGATGGTGTTGTTGCTGTAGGTGTTGTTGCCGGTCAGCGTCAAGGTGCCGGTGCCGCCCTTGGTGAGCGTGCTTGAGCCGGAGATGACACCGCTGATAGTGACGTCAACGGAGGTATTGATGGTGGTGGGCGGGCTGTTGATGACGATGTTGTTGGTAATCAGGCTGCCGCCGCTGATATTCAGAACAGCGCTGTTCATCAGCGTAAGTTGACCGCTACCAAGGCTGTTGTTGCCGGTGATACCCAGCGTGCTGTTTGAAACATAGGTGCCACCAGAGTAGGTGTTGCTGCCGCTGAGAGTCAGCTCGCCTGTACTGCCTTTTGTCAGCCGACCGGTGCCGGAGATGATGCCGCTGAGGGTGGCGTTGACTCCGGTAGTGGTGTTGATGATGCCGAAGGTGCCGCTTAAGGCGATGGCATTATCGATGGTGCCAGAGCCGGTGATGGTTAGTCCTGCGCTGTTTTCGATGGTTAGGGTGCCGGAGCCCAGGTTGCTGTCACCGGCAATGAGCAGAAAGCCGGCGGATACGGTTGTGGTGCCGCTGTAGCTGTTGGCGCCTGACAGGGTCAGATTGCCGCTGCCCTGTTTCACCAGGTTGCCGCTGCCGCTGATATCGCCGCTAAACGTCGTAGGGTTGCTCAGCATCACGTTGGCATTGCCGACCAGGACGAGCGCGTTGTCGATAGTGGTGCTACCGCTGACTTCCAGAGTCGTCGCATCCGACAAGGTTACGCTGCCAGCACCCAGGTTGCTGTCGGTCGCAATCTGCAGTGCGCCGCCTGAGAGTGCGGTGGTGCCGGAATAGCTGTTACCGCCAGCAAGGGTGAGGGTACCTGCACCGGTCTTGGTCAGATTGCCGTTGCCGTCGATGGCATTGTTGAAGGTGACGGTATCGCTGGCGTCGTTCTGAATGGTCAGGGTTGCGCCGCTATTGAGCGTGATTGCCCCGCCGCTGAAGCTTGCGCCGGAGGCCTGCCCAAGGTCGAAGGTCAGGCTTTCGGTCAAGGTGGCGGCGTTGATACTGATGTTCTGGCCGGCAAAGCTGCTGTCGAATACCAGGGTTTGCGTGCCTGTGGTGTCCGCTGCCGCGATGGCGATTGCTTCGCTGAGGCTGACGCCGTTACTGGGGTCAATGACCGCAGTGTCGGTGCTGTTGGTGACGTAGATGGTGTCGGAGGTAACGCTGACATCGGCGGTGGCGACCGCTGCGCCGTCATCGATCAGGGTGAGGCGAATAGTCGTGTCACCGGCCGGCGTATCGTTGCGGTAGGTCAGATGGCGGACGACGTCATTGACCAGCACATTGGTGGCGTTTGTCTCGGTGCTGTTGAACGTAATGGTCAGCGCGCCGCCACTTTGGCTGAAGGTGGCAAAGGTCTGGCCGCCGCTCTGCAGGGCGTTGCCGCTAACGGTAAATAAAGCGCTGCCGGCGGTATCAAAGCCGAATATGTCGCTGCTGACTGCACCGCTCTGGCGCTGCAAGACCAGGGTGGCACCGGCCCAGTTGTCTAGCGCGCTGAGTTCGGCGTCAGAAAGAGCTGCGTTGCTGCCGACGTCAAGGGTCACGGTGTTGCCGACACCCGGCCAGGCAAGGCTATCGCCGTTCAGGCCGGCGATGGCGGGTGTGTCGTTGGTCGGTACTACGTTGACGGTGCTGCTGATCGACAGGCTTGCGGTATCACTGCCGCCGTTGGCGACGCCGCCATTGTCGCTGATGCTGGTCAGGGTAACGGTGCGGTTGCCGGCGGTGGGCGTGTCACTGCTGTTGCGGTAGGCAAGCCCATCGATCACGCTGTTGGCGACAGCGGTGCTGATGCCGGATGTATTCAGGGTCAGGGTAGCGACCCCAGCGGAGACGCTGACACTGTAGCTGATGCCGGCAGTGGTACCGCTGGTGCCGTCGGTCAGGCTGATCTCGCTGCCAGCGATACTCAGCAACTCGCTGGCGCCGTCGCTGAGGTTGCTGACGGTCAGCGTCAGACCGGTGATGCTTTGGCCGCTTTCAATGGTGCTGATGTTCACGCCGCTGAACAGGTCGACTGCGCTGGCGTTCTCGGTGTAGTTCGGCGAGGTGCCGGTGGCAGACAGGGTCGGTGCGTCATTGACGGGGACCACGCTGACACTGGAACTCAGGCTGAGGCTGCTGGTGTTGTTGCTGCTGCCGCTGTCGGTGACGCTGGTCAGGGTCACGGTACGTGGGGCACTGCCAGGGTCATCGCTACTGTTGGCATAGGTCATGCCATCGATCAGGGTCGCCATTTGGGCGTCGGAACGGGCCAGGCCGCTGAGCGTCACGGTCGCCGTGCTGCCGGCGACCGTGACGCTGTAATTGCCGCCGCCGCTGAGTGCGCCACTGTTGCTGTTGCTCAGGTTGATGCTGGTGCCGCTGATGGTGAGGCTCTCACTGGCGCCGTTGGTGACGTTGCTGACCGTAAACACCGCACCGCTGAAGGTCTGGCCGCTGTCATTGGTGTTGGCGGTGACGCCGCTGAACAGGTCGGCTGCCGAGGTTTGTTCGACAAAGGTCGGGTTGTTGCCGGTGGCGCTGGCTGTGGGAGCAGCGTTAGGGGCAACTGCAGGCGCTACGACAATATCGTCAATGTAGATCGAGACATCGGCTACGCCGGTCTGGCGCACGATGCGTACTTCATCGACCTGCTGCCAGGCTGCGCCGGATGCCGACACCAGTGCGCCGCCTGAGCCGTAGTTTCCGGCGCTAAAGTTGATCGTTGCGCCTGATACCGCTATCCCGTCCAGATAACCTACCAGTCGATAGTCGTTACCGCCTGAGAACCCGTTCTCTACGCGTATTGACTGGAAGGAGAAGGCGTCGCCGCTGGTTGACTTCAATACCGCAGCGGTGCCGGTGTTGAAGCCCCCATTCACTAGTGCAGCAGCATCTGAGCCGTCGTTTGCCAGGGAGGTATCACCCGTTTGATTGGTGATGTCTACGTAAGAGTTCGAGTCCACTGTGCCGCTGTTGGTTTGCACCGAGAAGGTCCATCCGTTCAGCAGGCGTGCCTGGCCTTGAACTCCGAAGCTGTAGCCTCCGCTCAGTGCCACACCATCAAAGTTCTCGGAGCTGGGCGCAGCAAGCAGAGCGTTGTATGCCGCGAAGGTCTGCGCGGCGTCGAGCTGCGAGGCTTCGATGACGCCGGTGCTGGCCTCCAGTGTCCAGTTGCCGTCCAGTCCGGCGTTGCCGGTGTTGTCGCTGGAGCCGGCAACGTCGGCGCCCGTGGCCGTTGCCAACTGTTCAAGAAAGCTGCTCTCAGCGCCCACCTTGCAGCCGTACAGCAAAATATCGCCGCTCTCGCTCAAGGCCGCGCCGATCTCGTTCAGCAGCGCTTGGTGGGTGGAGATGCCCGCGGCATCCAGCCAGGTGCTGCCGAGCTGGACTTTGCCGCTGTCGCCGTGACTTAGGATATGAATGCTGTCGATGCCGCTGCGACCATCCAAATAGTCGGCGATCTGCTGCAGCCCATCCTGGCTGCCATCGAGTACCACCACTTCAACGCCGTCGACAATGCCATCCACCAGTTGCTGGTAGTTCTGCACATTGCTGTCGATAAAGACCACTTCCTGGCGTTGTTCGCCCGCAGCGCTCGGTGCGGCGACGTCGTTGCTGTCGGGCTGGCTGTCGGTGTTGTGGTCAGCGGCCGCGTCGACCACCGTGGCGGCAACGGCGCCATCGAACATCATGCGCGGCTCCAGCGCCTGAATCAGGGCTGGTGTGGCGGGCTGGGCGCTGGTGTTGGGTGTGTCGGCCGTTTTCTTGTTATTACGTGCTTTCCACCACATGAAAGTGAGTCCTTAGCTTGGCCCCGTCACTGTGTGCAGAGACGAGAAAAGATGATCGGTTGAGTGCAGATGAGCCCTGCATGGTGCGGGGCTCGCAGTCTGAGCGGCGGGCACGACAGAGCCGCTCATGAGCGCCGGTAGGCGGTCATGAGCGGTATTCGGGTCTGGTAGAAAAACAGCCACGTGTCGTCATCCCTGTCTGGCAGGCAAGGGGGCCTGCCGAGGCTCTAAGTCATGGGCCAGTTATAGCTACTTTCTGTGCGCTATGCCACAAAAAATCAGAATCCGCTCTCGCGCACGCCCAGGGCCGCAACTCGGCGCCACAGGCTGGCGAGCAGGGAGCTGCGCTCGCCACTGAGCTGCACAGTGCCGCGCTGTGGCTGGGCTGGCGCGGGGAGCTTCTGCAGTGGTAGTAGCTGCACTGCGTACTGTCCGTGCACCGGTTGCAGGCCGTGCTCGTCTCGACGAGCGGCTATCGCGCCCTGGTACTCGGAGGCCAGGGCTTCCAGGGTCAGATACTCGCTGCCGGTTGCGTCAATTGCTGTCAGCCGCACTGGCAGGCTGACGCGGGTGGGGTCTTCGCTGACAAAACGGCCTTCGGCGCCAACGCTCACCCTGCTCAGCTCGTCTTCGGGCACGTATCCACGTAGCCGGGCGTGGGTGCTGACGACCTGGGCGAGCACCTGCTGCGGCGCCAACCACTGGCCTTCGTTCAGTTCGGGCAGCAGGTCGCGTACCTGGCCGGCGTGCGGCGCCAGTACCTGCAACCGCTGCTGCTGCGCCTTGAGGCCGCGGTGCTCGGCTACGGCGGTGGCCAGTTGCTGTTCCAGAATGCCGGAGTCGGCGATCGTTTCGCTGCGGGCAGACAGGCGTTTGAGCTGCAGCTGCAGGATGTCGATCTCCTGTCTGACGATCAGCAAGCGCGCCTCCAGGTCCGGGGAGACCAGTTGCAGCAGGGGTTGGCCGGCGCTGACGTGCTCGCCTTCGCTGACCAGCTGCTGTTGCAGTCTGGCGGCAACCGGCGCATGCAGAGCTGATACCTGGTCGGCTTCGAGCATCACCGGCACGCTGATGCTGCTGCGCCAGGGAATCAGCAGCAGACCGACCAGCAGCGCCAGCACTAACAGGTTGCGGCGTTGCCGGCTCGCCTGCGCCTTGTCCTTGCGGCGCCACCACTCCTGTACTTCACGCCAGATCGGCAGGCCGATAAACCAGCTCAGCTCGACCACCATAAGAAAAATGCCCAGCACCTTGAAAAACAGGTGGTAGACCATCAAGGCAATACCGAAGAACAGTACGGCGCGCCACAGCCATGAGGCATAGCCCCAGATCAGCATGCGTCGTCGCAGCCGCTCGGGCAGGGGCTCTGGCGGTGCCTCGCCAAAGCCGAACAGGGCTTCCCGCAGGCGCCAGCGGCACAGCGCAAAGGCGCGGCCCTGCAGGTTGTCGATCCCCCAGTAATCGGCAATCAGAAAGTAGCCGTCAAAGCGCATCAGGGGGTTCAGGTTGACCGCGAGCGTGGTCAGCCAGGTGGCGGTTGCCAGCATGAAGGCGGCAGTGCGCGCCGGGCCGTCGGGCAGCAGCGACCAGGCCAGCAGAGCGATGCTGGCCAGCAGCAGCTCAGCGAGTATGCCGCCTGCGCCGATCAGCAGCCGCGAGCGGCGGTCGGTGACGCGCCAGGCATCGCTGACATCGGTGTAGAACAGTGGAAACAGCACCATGAACGCCAGACCCATGCTTTGCACGCGGCAACCTGCACGCTTGGCCATGAAGGCGTGGCCGAACTCATGGCAAAACTTGGAGAAAATCAGCGCCGCGCCAAACGCCAGCAGCCCGCCAAGGCTGAACAGGTAAGGAAAGCTGGCGATAAAGCGCGGCCAGTCGCGCAGCACCAGAAACACGCCGAACAGCAGCGTCAGCGGCAGCCCCCAGCGCAGCAGCCGCTGGCCAATGCGCTCAAGCACCGGCCAGGCGCGGGCAAGAAAGGGATCAGGGCGCCACAGCGGGATGCGGAAGAAAAGGTAGTTGTGCAGCACCTGCTTCCAAGGGGACTGGCGCTGCATGGCGGCCTTGCCAGCGTAGCTGCCGCGCTGCTCGGCATCGCTGGCGCTGATCAGGTCGTGTCCGCGCAGAAAGCGCAGCATGCCTTCGAGGTCCTGCGCGCCCAGCGGTGCGCCTGCTTCGCGGTTGGCGCCTTGCAAAACCTGCTCTGGATTGCCCAGGTGCCAGCTGCGCAGCAGACGCATGGCCGCTTGGCCCAGTTTGAAATAACGCCCGCGCAAGGGGTCGGCCAGCGTCCATTGTGGTGAGCCGTCATGGGCGGGTTCGGCCGCTGACAGCTGCAGGTCCGGGCGCAGCGCGGGCAGCTGCATTTACAGGCCGACTGTCTGGCGCAGCGCCGCCAGCGGGCGGCGCAGCAGATAGAGTGCCAGCGGTCCGCGCGGGCCGTAGAGCTTTGCCGTGCCACGCAGGCCGATACGCGGCGGTGCCTGGGCAAAGCTGGCGTCAAACCGGTATGCCAGTTCGCCGCCTGGGCGTGGTTGCGCCTCATAGGCCTGGCGGCTCAGGCTGGCGGCGTGGCGGGTCAGTGGATCGCTGTCGAGAAACAGCGCCACCTCGGCGTCGGGTTCAAAGGCCAGGACATCACCCACCGCCAGGTCGATGCGCAGCTGCGCGTGGTTCGGGTCGGCAATCTCCATCAGCCGCTCGCCCGTCTGCACCGGGCGGCCGGTCCAGCGCTGGGCGTCGGCAAACACGGCGATGCCGTCGCGCTCGGCGCGCACCTCGCTGCGCGACAGCAGTTCACGGGCGTGGTCACGTTCGGCGCGTTTCTGCTCTACCCGGGCGGCCAGCAGGTCGATGCGGGCGCTGGCATCGGTGTCGCTGAAGGCGCGCTGGCTGCTGGCGCGCAGCTCCGCCTCGGCGACCTGCAGGCTGCGTTCGGCGACATCGGCCTGGGCGCGCAGGCTGGTGTCCTCGAAGCGTAGCAATACATCGCCGCTGCGCACCGGCTGGTTGGGCTGCACGACGAACCGGGCGATCACGCCGTCCAGGGGGGCGGCGACCACCTGGCCATCTAGTGGTACGACCTCGGCAGGTGCCAGCACCGATTGGCGTACCGGCAGCAGAAACAGCATCGCCAGCACGGCAGCGCCGATCATCAGTAGTCTGCGGCGGGGCCAGCGCAGGCGCCACGGCCGCTTGGGTTGCAGCGCCCACCAGGCATGCGCCTGACAATCGGCCAACTGGCCCAGCAGAGTGAGTTCGGCGTCGCTCCAGGCTTGCTCGCGGGCGATCCAGAGGCCGCCGAAGGGTTCGCCCTGCGGGTCGTTGAACGGTAGCCAGACCACGGCCCCGGCCGACAGCGTCTGCCAGTCCGCCTGGGTCTGCCCGTCCAGCTCCGCCGGGTCGATGCGTCGTGGGCCGCCCTCGGCGGGCTGGTGGCGTGCGGCTCGCTCGACAAAGGCAACAAAGGGCGCGTTGGCATCGATGACGCTGATACCGGTGAGATTGCGCACCTTGCCGGCGATCACCAGAGCAGCATGGCGGTAGTTGAACAACGCTTGCGCTTCATTGACGATGGCATAGCCAAGGCTGTCCAGATCGGTTGCTGCGCGCATGCGCTGCTGCAGCTCCAGAAACTGGGCAAAGAACTGCTCCAGGGGGCGGGGCTGCGGGGCGTTCACGGCTGTTCCGCAAAGCGGGCGGTGCCGCTCATGCCCGCTAGCAGACCAGCGCTGTCGGCGGGCAACTCGGCAATCAGCAGTAGGGTCTGGCTGCCCTCGTCAATGCGGGCGCCAAGGCGGCTGATGCTGGCTTGCAGCGGCTGACCGGTTTCATCCGGGATAAAGCTGAAGGGAGTACCCGGCTGCAGCTTGCTGAGCCAGCGCGAGGGCACCAGCAGGTGAATCTCCAGCGCGCTGTTGTCGACGATACTCAGCAGCGGGGTGCCGCTGGCAACGCTTTCAAAGGGTTGTACCTCGCGGCTGACGACCTGACCGGCGAAGGGGGCGTTAAGCGTGCAGCGGCTGACTTGCACTCGGTAGACCTGGGCCTGGGCCTGGGCCTCTGCGCGGCGGGACTGCGCGATGGCAACATCAAATTCGCCGACCGAGTTGAGGGCAGCCAGGCGTTCGGTCTGTGCCAGTTGCTGCTGGGCTGCGCGGGCGGCGGCATCGGCGGCACGCATCTGGGCTTCGTAGGCCGCGCAATCAAAGCGTGCCAGTACCGCGCCCTTGTCGAATGATTGGCCCTCGGCGAACGGGAGCTCCAGCACACGCCCGGCCAGCTCGCTGGACAGGGTCGCCTGCTGGCGCGCACGCAGCACGCCGCGCGCCTGCGCATCGTTAGCAGCAGTGCTGGTTGCGGGCATGAGCAGCAGGTCGTCGTCGGTTGTTTGAGCGCTGGCGTGGCCAGTGAGCAGCAGGGCGAGTGTCAGGCCGATGCGGCGGGCAAACGGGGGCAGGTACATCCGTGACCTCACAAGATGGTGATGTGCCGAGTCTACGTAAGGGGTGATGGGCGTCGCAACCAGTATCAGAGCGCGGCGGGGCAGTGGAAAACGTGCAGGCATAAAAAAAGGCGACCCCAGCCTGCCTGAACCGAGGTCACCCCAAATACACCCATTAGTCATTTAGCATCAAGCGTGCCAGTTTTGTTGCGGGCGTACTTTATTCGCTTTCGTCGTCGTCGGTACCGTCCACATTCATGTCCAGTTCCTTGATCTTGCGGGTCAAGGTGTTGCGGCCCCAGCCCAGCAACTGCGCGGCATCGCGGCGTCTGCCGGCGGTGTGTTTGAGCGCGGTTTCGATCATGATGCGCTCGAAGGCCGGTACTGCAATATCCAGCAGGTTGGTCACGCCGCGGGCCAGCTCCTGGTCAGCCCAAGTGCGCAATCCGTGCTCCCAGTGCCCGTCTGGCGCACTGTCCTGGTGCTGACTGAGCATTTCCGGGGGCAGGTCTTCAATCAGTACTTCCCGGCTGGAGGCCATGACGGTGATCCAGCGGCAGGTGTTTTCCAGCTGACGCACGTTACCTGGCCAGGGCAGGTTGCGCAGGTAGTCCTGGGTCTGCGGCTTGAGTACCTTGGGCTCGACAGCCAGCTCCTGGGCGGCGCGCGCGAGGAAGTGCTGGGCCAGTGCGGGAATATCTTCGCGACGTTCCGACAGCTTGGGGATGTGAATGCGGATGACGTTCAGGCGGTGGAACAGGTCTTCCCGAAACTTGCCGGCCTGCACCAGACCTTCGAGGTTCTGGTGGGTGGCGGCGATGATGCGTACGTCGACCTTGATCGGCGTGTGGCCGCCCACCCGGTAGAACTCGCCGTCCGCCAGGACGCGCAGCAGGCGGGTTTGTGTCTCTGCCGGCATGTCGCCGATCTCGTCGAGGAACAGAGTGCCGCCATCGGCCTGCTCAAAGCGGCCGCGGCGCTGCACGGCGGCACCGGTGAAGGCGCCTTTCTCGTGACCGAACAGCTCGGATTCCATCAGGTCTTTCGGAATCGCCGCCATGTTCAGGGCGATGAAGGGGTTGCGCGCGCGCGGGCTGTGGCGATGCAGGGCGTGGGCGACCAGCTCTTTACCGGTACCGGACTCGCCGTTGATCAGGACGGTGATGTTGGAGTGCGACAGACGACCGATCGCGCGGAAGACCTCCTGCATGGCCGGCGCTTCACCGATGATCTCGGGGGTGCGGGTCTGCAGGGTTTCTTCGTTTTGCGATTCCTGTTCGTGGGTATGCGCCAGCGCACGGCGGACCAGGGCAACGGCCTCGTCCACGTCGAACGGTTTGGGCAGGTATTCGAAGGCGCCGCCCTGATAGGAGGCAACGGCACTATCGAGGTCCGAGTGGGCGGTCATGATGATCACCGGCAACTGCGGATAGCGCTCGCGCACGGTGGCCAGCAGATCCAGGCCGCTGGTGCCGGGCATGCGGATGTCGCTGATCAGCACGTCCGGATGCTGGCGCTGCAGACGGGCCAGGGCGGCGTCTGCGCTGTCAAAGGCGACGGGCTCCATGCCTTCCTGTTGCAGGGCTTTTTCCAGTACCCAGCGGATGGAGCGGTCGTCGTCGACGATCCAGACGTTTTCGGCACGATTCTGTGAGCGGGTCATAAATCGGGTCTCCAGTTCCGGTGCTACCGGCAGGCGGGCGCGCCTGAAGTTGTAGGCAGATTGTCAAAGAGGCGCCGTTGCACGGGCGCGATAGGGTCAAGATAGTGTGTCTGCTTGCGCGTCATGGTCAGTCGGCCCCGTCCAGTTCCAATGGCAGAAACAGGGTGAAGATGGTCTGTCCGGGCTCGCTGTCGCACTCGATCAGGCCGTGGTGCTGGCTGATGATGTTCTGGGTGATGGACAGGCCGAGGCCGGTGCCGTCGGCACGACCACTGACCATGGGGTAAAAGATGCTTTCGACGATGTCCGACGGAATGCCGGGCCCGTTATCGATGACTTCAACACGGCAGACCAGGCGATAGCGGGTCTGGCCGATGGTGAACTGACGCAGTGTGCGGGTACGCAGGGTGATCTCGCCCTGTTCCAGCGGGCCGGCAGAAGCCAGCGCCTGCATGGCGTTGCGCACGATGTTGAGCAGCGCCTGGATCAGTTGCTCGCGATCGGCCTGTACATCCGGAATACTTGGGTCGTAGTCACGCTTGATGCGCAGTGCGCCCTGGGTCTCGGCTTCAATCAGGCTGCACACGCGCTCGGTAATTTCGTGCACGTTGATCGGGCGCAGTGCCGGCGGGCGATAGGGGCCGAGCATGCTGTCGACCAGGTTACGCAGGCGGTCGGCTTCTTCGATGATGACGTCGGTGTAGTCCTTCAGGGCCTCATCGGGCAGCTCACGCGACAGCAGCTGCGCTGCGCCGCGAATGCCGCCCAGCGGATTCTTGATCTCGTGCGCCAGGCCGCGCACCAGCACCTTGGTCACTTCCTGCTTGGACAGCTGGGCCTCTTCCTTGGTAATGCGTAGCAGGCGATCACGCGGATAGAGCTCGATCAGCAGCCAGTTGCGGTTGGCCGCGATGATCGGGGTGACCGAGTAATCGACCATCAGGCTTTGGCCGTTGTTCAGTGTCAGCTGAGCCTCCCGCTTGGTGAAGGGGTGCCCGTGCTCTACCGCGTTGTGCAGCGACTCCAGCGCGGCGGCGGTATCGTTGAACAGGTCAGCGACCGGCTGCTGGTGCACCCGTTGGCCACTGACCGCCAGCAGCATCTCCGCTGCCGGGTTCATGAAGCTCAGGCGCAGCTCGCCATCGAGCAGCAGCACGGCGGTGGTCAGGTTATCGAGAATCTGGCGTAAAAATCGATCAGGCAGCATGGCGGTATCCGTGGTTTGCACAGTGAAATGCAAGAAGCGATCCAATTCGGGGCGCGCCGTGATGCAACGGTAGCTGGTTCTGCCCGTTTCTGTGACGGCCTGCCACTTATGACTGACGCAACGGGTGCAGCGCCCGTACTGTCTGGGGCGGAGGCTGCGCTGCAATGCAGCACAGTGACGTCGTGTGAGGGGGCGGGGCGCCCGCTAAGCCGTCTTGCGCGCCTGAGTGTGGTGCGCAAGGCGGTGCGTTGAGGTGGGAGTATGCACTGTATTGGTGCGCCAACGCAGCCCAAGGTGTGGGCTGCGTTGGTCAGCCGCCGGTCGCGGGCGGGCGAGGCACGTTTGGTGCGGCCGGCGCTGCCGGCGCAGTGGGGGCCTGGTTGGCGCCGCCGATGCGACCCGGCTGGTTGAGCGAGGTGCGCTGCACGTGCAGGGTAATGCCGGTGCTGGCGCTGATCTCCTTGCCTTCACTGTTGGTGACCACGGCCTCGACCAGGTGCGAGCCGCGATCCAGGTTGGTGACTGTCAGGTTGGCCTGAGCTTGCCCGGCACCGGGCAGGGCCTGCTCACCCAGGTTGCCATCAATGCGTGCACGCAGCAGGTGGCCGGTGCGCAGGGGTGGGTCAAACGCGACGACCAGGGTGACGTTGCCATCGTTGGCGCGCACAGGAGTATCGTTGGCCGGGCTGGTGATCTCCAGGCGGCGATAGCTACCGCTGACTGCGGAGCCGCTGTTGCTGCTGGAGCTGCCGGCACTGGAGTTGCTGCTCTCATACGCGGGAATCGGCTTGGGCGCTTCCATGCTGTTGGGCGCGCTGACTTCGATGCGTTTGGCGTTGGGGTTGGGCTTGTCCGAGTAGACGGTGTTGCCGTTGGCATCGGTCCAGGTATACACATCGGCCCAAACGGGGCTGGCGCAGAGCAAAGCGCTGCACAGGGCGGTGAGTAGGGTGCGCGACATGATGGTGCTCTCCTTGAGACGAACCTTCATGCTGGCACCGTATGCCGATACTGGCAACTGTCGTTGAATGGCTGGCGACAGGCGTAAAAAAAGGGCGCCCGAATGGGCGCCCTTTTCGCGTGTTGCAACCGCAGCAGGATCAGACGCTGTAGTACAGGTCGTATTCCAGCGGGTGAACGAAGGTGCGAACCTTGATCTCTTCGGCGCTCTTCAGTTCGATGTAAGCGTCGATGAATTCGTTGGTGAACACGTCGCCCTTGGTCAGGAACTCGCGGCCGGCGTCCAGGGACTCCAGCGCTTCCTTCAGGCTGCCGCACACCTGCGGGATCTGTGCGGACTCTTCCGGCGGCAGATCGTACAGGTTCTTGTCGGCTGCATCGCCAGGGTGGATCTTGTTCTGGATACCGTCCAGACCCGCCATCAGCAGTGCGGCGAAGCACAGGTATGGGTTGGCAGCCGGGTCAGGGAAGCGAGCTTCGATGCGGCGTGCTTTCGGGCTGGAAACGTACGGGATACGGATGGAAGCAGAGCGGTTGCGGGCGGAGTAGGCCAGCATGACCGGTGCTTCGAAGCCCGGAACCAGACGCTTGTAGGAGTTGGTGGACGGGTTGGTGAACGCGTTCAGTGCCTTACCGTGCTTGATGATACCGCCGATGAAGTACAGCGCGGTGTCGGACAGGCCGGAGTAACCTTCGCCAGCAAAGGTGTTGTTGCCGTCTTTGGCGATGGACATGTGAACGTGCATACCGGAACCGTTGTCGCCGTACAGCGGCTTCGGCATGAAGGTAGCAGTCTTGCCGAACGCGTCAGCAACGTTGTGTACGCAGTACTTCAGGGTTTGTACTTCGTCGGCTTTCTTCACCAGGGTGTTGAACAGCACGCCGATTTCGTTCTGGCCAGCAGTCGCCACTTCGTGGTGGTGAACTTCGATGGTCAGGCCCATTTCTTCCATGGCGTTACACATGGCAGTACGGATTTCGTGGTCGTGATCGACCGGCGGCACCGGGAAGTAACCACCTTTGACGCCCGGACGGTGGCCCTTGTTGCCTGTCTCGAAGTCGCCGTCAGTGTTCCAGGAAGCCTGCTCGGAGAAGATCTTGAACATGGAACCGGAGATGTCGGACTTGAATTTCACTTCGTCGAAGACGAAGAATTCCGGCTCCGGACCAACGAATACGGTGTCACCGATACCGGTGGACTTCAGGTACTCTTCTGCGCGCTTGGCGATGCCGCGCGGGTCGCGCTCGTAGCCTTGCATGGTGGAAGGCTCGATGATGTCGCAGACGATGATCAGCGTCGGCTCTTCAGTGAAGGGGTCCAGAACGGCAGTGCTGTCATCGGGCATGAGGATCATGTCAGACGCTTCGATGCCTTTCCAGCCGGCAATGGAGGAGCCGTCGAACATCTTGCCGTCTTCGAAGAAGTCTTCGTTGACGTCGCGGGCCGGCATGGTGACGTGTTGTTGTTTGCCCTTGGTGTCGGTGAAGCGCAGGTCTACCCACTTCACGTCATGCTCGTTGATCAGTTGCATCGCTTTCGACATGGTTTCCTCCAAAAGGAATCGTTTGCCAGACAGCCGGTCTGGCGCCTCTATATAACGTCCAGCGGGCGGGCCGCTGCTCGGTTGCATTACAAGTGAGCAAAAGGTGTGCCATTTCGGAGCATGGCGTGCAGCCCCCGCAATCAAGGCCTTTCGCTGCAGATTCTACAGCCGCGCACCAATTGAGAGCACTGTGTTGGTGCGATGAGCGTTACGGATGCACCAGTTTGGTGCCATTGTGCCCGTTTTAGTTACTCAAGCGCCGCGCGCCGGCTGCGGGTATAATGCAGCGCTTTGCGCACGATATGCCAGCCCCCATGAAACTGATCATCAAATTCTTCCCCGAAATCACCATCAAGAGCCGCCAGGTTCGCAAGCGCTTTATTGCCCAGCTCAAGGGCAATCTGAAAAAGCTACTTGCTGCCATAGACCCGCAGGCGCGGGTTAATGGCAACTGGGACAGTCTGGAGGTCAATCTGGGGAGTGATCCGGCACTGCAGCAGCAGTGTATCGAGCGTCTGCGCAACACGCCCGGTATCGCCCACTTCTTTGCCGTGCAGGAGTACCCGCTGGGCACGTTGGACGAGCTGGTGGAGCTGTGCGTGGCCAACCTGGGTGATCAGGTGCAGGGCAAGACCTTTGCCGTGCGCTGCAAGCGGGTGGGCACCCACCCCTTCTCCTCGCAGGATGTCGGCATCAAGGTCGGCAGCGCGCTGAATCGCCGCTGCGGCGCAGCGGGCGTCTCGTTGAAAGCGCCCGAGGTTGAGGTGCACATCGAGATTCGCGACCAGAAGATCTATCTGATTCAGGCGCGCCACGAGGGCATGGGTGGTTTCCCGCTGGGGACCATGGAGCCGGTGCTCAGCCTGCTCTCGGGCGGCTTTGACTCCACCGTGGCGAGCTACCAGATGCTGCAGCGTGGTTTGCTGCCGCACTTTGTATTCTTCAACCTGGGTGGTCGCGCTCATGAGCTGGGGGTGCGTCAGGTTGCGCACTATCTGTGGGGGCGCTACGCCGCCAGCCATCGTCTGCGCTTTGTCAGCGTGCCTTTTGAAGGCGTGGTGGCGGAGATTCTGCAGAACGTCGAAAACAGTCAGATGGGCGTGGTGCTCAAGCGCATGATGCTGCGCGCTGCGGATCGGGTAGCCTATCGTCTGGGCATTGATGCACTGGTGACCGGCGAGGCGATTGCGCAGGTGGCCAGCCAGACCCTGCCCAACCTCAGCGTGATCGATCAGGTGGCCGAGCGCTTTGTTATCCGTCCGCTGATCACCACCAGCAAGCTGGACATCATCGATGTGGCGCGGCGCATCGGCACACTGGAATTCTCCAGCAGCATGCCGGAGTACTGCGGTGTGATTTCGGTTGGGCCGGCCATCCGCACCACCGTGCCACGGGTTGAAGCCGCTGAGGCCAGCTTCAACTTTGAGGTGCTGTCGCGGGCGGTAGAGAGTGCTGCGTATTCTGAGTGCAGCGAGCTGGGCGAAATGATGGAGGAGGGCTCGCCGGTGGAGATCGTCGAGCAGGCGCTGGCCGGCCAGATCGTGCTGGATATCCGCCACCCCGACGAGCAGGAAGCCCGCCCGCTGCAGCTGGACGGCATTGAGGTGAAACCGGTGCCTTTCTACACCCTCAACAGCCGCTTCGCCGACCTGGACCCATCACGCGCCTACCTGCTTTACTGTGAGAAAGGCGTTATGAGCCAATTGCACGCGCAGTATCTGCTTGATGAGGGGTATGGGAATGTGCGGGTGTTGAGGGTGAAGCGCTAGCGCCCCGCGCTGCCGCTTGAGCTACAAGCCACAAGCCACAAGCCACAAGCCACAAGCTACAAGCTACACAGGATGTGCCGCGCGGCGGGGCTGTCTGGGATTTTCAGGCTCATGCTGGCGCCGCTGCTACAAGAACCCGCGCGGTTAGTAACGAGTCGGTTTTACTTGCAGCTTGTGGCTTGCAGCTTGAAGCTCGCGTGCCTGCTTGAACAAAAAACACACACTGTAACCCCCGTCTCTGTATAATGCCTCCCTCTTTTTTTCAGTATGCCGGCTCGCGCCGCGCCTTTCAGGACACTCATAGTGATCGAGAATCTCCGCAATATCGCCATCATCGCCCACGTTGACCACGGTAAAACTACCCTGGTTGATGCCCTGCTGCGTCAGTCCGGTACCCTGGATCGTAAGGAGCTGGATTCCGAGCGGATCATGGATTCCAACGACCAGGAGAAGGAGCGCGGCATTACCATTCTGGCGAAGAACACCGCCATCAAATGGAACGGCTACAACATCAACATCGTCGACACCCCCGGCCACGCCGACTTCGGTGGCGAGGTTGAGCGTGTCATGTCCATGGTCGACTCGGTACTGCTGCTGGTTGACGCGGTAGACGGTCCGATGCCGCAAACCCGCTTTGTTACCCAAAAAGCCTTCCAGGCTGGTCTGCGTCCGATCGTGGTGGTCAACAAGATTGACCGTCCGGGCGCTCGCCCTGACTGGGTAATCGATCAGGTATTCGACCTGTTTGACAGCCTGGGTGCGACCGACGAGCAGCTGGACTTCCCGTTCGTCTACGCCTCCGCAATCAACGGTATTGCAGGTATGGACCCGGAAGAAATGGCCGAGGATCTGACCCCGCTGTTCCAGACCATCGTTGACCGTGTGCCGTCCCCTGACGTTGACCTTGACGGTCCGTTCCAGATGCAGATCTCGGCACTGGACTACAACAGCTTCCTGGGTGTGATCGGTATCGGCCGCATCCGTCGCGGCAAGGTCAAGACCAATACCCCGGTCACCTCTATCGATGCGCAGGGCAAGAAGCGCAACGGCCGTATCCTGAAGATCATGGGTCACCACGGTCTGCAGCGCGTTGAAGTGGAAGAAGCGCAGGCTGGCGACATCGTCTGCATCAGTGGTTTTGATCCGCTGTTCATCTCCGACACCCTGTGCGACCAGCAGAATGTTGAAGCCATGCCGGCACTGACGGTCGACGAGCCGACCGTAAGCATGACCTTCCAGGTCAATGACTCGCCGTTCGCCGGTAAAGAAGGCAAGTTCGTCACCAGCCGCAACATCAAAGAGCGTCTGGAAAAAGAACTGCTGCACAACGTGGCTCTGCGCGTTGAAGAAGGCGACAGCGCTGACAAGTTCAAGGTCTCCGGTCGCGGCGAGCTGCACCTGTCGGTACTGATCGAAACCATGCGTCGCGAAGGCTTCGAGCTGGGTATTTCCCGCCCTGAAGTGGTGATCAAGGAAATCGACGGCGAGAAGCAGGAGCCCTACGAGAACGTCACCATCGATATCGAAGAGCAGCACCAGGGTCCGATCATGGAGCAGATGGGTCTGCGTAAGGGCGACCTGGGCAACATGGTTCCGGATGGCAAGGGTCGCCTGCGTCTGGAGTACGTTGTTCCGGCACGTGGCCTGATCGGCTTCCGTAACAGCTTCCTGACCATGACCTCGGGTACCGGCATCATCACCAGCACCTTCAGCCATTACGGGCCGATCAAGCAGGGTGAAGTGGGCCACCGTCAGAACGGCGTGCTGGTCTCCATGGCGACCGGTAAGGCGCTGACCTACTCGCTGGAAACCCTGCAGGATCGCGGCAAGCTGTTCCTGGAGCCGGGTCAGGAGATCTATGAAGGTCAGCTGGCCGGTATCCACAGCCGTGACAATGACCTGGTCATCAACCCGACCAAGGGCAAGAAGCTCGACAACATGCGCGCTTCCGGCAAGGATGAGACCATTCAGCTGGTTCCGCCGGTCAAGTTCACTCTGGAGCAGGCGCTTGAGTTTATCGATGACGATGAGCTGGTCGAAGTGACGCCCAAGTCGATTCGTCTGCGCAAGAAGCTGCTGCACGAGAACGACCGCAAGCGTGCCAGCAAGGGCTAAGGCCAAGCGCGCCATGCCAAAACCCCCGCCGGGTATAACCCGGCGGGGGTTTTTTGTGCGTGCTTGTCAGCCAGCAGGCTCTGGCAACTGGCGTAATGGCCGACCAATGGCTAGCTTGCTAGTGGGGGAGTAATTTTAGGATGATGTCATTTTGATGTTATCTGGTGTGTCCGTCTGGTTTTCCTGGGGATAAAAACATGGCTGGAAAAGCCCACGTTCGGCTGCAGCAGTGGATCTGGCGGGCATTCATTCGTAGCGCGCTGGTGCCTCTGGTGCTGGTTGAGGCCGCACTCATCGCGATCTACCTGTTCAGCAACGCCTCTATTCGAGACGAGCAGACGGCCTATCTGCGGCAAACGGCGTTGGCAGAGCTGAGCAGTGCGGCGCAGCTGGAGTCGCGAGTGATCAATGCGCGACTGGAGCAGGTAGCAGCACTGACCGACGGCTATCGCAATCTGGTTAGCGAGGCGCTGGCACAAAGCATCTATGCGCCGGAGGTCGAGACGGCGCAGACCGACAGCGGTGTGACCTACAGCCCGCACAATGGCGGGGGTAGCGCCTTTTTTTACTCTGGCGCGACGCCCCCGGCAAAACAGGACACGGTCAAGATACGACGCATGGCCACGCTGGATCCGGTGATGCGCGAGCTGCAGCGCAGCAACCCGCTGATCGCCAGTGTCTACTTCAACAGCTGGGACAGTTACAACCATATCTATCCCTGGTTCGCCACCCACGAGCAGTATCCGCACGACATGGTGATCCCGGAGTACAACTTCTACTATCTGGCTGACGCGGAGCATAACCCCAGTCGCGGTGTGGTCTGGACTGACGTTTACCTAGACCCGGCCGGTCAGGGCTGGATGATGTCGGCCATTGCCCCCGTTTACCGCGGAGACTTTCTTGAAGGCGTGGTAGGTATCGACGTCACGGTCGACGGCATCCTGGCCGAGATTAGCCGGCTGCCAGTGCCCTGGGATGGTTACGCGATGCTGGTCAGTCGTGATTTGAACATCATGGCGATGCCTGCTCCGGCCGAGCGGGATTTTGGATTGCGTGAGCTGACTACGCACTCCTACGAAGACGCCATCCGTAAGGAAATATTCAAGCCCGACGACTTCAACCTGGCGCGCCGAGTCGAGACTCAAGGGCTCGCCGAGGTACTGCGCCAGCGTGATAGCGGCGTGCAGCAGCAGATGCTGAACGATCAGCCCCTGCTGGTCGGCTGGACCGGCGTCGAGCAGACCGGCTGGCGACTGCTGACGGTTGTCGATGAGCAGTCATTGTTTGCCACAACTAACGAGATGGCAGCGCACTACCGGCGCATCGGCATGCTGCTAATTGCTGGCCTGGTGGCGTTTTACGTGGTGTTCTTTGCCTTTCTGTGGGCGCGTGCGCGCGGATTGACCGATCGGTTATTGGCGCCGATCGAGGGCATTTCCCGGATGATGAGTGACATCGGTGCTCAGCGCTGGCGGCTGGAGGTGGCGCGTTCCGAGATCGCCGAGCTGGATGACATGGCGCGGCATACCCATGAGATTGGTTTGCAACTCGAGCAGAGTCAGGAGCTCAACAGGGCGGCGCAGCAGCGTATCGAGCTGGTACTCGACAGCACCACTGAAAGTATCTGGGAGTGGCATGTTGGTGATGAGGAGATAGAGCTGCGTGGGCGCTTTTGTCAGCGCTTTGGCTTGCCCTCTGGCAGGGTTGAGTTGGGCCTGTTTAGGGCCCGTGTGCACCCGGACGACTGCGATCGGGTGTTGCAGGCCGAGCAGGCGACGCTGCGCAGTTCGTCGCCCTATTCGGCCGAGTTTCGATTTGCCGATGCGCACGGTGTGTATCACTGGTTGCTGAGCCGTGGCCGTGTGCTGGAGCACGACCCGGACACCGGCGAGGTCACCCTGCTGGCCGGCACACATGTCGATATCGACGACCTCAAGCACATTGAAAGCGACCTGCGCTCGGCTACCCGCGACGCTGAGGCGGCCAACCTGGCCAAGGCGCGCTTTATCTCCAGCATGAGTCATGAGCTGCGTACGCCGTTGAATGCCATTCTCGGTTTCGCGCAGTTGATGGAGCTAGACGATCAGGAGCGGCAGGAATCCTCTGAATACGTCAACGAGATACTGATCGCCAGTCGCCATCTGAATAATTTGCTGAGCGACATCCTCGACTGGTCGGCGATTCAGGTTGACGCTCGCCGGGTTGAGCTGATGCCGACCAACGTGCGCCAGATCATGAGCGAAAGCGCCGAGATGGTGCGGCTGCAAATCCAGGAGCAGGGGTTGAGCCTTGACGTGCAACTGCCGGCGGCGGGGGTGACGATACTGGCTGATCCGCGGCGCTTGCGGCAGGTGCTGCTGAACTTGCTGTCCAATGCCAAGAAGTACAACAGGCCCGATGGCTGGGTACGGCTGTACTGCGAAGAGCACGGCGATCGCCTGCGCCTGGTGGTGGAGGATGGCGGGCTGGGTATCCGCGCTGAGGATCAGGCGCGCCTGTTCGAGCCTTTTCAGCGTCTGGGGCGCGAGAATACCTCGATCCAGGGCACCGGTATCGGTCTGTCGATCTGCCGTGAATACAGCCGGGCCATGGGCGGTGAGATCGGCGTGGAAAGCGAACTCGGTGTGGGAACGCGTTTCTGGGTCGAGCTGCCCTTGGGCGAGACGCAGGCTCCCCAGCGCGATGCCAGGCCACTGGTGTATTGCCTGACGGACGATGATCTGCTGGCTGATCAGGTGCGAGCGGTGTTGGCGGAAGACGCACAGCTGGTGCCAGTAAGCAGTCCCGGCAGGCTGCTGGAGCAGACAGCCGATCGACCGGTTGCCCTGGTGCTACTAGACGACGCGGCGCTGGATGCATCCAGTGCGCCGACCTTGCAGCGCTTGCGACAGCACATGGCTGGCGCCGCACTGCCGGTGTTGCTGATGGCCAGTTCGCTTGAGTCGCCGCTAGTACAGGAGCTGGTCAGCTCCTGTCAGGGGCTGGTACGTAAACCGTTGGACGACGACGAGCTGGGTACGCTGGTGCGCGCCTTGCTGGAGGGCTGAGGCATGCTGAATTCTATGCTACACGGTGCTCGGGTGGTGATTATCGATGACGTGCAGGCGAATATGCGGCTACTGGAGTCGAGTCTGCGCGCTATGGGATTGGGGCAGGTGCGCGGGTTTGTCGACTCCGCTGAAGGGCTGAGCTGGCTGCAGCATAACTCTTGGGATCTGCTGTTGCTGGATCTGGATATGCCGGCACCGGATGGCTTTGCCATTCTTGAGGTATTGCGTGACCGTGATCGCACGGCGCAGCAGGTTATTCTGGTGACGGCCTTGGGTGATGCCGCCAGTCGCCGCCGTGGTTTGGATCTGGGTGGTAATGACTACGTGACCAAGCCGGTGGACTTGCCCGAGCTGTTGCTGCGGGTGCGCAACTGCCTAGAGTTTGGTCATACCCATCGCATGTTGTTACAGGAGCGCAATATGCTGGATGAGCGGGTGCAGGAGCGCACCTTGCGGCTACGTGACAGCTATCGGTCTGTTATTCGCGCGCTGGCGCGCGCGGCGGATTACAAGGACAACGAGACCGGTAAGCACATCATGCGTATCGGTGAAACGGCGGCGCTGATCGCCCAGGGGCTGGGGGCGTCGGCCACCTGGGTGGAACTACTGCGTCTGGCTGCTCCCATGCACGATGTCGGCAAGATCGGTATTGCGGATCAGATTTTGCTCAAGCCGGGCAAGCTCACCGAAGATGAGTATCGCTCCATGCAGGAGCACGCCCGAATCGGCAAGCAGATCCTGTCTGACAGCGGTCGTTCATCCCTGCTAGAGCTGGCCGCCGAGATTGCCCTGAACCATCACGAAAAATGGGACGGCAGCGGATACCCGGCGGGTCTGCATGGCGAGCAAATACCGCTCTCGGCACGTATCGTGGCGCTGTGCGATGTGTATGACGCCCTGCGAAGTGAGCGACCTTACAAGCCGGCTTGGACGGTCGAGCGCGCTCAGGCGTTTATTCTGGAGCAGTCAGGCAAACACTTTGACCCGGCAGTGGTAGAAGTGATGGTCGGCCTATTCGACGAGATTGAACTGGTCAGAGCGACGTTGGGCGATGACTAGCTCTATTGGCCGGGGCGAGCCGAGGACTGAGGTGGCAACCTGAGGTCCGAGCGGCGAGCAACGGGATTCGCTTATTACAGACAGGATGCTAGTTGGCCGCTGCCGGAGCGGCCATCGCCCGAAAGGGTGGATTTGCCGGTAAGTCACCTGAATGGGTGCTGGTGTTGGTTGGGAGCGGCGCTAGAGTAGCGCTCAGGCAACCCGAGGTCCGAAACGGCGCATGCCGGATCGTGATGTATCCAACAACAAAAACCACGCACGATTCATGGAGGCTCTACCTCATGCCATTCAACAAAAAAGGCATTCTTGCCGTCTTTGGCGCAGGCGCGCTGCTGTTTTCGATGTCTGCCCTGGCCAACAACCCGCCGCCGACTGATCCGGGCGACGGTGGTGGTTCCAGCTACCAGCGCGGCCCAGATCCATCCGTCAGCTTCCTTGAAGCTGATCGCGGCCAGTACAGCGTCCGTACCAGCCGTGTATCCGGCCTTGTCAGTGGCTTTGGCGGCGGAACCATTCACTACCCGACCGGCACTACCGGCACCATGGCTGCAGTGGTCGTGATTCCCGGGTTTGTTTCTGCTGAGTCGTCGATTGACTGGTGGGGGCCGAAACTGGCGTCCTACGGCTTTGTGGTCATGACCATCGACACCAACACCGGCTTTGATCAGCCGCCGAGTCGTGCACGTCAGATCAATAATGCGCTGGATTACCTGATCAGCCAGAACAGTCGTAGCACAAGTCCTGTGCGCGGAATGATCGATACCAATCGCCTCGGTGTAGTCGGGTGGTCGATGGGCGGTGGCGGTACGCTGCGGGTGGCCAGCGAGGGTCGTATCAAGGCTGCCATTCCGCTGGCACCCTGGGATACTTCCAGCTACTACGCCAGCCGCGCTCAGGCGCCGACCTTGATCTTTGCCTGTCAGGCAGATGTGATCGCGCCGGTCTTCCAGCACGCATCGCCGTTCTACAATTCGCTGCCGTCGAACATTGACAAGGCGTTTGTTGAAATCAACAACGGTAGCCACTTCTGCGGTAACGGCGGCAGCATCTACAACGATGTGCTGAGCCGCTTCGGGGTGTCCTGGATGAAGCTGCACCTGGACGAAGACGCGCGCTACAAGCAGTTCCTCTGTGGCCCGAACCACACGTCCGACTCGCAGATCTCTGACTACCGCGGCAACTGTCCGTACTGATCGGTAGCAGGTTTCCGGCAAACTGACGCCGCCCTTCGGGGCGGCGTTTGCGTTTCAGGTCGAACGCGGTTGGTAGGCGCAATAGCCTGGACGCGGGCCGACCTGCGGATGGTTGCGGCAGGTGGCGGGCCGTCGTTCGTAGACCGTGCAGCGGCGGCTGCGGGTATCCAGATAGAGGCAATCGCTATTGCTCATGCGGCTAAGGGTGAAGACGCCGCTCTTGTGATAAAAGCGTTCGACCACGCCTTCTTTGTGCAGGCGCTTGGCGATCTGCTTGGCTGGTTCGCCGCGCTCGAATTCGTCCACCAGGCCCAGGCGAATCAGGTCTTCCAGACGCACCTCTACCGGCAGGGTGCAGCAGGTAGCGCGGCAGCTGTCACACAGGCCCTTGCGGTGTTTTTGCCAGGTATCGAGCCGATCAACGTCGGCAGCTGGGATCAGTTGGGGCTTCATGCGCAGGTCTCGGTGGTGAGCTGCGCATTATAGAAGAGCCCGGCGGCATGCTGAACCGCCGGGCGCACGGCCTCAATCGTCGAAGAAGAAGCGTTCCTCGCCGAAGGCGGGTTCAAGGTGGTTGAGCCAGGTGGCCTGCTCATCATATTTGGCAAAGAACGGGCGCTGCACCCAGTCGGGGTTGCGACCCTGAATCATGCGCAGAGCAATGACTTTCTCGCCATTGATCTCGGTGACGCCCTGGATTTCCACCTTGCCCGGGTGCGAACTCATGGAGGGACCGCGTGCGGTGCGAGCGATACCAGAGACCTGCTGCATGGCATCGCGGTAGATCTCCCAGGCCTTGACCAGCGGCACCTCGAAGTAGTGGCGGGCACCGGTGTCGCGCTCGACGAACATGTAGTACGGGATGATGCCCAGCTCGACCTGAGTCTGCCACAGGCGTGCCCAGACCTTTGCATCGTCGTTGATGTGGGCCAGCAGCGGGCCCTGAGCGCGGATCTGCGCGCCGGTTTCGCGGACACGGCGAATGGCTTCGCGGGCCACCTCCGGTTTCAGCTCCTTCCAGTGGTTGTAGTGCGCCATCAGCGCCAGGTGTTTGCCGGCGGCCTGAATCTCGCGGAACAGGGCGAGCAGGTCTTCGGCATCGTCATCGGTGACCACGCGCTGGGGCCAGAAGGTCAGCGCCTTGGAGCCGATGCGAATGGTGCGGATATGGTCAAACTCCGCGCTCAGCAGTGGCTCCAGGTAGGCCCGCAGGTTGCGGGTTTTCATTACCAGGGGGTCGCCGCCAGTCACGAGCACGTCGGTGACTTCCGGGTGAGCGCGCAGGTAGTCCTGCAACTGGTTGGATTCACGCGCGGCGATCTTCAGATCCTTGTCGCCAACGAACTGCGCCCAGCGAAAGCAGAAGGTGCAGTAGCTGTGGCAGACCTGACCGGAGCTGGGAAAGAACAGCACGGTTTCGCGGTATTTGTGCTGCAGACCTTCGACGACTTCGCCGTCCAGCATCGGAATGTTGTGCTCCAGCTGGCCGGCCGGGTGCGGGTTGAGTTCGCCGCGAATATCGCTGATCAGTGCCTTGAGCTCCGCTGCCGGCAGGTCGCTGCGCATGGCCTCGGCGACGCGGTCGTAATGCTCTGGCTTGAGCATGCCGCGCTGCGGGAAGGTGAGCTGGAAGATCGGGTCGGCCGGCACCTGGTGCCAATCGATCAACTCGTCGATGACGTACTGGTTGACCCGAAAGGGCAGCACGCTGGCAACTACCTGCATCTCGAAGCGCTGCTCGGCGCTGAGCTGCTGTAGTTGCGGTATCTGGTCCAGCTGCTTGGCGGTGTAGACCTTGAAGCGCTGGTGGCGCACCGCGTCGTCATCAAACTCGGACGCGGGTGGCGAAGCAATGGCGATGATATTGGATTTTGACATAGAGGCCTTTCACATATTTATTGTCGAAAGTATTTTGGCGCGTCATTGGACGGACCATGATATGCAGTATGCCTGCAGCAAAAAGCGATTAACTTCTGGAGTTAATACATAAAAACGCCGATCAGATAGTTATTCTGATCGGGCAATGTGATGGGCTGATGACTCAGCAGGCGCGCATAATAACCAAGAATTAGATTGATGTCTAAAAAGTGAACAGTGCGCAGCCCCTGGAGTATGCTGGCGGCTGGCTGATTACCCCCTTTGGAGGGCACATGTTTACCTACATCACTCTTGGTACTAACGATCTGCTGCGGGCGACGGTCTTCTATGACGCGGTCATGGCTGCGCTCGGGATAAGCAGGGTGCAGACGCCGGGTGAGGATGATTGGCACGGTTGGGCCGGCTGGGGGTATTACCAGGACCAAGGTGCTAAGGAGCTGGCGCTCTGGTTGTGCGAACCCTTTGATGGCAGAGCTGCCTCGGCTGGCAATGGCGTGATGGTCGCTTTTGCTGCGCCCGACTGGGCATCGGTACGTGCCTTTCATGCCGCGGCGTTGGCCAGCGGCGGTGCCAGTGAGGGCGAGCCTGCGTTGCGGCCGCAATACAACCCGGACTTCTACAGCGCCTACATTCGGGACCCCGACGGTAACAAGCTGGCTGCGGTTTGCCGCGGTCACCTGAGCGATCCCGGCTGACGCTGGTCCTCACCGGGCGGCCTGGTTGGGCGCCAAATGCCCGGAACCGATCCGTGCAGCACTGTTCTGATCGAGTATAGGCAACAGGTAAGACCGCAACACGAGTGGGGGAGCTGAGTGACGCCCGTCGATGAAGTAATCACATTCTGGTTTGGTGAGTTGCAGCCGGTGCAGTGGTGGCGCGCTGATCCGGGCCTGGACCGTTTTATTCGCGAGCGCTTTGGGCCGCTGCACGCGCGTGCCGAGCGTGGCGAACTGATGAACTGGCGTGGGACGGCGCTGGGCCGGCTGGCCGAGATCATTGTGCTGGACCAGTTTTCACGCAACATCTGGCGCGGCACCGCGCGCTCGTTCGCCAGCGATGGCATGGCGCTGGTGCTGGCGCAGGAGGCTGTGGCCGGCGGTGCCGATCAGGCGTTGCCGTTGAAGATGCGCGCCTTCATGTACATGCCGTTCATGCACAGCGAGTCCATGGTCATTCACGAGCAGGCCATGATGCTGTTCAGCGCGCCGGGGCTGGAGGACAACCTGCGTGCAGAGCGCCAGCACCTGGAGATCCTCAAGCGCTTTGGCCGTTATCCGCATCGCAACGAAGTGCTGCTGCGCCCGACCACCGCCGAGGAGTCGGCTTTTCTGCGTAACGAAGGGCGGGGTTTCTGACATCCGTGGCCAACTGTACTCCTGTCTGCAGTCGCGGCTGTGTTGCTGCGCTGCCGACTGATTGGAGTAGGCTGGAAGTTTTACTGCTGGAGCTGCGCAATGAAACTACCTCTCTATCAGGTTGATGCCTTTACCGACCGTCTGTTCGGTGGCAACTACGCGGCGGTGATGCCATTGCCGCATTGGCTGGATGACGCCGTATTGCAGGCTATTGCAGCCGAAAACAACGTGTCGGAAACCGCCTTTCTGGTCGAGCAGCAGCCTGGCCATTTCGCGATTCGCTGGTTCTCGCCGCTGGCGGAAATCGATTTTTGTGGCCATGCAACTCTGGCCAGTGCGCATGTGCTGTTCAGCCGCGACCCGGCCTGTCAGACGCTGACCTTTAGCGCCGCCGCCGTGGGTGAACTGCAACTGACGCGCGGCGAGGGTGGCCTGATCAACATGTCTGCGCCGCTGCTGCCGCCGGTCGCGGTCGCCCAGGTGCCGCCGGAGCTGCTGGCCGGACTGTCATTGCCACCTGCGCAGGTGCTGGTCAGCGATCAGGCCTGGTTTGCGCTCTACCCTGATGAGGACGCGGTGCGCGCGGTGCAGGCTGATCCGCAGGTGCTGGCGCGTCTGGCACCCAGAGATGTGGTGGCGACGGCGCCCGGACGTGAGGTGGATTTTGTCTCGCGTTATTTCTGGCCAGCCAATGGCGGGTTGGAGGATATGGTGACCGGTTCCATTCACGCCGGTCTGGCGCCACTCTGGGCCGAGCGGCTGGGACGGCGCACGCTGCACGCCTATCAGGCATCGGCGCGCGGCGGCCATTTGTACTGCGAAGTGGGGCCTCAGCGGGTGCAGATCAGCGGTTACGCCGTGCTCTACCTTGAGGGCCTGGTCCACCTGCCTGACGGATTGCAGGGTGCCGCGAGCGGCGCCTGAGGCTATGCTTGGTCGGTGTTCACCCTCATCAAGGAGATAGACGATGACCCAACGCCAAGGCCTGATGGCAACGGCACTGCTGAGTACTCTGCTGGTCGGCTGTGCCGGTATGTCCGGTAACGACCAGGCCCCACCGCCCCCCAGTGCCGATGCGCTGCCCAGCAGCGGGGTGATGATCCTGCAGTGCGGCGGTACCCCGGTGCGGGTGACGTTCAGTGGTGAGCAGGCGCTGATTGAAGGGGTACATGGCCAGTACCTGATGGAGCAGGTTGTCAGTGCTTCGGGCGCCCGCTACGAGGTACCTGGCGATAGCAGCACCAGTTTCTGGAACAAGGGTGACAAGGGCATGCTGACCATCAAGGGTGACACCTTTCCCGAGTGTGAGCCGGCGGGTGCACTGATCCTGCAGGCCGGAGAGTGGGTGGTTGAGGACATTAACGGCGGCGGCATTATCGACCGCTCGCGGGTGACGCTCAACTTCGGCAACGACGGTCGCGTGTCTGGCCGCGCCAGCTGCAACAACTACGTTGGTGCCTACGAGGTGCAAGGGCGCAACCTGACGGTCAGCCAGCTCGCGACCACCCGCAAGGCCTGTGCTCCCTCGTTGAACCAGCAGGAGACGCGCTTCGTACAGAGCCTGGAGCAGGCCAGCCGTTTCCGCCTTGATGAAACCGGCGCACTGGTGCTGGAGGGGGAAGAGGGCGGTTCTCTGAAAGCGCGGCTGGAGTAAGATGGCAACGCCGCTCCAATGCAGAGCGGCGCACCATAACCATAACCGGAGTTCCGTGATGCTGCTGCTGATATTGGGCCTGATTCTGTTTCTGGGCATGCATTCTGCACGCCTGTTCGCCGCTGACAAGCGCGCCTCGTTCATCGCCGCCAAAGGGCCGCTGGCCTGGAAGGGCATCTATGCGCTGGTGTCGATTGTCGGCTTTGTATTGATCATCTACGGTTACGGGCAGGCGCGCATGAGCCCCACCTGGCTGTGGATCTCGCCGGTCTGGACGCGTCACCTGGCCGCGCTGCTGACCATCCCCGCGTTTATCCTCATCGTCGCGACCTACATCCCCGGTTCCTGCATCAAGGCGCGCGTCGGCCATCCGATGTTGCTGGGTGTGAAGTTCTGGGCGCTGGCGCACCTGATTGCCAACGGCTCGCTGGCGGACCTGCTGCTGTTCGGCGGCTTCCTCGCCTGGGCCACCGCGCTGTTTGTGGTTTCGCGCAAGCGCGATCGTGCTGCCGGCGTCAGCTACGGCAAGGGCAAGCCGGTGATGGACGCGGTGGTAGTGGTGGTTGGCCTGGTCGCCTGGGCGGCCTTCGCGTTCTACCTGCATGGTGCCTGGATCGGGGTCAAGCCGATGGGTGTGTGATCCCGGCTGGGATGAAAAACCCGCAGTGATGCGGGTTTTTTGTTGTCTGATCGGGTGTCTTTGGCGTCAAGATAAGGCCCTGTCAGCCATACCTCCGGACGCAGAGCGTGGGAACGCTCACGATTAGCAATGGTGGCGTGTGCACGGAATCTAGTCCCGTGGCGTAGAACGGACTAAGCCAACTGCGTGTCCGCTGCTCATACTCCGGTGCCTTTGCAGCTGGCTTCTTTGCGCTCATGTGGTGATAGGGCATGTAGCGGTGAGCCATTGCTTAGTCTGCTTTTCGCCTTCACGGCGAGCCAAGGGGGGGCTGCTTGCCCAGCCCCCCTTAGCGATCCCCCGGGGCACCCGACTACGCGGCCTGCGGGTTCACTGCGTTGCTCGATTTGTCGGGGTGGCCGGCGAGGTGAGCCACAAAACTCGGGGGCTCCGCCCCCTCAGACATCCTGTGGCTCTTTTTCCCGACAAATCTGCGCTACTCGCCCGCGTAAACGGGACGAACCCCGGTGCCCACTCCACCATGCGAGCATTTGGCAAAACGCTCTGGATTTGTACTACGGCGTATCTCCTGTGCCTGATCGGAAAATCAACAAAAAACCGCATCACTGCGGTTTTTTGTTGGCCAGGACAGCTCCGGTCTTATTGTCCGGTCTTGATCTTGTTCCAGGCACGCGTACGCACACGCTCGGCGGCCAGCGGCAGCGGCTTGAGGGTAAACAGGCGGGCCTGTACCTCGGCCGGCGGATAGGCACCGGGGTTGTTGCGCAGGCTTTCATTGACCAGCTCGGTCGCGGCGGCGTTGGGGTTGGCGTAGCCCACCACGTTACTGATCTCAGCAACCACTTCAGGCTTGAGCAGGTAGTTGATAAAGGCGTGCGCCGCCGCCGGGTTGGGTGCGTCCTTCGGAATCGCCATCAGGTCAAACCAGACCTGTGCCCCTTCTTTCGGAATGCGGTACTCAAGGTGCACACCGTTGTTGGCTTCCTGCGCGCGGGAGTTCGCCTGCAGGATGCTGCCGGACCAGGCGACAGCAACGCAGATTTCACCGTTGGCGATGTCGTTGAGAAAGCGCGAGGAGTTGAAGTAGCGCACGTAGGGCTGGATCTTGCTCATCATGGCGACGGCGGCGTCGTAGTCCTCGCTGTTGGTGCTGTTCGGGTCCAGGCCCAGATAGTGCAGCGCGCCCGGCAGGATTTCCGACGGCGAGTCGAGGAAGGCGACGCCGCACTCGGCCAGTTTTTCCATGTTCGCCGGGTCGAAGACCAGTGCCCAGGAATCGACCGGCGCATCGTCACCCAGCACCGCGCGGACTTTCTCCGGGTTGTAGCCGATGCCGTTGGTGCCCCACATGTAGGGCACGGCGTACTGGTTACCCGGGTCACTGCCCTCCAGCACCTTCATCAGGTCCGGGTTGAGGTTGCCAAGGTTCGGCAGCAGGCTTTTGTCCAGCGGCTGAAAGGCGCCGGCCTGACGTTGTTTGGCGAGAAAGCTGTCGCTCGGCACCACCACGTCATAGCCGGACCGGCCGGACAGCAATTTGGCTTCCAATACCTCGTTGGAATCGAAGGTATCCAGCGTCGGAGTGATGCCGGTTTCGGCCTGAAAGCCGTCCAGCGTGGTTTGTGGGGTGTAGTCGAACCAGTTGTAGATCTTCACCTGGTCGGCGGCCAGTGCACTGAACGACAGTGCGGCCAAGGGGGCGATCAGCCCCAACGTGCTTGCCAGTTTCATTGGGCTTCTCCTTGAGTGGTGACGGTTGCATCGAATGCGCTGAGGACGTTGACGGCGTTGATGCCGATTTCTTCCACGGCGTAGCCGCCCTCCATGACAAAGAGCGTGGGCAGCCCGAGCCCGGCGATCAGTTCGCCCATCTTCAGATAGTCGGGGCTGTCGAGCTTGAAGCTGGAAATGGGGTCGGCCAGATAGGTATCCACGCCGAGCGAGACGATCAGATAATCGGCGCCGAACCCGGCAATCTGCCGCAGCGCATCGCGCAGCGCCTGCGACCAGACACCCCAGTCGCTGCCGGCGGGCAGCGGGTAATTGTGGTTGTAGCCAAGGCCGGTGCCTTCACCGCGCTCGTCGGCGTAGCCGGCAAAGCAGGGATACTCGTTGCGCGGGTCACCGTGGATCGAGGTAAAGAGCACATCCGGGCGTTGATAGAAAATGTCCTGGGTGCCGTTGCCGTGGTGGAAGTCGACATCGAGAATGGCGACCTTGCCGGCGCCCTGATCGAGCATGGCCTGCGCAGCAATGGCCGCGTTGTTCAGATAACAGTAGCCGCCCATGTAGTCGATCCCGGCGTGGTGTCCGGGCGGCCGGCATAGCGCGAAGGCCGCGTGCGCGCCAGCGCACAGGTGGGCCTGCGCTGTCAGCGCGACCTGCGCACTGCTGTAGATCGCCTGCCAACTACCCGCCGTGAGGGGAGCGCCGACGTCAAAGCTGTAGTAGCCGAGCTGACCGTCGATGTCTTCCGGGCAGCGTGACGGCAGCCGTCGCAACGGCCAGGCCAGCGGCAGCATGTCGTGACTGCGGCCGAGAGCGCTCCAGCGTTGCCAGGCACTCTGGATAAAGTCGACAAACTCCGGGCTGTGCACGCGCTTGAGCGGTGCCAGCCCAAAGTCCTGCGGTTCGCTGATCGGCCCCAATCCGGTTCGTTTCACCTGTTCCAGCACCATATCGGCGCGCGAAGGCTTCTCGAAGCAGGGCATGAGCTGACCCTCGTTGAGTTCGGCGTTGGCGTGGTGCAGGCGATGATCGTCGCTGTAGAACGTCTGCATGATAAATCCTGTGGCGAGTGGCTGGGTTGCCATTGATCATGGCGCTCAGCAGGGCCGCGGGAAATGCTGCAGAGGGACAGAAAAGGGATCGAAACGGACAGTCGTGTGGCCGGTGAAATCCGTTTCGCCGGCGTCAGAGAGGGTTGTGCGCGTGCGGCTGGCTTTGCCGCCAGGCCCGTGGTGTGGTGCCCGACCAGCGCTGGAAGGCATGGCGGAAGCTGGCGGTCTCACTGAAACCGAGCTGTTCGGCAATGGCGTAGATGGGCAGCTGTTGGTGGTCCAGCAACTGTTTGGCACGTCGGAAGCGCAGTTGATCCAGCAACTGTTGGTAGCCGTAGCCGTCGCGCTGCAGGTGGCGACGCAGGGTCCGGCTGGTGCAGTGCAGCTGGGTCGCCAGTTGCTCAAGTGACGGCGGCGCTTCGAGTTGTTGCTCGAGCTGGGCACTGAGCTGACTGACCAGTGCCGAGGGTTCCGGACGGAAACTGTCCTGCACTGTCTGGCAGTGACGCCTGGCCTCGAAGTGCGTAACCGGTTCGGCCAGCGGCAATATGGCGTCCAGCGTTCCGGGCGCAAACACCAGCCGCTCGGCGTCCTGACCGGCCAGCAGCGGGCAGGCACCGACGTAATGAGGGTATTGATCGCCGTGGGCGGGCGTGCTCGTGCTCAGGTGCACGGCGCCGAGCTGCAGCTGGGCGCCAAGGGCGTCGTCCAGCATGGCCTTGATTGAGGAGAGGCACAGCTCGACATTGAACAGCCGCAGGGCGGGCGATGCGTGATAGTGGTCCGCGCGCAGGGCGAGCTGGCCATCCGGCAGGGTCTCCAGCTGCAGTCGGAAGTAACTGCCGAGCAGAACCGGAAATGCCAGCATGACCTGCAGCGCATCAAACAGCGTGGGGGCCGAGAGCATCGCGTAGCCCAGCTGGCCATACGCAGAGACGCGCATGCGTTGGCCAAGCTTGAGACCGATCAGCGGGTCGGCGGTCAGCCTGACGGTGTTGGCGAACACCTGTTGTTCCTGCTCCGGCGTAATCAGCAGCGAAGGCGTCTGCAGGTCGTCCAGGCTCAGGCCGCTGTCCTGCAGCACAGGCGCGACCGGCAGCCCATGCTCGGCTAGCCAGCAGGCAATCAGGCAGGTGCTCTGCAGGCTGATCAGCCGTAGGTCTGGCGCCTGGCAGGAAAGATCGGAGGACGACATGGTGTTTTCTCTTATCTGACAGCTCACTTCAGTGAAGCACAAAGAGTGCCAGTCGCAGTCGTGCTTTGTTCGGTAAAACCGATCACCAAAACCTGAAATATCCGCTTATGTCGATTTGAAAGGTGCTTAGAATGGTTTGATATTTCGACCGGAGAGCATCATGCCACGTCTGTATCCCAGCCCCATGCAACTGCGTCCGCTGCAGCACCTGGATAGCCCGCGCGAGGTCATCCGCCAATTTACGCCTAACTGGTTTGCCGTAGTGATGGGCACCGGTATCCTGGCTTTGGTCCTGCCGACGTTGGGCGCGCCTGGGCTCGGTCAGGGGGTATGGCTGGCCAGTCTGTTGCTGTTTGCATTGTTTTCTGTGCTCTATGCGCTGCGCTGGCTGTGCTACTTCGATCAGGCGCGGCGCATCTTCGGTCACGCCACGGTGTCCATGTTCATCGGCACCATTCCCATGGCGCTGGCGACCCTGCTCAACGGTCTGCCCAGCTACGGGGTGGCGCTCTGGGGAGACGGCGTACGGGCATTGATGTTGCCGATCTGGTGGCTCGACGTGGCTATGGCGCTGGCCTGTGGTGTGGTCATCCCCTATCTGATGTTTACCCGCCAGGAACACAGTATCGACCGCATGACAGCTGTCTGGCTGTTGCCGGTGGTCGCCGCCGAGGTGGCGGCGGCCAGCGGTGGGCTGATGATTCCCTTGCTGCCACCGGCAGACGCCTACGTGGTGCTGATTACCAGCTACGTACTCTGGGCCTGCTCGGTACCGGTGGCGCTGAGCATTCTGGTTATTCTGCTGCTGCGCATGGCGGTGCATAAATTGCCGCCGCGCGATATGGCGGCTTCCAGCTGGCTGGCGCTGGGGCCGCTTGGCACTGGCGCGCTGGGGTTGCTGCTGCTGGGGCAGGATGCGAGCGGCGTTTTTTCAGCGCAGGGCTTGGCCGAGGTTGGCAGCGTGGCACAGGGGGTAGGAGTGATCGGCGGTCTGCTGCTCTGGGGGCTGGGGCTGTGGTGGTTGCTGCTGGCGTTGCTGATACTGGGCCGCTACCTGCGTGACGGTATTCCCTTCAATCTGGGCTGGTGGGCGTTCACCTTTCCACTGGGGGTCTACGCGTTGGCGACGTTGGCTTTGGCCGAGGTCCTGGGGCTTGCGTTCTTCAGCCGGTTTGGTGAGTTACTGGTAGTCGCGCTGGTTCTGCTCTGGCTGTTGGTCATGGCTGGCACGCTACGTGGCGCCTGGCGCGGTGAGTTGTTCGCTGCACCATGCCTCAGTCACTAGCGTGCCGGCCGTGCAGCTGTCGGAGGGATATGGTATCTATCGTTAGGCCTGATGTACTGACTATAAGGACGGCCGTATGCGCCTGACCGCAATTCCCCTGCGTTTTCTAACCTGGTCCATGTGTGTGCTGGGTGCCCTGGTGGGCCTGGCATTGACGCTGCTTTCTCCTCTCTGGTGGCTGTTGGCTGCGCCGCTGCTGTCGCTGGCTCTGCTGGGGCTATGGGATGTGTGCCAGCGACGCCGCACCATCAGCCGCAACTATCCGGTGCTGGCGCACTTTCGTTACATGCTGGAGTCCATCGGCCCGGAGCTGCGCCAGTATTTCATCCAGTCCGACACCGACGAGCTGCCGTTTTCCCGCGAGCAGCGCAGCGTGGTCTACCAGCGCGCCAAGAATGTGCTCGACAAGAAGCCCTTTGGCTCGCTCAACCGTATGAACGAGGAAGGCTACGAGTGGCTCAATCATTCGCTGGCGCCGGTGCATATTGCCGACAGCAATTTCCGCGTACGGGTGGGCAGCCACCCGGATACCAGTCAGCCCTACGATGTCAGCGTATTCAATATTTCCGCGATGAGTTTCGGCTCGCTGTCGGCCAACGCCATTCTGGCGCTCAACACCGGGGCGAAGAAGGGCGGTTTCTATCACGATACCGGCGAAGGCTCGATTTCACGCTATCACCTGCGTCCCGGCGGCGACCTGGTCTGGGAGATTGGTTCGGGTTACTTCGGTTGTCGCACCGCGGATGGCGGTTTTGATGCTGCGCTGTTCGAGCGCAACGCCCGCCTGCCGCAGGTCAAGATGATCGAGATCAAGCTGTCGCAGGGCGCCAAGCCCGGTCATGGCGGCATCCTGCCCGGCGCCAAGGTGTCGGCGGAGATCGCGGAGGCACGCGGGGTGCCGGTCGGGGAGGATGTGGTGTCGCCGGCCAGCCATTCGGCATTCTCGACGCCGCTGGAGTTGATGGACTTCATCGGCCAATTGCGTGCGCTGTCCGGCGGCAAGCCGGTGGGGTTCAAGCTGGCGATTGGTCATCCGTGGGAGTGGTTCGGTATCGTCAAGGCGATGCTGGAGACCGGCCAGCACCCGGACTTCATCGTCGTCGACGGGGGAGAGGGCGGTACCGGTGCGGCGCCGCTGGAGTTTATCAACCGTCTCGGCACACCGATGACCGACGGCCTGCTGCTGGTGCACAACACGCTGGTGGGCGCCAACCTGCGCGAGAAGATTCATATCGGCGCGGCCGGCAAGATCACCACCGCCTTCAACATCGCCCGTACCCTGGCGGTCGGCGCCGACTGGTGCAACGCGGCGCGTGGTTACATGTTTGCGCTTGGCTGCATCCAGAGCCTGAGCTGCCACAGCGATAAATGCCCCAGCGGGGTTGCCACCCAGGACCCAAGCCGCAGCGCGCGGCTGGATGTGGCGGACAAGAGCGAGCGGGTCTATCACTTCCACCGCAACACTGTGCTGGCGCTGGCGCACATGCTGGAGGCGGCCGGGCTCAAGCATCCCAGCGAGCTAGGCCCGGAGCACGTTATTCGGCGTGTATCGCGCTATGAGGTGCGCCCCTACAGCGAGCTGTTCGAGTTTCTTGAACCGGGTGTGCTGCTGGATGGTCGCGCCGAGCTGCATCTGTTCAAGAAGTACTGGGCCCAAGCCCGTGCCGACAGCTTTGCGCCGCCGGACTACATGCTCAGGTTGCGTGAAACCAAGCTGCGCTGAGCTTCCAGCGCCAGCAGGGCGAAGCTGGCCAGCCAGTGGCTGCCCATGTAGTCGTCCTGCAGGTGATTCAGTGCGGCCTGCAGGTGCGCCTCGGCAGTGGGCTGCAGGTACGGCACGCTCTGCGCCAGCAGAAACCAGCACCAGGCGCGACTGAGGTTCAGGCCGTCCAGATGCGCCAGCTTGCCGTCGCTGCGCTCATGCACGCTGACGGGCTGGCGCAGCACGGCGGGCTGCCCGTTTGCCAGGTGCGGGAAGAAAGCCGCCAGCCAGGCGCCGAAGGCCTCGGGCGTCATTATCCGCTGCATCAGTACCGCCTGCTGCAGGCTGGGCGACAGGAAGTCTTCACCGCCGGGTTCGCCCCAGGCCGGGCAGGCCACGTCATTGGCAAACCACTCCAGACTGCGTTGGCGCAGCAGCTCCGTCAGCGGCTGGTCCTGCGTCGTGCTGGCGTAGTCCAAGACCAGCAGCAGGGCGAAGGCGGTGTTGTTGTGCTGGCCGCTGCGAATGGGGTAAGGCAGGCGCGGCAGGTAATCCGTCAGCCGCTGGCGCAGTCGATCCGCCAGCGGCTGGAGGGTCTGCGCCGCATGCCTTGCCGCCGGCTCGTTGCTGCTCAGCAGCTCCGCCTGCAGCTTGAGTAACCAGGCCCAGCCGTAGGGGCGTTCGAAGCCTGCGCCCTGGCGCTCGAAGGTCGCTATCTCGGCCGCGACGTCGGCGTCGTTGAACTGCTGCAGTCGCCGGCGGATAGCCTCTGCCTCCGCCAGCTGCGGCGCGCTAGTGAGCACGCGTATCAGCAGCCAGTGGCTGTGCACGCAGGAGTGCCAGTCGTAGCTGCCGCAAAACAGCGGGTGAGCCTGTTCGGGGGGGAGCCAGTCGCTGGCGCTGGTGAGCCGCTGCGGGCCGCTATGGGGATAGACCTTGGTGATGTGCCCCAGAGCGATGCGCGCCAGCGCAGCGTAATCGGGCGCGTGCATCTCAGCGTACCGGCTGCCAGTCGAGGCTGCGCAGCAGCCACTCGCCGTCGTCGTCCAGCCACACCAGGGTCAGGTCGTACTGGCCTGCGCTATTGGGGATAAAGCGCTCGGCGCCGGTCAGGGTGACGCGGGCGCTGCTGTCTGCGCGTTCAGGGTAGCCAGGGTCAATGTCGGTCTGCTGGCTGGTAACCAGCACGCCGATGCGCTGATTGCGCAGAAACATCAACTGCAGGGTGCGCTCGGCCCACTCGCTGTGGTACTCGTCCTGGGCCGTGAATTCAGGGTGCAGCAGTGCCAGAACGGCGCTGCGATCGCGCTCTTCAATGGCGTTTTGGAAGTCCGCAATGGCTTGATTCAGGCGGGCATCCGGGCTGGACGGGCCGCAGCCGGCGAGGCCGAGCAGCAGGGTCAGGGCAAGCAGCAAACGCATAGGTGACAGCAGCCTCGTGGGTCAGTAATGTGGTGCTTTCCAACGTGAGGTGAGCGGCGCCGGCGCCTGCTCAGGCCAGGGAGCCCCATCATGCAGCTGTTGTACCCGGAGATCAAACCCTTCGCCCGCCACGAGCTGGCGGTGACGTCCCCCCATGTTCTCTATGCCGATGAAAGCGGTCAGTCCGATGGGCTGCCGGTGGTCTTCATTCACGGTGGCCCCGGCGCTGGATGTGATGCCCTCAGCCGTCGCTTCTTCGACCCCTCGGTCTACCGCATCATTACCTTCGACCAGCGCGGCTGTGGCCGCTCCACGCCGCATGGCAGCCTGGAAAACAACACCACCGCCGACCTGGTGGCCGATATGGAAGCGCTGCGCGAGCATCTGGGGATCGACAAGTGGGTGCTGTTCGGTGGCTCCTGGGGTTCTACGCTGGCGCTGGCCTATGCCCAGGCACACCCGGACCGGGTGATGGGGATGGTGCTGCGGGGGATCTTCCTGTGCCGCGAACAGGACATCCGCTGGTTCTACCAGGAGGGTGCCAGCCATATCTTCCCCGACTACTGGGAAGACTATCTGGATCTGATCCCGGAGGAGGAGCGTGCCGACATGGTGGCCGCCTATTACCGTCGCCTGACCGGTGATGATGAAATCTGTCGCATGCACGCCGCCAAGGCCTGGTCGATCTGGGAAGGGCGCTGCGCGACGCTGCGGCCCAGCCCGCAGGTGATCGAGCGCTTCAGCGATGCTCGTCGCGCCTACGCCATTGCGCGGATCGAGTGCCATTACTTCGCCCACAAAACCTTCCTTGAACCGGATCAGTTGCTCAACAACATGGACCGCATTGCGCATATTCCCGGCATCATCGTGCACGGTCGCTACGACATGGTCTGCCCGCTGGATAACGCCTACGCGCTGCATCAGCGCTGGCCCGGTAGCGAGCTGAACATCATCCGCGATGCCGGCCACGCCGCCTCCGAGCCGGGCATCGCCGACGCACTGGTGCGTGCGACCGGTGATATGGCGCGGCGCCTGCTCGACCTGACACCGCAGGCCGAGTGACATGAAGGGATTGCTGCAACGGGTCAGTCAGGCCCGGGTCGAGGTTGAGGGCGAGAGTGTCGGCTCGATTGATCGGGGGCTGCTGGTGCTGGTCGGCATCGAGCCGCAGGACGACGAGTCCAGCGCCGATAAACTGCTCAAGCGGTTGCTCGAATACCGGGTATTCACCGATGTCGACGGTCGCATGAATGATTCGCTGACCGACGTGCAGGGCGGGTTGCTGCTGGTGTCCCAGTTCACCCTGGCCGCCGACACCCGCAAGGGTCGTCGCCCCGGCTTCTCCACCGCCGCGCCGCCGGATCGAGCCGAGGCGCTGTTCAACTATCTGGTAACTCAGGCGCGTGCGCAGCACCCGCAGGTCGCAACCGGTCGTTTTGGCGCCGATATGCAGGTGCATCTGGTCAACGACGGGCCAGTCACCTTTCTGCTTGAGGCCTGAACCGCTGCCGTCGGACAACGCCGAAGGCATGTCCACCGATTGCTGCGATGCTGACCCGCGCCGCTCAGACAGCCGGGTAGGTTCGCGTCCAGACGGTCAGCAGCAAGCCGGCCGCCACCATCCACGCCAGGGCACCGACGGTCAGCGTCACCACCAGCGTAAAGCGCTCGCTTAGCAGCACAATCGAAAACAGGTACGCCGCATAGGGCAGCAGCGACCACAGGCCGAAAATGGCAGTGCTACGCAGGTCGCTGGCCAGTCGCTCGCTGCCGACGATGTAGTGGGCAATGATCGCAAAGGTCGGAAACAGCGGCACCAGGCCGGCAATGTAAAAGCTCTTTGTTTTCGCCAGCAGCGCAATCAGCAGCACCGCCAGCGCACCCAAGACGCACTTGAGGGCAAGGGACAGCATGTGGATAGATCCGCAAAGGTAGGGACAGGGAATCCCTGAGCAGGGGCAGGACGCCAGAACGCTGCTCATCGGCGCGAATGTATGCCGCGCCGAGATGGCCGTCAATTGGCTGCAAAGCGGGTTTTGACGGCAGCCGACCAACGGCACCGGCGAGGGTGCCGCTGGTCAATCGGATCAGCTGCGCGCGGCTGCTTCGATCCAGTCCAGTCGGTCCTGGCCAAAGAACATCTCGCCATCGACAAAGCAGGTCGGTGCGCCGAAGACGCCGCGGCCGATAGCCTCTTCTGTTGCGCTTTTGAGCTGCGCCTTGACGGCAGGGTCGCTGGCGTTGGTCATCACCTCTGCCGGGTCAAAGCCGGCCTCGAGCAGCACCTTGCCGACGACTTCGGGCTCGCCCATGTTCAGTTCGCTGATCCACATGGCGTTGAAGATCGCGGCCAGCAGGCGGTCGAACTCGGGGCTGCCGTGATACGCCGTGACAGCGCGCATCAGTTGCAGGGTGTTGATCGGGAAGAAGGGGTTCTGGTTCAGGGTGACGCCATAGCGGTTGGCATAGCGCTGCATGTCGATGCGTGAATACGCACCCTTGGCCGGTACGGTCGCCGGCGAGCTGTTGCCGGTGGCCATGAACACGCCGCCCAGCAGCATGGGTTTGTAGACCAGGGTCGCGCCGGTGCGCTCGGCGATGGCCGGTAGTTGGGTCCAGGCTAGATAACTCGCCGGGCTGCCGACGTCAAAATAGAACTCGATGGTCTTGCTCATGACTCTCTCTCCAGAGCGGGTTTAAAAGGTTTCCATCCAGGGGCGCAGATCTAGTTCATGGGTCCAGCTGTCACGCGGCTGCGCGTGAATCGCCCAGTACTGGTCGGCAATATGATCGGGGTTGAGGATGCCATCCTGATCTTTCAGGGCATAGCGCTCGGGGAAGTTGTCGCGGATAAAGGCGGTATCGATGGCGCCGTCGATGATCGGATGGGCAACATGAATCCCCTGCGGGCCCAACTCGCGGGCCATGCTCTGGGCCAGCGCGCGCAGCGCGAACTTGGCGCCGGCAAAGGCGGAGAAGCCCGAACCGCCGCGCAGCGACGCTGTGGCGCCGGTAAAGATGATGGTGCCCTTGCCGCGCGGCAGCATCACCCTGGCGGCCTCCCGGCCGGTCAGAAAGCCGGCGAAGCCCGCCATTTCCCAGACCTTGCGATAGACCCGGGCGGTGGTCTCGGTAATACCGAAGCGCACGTTGGCACCGATGTTGAAGATCGCCACTTCAACCGGGCCGATCTCCCGCTCGATGTGCTCAAACAGACCCACCATCTGCTCTTCGCTGCGCGCATCGCAGCCGAAGGCGTGGGCCTTGCCGCCGTCGGCTTCGATCTGGTTGACCAGCTCGCTCAGGCTGTCGGCATTGCGGCGGGTGACGCACAGGGTGAAGCCTTCTCGGGCAAAACGGCGAGCGATGGCGCCACCGGTGGCATCACCGGCGCCGATCACCACCGCTACGGGTGCAGTTGCTGTCATGGCATGATCCTTGTTGTCTATGGTTCTTTTTTGGAACTGACTAGATAGTGGGTTTCATTTTGGAACTTGTCAAGCTACCCTGAGCACCTCAACTGGAGGGTTAATACATGCGCTGGGAAGAACTGGGTGAGCAGCCCTGCTCGATGTCTCGCACGCTGGCGGTGGTGGGTGACCGCTGGACGCTGCTGATTCTGCGCGACTGCTTTCTCGGCGTACGCCGCTTCGACGCTTTCGAGCGGCGTATTGGTCTTACGCGCCACCTGCTGGCCGATCGCCTGAAAAAGCTGGTCGAGCATGAGGTGCTGGTCAAGGTGCCTTACCAGCAGCGTCCGCTGCGCGAAGAGTATCGATTGACCGACAAGGGACTGGCGCTGCACCCGGTGATTCTGTCGCTGGTCAGCTGGGGTGATACCTGGATGGCCGATGAGCGTGGCGCGCCCATCGAGCATTATCACAAGGGCTGCGGTCAGCGCATGAAACCGGTGATGGTGTGCTCTGAATGTGCCGAACCGGTGGGGCCGCGGGATATCGATGTGCGCCCCGGTGCCGCGTTTGGCGAAGAGGTGGAGAAGTTGCTGGCGGGCTGAGCGGGAGGCTTCAGTGCCCGGCGGTGCTGGAAAACAGGTTGATGACCATGACGCCGCTGATGATCAGCCCCATGCCGATTAGCGCAGGCAGGTCGAGCTTCTGGCCGTACAGGAGCCAGGCCACGATCGAGATGAGGACCACGCCCACCCCGGACCAGATGGCATAGGCGATCCCCACGGGAATGGTCTTCAGTGTCAGTGACAGAAAGTAGAACGACACCAGATAGCCAACCACCACAACCACCGAAGGCAGCGGTTTGCTGAAGCCGGTGCTGGCTTTCAGCGCGGAGGTGGCAATCACCTCGGATACGATGGCACTAATCAGGTAGACCCAGTGGTTCATGTGCGGCGCCTCAGTTGATCGGACGATAGTACGCACCGCGCCGGGTCGGTAACAGACTGGTTTTTCGTGCAGGAGTGTGTGCAAGCCGACGCCCTGATTGCGGGCGTCGGACAGCCGTATCATGGCCTCAGGGCATGCGATACATCGCGCACAGCTTGTTGCCGGACGGGTCGCGCAGGTAAGCCAGATACAGCTTCATGCCGTTGCCTTCACGTACGCCCGGCGGGTCTTCGCAGTCGGTACCGCCGTTGGCCAGACCGGCTGCGTGCCAGGCATCGGCCTGTTCCGGGCTGTCCATGGCAAAGCCGATGGTGCTGCCGTTGCCGCAGCTGGCGGGCTCGCCGTTGATCGGTTTGGTGATGGCAAACACGCCGGTGGGCGTCATGTAGAAGATGCGGCCCTTGGGGTCGCTGAAGCCGGGCTTGCAGCCGGTAACGCCCAGGGTGGCATCGTAGAACGCCTTGGATTTTTCCAGGTCATCGGCGCCGAGCATGATGTGACTGAACATCGCATGATCCTTTTGTTGCTGTTGTTGGGAAGCGCAGTGGACAGACTCGGCGCAGGCGCCTGAGCCGTCAATGCTTCCAATGGGGGAGATTGTCGGCCCATAAGGACGGCTTATGGTCAGCTGGCGCCGTGCAGGGCAAACAGCTCCTCGCCGGTCAGCTGCAGGGTGGTTTGGGCAAAGCAGTAGTAGGCGGGCTTTTGGTCGATGAAGACCTCGCGGTTGAGCTGCCAACCCGCCTGCTCATCAAACAGGCCGATCGGAATCGCATAGAAGGGTTGCTCGCGCAGACGATAGAACAGGTGCGTGCCGCATTGCTTGCAGAAGCCGCGCTCGGCCCAGTCGGATGACGCATACACGCCGATCTGCGCCTCGCCGCTAAAGGTCACCTGATCCTCGCACTCCACTGCCAGCATGGGGCCGCCGCCCCAGCGTCGACAGGTGGCGCAGTGACAGGCGCCCACGTCGCGATGTGACAGGTTTGCACTGACGCTGACCGCGCCACACAGGCAACGGCCTACTAGGGGTTTGCTGGACAACATGGCTTGGCTCCGGCTGGTGGGTCTGATATCACCTTAGGTCAGGCTTGGGGGCTTGTCATGGCTGCGCATGAGCAGCCAGATCAGTACCAGGATCGGCAGGTTCTTGCTCAAGGGGCCGAAGGGGTGCAACCAGAACGCTGGGGCCAGCAGACTGAGCAGCATTGAGTAGCCGACAATGACCGCCACCTGAAGCGCGCAGCACAGCCGCAGCGCCCGTCCGCTCAGCAACCACAGGCCGATAGCCAGATCGAGTAGGCTGCCGGCCCAGATCAGCGGGTCAACCATGGGCTGCGCGACACCTGCGCCCAGCAGCACCTCAACGCCAATCGGTTTGCCGGCGGTCAACGAGACGATTGCAGTCAGCAGCCAGAGCAAAGCCAGGCTGAGACGCGCAAGCAGCTGTTCAAGTCGGTTCATGCACTCACACCAGCGGCAAGGGTTTGAATACCATCAGCCAGAACAGCACCAGGATGGCAGCAAAGGCGGGTATGCCCAGCGCAGTCCACCAGCGCATCTGCTGATGAAAGGCGGCTGACAGCACGCCGGTGTCCAGCGCCTCATTGGCCAGTTTGCGCAGGCGGTATTGAATCGCCACCACCGGCAACCAGCACAGCCCGATGAACACGAACAAGCCCATGACGCTGAGAAACCAGGGCGAGGTCAGGCTGAACCCCAGCCGATGAGTCAGCAACAGACCGGTGATGAATTGCAGCACGACAGCGGGCGCGGTAAACAACCAGTCCGCCAGCACCACGTGGCGCGCGGTGACGGCCACCGCCTGCACGTTGCCGCTGCGGTGGGCCATGAACATGAAGAAGGCGATACCGCTGCCGGTCCCCGCCAGCACCACCGCGCCGAGAATGTGCAGTAGCTTGAGCAGCAGGTAGTTATCCACGCTGGGTTTCCAGCTGGTGATAAATGGCCAGCCCTTGGGCTTCCTGTTCAAAGGCGGACAGTGGGAACAGGTTCATGCAGGCCTTGGCGCCGCGCTCGCCCAGCTCGCCGCTGATCAGACGGCGGGCCAGGATGAGCGCCGACAGCGTAGGAATATACGGGCCGATACCGTCAGTGGCACCGAGTACCCATTTCAGGTGCAGTGGCTGCTGCTGGTGGTCCAGCCCGCGCAGGTTGATCTGCATGCCGCCGGTGTCGGTACCCCAGCGGATGAACCATTCGCTGGCGCGCACGATGGGTTTGCTCCAGCGTGACCAGTTGCGGATCAGGCCGATACGCGCCATGCCCGCCATCAGCCACATGCCGTAGTGCAGCAGCCCCAGTTCCAGCCCGGCCTGGAAGCGTACGCTGCGCACCGTTGGATAGGCGGCGGGTAGCAGCTCCAGGTCAGGAATGTCGACGTTGGCCAAGGGGCGCCGGCCGATGGTGGTATCAAACGGCAGGCGGCGCAGCGACATCCAGCCATACACCTGCTGCCAGCGGCCATCCTGCCAGACGCGGATCGGGTGGCCGGTATAGGAAAGAATACCGCGCACCGTCGCCTCGCCGCGCTCGGCCTGATTGCCGGGGGCGATGGCGAAATCGATGTCGTCGAGCCGGCTGAACTGATCGGCGTAATGGGCGATGACGCAGGACGACAGCCCCGGCACCGAGCTGGCGCCACTGACCACCAGTACACCGGCCGCTTGCGCTTCGGCGTCCAGCTGGCTGATGTCACAGACAAAGCGGCGGTCGTCGGCCAGATCGATGTAGTGGCAGCCGACGGCGATGCAGGCGCGCGGCACGCGATAATCCTGCCCCTGAAAAGGCCCGCCGGTATGAATCACCAGGTCGGGCTTGAGGGCGGCGAGCCGTGCCTCGAAGTCGGCGGCGTGCAGGTCCAGCTCCGTCGTTTCCAGCTGGGCGCTGGCGGTTGCCAGCAGCTGGCTTTGCAGTGCCTTTGCAGGCGCGCTGCGTCGACCGGCGATGATCAGCGTGATGCCGGCGGTGCCTGCCAGGCTGGCGGTGATGCGCTTACCGAAGTTGCCGTAACCACCGAGAATCAAAACGCGCTGGCAGCTCATGCCTGCTCACGAAACAGCGCTCGGCTGCGCAGGTATGACACGACGGAAAAGATGATGAAGGCGATACCCATGAGGAATGGCAGGTCGGTGATGCCGCCCGCCCTGGCGTAGCCGAAGCCGGCAAACAGCAGGCCGAGCAGCAGGAAGAAGATGGGGCCAATGAGGATGTTCTTTGGCGCCGCCGCGTAGATGCGGGCGTTCTTCTCGATGATCATGTTCATCGCCTCGACCTGCGCTTCATGGCGGTCGCGACAGGCCAGGCCGTGGTCCAGATCACTCACGCATTCGCGACACAGACCGCGGCTGCAGCACTTGCACAGCCCGACGGCAGCGGTGTGTGGATGGTTGAAACACTGCATACGAATCCTCCCTGAGATGCCAGCGCAGGTCGGGCAGGGCACGGGCGGCGCAAGGCGCGTTTGAGCCGCACGCTGGCGGCTGAACGGCTTTGCCGCAGGATGCCTGCCGGCTGGAGATGAAGTATGCCAGAGCGCTGCCGCACGGTCGCGTGCGGCAGTTCGCAAGATGACTCAGGCAATCAGGTCGGCGAAGGGCGTGCTGCCCTGATACAACTCATACACCGCGTTCTTGCTTTGTCCGCTCTTGAGCACATGGGCAACGATGCGTGCGGTATCGGCCCGGGTGATGTGCTGCTGCTCCAGGTCTTCGGGACGGCGGGTGGTGATGCAGCCAGTAGCGGCATCATCGGTCAGCCGACCGGGCCGCAGAATGGTGTAGGGCACGCAGGAGCGTTGCAGGTACTCATCGGCGAAGCACTTGGCGACCAGATAGGGCTTGATCGGCGAGTTGCCGCGATCCGGGTTGTCGGCGCCGCGTGCGCTGACCATGACAAAGTGTTTTACGTGGTGCTTGAGGGCGTAGTCGACCGCCTTGCGCGCCGCCCACAGGTCGATCAGCAGGGTCTTGTCCGGGCCGGTGCTGGCGCCCGAGCCGGCGGTAAACACCACCCGGTCGCAGCCGGCAAAGGCGTGCTCAAAGTTGCCTTCCAGGTCGCCCTCAATGATCTCGATACCGTCGATACCCGCCAGCTTGGCCGGGTTGCGTGCTAGGGCTGCAACCTCCTGCCCGGCCTGTTGCAGCAGGGGGAGTAATTGGCGGCCAATCTGGCCGGTGCTGCCGATTACCAGTGTCTTGCCCATCTGGGTACATCCTCGCCTGTTATTGCGCGTGTCTCTTGTGGAGTTGTTATTGAGTTCACCGCTCAGCGAATGCGGGTGATGCGCTGCAAGCGGTTGCCCTCGAACTCCAGACTGTAGTGATCGCGGTTGATCTTGTAGATCCACTCTTCAATGTTCATGACCCGAATGCGGTCGCCGTAGACCATGCTGTCCACGTAGCCTATGACCTGGCGCGATAACGGCGCGCCGCAGGCCTGCTCAACCTCGAACATCAGGTCGTCTTCATCGACAATATCGGTGCCGCAGCGCAAGGCGTGGGCCGGCAGGCTGACGAGCATCAGTGCGCCTACGGTGGCCAGCATTCGGCAAGTCGCAATAGTGGTCATGCGGCAGTTCTCCGGGCGGTGAAATTTTGATAGTCCCACCGCCTTTGGTGCGCGCGCAATACCCGGCGACGATTCGCCTCAGAGGGCGGCGGCCTCTGCCTCGTAGTTGGCGTAGGAGTGCTTGAGGGTCGCGTGATTCAGCAGCATCTCCGCCTTGAGCACCTCGCCGCTGGCGTCGTAGATGCGCGACAGCACCCAGTAGGACTCGGTGCGCTTGCTCTCGGACAGGGCAACGACTTCACGGCGAATCAGGTAGTCCTCACCCACCAGCAGGGGGCCGTCGATCATGCGTATTTCCTGGTCGGCGAACAGGCCGATGACCGGCTGCTTGACCGGGAATTCGGCCGCTTTGCTAGTGTATTCGGCCAGTACGCTAACCATCTCGGTTGGAATGATGGCGCGGCCCCAGGGCGAGCTGGCCGGGTCGGAGTACCAGCTGCTGTTCTCGGTAATGCCGGCCAGCTTCTGATTCAGCGAGAAGGGGTAAAGGTCGCCCATGTGTTGATCAGGGTCCATGCGCACGTTCTCGTCTACCGCGCCTTTCATGCCCACGTGCAGGTCAGACAGGATCACCAGTTTTTCCGGTGCCCTCAGCTTGGCCATACGCTCGTACAGCAGGCTCTCGCCCGGCGCTGCGCCCAGGCTGGCGCTGGCTTCCAGCACCGGTGTGCCATCGGCTTTCTCGGCCCAGCAGCGCACGCGAGTCTGGCCTGGTGCCGGACGCTCGACAAAGGCACGGACCTGCTCGCCCTCGACCACCATGTTCTGAAAGTGGGAGGAGAAGCAGCCGCGCTCAAACCATTGCTGACCCCAGATCTCTACCAGCAGCGGCGCGAACTGGCTGAAGTGGGTCGGACCCTCGATCGGGCCGGCGCGAAAACCCAGCTTCTCGGCCATGCTGTCATCGTGGATGGAGGTGTGGCCACTGTACTGCTGATCGGCCAACATCTGTTTGGGCTCGCGCAGCGGGCCGCAAAGATAAAGAGGGGTATCGAAGCTCATGAAGGTGTCCCTGCTGGTTTGGTCATCGCTTAATGCATGAGTGTATGCAGGACGCACCGGGCGCGGCAAACCCACTTTGGAGTGTTATTCATGGGGGTTATGGGCAAGGGGGCTTCTGCTTGCGGCGGATAGCGGGTGCTCCGTTTGAGGGGCGCAGCGCGAAGCTTGCGAGTTGCCGGGCATCTACATGGAGATCGGCCGAGAAGGGCGTCGCTCTGCGTTGTCGGGGGCTGAGATACATCGCCGCGTAGCGCCAACTTGTCCAGGCATTGAAACATTCTGCGATTTGCGAGTCGGAAGAATACCCATAGGCATGACAAGCATCGGCGACCCGCCGTCGCCGGTGCTGGCGGAGCAAGGAATGACCTGTACTGTCCCCCACAAGCGCGGCCTGTGGTCTGCGCTACTGTTTTTGGCGCTGCCCGTTACCGTTGCGGCGGCGGAGCCGATTCGCATCCAACAGCTGCAGCGCTGCGGTGATTTGCTGCAGACGCAAACGCAGACCTTCTGTTTGCGGGTAAAAGGCCTGCAGGCCGGCGAATGGCAGGCGCGGCTGAACGGTGAGCGGCTGGCCCAGCAGCAGGTTGGTCGCGACGGCGAATCGCTGCAGCTGCAGCTGGATACGGATGGCAAGCGCAGCGGGCCGCTGGTGCTGGAGCAACAGGGGCGGCAGAGCAATCCGGTCTGGCTGTCGCTTGGCACCAGCCATGTGGTGGCGGCGACGGAAGATGAAGTGGCCGAGAACATGGATGGGCTCACCTCCTATGTCGATCTGGTCAGCGTGGTCATTGAAGAAGAGTACGACGGGCTGGAACAGGCCGAGCGGCTGGCAGAGAAGTACGGTGCCAGGGTGGTGGGCATGATTCCGCCGCTCAACACCTACCAGTTACGGCTGGCCGCGAAGAACCTGGACGAGCGCGATGCAACGGTATTGCGCCTGGGCGGCGAGGTGAGCGTGGACGCCGTGGTGATCGAGGAGTCTGGCGCGGAAGACGGTATTGAAGCGGATACCGCCAGCGCACCGCCGGCCGATAATGAAGAGTGGGCCTCCAACCGTTTTCTTGATGCGGTGAATTTTTATCAACGCCGACTGCAGCAGGAGAGCGGCGTCGAGACGCACCCGATACGTATCGGCATTATCGAGCGTGATGTGGATTTTGATGCGCCGGATTTCAGCGATTACATCGGTGCTGACTGCCGCGCCGACAGCCGGCGCCTGTGCCTGTACGCACCTGATGCCGATCAGCCAGACGGCCATGGCAGCACCGTCAGCGGCATACTTGCGGCGGCCTGGGACAAGGGCGGCAATAGCGGTTTCTTGCGCGGGCTGGATGATGTCGGCCCCGGCTTTGACGTGATCGTCGGGCGCGATTCCGACGCCGGCATCACTGCCAATATCGCCGCCTCGGTGAATATGGTGGAAGACGGCGTTCGCGTGCTGAACTGGAGTTGGGGGATTCACCGCGTTGGCGCGATCGACGTCAACGGCGACCCGATCGACTCGCTGGTGCGCTCGGGCATTGCCATGAGTGGCTATGAAGAGCTGCTGGAGGAGTTCTTCCTCTGGCTGCGCGAAGAGCATCCGAACGTCGTGGTGGTCAACTCTGCCGGCAACGGTTCCTCGTTCTCTGGTCGTGATGAATACCGGCTACCGTCCTCCTTCGTCACCGATCAGCTGTTTGTGGTGGGTGGCCATCAGCGCAGTGAGAAAGACGTGCCGGTTGATGACGCGGCCTACGCCGTCAAGCGCAAGGCCTCGAATATCGACATGCGTGTGGATATTACCGCTGCGGCCTGCGTCCGAGCCTCAACCGCCAAGGCCGACGAGGAAGGCGAGGTGCATTGCGGCACATCCTACGCCACGCCACTGGTAACCGGCTTGCTGGCCGCCATGCTGTCGATCAACCCTGAGCTGGAGCCGGACCAGCTGCGCATGCTGCTGCGCCGCAGCGCGATGACCATCGGTGAGGAATACGATTTTGAGCCCACCGAAGGCGACGATCTGACCGCGCCGATTCTGCCGTCCGAGCGCGCCAACGACCTGAACAACCCGGACGTCGGACACTCTGCGCGGCTGGATATGTACAAGGCGCTGGATCTGACGGTGCAGAGTCTGGACCGTGTGCGCTAACAGTCAAACAGCAACCGCAGGTCGATAGGACCTTTTCTCCGTGCGGGGCGGGGGCTGCAGCTCAGTTAAAGCGCGTGATCGTATAGGTGTTGCCTGGCCCCCACTGGTTGTCTTCGCGCCAGGTGATGTCAACGCTGGCCGGTGCGTTGTCGGCGTACTCGGTATCGCCGCAGGTGTCGGCATCAACCCACAGCTGAACCTCCTGCCCGCCGGTGAGCAGGCTGCCGTAGCAGCCGGCGTCGCCTTCGTGCATCCAGAACGTCATCTTGCCGCTGACGGTGATGATCTCATGCGGGCCGGTCGGCAACGCCAGACCATTGGCGCGATTGTCGAGCGGCTCTTGTGGTGCGTCGCCGCAGGCGCTGAGGGACAGGCAGAGCAGGCCAGCAAGGCCGAGTTTGTATTGCATCCTTGCACTCCTTCAATCAATGGCTTACAGCGCGACCTCAAAACACTCCAGCTGCGGCGGACCCAGGTAGATCTCGCGGCGACTACCGGCATTGGCGTGGGCGGCGCGGAAGGCCTCGGAGTGCGTCCAGTCCTCAAAGGCGCTACGCGATTCCCAGGTCGCATGGGATGCAAACAGGGTGTACTCCTCGGTGCTCGGGCCCTGCAGCAGGTTGAAGTTCTTGAAGCCCGGCACGCTGGCCAGCAGGCTGTCGCGGTTCTTCCAGATGTCGATAAAGTCCTGCTCGTGACCGGGCTTGATCTTGAAACGGTTCATGGCAATGAACATGAATTGGCTCCAGCGTGGGTAAATGAGACCCATTATGTGGGCTGGCGGGGTTGCCGGGTCAACCGCAGGCAGCTGGTTGATGGCCGGATTGCGGTCTGCAGCGGGCACCACCGGCGAATTCCGCACACCCGAATTGTGAATTTGCGAGCTAGGTCGCACTTGTTCTGAAAATAGTACGGGCATTTTCCGTGCCGGAGGATCAGTATGCGCGCGGTGAGTTTTAAGCACGTGCATGCTCCGCGCTAGACGCTTCGATGCGTCGTTACCCGGCGGCCGGCGGCAAACTCACCAGCCCCAGGAAGCACGACCGACATGATGTCACTGGCAGTACCCTTGTTTGCCATGTGTTGTTGCTGGTGTTCCTGGAATACAGGAACCCGGTACCCGGCAGGGGCCGGAACAGCAGGCAAGGAGCACTGCCCTATGACCCTTTGCAAACCCACATTGCTCGCTGCGTTGATTGGCGCAGCCATCAGCGGCGGCACCCTGCACGCCGCTTCCTCGCTCGACATGGTTGTCGCCATCGATGAGTCCGGCTCCATGGCCGGCGAGCACAATGCCTTTATCGGCACCTACGTCAAAAATCTCGACAGCCTGCTCAACGACCAGAATGTCACCCTCAACCAGTATGCCCTGATGGGTTTTGGCGGCAGTTCAGGTCAGGCCGTATCGGCTGGTGAGGCCGGGCGCGAAGTAGGGTATGCGCTGTATCGTCACCTTAATCTCGATAGTGACAGCACCCCGCTGTGGGGCTCCGCCGAGGCATTTGATGACGTCACACCCGAGCTGGAGACCAGCGGTGGCACCGAAGATGGCTACCGCGCGATCGACTATATCTATCGCTATTTCGAGTTTCGCCCCACCGCCGGCTCGTCGATTATGCTGATCACTGACGAAGACCGCGATGATGACTTTTACCAGCTGGATACCAGCCATCTGCCTACCGGTATGACGGCGCTGGAAAAGAGCTACATCCAGGGCCAGCTGGCCCAGTACAACACCGTGGTACACGCGGTGGTCAGCCAGCGTTTTACCGACAAAAACGGCAATCCGGCGATTGCCATTGTGGGTAGCGACCCGGATACCGGCTATGCCTACGTCAAGGGTGCCAATGGCGTCATTGCCAAGGTGCAGGGCTACCTGCTTACCTCGGCCTACGGCACCACCGAAGCCGATTACACCGAGCTGGCGCTGGCCAGCGGTGGTACCGCGATGGACATCGACGGGCTGCGCAGCGTGTACACCGATGCGGCCGCGCTGGCTGCACTTAGTGGCGAACTGGCCAAGCTGGTCGCCGATATCGCAGTAGGTCAGGTGCCGGTAGTGGGTATTGACTGCGCCTCCGCCAGTGGCGTTGCCGCCCAGATCTGTGGTGCCATCGCCAGCACCAGCAACCAGCAGCTGCAGTCCCTGGGCCAGCAGATTACCGCCCCGGAGCAGTACCGCAAGCTGAGTCAGTATCAGGTCAATCAGATGCTGCACACGGCCATTTCCAACACCCGCAACGTGCGCCGGACCTTGACCAGCCGTCTGGCCGACATGCGCCGCACCGGCTACGCCAGCCGTGATATCGATGTCATGGACTACAGCAACGGCAATGTTGCGCTGTCGTCCGACCTGGTCGCCAGCCTGCAGCAGGCACGTGGCGGCGCAGCGTCGGCTGACCAGGGCGAGGTGGGCTACTTCATTCGTGGCATCTACACCCGTGGCGACTACGACAGCTCGGCCACAGCGGCCGGCTTTGACAGCAAAACCTACACCTTCCTGGCCGGTGTAGACCGCTACCTCAGTGACGACACTCAGGTGGGCGTGGCGCTGTCCTATTCCGCTTCTGATGCCAACTACAGTGGCGCTTCTGGTGGCTCCGAGGCTGACACCTACGGCATCACGGCTTATGCCTCCCAGGCACTGGGCGGTGATGTTTTTCTGGAAGGGAACCTGGGCTTCAGCCGCGCCCACTTCGAGACGGACCGTGATACCGGCTTTGGCCTGGTCAAGGGCAAAACCCGCGGTGACATCTGGAGTGCCTCGCTCGGCCTCACCAAGGCCTATGCGCTCACCGGTGTGACGCTTGAACCCTTTGCCTATCTGCATTACACCGACGTGTCGGTAGATGGCTTTACCGAGAAAGGCGGCCCAGCTGCCCTGCGGGTTGGCAGTACCGATATCGACTCGCTGGTGTCCGAGCTGGGTTTCAGCACGGTTTATGCGTTTTCCGACAGTCTGCAAGGCGACCTGCGCCTGGCTTGGGAACACGAGTTTGAGAACGATGGCACGGCCGTACCGATGTCCTTCGTGACCGCGCCGGGCAGCGTGTTTGTCAGTCAAACGCCGTCGCAAAGCTCAAACTACGGGCGCATTGGCCTGGGGCTGACCAAAACCCTGAGTGACGCACGCAGCCTGTCGCTGCAGGGCAACACGCTGGTTGGCTATGACGACTATGACGAGTACTCGTTTGAAATGCGTTTCCGCCAGCGCTTCTGACCTGACAGCCCGTCAACAGGGGCCCCGGCCCCTGATTAGCCGGCCGTTCGCCCTGTGGCGCGCGGTCGGGCTTTTTCTGCTGCTGGCCATACTGGCTGGCTGCGTAACGGCGCCCGTCGAGCGGCTGGCGTCGCAGGCGCGGCTTGCCGGCCTGCAACCGGTCAGCCTGCCCACAGCCGACTTTATGCTGCAGGGATTTGAGCGAGCGGCTGCAGGCCGACACGCGCGCATCTACATCGAGGGCGACGGGCGACCCTGGCGCGCTGGCGGTCGGGTCATTGCCGATGATCCATCGCCTCGCAACCTGCCAGCGCTGACGTGGATGGCCTCACTGCCAGGCCCGTCCCTGTACCTGGGGCGCCCCTGCTATTTTCAGACGTCAGCTCAGCCTGCCTGCAACGCCATGCTGTGGACCTATGGGCGCTATTCCGATCGGGTGGTAGCGGCTATGGCGCAGGGGCTGCAGAGCTGGTTGCAGCGTCATCCGCAGATAGACTCGCTGACGCTGGTGGGCCACTCCGGCGGCGGCGTGTTGGCGCTGCTGGTAGCCGAGCGGGTGCCTGCAGTAGTCGAGGTGGTGACCTTGGCAGCGCCGACCGACGTGGCTCTTTGGGCAGAGCTGCACGAGTACACACCGCTGTTTGCATCACTCAACCCGGCTGATATCGAGCACTGGCGCCCGCAGGTCAGGCGTCGGCTGTTCTTTGGCGAACAGGATCGCCAGGTCCCGCCTGCCAGCTTTGCGCCCAGCGCGCAGTCCATTCCCGGCGCACAGGTCTCCGTGATACCAGACATCGGCCACGACTGCTGCGGGCCTGAGCTGTGGGCTGATGATTGATCCTGGTTCAGACGCTATGTTGGCTGCGCCATGGCCGCTTAGTGCAGGGGCAAATTGCTTGAGCAGTTGAGCACTGCTCCGCATTTCTTCGTCATCTCGATAGGCGGATAGCGCATGTGCAGGAATAATCCGCGCGCTTGAAAAAAAGGATTTGAAAGTGCGTCAGACGCATGCCAGTGCGCGGCGCAACGCCAGGGAAGGAATCATGAGCAAGTCTGCCTGTATTGCGGCAATGCTGTTGCTGTTTGGCTGTGGGGTCGCGCACGCTCAAGCGCTGCCCGGTGATCGAGAGCTGATACGTGAGCGTCAGGAGCGGGTGCTTGAAGAGCAGCGCCGCCGACTTCAGGAATTGCAACAGTTGCCTGGGGAACGGGCGGTGGTGCCTCCTGCCAGCCCCCAGCCGGAGGCGCAGTGCTTCGCAATCCAGCGTATCCGTCTCAGCGGTGCTGGGTTAATGACTCAGGCGCAGCAGGATGCGCTGTTGTTGCCCTTTATCGGTCGCTGCCTTGGCAGCGCCGAATTGAACAACCTGCTCGCCGCCGTCACTGGATTTTACCTTGACCGTGGCTATGTCACCTCGCGAGCCTACCTACCCCAGCAGGACCTTAGCGATGGTGAGCTGGACGTTCTGGTTGTCGAAGGTGTGCTGGAGGGGCTGGACAGTTCCGCATTGGCCAGTGAGCGCGAGCTGGCAATGGGCTTTCCTGGTCAGCCGGGGGAGCGGCTCAACCTCCGTGAGCTGGAGCAACTGGTTGATCAGTTGAGCTGGCTGCCATCCCGCCAACTGCAGCTGGAGTTGCTGCCCGGCGAGCAGCCTGGCGGCAGTCGCGTTCAGCTCAAAGGTCAGCGCAGCAAGCCATGGCACGCCTCTCTCAGCCGACATAACGATGGTCAGCGCAGCACCGGCGAACAGCAGTGGGGCATAGGGCTGGATTGGGACAGCCCACTGGGGCTGGGCGATCAGTTGCGCCTGCGCGGCGGTAAGGATGCTGTCAGCGATCACTGGCGCCACTCCGCCAGCCAGAGTCTGTTCTATTCGTTGCCGTTGGGGTGGTGGCGCCTCGATTACAGCTACAACCAGAGCTACTACCGCACCCGAGGGGAAGCGGGTGGGCTGCTGTTTGAGAGCGATGGCGAAAGCAAAGGCCATCAGTTCAGGGCCGAACGCGTGGTACACCGCGACAACCTGGGCAAGACGGCGCTCAACCTGGGGGTAGCTCACCTGCGTACCCGCAATTATCTGGAAGACGCCTTGCTGACCACCTCCAGCCACCGCCTCAGTGAGCTGCAACTGGGAGTCAATCATGGGCGTCGGCTGGGTAACGCATTCGTCAACCTGGATGTTGGCTGGCAGCAGGGTATCGGCGCCTTTGATGCGCAGTCAGATGATGCGTCAGGTGCCGGACAGCCGGTCGCCCGCTATGACAAGTACAGTCTCACGGCTAGCTACCTCCAGCCCTTTGAGCTGCTCGGTCAGCGGCTGAGTGTCGATAGTCTGCTCAGTGCGCAATACAGCAGCGACGTGCTGTTCTCGCCCCAGCGCATCAGCCTGGGTGGTTTGGCTTCGGTGCGTGGCTTCAAGGACCAATCCCTCAGCGGCGATAGCGGGTATTACTGGCGCAGCAACCTGCGCTGGCAGTACCCCATCAGCAATCCACAGGTGCGCCCATGGCTCTCGCAGTTGGGCGCCGCAGCGGGATACGACCTGGGCGCGATCAGCGGTACGCCTTATAACGGCAGGCGGCATGGCCGGCTCAGTGGCAGTGCGCTGGAGCTGTCTGCTCGTGGGCCGCATTTGGCCGCCAGCCTGACGCTAGCCCAGTCGCTTTCTCGCCCTGGCGTTATTGCCCGAGACGAACACCCTCTCTACTTTCGCGTTGACCTGTTTTTCTGATCAGCCCTGCAAGGAATTCCGCCCATGGACGTGCGTAGCCCCCTGTTCAAGACTGTTGCCCGCTTGCTGATTGGTGCGCTGGTGTTTAACCCGCTGGTCAGCGTAGCGGCAGATCTGGCGATAGACGCCGCAGCCGGCGGCAACACCGCGCTGACCCAGGCCGGCAATGGTGTGCCGGTTATCAATATCGCTACACCCAATGCTAACGGGCTGTCTCATAACCGCTTTACGGACTACAACGTCCGGGAGCAGGGCCTTATTCTGAATAACGCCAGTGAGATCCAGGGCACGGAGTTGGGTGGCCTGATTCACCGCAACCCCAATCTGAATGGTGCGGCTGCGGGGCTGATTCTTAACGAGATAACCGGTACCAACCCCAGCCAGTTACAGGGTTACACCGAGGTGGCCGGCCAGAGTGCTGGCGTCATCGTAGCCAACCCGCACGGTATCACCTGTGATGGCTGTGGCTTCCTCAATACGCCGCAAGTCACTCTGAGCACCGGCAAGCCTATTGTCGACGAAGGTCAGCTCCAGCGTTTTGAGGTGGACCAAGGGCAGATCGCCCTTGACGGCGCCGGCCTCAATGCCAGCAACGTCGAGCGCTTTGATCTTATTACCCGCAGTCTGCAGCTCAACGCCGAGCTGCGTGCCAAGCAATTGAACGTGGTGACCGGCCGCAATGATGTGGACGCCAGTACCTTGGCCGTCACCCCTAGAGCGGACGACGGTAGCCAAGCACCGCAACTCGCAATAGACAGCTCGGCACTAGGCGGTATGTATGCCGGCGCCATTCGTCTGGTCGGTACCGAACACGGGGTAGGCGTGCGTTTGTTGGGTGATATGGCCGCCACCGCCGGCGATATTCAGATCGACGCCAAGGGGCAACTGACGATTGGGCGGGCTGCGGCCAGCGGTGATATCGCCATGGCTGCCTCCGATATCAACCTGGCCCAAGGTTACGCAGGCGGTCAGGTGGCCTTGCAGGCGAGTGGCCAGATCGACACCACCGGCACCCTGGCCAGTGGTGGCAGCCAGCGCCTGCAGGCCGAACGGGTTAACAACCACGGCGTACTTGAGGCCGGTATCGACCTCGCCGGTAGTCGACAGGCCAGCGCCAACATTGACCTGCAAGCAGGCAAGGTTGCCAACGCCGGACTAGTGCTCGCCTCTGGCGAACTGACTGTTACGGCAGAGCAGGTGGACAACCGCAGCGCGACTTTGGCCGCGCGCGAAGGTGTGCATGTGAGCGCCGAGCGACTCGACAACCATGCCGGTGAGGTGATCTCTGATGCCGCGCTGACGCTGGATGTTCAGCAGCTCGATAACCGTCTCGGTCTGCTTAGCGGCGCGCAAGCTGTGTATCTGAACAGCGCCAACCTGGACAACCAGAGTGGGGAAATTCTGGGGAGCACGAGTGTGCAGCTCAGGGCTGGTCAACTGGACAACCGTGGCGGCCAGGTTAGTGCAGTCGATCATCTGGACGTTTCTGCCGCGCGGTTGGACAACCGTTATCAGGGCACGCTGTCTAGCCAAGGTAGCCTGACGGTAGAGGTGGCCGGCGGTCTCGACAATAGCCGCGAAGGCGCGCTGGTGAGCGCCGCTGACCAGCAACTACGTGTCGGCGAACTCAACAACAGCTTGCAGGGCGTTGTGGTCAGTAGTGGCAATCTGGTCCTGATTGCTGACAGTGCCATTGATAACCGTCAAGGCTCGGTGGTGGCCAACGCAGACCTGCAGGTATCGGCCAGTGGGCTGGATAACCGCGAGGGTGAAATCAGCGCGGGTCAGCAGCTTGAGGCTGAGGTTGCAGGCTTGCTGGACAACCGTGCCGGCCTGCTGGCCGGTAGCGACCAGCTAAGCCTGCAGGTTCAATTGCTCGACAACAGCCTGGCAGGGCAGATTCTTAGCGAGGCTGACCTTAACCTGCGTGCCCGGCAGTTGGCGAACGTCCAAGGTGTGGTGTACGCCCAGGGACAAGCTGACCTGCAGCTTGAGGGTAAGCTGGACAACAGCGAGGCGGGCCGGCTGCTTGGTGATCAGGGCCTGCACCTGGCTGCCGCAGAGGTAGACAACCGCAGCGGTGTGTTGCAGGCCACCAGCGGAGCGCTGAGCCTGGATGTGAGCGGGCTGGTGAACAACCGCAACGGCATGCTGTTGGCCGGTGATGGCGACACCTTGCTGCAAGCCGGTGGCCTGGACAACCAAGGTGGGCTGATGTCCAGCTTGCAGGGCGCGCTGCAGGTGGTAAGCCGCTGGTTAAATAACCGCAACGGCAGCGTGCAGGCGCACGACGTCAGCCTGCAGGTGGCAGAGCGCGTCGACAATGACCTGGGCAGCGTGGCGGCCACCGAGGGCAGTCTCGCGATCTCGGCACAGCACCTCAGCAATATGCATGGGAGTCTTTTTGCCCGCCAGTTACTGACCATCGACGCCGAACAACTGAACAACAATGACAGCCTGCTGCCGTTGTTTCTGACCACGGACAGCGACTACACCGCGCAGCAGTGGATTGACTATTACCGAGAGGTACTGACCCAGGATTGGTCCGGTTTTGTAGCTGACTCTCTCGCCCAGGGGCTCGGGCCGTTTCTGGGTGATACCAGCGTTGCGCGGCAACAGGAGCTGCTGACCGTACTGGATCTGCTGGAGCAAAACCCTGATGCCTGGCAGCAGGGCAGCCTGTTGCACGCCGACCGCATCGTGCTGGCGGTAGATCAGCTCAGCCAGACCGCCACCAGTCAGATACTGGCGCAAACGGCCCTGCAAGGGCAGGGGCACAACTGGACCAATCATGGCTACATGGCCAGTGACGGCAGTGTTGATTTGGCCCTCAGCGGGCACTACGACAGCTATGGCACTCTGGCCAGTATTGATCAGTTGGCGCTGCAAGCCGGCAGCCTGGACCTGGAGGCAGGGGCCAGCGACATCGGCGGTATTCTGGGTGGCAGCAACGCCAGTGTGCAGACAGTCGGTGCGTTGAATAACAACGGCCAACTGACGGCATTGGGTAGTCTCGATGTCCGGGCGGGCAACATAGACAATCGTGGTGTCCTGGGTGCCGCCGACCAGCTGCAGGTATCCAGTCAGCAGCTCTACAACCACCTAGGGGTGCTGTTCAGTGGCAATAACCTGCTGCTACATGTGGATCACAGCGTCAACCTAGATGCCGACATATACAGCCTGGGCGGCCTGAGCGTCAGCGGGCTTGATCCGGCCACATCTGCGCAGAGTCTGGCCAACGTGTCGGGCAACATCGAATCGGCAGGCAACATGCAGTTGAACGTTGTCAGCCTGAACAACCGCAAGGCGGTGTTCCGCGAAGAGCAGGTGCTGCAGGAAGGCGAGATGACGGTGCACTGCTATGACTGCGGTGGTGACCATCACAACGTCGACTACATTGCCCGCGAGGTCTACGACAGTCAGATAGTCGAAGACTCCCGCGCGGCCCTGCTGCATGCCGGTGGTGATCTGAGTGTCAGTGCCGTTGAGGTGGCAAACCAGTTCAGCACCCTGTCGGCTAGCGGCAACCTGTCCATCAACGCCGAGCGCCTGCATAACCTCGGTGCGGTCGGTGGGCGCACCGAGCGTATTCGCACATGGAATACCGGACGCACCACTGACGGTACTGACGAGCGCTTTCGGCGCAACTACCTCTACCCCTACAACGCGGCAGAGCTACCCAAGGAGCTGCCGCTTGAGGCCTTGGCCCGCTACAGCCTGGTCAGCGACCTCTCCACCGTCACCGCGCTTAACGCCAATGCCCCCGCCGTCATCCAGGCCGGCGGTGACTTGCTGATCCAGGCCATTCAGGTACTGGAGAACAGCCGCGAGCTGGGTAACGATCTGCCTGCCTGGGCTGATGACCCGGCCCGCCAGGAGGTTGCCGACACGCTGGGCGAGATCATGCAAGTTCAGGTCAATGCCCAGTTGCCGGCAGACCTGCAACAACAGCAAGTCAATCCGCTCACCCTCGCCGGTTTCAGCCTGCCCGACGGCCAACAGGGGTTGTTCCGTCTGGTACAAACGCCTGCCAGTCAGAGCCCGGACGCGACCACCCCAACCGGTGTCAGCGTGCCCCAGGCCGGCGCGCATCCGTATCTGATTGAAACCAACCCGGCACTGACCAACCTGGGCCAGTTTCTGGGTTCTGAGTACCTGCTTGCTCAACTCGGGCTGGATCCGGGGCAGACGCTCAAGCGCCTGGGCGATGGTCTGTATGAGCAACGGTTGATGCGTGACGCGGTGACCGCACGCACGGGCGCGCGTTATCTTGCTGGCCTGACCAGTGACCAAGCCATGTACCGATACCTCATGGACAATGCGCTGGCCAGCCGCGAAGCCCTCAACCTCAGCCTGGGCGTAGCGCTCAGTGCCGAACAAGTTGCCGCCCTGACCCACGACATCGTCTGGCTGGAAGAGCATGAGGTCATGGGCGAGAGCGTACTGGTGCCCGTGCTCTATCTGGCCCAGGCAGAAGGCCGTCTGGCGGCCACCGGTAGTCTGATTCAGGGGCAAGACGTCACCCTGATCAGCGGCGGCGAGCTGCGTAATCAGGGCACACTGCGTGCCGCCGAAAACCTCAGCATCGTCGCTGGCAGTATCGATAACAGCGGTTTGCTGCAAGCACACGAACGTATCCAGTTGATCGCTCAGCAAAGCATCGACAATGCGCGGGGCGGCATTATCAGCGGAGCTGAGGTCGGCTTGACCGCAGGCGGGGATATCCTCAACGAGCGCACTGCCAGCTATTACGACAACACCGCCGGACGGGCACGGCAGGCCGGTACCATTCTGGATAGCGCTGCGCGCATCGAAGCAACCGGCGACCTCAGCATGCAGGCGGGCGGTAACCTGATTAATCAGGGGGCGGTCATCCAGGCGGGGGGCGATGTCGAGCTTGGCGCCGGCCAGGATCTGATTGTCAGTGCCACCGAAGAGCGCAGCCTGGCCATCCGGCAGGATCGCCGCCACTACTGGGAAAGCAGTGCTGTCACCCAACACGGCAGTGAGGTCAGCGCTGGTGGTGACCTGAACGCCAGCGCCGGCAATGATTTGGCGGTCGTCGCCAGCCAGCTGGAGGCTGGAGAAGACCTGACTCTAAGCGCCCAGGGCGATCTGGTTATCGCTGCTGCCGCCAATGAACAGCACAGCGAATACCGCTATCGTCGCAGCGATAAAAAGGTCACCCGTGAAGACAGCGAGATTGCGCAGCAAGGTGCGCAGTTGCTGGCCGGCGCTGATGTAACCTTGCTGGCCGGCGACAGCCTCACCGCCGTTGCCAGCCGCATCGAGGCCGCACAGCAAGCCTATCTGGTTGCCGGCAGCCAGTTGGCCCTGGTGGCGGCAGAGAACCTCGATCACCACTTCTACGAGAAAAAGTCCGAAGGCTCCTTCGGGCGCAAATCGTTTCGTAGCGACACCGTCACCCGCGTAACCCAGCAGGGCACCGAGATCGAAACCGGCGGCGACCTCACGCTGGTCAGCGGCAGCGACCAGCTGCACCAGGCCAGCCAGCTCACCAGCGGCGCCGACCTCACGCTCAGTAGCGGCGGCAGTGTCGTCTTTGAAGGCGTGCTGGACCTGCACCAGGAGTCCCACGAGAAGAGCAAGAGCAGCTGGGCCTGGCAATCGGCCAAAGGCCAGGGCAATACCGACCAGACCTTGATCCAGAGCCAACTGCAGGCCCAGGGCGAGTTGATCATCCGCGCCGCCGAAGGCGTACAGATCGATGTCCGCGAGATCAACCAGCAGACCGTCAGCCAGACCATCGACGCCATGGTCGCCGCCGAGCCCGGCCTGGCCTGGCTTAAGGAAATGGAAGCCCGCGGCGACGTGGACTGGCGCCACGTCAAGGAAGTACACGACAGCTTCAGCTACAGCCACTCCGGGCTGGGGGCTGGCGCGCAGTTGGTGATAGCCATTGTAGTGGCAGCCATGGTCGGCCCAGGCGCCAGCGCCCTGGCAGGCGGGGGTACAGCCGGGGCGGTAACCGGCGCCGTCGCCACCAGCGCCGCCACCAACGCGGTCGTCAGCACCGTCAACAATCGCGGAGATCTGGGGGCTGTATTTGACGACATTACCTCCAGCGACGCCGTGAAAGGCTATGTCGTGGCCGGCGCCACGGCGGGTCTCACTGCGGGCGTATACGACAATCTGCTGGGGACCAAGACCAACGAACTCACCGGGCAGGTAGTTGTTGACTTGAGCACGGTTGAAGGGGTTGGCCGCTTTGCTGCCAATCAGGCACTGCAAGGGTCTACCAGTACCGCGCTGTACCGCGCCCTGGGCGAAGACAGCGATTTTAGTCAGGTACTGGGTAACGCCCTGGTCAACACCTTTGCCGCTTATGGCTTCAACCTAGTGGGTGATCTGGGTGATCGCTACCAGTTACCCAGTGGCAGCGCCGAGAAAGTGGTACTGCATGCCCTGATGGGCGGCCTGGCTGCAGAGGCCTATGGCGGCGACTTTGCCAGTGGCGCGCTGGTGGCCGGCGTCAATGAGTTGGTGGTTGCCGACCTGAATGCGCAGTTTGCTGGTCTGCCGGATGAGCAGCGCACTGCGCTGCTGGTCATGAGCTCCCAGCTTATAGGTGTGCTTTCCGCCGCCCTGCTAGACCCGGACGGTCGCGAAGACCAGCTTGAGACGGGCGCCTGGGTTGCAGCTAACGCAACCAACTACAACTTTCTGAATCACGCCGATATGGCGGAGTTTGTGGACGAGCTGGATCGCTGCCAGGGCAACGAAGCCTGCCAGTTTGATGTGTGGCAAGGATTGGGTTACGACGATCTGAGTTTGGAGAACCAAGCCAGGGCACTGGACACAGGCGGAATAATCGTAGCCCGCGACACAATGGCACAGATCGCAGGTGGGCTCGATGTGCTAATGGCAGTCAACTGCAGCACGGTCAGCTGTGAGACGTACAAGAGTGTGCTCACAGAACGAGCTCTGGAAGCGTACAGCTACGCCAGTGATATTTCCGGCGACTTTGAACCCGCATTGGCGATGTTCACCGCTGGTATAGGTGCCGGTAGCCGCGTACCAAGCCGACCGCCAGGTAGCACCCCTGCGGTGGGGTCTGCTAGTGTGCAGAAGGCTGTTGACTACTTGGCGGGGGTGAGAGGGGCAAAAGAGCCAACCCGTTTCATTGATGGAGTGAAGGTTGTTGACCAAAAGACCGGGCAGGTCTTGCAAGGTACTGTTGATCTTGGTCCAACCTTAGACCGGATAAAGTCAGGAGGTTCGTTCCCTCATCGAAACGATGGGTCGATATTCCAGAATCGTGCCGGAGACTTGCCGCAAAAGCCTGCCGGTTACTACACGGAGTATGTGCACCCCACTCCTGGTGTTTCAGGGCCAGGGCCTCAACGAATTGTTGTTGGGAAAGGAGGGGAGATGTACTACACGGCAGATCATTACAAAACATTTGTTCCGATTAATAAATGAAATAGGGGGAGAGAATGTTGCCGTTCAATTTTTTTGATGTCATGCCCTCGTACGACGCTGCGGAAGTCTTTTATGTGCGTATTGATCCGGAGGTTTCCCTATCGGGAGAGTTGTTGAAGGCGCTATATTACCTGCTTTGGTTTCCAGGGTATTTTGGGTTCAATTGGAATGCACTGTACGATTGTTTGAGGGATCTTGGATGGATCCCATGCCGCAAGGTGGTTCTTGTGCATAATGCTCTTCCTAACTTGCCAGCAGAAGACTTGACGGTTTATCTGGAGGTACTACGCGATGCGGTTCTTGACTGGGCGGGGGATGAGGCGCATGAATTGGAGGTTTTCTTCCGAGCGGCTGATCGACGTGCAGTGGAAGCTCTTTTAGCGAGCTAGTTCAAGTGGTGCAAAAGGAAAAGTAAGTGCTCCAAATCTTACTGAGCGTGGAACACTAGTCAATTCGCGCCCTAATGATATCGTCGTATCGGAGAAGCCAGTAAGAACTCTTATTCAAGATGAATCGGGTCGCTATTGGTTGCAAACATCAACAGGGAAGAAAATCACTCCTTCAGGCTCATATGACTTTGTCACCATGCCTGATGGAAGTATTCGCATTGCAAGACCGAATGTTAACCAAGATTTCTCCACCCATTTGGGCCTGAGTGGTGGGGGGGAGGTAAAGCATGCTGGCTCTATTCGTTTTGGGAATAATGATGGGCCAAGTAGGGGGCGGTATCTCAGTGGACTAATAATTCGGGCCATTATCAGCCGCCTGCTGGTTTAAGCAGTAATGCTGGCCTACCTAAAAACCTATTTAACTCAAGGTGAGCTGGGTGTGAATGAAAAGCAGAGATCGCTTTGCAGATATCTCGCGAAGATGGAGTCTGCACAGGCGGCTGAATGGCTGATAAGCACATACCCCATTGACTCCGTAGATTATGGCGAGGCCTTTTGGCTTATGTCTCACCGATCGTGGAGGCGCGGTGATCAAAAGCGATTGGCTATTTATTATTTTAAGAAGCTTCCTTTTTCTGGCGCTTTTGGCTATGAGTCGTTCGCTTCATTTATGTCTACAAGTGCGCTTCTATCTTGCGTTAGAGCGCGCCTGCCGATGAGCCATGCTGATGTGGAACTGCTGCTCTATTACCTAGTGCCAGCCCTCAAAAAATTCGCGAAAGGCCAGGCTGATTATCAGCTGATTACTGACTTTGCTACTGAGGCACAGAATGCAACACTGGGGTGAAAGCAAGCATCGCTGGGGGCTTGCTTTTTGCTCCCCAGCGAAAGCAGGCCGGATAAAACTCCTGGCGCAAGCCTGACCTGACTGTTCTTACACCTTGCCAGTTAGCGATAACCTCACCGCCGTTGCCAGCCGCATCGAGGCCGCGCAGCAAGCCTATCTGGTTGCCGGCAGCCAGTTGGCCCTGGTGGCGGCAGAGAACCTCGATCACCACTTCTACGAGAAAAAGTCCGAAGGCTC
>Ga0256829_1000042_pt1 | contig 173505 bp, 155 predicted proteins | sample 131447metaG_FD_185979 | JGI IMG/M metagenome (GOLD analysis project Ga0256829, IMG submission 185979) | Hydrothermal vent microbial communities from Lau Basin, Pacific Ocean - 131-447 | ecosystem: Environmental > Aquatic > Marine > Hydrothermal vents | place: Pacific Ocean: Lau Basin... | reverse complement strand
CTCGCCGCATCTGCTGTCGGAAGTGAAGGATGCCGGTACCGTCAATCCACAGTCACCGACCGGCAAGAAGAAAAAACGGCTCAGATAATCACGCGTGGGGCAATGGCGGTGCGGAATGGCCGCTTACACTAGATCGACATTTAGGAAATGCGTTTCTCCATCATCGCCACTCGACCGCATCAACGTAAAACCAGCCTTGGACATGCTGATACGTGAGATGTAGTTGTAGTACCTGTGTTTACCGATGTTCTGCTTGGTAGGGTGACCGATCGCGGAGTTCCTCAACTCGCGAATCTTAAGTAGGCGTTGGCTCGGCGTGTGGTCTAGTTCAAATGCTTCGGCAAGGTGTCGTATGGCGTCTTGTTGCAGGAACAGTGCCTGCAGCAGTCCGTACGTGTAGATGTACTGGAGGCCCGGAGTTGTGGGAAACGAGACTGAAATGTAGTCCGCAATAGACAGTGTCGTGTCACCGATCACGTCCAAGGAGCTGCATATCTGATTCCAAGTGCTCCTTTCCGGAAGCAGCCGAACTTGATTCCTCCCCGTGTTGATGAAATCGCGTATCTCGTCTTCGAGGCACGCGATTGCCTTCAGGCCGGACTGTAGTGCTTCTTGCGGATCAGGCATCGCGGCACCGGAGAGAGGCGTAACTTAAATTCGGTTGCAGATTGGCTTGTAGGCAATCCATGTAATGCGTTCTTTCTATGTTGCATTTCAGGGAAACCTTACATCTTTCCTCGGTTTACGGCGATATCTGCAGTCTAATCACTCGATCTAATCTTGCAGTCATTGTCGAAGTCATGAAGGACGATTCAATGACATCCTCGCACCACCCTCATGGGGGCGCAAGTACGCCGGCTGGGCCGCAACCGCCGCGGTTGCTGGACGAAGTTCGGGGCCGCATGCGGCGACGCGGTATGGCCAAGCGCTCGGAAGAGGCCTATGTGGGCTGGATCCGGCGTTTCATTCTTTTCAAGGCGGTTCCAAGTTCACATACAACTGTTTGAAAAGGCGTGGTTGGTGTGACTTGCCTGATGTTTGCAGCCCATGATTATGTGCGTCAGGCAAGAAATTGAACTCGGCAGGCTTCAGATGGAAGAAGCCACTATTGGCGATTGAAGCTGTCGGGAGTGGCGGACGGTGCCCGCCCTACGACTTCCACCTAACCCGAGGCAAACATGCTGCCCGAACTACGCAAATCCCCTTCACTCAGTTACTTGCTGAGTTCAGCACAGCCCAAGTTCGCAGCCTAATACCTCATAACCCACGACACACCGCATAACACGCAAAAGGGCGGCATCGCAGCCGCCCTTTTCATTTTTCAGCTCACCGTAGCGCACCTCACCCACACTTCGAATACCCACAATTCAAACAAGTCTGACAATTATCCATCAACACCAACGCCTTCGTATTGCACTTCCCGCAAAGACTTGCACTCGCCGGAAACTCACCCGACCCCTCCGCCCCCGGCATATCCGTATCCTCCGCCGTCTTCTGCCCGCTCTCGTACGCCGCCCGCTTCTCGTCCATCAGCTTGCGCTGGCTGTCGCTGATGTCCGGGTCGGCGATCATGCCGATCAGCTTGAGGTGTTGCTCGACCACCGTACCGATCTCGGCGACGATCGAGGGCATGTACACGCCGCCGGTCTTGAAGTAGCCGCCGCGCGGGTCGAACACGGCTTTCAGTTCCTCAACCATGAAGGTGACGTCGCCGCCCTTGCGGAACACCGCGGACATGATGCGGGTCAGGGCCACGATCCACTGGAAGTGGTCCATGTTCTTGGAGTTGATGAAGATCTCGAACGGACGCTGCTGTTCGTGCTCGGTGCCCTTGTTGAGCACGATGTCGTTGATGGTGACGTACAGCGCGTGCTCGAACAGCGGCGACTTGATCTTGTAGGTGGAGCCGACCAGGGTTTCCGGGCGCTCCACGCTTTCGTGCATCTGGATGACTTCGGCGCCGGCGCTCTTGGGCCTGGCGGCAGCCCGGGGGGCCTCGGCCGGTTTTTCATCCGGCTTGACGACCTGGTAGCCCTTGATTTTCTTTTCGATCTTGATGCTCATGGTGGTGTTTCTCCTGGTGGCCCGTGCTGCAAGGGTGGCCCGCCCCGGCGCATGACCGAAGCGGGCCGAGCTTGTCGCGGCTGCGTGTGGGCAGCCGCCCTGGCAGTGGGCACGGTGCCGCCCGTGGCGGCCGTCCCGGCGCCGGATGCATGCCCGGCGCCTCGTTGTCGGCAGTCTTGCCGCTGCCTCGGCTTGCCCGGGTGTCTCGTCATGCCAACGCGCCGTCCGGGCCCCCGGCGCGCGCGGTGATCAGAACTTGCCGTAGTAGCCTTCCTTGAGGGCGTCGAACAGGTTGGCGGCGGTGTGGGTTTCACCGTCGTATTCGATCTCCTCGTTGCCCCTGGCTTCGACCACCGTGCCGTCTTCCAGTTCGAAGCGGTAGGTGGTGTTTTCCAGGTCCGATTCCTTTACCAGCACGCCCTGGAAGGCGGCCGGGTTGAAGCGGAAGGTGGTGCAGCCTTTGAGGTCCTTCTTGTAGGCATGGAAATAGATGTCCTTGAAGTCTTCGTACGGGTATTCGGTGGGCACGTTGGCGGTCTTGGAAATGGACGAGTCGACCCATTTCTGCGCCGCGGCCTGCATGTCCACGTGCTCGGTCGGGCTGATGTCGTCGGCGGCCACGAAGTAGTCCGGCAATTTCGCCTTGGGATCGTCGGAGAACGGCATGGCGTCGGCGTTGATCAGCGCGCGGTAGGCCAGCAGCTCGAAGCTGTAGACCTCGACCTTTTCCTTGCTCTTGCGGCCCTCGCGGATGACGTTGCGCGAATAGTGGTGCGCGAAGCTGGGCTCGATGCCGTTGGAGGCGTTGTTGGCCAGACTCAGGGATATGGTGCCGGTGGGCGCGATCGAGGTGTGATGGGTGAAGCGCGCGCCGGTCTCGGCCAGTGCGTCGACCAGTTCCGGCGCCACCTCGGCCACGCGCTGCATGTAGCGGCTGTATCTGGCATGCAGCACGCTGCCGCGGATCGTGTCGCCGGCCTTGTAGCCGTCGGCCGCCATTTCCGGCCGTTTGCGCAGCATTTCGGCGGTGACGGTGTAGTCGGCGGTCAGCACCGGGGCGGCGCCCTTTTCCTTGGCCAGCTCCAGCGCCACTTCCCAGCCGGCCACGGCCATCTCGCGCGCCACGCGTTCGGTGAAGGCGGTCGCCTCGGTGGAGCCGTAACGCTGCTTGAGCATGGTCAGCGTCGAGCCCAGCCCGAGGAAGCCCATGCCGTGCCGGCGCTTGTTGTAGATTTCCCGGCGCTGCTGTTCCAGCGGCAGGCCGTTGATCTCGACCACGTTGTCGAGCATGCGGGTGAAGACCTTCACCACCTCGCGGTACTGGTCCCAGTCGAAGCGCGCCTTGGGGCCGAAGGGGTCGCGCACGAACATGGTCAGGTTGACCGAGCCAAGCAGGCACGAGCCGTAGGGCGGCAAGGGCTGCTCACCGCACGGGTTGGTGGCGCGGATGTGCTCGCACCACCAGTTGTTGTTCATCTCGTTGACGCGGTCGATCAGGATGAAGCCCGGCTCGGCGTAGTCGTAGGTGGAGACCATGATCATGTCCCACAGATGACGCGCCCTGACATGGCCGTAGATCTTGCAGGCCACCAGGCCGTCCTCGCGGTCGACGTAGTCGGCGTGGGTGGGCCATTCGCGCCACAGCACCTGGGTCTCGTCGTCGAGATCGACCTCGTGCTGCTCCTTGACGTGCACCGGGAACACCAGCGGCCAGTCGGTATCGGCTTCCACCGCCTGCATGAAGTCGTCGGTGATCAGCAGCGACAGGTTGAACTGGCGCAGGCGGCCGTCCTCGCGCTTGGCGCGGATGAACTCGCGCACGTCCGGGTGGCGCACGTCGAAGGTGCCCATCTGCGCGCCGCGGCGTCCGCCCGCGGAGGACACCGTGAAACACATCTTGTCGTAGATGTCCATGAACGACAGCGGGCCGGAGGTGTAGGCACCAGCGCCGGACACGTAGGCGCCGCGCGGGCGCAAGGTGGAGAACTCGTAGCCGATGCCACAGCCGGCTTTCAGCGTCAGGCCGGCCTCATGCACCTTGTCCAGGATGTCGTCCATGGAATCGGTGATGGTGCCCGAGACCGTGCAGTTGATGGTGGAAGTCTTGGGCTTGTGCTCGCGCGCGCCGGCATTGGAGGTGATGCGGCCGGCCGGGATCGCGCCGTGGCGCAGCGCCCAGAGGAATTTCTCGTACCACTGCTGACGCGCCTCGTCGGTGGGCTCGACGTCAGCCAGGGCGCGGGCCACGCGCTTCCAGGTGTCGTCGACGACCTTGTCGACCGGTTCGCCACTCTTGGACTTGAGGCGGTATTTCTTGTCCCAGATGTCCTGCGATGCCGGCTGCAGCGCGATCGCGGTGACTTCGTTGCTGACCTGTGCCTTGCGTGCCGTGCTCATCGGTCCGAGACCCCCCCCGGCCATGTTGTGCGTGTGATGCATGGTTTTTCCTTCCTTGCGGGCCGGCGCCGGGCCGGCCGAATCGGCAATGCCGCATCCGCTGCCACGGACACGGCTGAAAACGTTTTATGGATCGCTGCGAGCCTTGTGCGCCACGTATGCGCTCTCCCCGTGGGCCAAAGCCCGTCCCCGCGCCCCTTGCTGGTGGACTGTATCAATGAACACAAGATATTGTGATCGCCTGCGAGCGACAACACTAACCCTGCTGCGTGTGCTTGTAAAGCCTTCCGAATGGTCAGGTCCCGCTGGTGCCGCGCAGCGCCGTTCCAGGGCCGTTTGCGGGGCCGGCCGGAGGGTGCGAAGCCGGCATCCGGCGCGCTTTGGGAAACTCCCCGGCCGCCATACAGTCCATACCACCGAGCGCACGTGTATGCGAACCCACCACCTGCCAAGGAGACCACCATGCCCGAGGCCCGCAAGGCCCGTCCAGGCACGATCCTGACCGCCCTGCTGACGGGTGTCGTCCTGCTCGCCACACTGGCCGCCCCGTTCCGTGCCCATGCCGGCATTCCGCCGGTCGTCGACGGCCGGCCGGTCCCCTCGCTGGCGCCGATGCTGGAGAAGGTCACGCCGGCGGTGGTCAACATCTCGTCCAAGACCTTCGTGCGCGAGCGCAACCCCTTCTTCGACGATCCGGTGCTGCGCCAGTTCTTCGGCAGCCCGCCGCCGCAGGAGCGCGTGGAACAGAGCCTGGGCTCGGGAGTGATCGTCGATGCGGCCAAGGGCTACGTGCTGACCAACAATCACGTCATCGCCGGTGCCGACGACATCACGGTCACGCTCAAGGACGGCCGCGACTTCAAGGCCCGCCTGATCGGCGCCGACCCGGACACCGACATCGCGCTGCTGAAAATACCCGCACGGCACCTGACGCAACTGCCGCTGGCCGATTCGGCCAGGACCCGGGTGGGGGATTTCGTGGTCGCGGTGGGCGATCCGTTCGGGCTGGGCCAGACCGTGACGTCGGGCATCGTCTCGGCGCTGGGCCGTTCCGGCCTGGGCCACACCTACCAGAACTTCATCCAGACCGATGCCTCGATCAACCCGGGCAATTCCGGTGGCGCGCTGGTCAACCTGGACGGCCAGCTGATCGGCATCAACTCGATGATCTATTCGCCCTCGGGCGCCAGCGCCGGCATCGGTTTCGCCATTCCCTCCAACCTGGCGCGCGAGGTGATGACGCAACTGCTCAAGTACGGCAAGGTGCGCCGCGGCAGCCTGGGACTGGTGGTGCAGGAAGTGACCCCGCGCATCGCCCGCGCATTGGGCATGCCCGGCCCGCGCGGTGCGGTGGTGGTGCAGGTCGCGTCCGGATCGGCGGCCGCCCAGGCCGGGGTGCAGATCGGCGATGTGCTGCTGGACATCAATGGCCGACCGGTCCAGGGCCAGGAGGCGCTCGACAACAGCGAAGGGCTGCTGCCGGTCGGCAGCAAGGTCGATCTGAAGCTGTTGCGCAATGGCCGCACCCTGGACGTGCACACGCAGATCGAACCCGAGCGCGTGGCGCATGCCGACGGCGCCCGGCTCGACCCGCGCCTGAGCGGCGCCCGGCTCAGCGGACTGACCCGCGACCAGCGCCACCAGGGACTGTACGGTGCACGGGTCAGCGCGGTGCGCCCCGGCAGCCGCGCCGCCGCATCGGGCCTGCAGACCGGCGACGTGATCCTGGCCGTCAACCGCCAGCGCATCGCCTCGCTCAAGCAGATGCAGCGCCTGCTGGGCAGTTACCGGCCGCAGCGCATGGTGCTGACCGTGGTGCACGGCAACCGCCTGCGATTCGTGCTGATGCGCTGAAAAACCGCGTTTGACGGGTCACAGGCAGCGTAAACGTGACCGGTTCGGCATGCCCGCCGCATGTCGAACGCGCATAATGGCCCCGTTTCCCGCGGCAAAAGCGTACCGACACATGAAGTTCCGTCCGACCCTGATCCTGAGCCTTGCCCTGCTGCTGTCTGGCGTCAGTGGCCTGGCCGCGGCGCGCGGCGCGACGCTGACCTGGCGTGGCGACATGGCCACCGCGCGCGGCCTGGTCGAACCGCTGGCTCGCGCATGGCAACGCAAAGGTCACGGTCGTATCGTGCTGCAGCCCTTCAACACCATTTCCGGCCTGGACGAACTGCGCGCTGGCCAGGTCGACATCGCCGGCAGCGCACGTGGTCGCGCACCCCAGCGCAGTGCGGAGCAGTCGCTGGACTTCACGCCGGTTGCCTGGGATGCGCTGGTGATCATCACCCACCGCCGCAACCCGGTGCGTTCGATCACCCTCAAGCAGTTGCACGACATCTATTTCGGCCGCATCCGCAACTGGCGCCAACTGGGCGGGCGCAACGCGCCGATCCACGTCTACGCCGTGGCCAGCCCGACCGACGGCATCGAATTCAGCCTGCGCAAGCTGCTGTACGGTCGCGGCACCCAGCCGGTCGCCGCCCCGCGCCTGTACCTGAACGTGCAAAGCATGGAAGAGGGCATCGCACTGGATCCGGACGGCCTGGGCGTGAGCACCCTGTCGGGCGTGGCCGGCAACCGCAAGCTGGCGATGCTGGCCATCGACGGCGTGCGCCCGAGTCTGGCCACCGTGGCCAGCGGCCGCTATCCGCTGTACACCCCGCTGTACCTGGTCACGCGTGAACACGAACGCAACCCCAGTGCCGCCGCATTCGTCCGTTTCGCCACCAGCAAGGCCGTGCACGGCCTGCTGCGCCGCCATCACCTGCTGCCCTATGCCCAGGGCAGCAAGCTGGCCAGCGATCCGGACCTGCGCCGCAAACGCATCGCTGCGGCAGTGGACGACTGACAAGGCGCAAACGGCCTTTCACGCACCCGCAACACCCGCCCGTCAACGATCACCCTGCAAGCGCCCTGCCCGCGATCCTCACGCTGCCGTTATGCTTGGCGCCCTTGACTGAACACGGGAAGCACACGCATGACCGGACTGATCGCATACCGGGGACGCGGCGCGGTGACGCCGATCGAGATGGTGGACGCAGCGCACATCGCGGCCTGCAAGCGACGCCTGGGCGCACGCGCCAGGCGCTGGCTGGATGCCTGCGGATTCGAACCGTCCCCCGGCCGCCTGGCACTGCTCCCGGACGCCGACGGCAAGCTCGAGCGCGTGCTGATCGGGGTCGATCCGCGAGCGCCGCTGGAGGCACTGGCCGCCCTGCCCTGGCAGCTTCCCGCCGGTCGCTATCGCCTGGATGCGGCGGGGGTGCCACTCGACCAGCGCCTGGTCGCACTGGGCTGGGCGCTGGGTGCCTACCGTTTCGATCGCTACAGTGATGCCACGCGTCAGGCCGCGCAGCTGGTGCTGCAGCGCTCCGAACTCGATGTCCTGCAGCCGCTGGTGGACGCCGTGCAGCAGGTGCGCGACCTGGTCAATACGCCAACTGAGGACATGGGCCCGGGCGAGCTGGCCGGCGCGGTGCGCGCCCTGGCGCGCACGCATCGCGCACGGGTGCGCGAGTGGGTCGGCGAGGCACTGCTCAAGGCCAACTTCCCCACCATCCACGCGGTCGGGCGCGCCAGCCACCGGCCACCGCGGCTGGTCGAACTGACCTGGGGCCGGCCCACCGCACCGAAGCTGGTGCTGGTCGGCAAGGGCGTGTGCTTCGATACCGGCGGCCTGGACCTCAAACCGTCGGCCGGCATGCGCTGGATGAAAAAGGACATGGGTGGCGCGGCGCATGCCATCGCCCTGGCTTCGCTGGTGATGGCCGCCAGGCTGCCGGTACGCCTGACGTTGCTGGTACCGACAGTGGAAAACGCCGTCAGCGGCAACGCGATCCGCCCCGGCGACGTGGTACGCACGCGCGCCGGGCACACGGTGGAAATCGACAACACCGATGCCGAAGGCCGCCTGATCCTGTGCGATGCACTGGCCTATGCCGGCGAACAGGACCCGGACCTGGTCATCGATTTCGCCACCCTGACCGGCGCTGCGCGGGTGGCGCTCGGCCCGGACCTGCCGGCCCTGTTCGCCAATCGTGAGCCGCTGGCGCAGGCCGTGCTGCAGGCCGCCGAGGCCGAACACGACCCCTTGTGGCGCCTGCCGCTGTGGCGACCCTATGGCACGATGCTGGCCTCCAATGTGGCCGATTTCGCCAATGCCGGCCCCGGTCGGCACGCCGGCGCGGTCACGGCCGCGCTGTACCTGGAGCGATTCATCCCTGCGCACACGCCGTGGATGCACGTGGACGTGTACGCCTGGAACGACGCCGCACGTCCGGGCCACCCGGCCGGCGGCGAGGCACAGGGGCTGCGGGCGTTCTTTGCCTTTCTTGCCGGGCGCTACCCCGGCAGGAAACCGTCCGCGCGCAAACGACCTGCACGCAAGCGCGGCACGCGCTGAAACTGTACAACCGGCACCCATCTCACGGCATGCCCATGCCGTGAAACGTGCACGCGCAGCTTGTCGAACGCACGGCAAAAGACAATGATGGGCACATGAATACGCCAGGTATAGCGAGGCTGCGCGCGCATCGGCGCTTGCCGCCGTTCGCCCTGGCCGTGACCCTGGCGCTGTTCGCACCGCTGTCGCTGTTCGCCCGCCCGCTGCCGAAGCACGGCATCCGCCAGCCACCGATGGGGACCGACGCCATGCGCCGGCAGGCCGTCGATGCCCCACGTGAATTGATCAGGAAAGTGCATGCGCGGCTGGCTGCGTCGAACGGCACCCTGTCACCCGCCACCGAACGGGGCCTGCTGTGGTGGATGGGCTCGGCGGCCCTCAACCTCGGCGACGACGCCACCCTGACCGAGGCCGTGTTGCGCCTGGACAGCCTCTATCACGTCGGTCATGACCGGCTCGCCGGAGCGGCGGCGGACTACCTGCGCGCGTTTCACCGGATTCTCGATGGCGACCCGTCCGGCCTGTCCATGGCCCTGCGCGCCGCAGGCCGCGTGCAGGACACGGACGATCCGCGCGTGCGCGCCTGGTCCGGCTACGAACTGTGCGATGCCTACACCCAGGCCGGGGATGCCGCCAGGGCGCAACCGGTATGCGACAAGGCCCTGACCGATGCACGCGCCGTCGGCGATGCCTGGGAGCAGGCCGACGTGGAAAACGACCTGGCATGGAACGCATCGGCCCTCGGGCAACACGCACGCGCCATCACCCTGTACCGGCGTGCCCGCGCCCGCTTCCGTTCCATCGGCGCGACCCAGGTGGCCGCGCAGGTCGGCGACAACCTGGCGCACACGCTGATCCTGGTCGGCCAGCCACGCCAGGCGCTGGCGCTCTCGCGTGCATCGCTGGCCCATGAACAGGCCGCCGGCCGCGAAAGCGACGCCCTGCTCTCGCGCGCCAATATTGCCCGTGCCTATGCGGCCCTGCATCAACCCGTACGCGCCATGCAGGTGATCGAGGCAGCCATCCGCGACGCCGAGAAAACCAGCAACCATGGTGTGCTGCCGACTTTCTACCAGGACGACAGCCGCTTTGCCGAGGCCGCCGGCAAGCCTCGGCATGCCCTGGACAGCGCCCGCCAGGCCATCCGTTGGCTGGAAATCCAGCGCCGACCCAACCTGCTGGCGGCACAGAAGATCCTGGAAGACCGCTACCAGGCGCGTGAACGCGAACTGCGCATCCGTGACCTGGAACGCGAGAACCGTCTCAAGGCGCTGGCGCTGAAGGTGGCCCAGGCCCAGGCGGCCCGGGCCGCGAACACACATCGCCGCGAACAGCTGTGGAATGCCATCGCGCTGGTTGTCGCCCTGGCCCTGCTGGTGATCAGCATCCTGCTGTACCTGCTGCTGCGTGCCCAGCGCCGGCATGCCCAGGCCCTGCGCCTCCTGGCCCTGCGCGATCCGCTGACCGGGGTGGACAACCGCCGCGCCTTCATGCGCTCGGTCGCCGCCCTGCTCGAATCCGCCGAGCGGCACCCGGGAAACACCCATGCGCTGCTGCTGGTCGACCTGGACCATTTCAAGCATGTCAACGACCTGGAGGGCCACCCCGCCGGCGACCGCGTGCTGGTGCAGGTGACGCGCGAGATCGAACAGGCGGTCGAAGGCACGGGACTGGTCTCGCGCATCGGTGGCGAGGAGTTCGCCGTGCTCTATCGCGATACCGGTGCGCAGGCGGCCAGGGAACGGGCCGAGGCACTGTGCCGCCGGATCGAGGCGATGCCGTTGCCGCTGCGCGCCGGCTCGGCGATCCGCACCATCAGCGTGAGCATCGGCGTGGCCATGCTGGGGACCGGCTACTGCACGGACACCGAAAGCCTGTTGCGTGCCGCCGACCGCGCCATGTACCAGGCCAAGCAGGCCGGCCGCAACCGCGTGGCGATGGCGCAGGCGGGTGCACCCGCCGAAGAGGACTGAACGCGGACTGGCGCAGCCGCGCCGATGGCGTGCCTGCAACCTGCTGCTGCATTGAACCACTACACTTGGGCGAAGGTCCGAAGCTTGTCCGCACTTCGCCGACCCCTTTCACACCCGCAAGAGACTTTGCCCCGATGACCGACACCCGCCCGCACCCCGCCCACGCTCCCGGCGTCCATGCGCCGCACGCCTACGCCCCGGTGCGGGTACTGTGGTGGATCTACCTGGCCCTGATGGGCCTCAACTGGGTGCTGTCCTGGTTCGATGCCCGCACGCTTGTGGACATGCTGGGCATTGCCTTCTGGGGTATGGCACTGGCCGGACTGGCCGGTTACCTGCTGCGTCGTGCACTCGGCCCCCGTCTGCTGTGGATGGCCTACCTGGCATTGTTCGTGCTGTGGCTGCTGGTGCAGGCCGGCATGATGATCGCGCGCAATCCGGGTGCCGGTGTCCTCGCCTCGGTCGCCGCGGCCGGCGCTACGGCGCTGGTGTTCGGACCCACCGCGTGGGCGCTGTGGCGCTACGCCTGGCGCTGCCCCGACCTGTGGCTCGCGGCGCGCTGAAGCCACTGGATACGAGCTGCAGCATCGCCCCTGCCCGGAGGATGCCGGCCCGAATGAATGCGTTGTCCGTCACGCCTTGATCGTCGTTTCTGGTGGTTTTTCGTGCAAGGCCTGATGTCGCGCAAGGCGGACGGTGCCCGCCCTACGCGGCCTGGCGCAATGTGGCATGCGGGGTCACGGCGGCCAGGCAATGGCGCACAGAGCCCGAACGCCGTAGGGCGGGCACTGTCCGCCACTGGACAAGCAAAACCGTTGCCCGTTCGGTGCCCGCAGGGTCCAGCCGCGTTCATCCACAGGTCGCAGGAAACGGCGGGCGGTGCCCGCCCTACGCGGCCTGGCAATGGCGCACAGAGCCCGAACGCCGTAGGGCGGGCACTGTCCGCCACTGGACAAGCAAAACCGTTGCCCGCTTCGTGCCCGCCGGGTCCAGCCGCGTTCATCCACAGGTCGCAGGAAACGGCGGGCGGTGCCCGCCCTACGAATCGCGATTGAGCTGAAAGCGCAAGGGCTTGCTGCCCATCGGATGGTACGGCCATGGAATGCCGATCAGCTCGATTCGCACGCCACGGACAAAAACGGGGAGGCGCAAGGGCCTCCCCGTCTGCATCCATGGTTCGCGATGCGCGCTCAGCGCCTGGTGGCCACTGCGCTCTTGCCGTGGTACGGCAGCACGTCGGCGGCCAGCCTGGCGTTTGACTGGATCAGCCGCACTTCGTCGGCAACGATGTGCGCGGCCTCGTCCAGCATCACGTCGGTCGCCTTGTCGGCCGCCTTCTCCTGCTTGACCTGCTCCTGGATGCTGCGCTCGCCCGGGGTCAGACCGTCATCCAGCATCACCTCGTCGGTATCGGTCTTGTCGCCCTCGATGGCCTTGTGGCGCATGCGGAATGTCTTCTCCATGGCTTCGATACGCTTGCGCTCGGCCAGGCGAACCTTGTAGTCGAGCGACACCGTGGTCCGGTCGCGGATCTTGTTGAAGGCCACGATCTCGTCGACCATCAGCTTCCAGCCCGGTGAATGCGCGACGCGTGCCGCATGCAGTTTCTCCAGCATCGGCACGACGGCCTTGACGTTGCCCACCGGCCGGTAGTCCGCCGGCTGGATGTGCGTCCACGGCAGCGCATTGGAATAGGTGGACTCACCGAACAGTTTCTCGTTGCCGCTCTTGGGGAAGGCGATGTCCGGCGTCACGCCGCGCAACTGGGTGGAACCACCGGTGATGCGGAAGAACTTGGCGATGGTCATTTTCAGTTCGCCCAGTTTCTTGCCGCCTTCACCCTTGGCATAGTTGTCCAGGTCGATCAGGTTCTGCACCGTGCCCTTGCCGAAGGTGGGCTCGCCGATGATCACGCCGCGCCCGTAGTCCTGGATGGCGGCGGCAAAGATTTCCGAAGCCGAGGCGGTGCCGCGGTTGACCAGCACGGCCAAGGGCCCGCTCCACTGCATCTTCGGGTCGTCGTCGGACTGCACCTCGACGCTGCCGTTGCTCGAACGCACCTGCACCACCGGACCGGTCTTGATGAACAGGCCGGTCATGCGCACGGCCTCGGTCAGCGAACCGCCGCCGTTGTTGCGCAGATCGACGATGATGCCGTCGACCTTTTCCTTCTTCAGCTCGCCAATCAGCCGCGCCACGTCACGCGAGGCACTCTTGTAGTGCGGATCGCCGTCGCGGCGCGCCCCGAAGTCCTCGTAGAAGGAAGGCAGTTCGATGATGCCGATACGGCGCAGCTTGCCGCCGTCCTTGATCTCTATCAGCTTCTTTTTCGCGGCCTGTTCGGCAATGGTGACCTTCTTGCGCACCAGGGTCACGATCTCGTGCTTGCCGTCAAGCCCGGTCTTGGCCGGGATGATCTCCAGACGCAACGTGGTGTTCTTCTTGCCACGGATTTTCGAGACCACGTCGTCCAGTCGCCAGCCGATGACGTCCTGGATCGGTCCGTCGACGCCCTGGCCGACGCCGACGATGCGATCGCCCACATGGATCTTGCCCGACTTTTCAGCCGGCCCACCAGGCACGACCTCGCGCACCATGGTGTATTCGTCCTTGGCCTGCAGCACCGCGCCGATGCCTTCCAGCGAGAGCTTCATGGCGATGTCGAAATTCTGCGCGGCGCGCGGACCGAAATAGTCAGTGTGCGGGTCGGTGCTTTCGGCATAGGCGTTCATGAAGGTGTCGAAGGCATCCTGCGAGTCGAGCTGCTCGATGCGGTCGATGTAGCTCTTGTAGCGCCGGTCCAGCGTCTTGCGGATATAGGCGTCGTCCTTGCCCGCCAGCTTCAGGCGCAGCCAGTCGTTTTTCACCCGCTTGCGCCAGAGCACGTCCAGCGCCTTCTCGTCGGGCGCCCACTTGGCATGTTCGCGGTCGAAATCGTAGGTTTCCTGCGCGTTGAAGTCGAACCCCTTCTTCAGCAGCGAGCGCGCGTACTCCAGGCGCTGGATCGCGCTTTGCTCGTAGAGATTGAAGATGGCAAACGGGCCGGCAAGGTCCTGGTCCCAGATCGCGTCGTCCAGCCTGTCGCGCAGGCTGGCGAAACGGTCGACGTCGGCCTGGGTGAAATACAGCTTGTCGCCGTCAAGCGTCTTCAGGTAGGCCTTGAAGATCTTGCGCGACATCGCGTTGTCGAGGGGCTTGGCGTCGTACTCGAAGCGCGTCAGGAAGCGTGCGGACAGCACCGCTGCCTCCGCCTCGGTCTTCGTGGGCTTGAGCGTCAGCGCGCTGGACGGGCTGGATACGCCGGCATGGGCCGCAACGCCGGTGAAGGCAACCAGCAGCACACCGAGAAACAAACGCTTGATCATTCAGGCAACCTCGACAAGACCGGCGGCATGGGCCTGCGCGTCGGCGTGGTAGGACGAGCGCACCAGCGGCCCGGATGCCACATGGGTGAAGCCCATGTCCATGCCGGCGACGCGCAACGACTCGAATTCGTCCGGGGTCCAGTAGCGGACCACGGGGTGGTGATGCGGCGTGGGCTGCAGGTACTGGCCGATGGTGACCATGTCCACGTCGTGTGCGCGCAGGTCGCGCAGGGTTTGCAGCACCTGGTCATGGGTTTCCCCCAGGCCGAGCATGATGCCGGACTTGGTGGGAATGTCCGGGTGCTGCGCCTTGAATTGCCGCAGCAGCTCGAGCGACCACTGGTAGTCCGCGCCCGGCCGCACTTCGCGATACAGGTCCGGCACGGTCTCCAGGTTGTGGTTGAACACGTCCGGCACGTGCGCGGCGAGCGCCTCCAGTGCACGTTCCATGCGCCCCTTGCCGCGGAAGTCCGGGGTCAGGATCTCGATGCGGATGTCCGGGCTGGCATGGCGCACGGCGCGGATGCAGGACGCGAAATGCGCCGCACCGCCGTCCTTGAGATCGTCGCGGTCGACCGAGGTGATGACCACGTAGCGCAGGCCCATGCCGGCGATGGTTTCCGCCAGGCGTGCCGGCTCCAGCGGGTCGGGCGGTGCCGGTCGGCCATGCGCCACGTCGCAGAACGAACAGCGCCGCGTGCACACCTCGCCGAGGATCATGAAGGTGGCCGTGCCCTTGGAAAAGCATTCATGGATGTTCGGGCACGAGGCTTCCTCGCACACCGTCACCAGTGCATGTTCGCGCAGCTTCGCCTTCAGTTGCTGCACGGCATTGCCCTGCGGCAGGCGCACGCGGATCCACGACGGCTTGCGCAGCACCGGTGCGTCGGCATCAAATCCGGCCCGGTTGCGCGCGATCTTGTCGCCGGCAACCTGCTTGTCGACCATGTTCAGGGGGATGGTCTTGTCGGGGATGGGGGTCTGGCTCATGTTCGGGTCGTGGTTCCCTTGGAAGGGCAGACCGCGCCCTGCCCCGCAAGTTCGGGGATGCGCGGTGCAGCGGCTTGTGCCTGGAAGTCGAATTGGCGACCGAGTTCCTCGATCAGCGTGTCCTCGACGGTCCCTAGGCGCGACGGTCCGCCCAAGTCTATCACTTGCGTGACCTGCAAGCCCTTGTAACCGCACGGGTTGATGCGATGGAAGGGCTCCAGGTCCATGTTCACGTTGAACGCCAGGCCGTGGAAGGTGCAGCCACGACGCACCCGAAGCCCCAGCGCCGCGACCTTGGCTCCGCCCACGTACACGCCGGGCGCGCCCGGGACGCGTTCGGCGCCGATGTTCCAGTGTGCCAGCGTATCGATAATGGCCTGTTCGATTCGGTTAACCAGTTCACGCACGCCGATACCCAGCCGGCGCAGGTCCAGCAACGGGTAGACCACCACCTGGCCCGGCCCGTGGTAGGTCACCTGCCCGCCACGATCGACGCTGACCACGGGGATGTCGCCGGGCATCAGCACATGCTCCCACTTGCCGGCCTGGCCGAGGGTGAATACCGGGTCGTGCTCGAGCACCCACAACTCGTCGACGGTATCGCCGTCGCGCCGGTCGGTGAACGCACGCATGGCTTGCCAGACCGGTTCGTAGGGCTGTCGTCCCATGCGGCGGACTTGCAGCAGGCGCGCTGGCGCGGGCGACGCTGCGGGTCGGGTTGCAGGAGAGGGGTTCATGGCTTGCATCCTGACACGCCTGCCCGGCAGGCGATTGACGTCATAGGGTATAGCGGATGTCGGGGTCGGCGCGCAGCGCGGCATGGGCCGCATCGTAGTGTTCGCGCCGCTCGCAATCGAAGTCCACCGTGACCGCCATGTAGTTGCCCTGGCTTGACGGACGCGTGCGCATGCGGTCGATGTGCACGCGACGCCCCAGCTTGCGCAGGATCGCCGGTACCTTGCTCTCGAGCACGGCCTCGGCCCGCCCCATGACGGTGATGGTGAAGGTGCCGGGAAACTGGAATCCCTGCCCCGGCTGCTGCGGCTGGATATCCTCGACGTCACGCATCAACTGGATGCCTTGTCGTCCTTGCCGTGGTGGAACCACAACAGGATGGTATCCCACAGGCGCGCGAAGAACCCGCCCTCGGGTGCATCGGCCAGGGCCACCAGCGGCTGCTCCAGCACGGTCTTGCCGTGCAGGGTGATGCGCAGGGTACCGATCTTCTGGCCCTTGCTGAACGGTGCGATCAGCGGGTCGGGGATGTCCATGACCGGCTTGAGCTGCTTGTACTGCCCGCGCGGGATGGTGACCACGGCCGGCGAGGCCAGCCCGATCGGCAGGGCATCGGCCTCGCCCTTCCACAGCCGCGGCGTGCTCAGCGCCTTGCCGGCGGGGTATACGTCGTGGGTCTCGTAGAAACGGAAGCCGTAGTTGAGAAGGGCCTGTGCATCGTCGGCGCGTCCGCGTTCGGTCGTTGCACCCATGACCACCGCGATCAGGCGCTGGTTGCCACGCTTGGCCGAGGCCGCCAGGCAGTATCCGGCTTCCTTGGTATGCCCGGTCTTGATGCCGTCCACCGAGGGATCGCGCCACAGCAACGTGTTGCGGTTGTGCTGGGTGATGCCATCCCAGGTGAATTCCTTGATCTTCGAGATCGCATAGTCGGCCGGGAAGTTGTGGATCAGCGCGCGCGACAGCACCGCCACGTCGCGGGCCGTGGTGTAGTGGTCGGGGACCGGGTAGCCGGAGGCATTCGAATAATGCGTACCGGTCATGCCCAGCTGCTTGGCATAGGCATTCATCAGGTCCGCGAACGCGCTTTCGCTTCCCGCCACGTGCTCGGCCAGCGCGATGGCGGCGTCGTTGCCGGACTGGATGATCATGCCGTACAAAAGGTCCTTGAGGGGCACTTGCGAGTTGACCTTGAGGAAGCTGGTCGAGCCGTCCGTGCCCGCGCCTCCGGCCTGCCAGGCGTGCTTGGAAATGTACACCTTGTCATTGAGGCCCACCTTGCCGGCGGCGATTTCGGCCGACACCACGTAATCGGTCATGATCTTGGTGATCGACGCGGGCACCACGCGCTTTTCTGGATCCTTGCTGGCCAGGATGCGCCCGGTGGCGTAGTCCATCAGCACCCAGGACTTGGCGTCGAAACTGGGCGGCGGCGGCACGGGTGCATCGATGAGGGTCGGGCGTGGCGGCAGGGGCGGCGTGGCCGGCGCCTGTTGAGCGAAGGCCGCGCCGGCCAGGGCGACAGCCAGGGCGAGCATCAAGCCCGGGGCAAGCATGCGAAAACGGGGAAACTTCATGGTGCGATCCGATCGACAGGGGTATGGCGCTGACGCGCAGACTGGGAGTGCAAAGCGTGACACGAAACACTGGCCGCATGCAGGCACGCCGGCAGCCGGTCCGGAACGCGTGCAGGCCATGGCCGCCTAGTCTACCGCCACTTTGGGCTCGGGCAGACCCAACTGCGTCACCTTCCGGCTCAGCCTGTCGGCCGTGGACACCTTGTCCAGCGGTCCCAGTCGCACCCGTTGCACGGTGCGCCCGTGCACCAGCACGCGGCTGACCCGAACCGGCCCGAGGCCGGCCGCACGCAACCGGTCCGTCACCCGCACGGCATTGGCGGCGTCGGCAAAGGCACCGACCTGCAGCCAGATGACCGGATGCGAACCGGGGCCTTTGACCACGTGCACCGGCGGCAGTTCCCCGGGATGGCGCGGGTCGATGGCCTGCACCTCGACCAGGCCGGTACCCCGGGGCCAGATGCCGATGCGCACCGCCGCGGCGTAGGAAAGATCGATCAGGCGGTTGGCGACGAAGGGGCCGCGGTCGTTGATGCGCACGATCACGCTCTTGCCGTTTTCCAGATTGGTCACGCGCGCCCAGCTCGGCAGCGGCAGGGTCTTGTGCGCGGCGGTGAACTTGTACATGTCGTACTTCTCGAAACTCGAGGTCAGGTAGCCCTGGAATTTCCTGCCGTACCAGCTGGCGATGCCGCGGCGGTCGTAGCCGATGGCGCTCTTGAGCACATGGTAGGTGTGTCCGCGCACGCTGTACGTCGGCTTGTTGCCGTAGCGCGAGCGTGGCACGGGATGCGGTACCGGTTCGGGCAGCGAAGCAATGTAGGCGGGCGGTTCCAGCGGCCCCCCGTCCTCGGCGTGCCGGTAGCGCTTGTGCTGCGGCAGGTCGGTATTGGCGGTCGCGATGCCCGCAGCAGGCGCGCCCTTCGCAAGTGCAGCCGTGGAGGTGGCCGTGGCCGGCGTCGCTGCGGAAACGGGTGGTGTCCCGGGCGTCTTCGGTTTCGTTCCTGCGCATCCTGCCAGCACGATCAGCAGCAGGCCCGATGCCGCAGCTCGCCTCACGGCGCGGCCTCGGCCGTGCGCGCATCATGCACGCCGGCGGCGATCGCGCGGGCCAGGTCGCGTACCGCCATGGCATACATGGGGCTGCGGTTGTAGCGCGTGATCACATAGAAATTGTTGAAGGTGAACCAGTGCTGCGCACCCTCGGGACCTTGCAGGGTAAGCAGGTTGACCCGCGCATCGGCGGGCAGGCTCTCCAGCGGCGCGTAGCCGAGCGCCTCGTAATGCTCGATGCCGTGCGCGGGCGGCACGGGCAGGTACGGCAATGCCGACGTCCCGGACTGGGCCTGCGCGCGCGCGGCCACCGGCTCACCCGGCTGCCAGCCGTGCTGATGCAGGTAATTGGCCACGCTGGCGAGAATGTCCGGCAGCGAATCGTGCAGGTCGATATGCCCGTCGTGATCGGCATCGACGGCGTACTTCCGGATCGAGGACGGCATGAACTGGCCCCAGCCCTGGGCGCCGGCGTAGGAGCCGGTCAAGGTATCGATCGGGCCGGCCAGCTTGTTCGAAGGCAGCTCCAGCAGGGTCTTGAGCTGCTGACGAAAGAACTTCTGGCGCGGCGGGTAGTAGAACGCCAGCGTGACCAGCGCATCGAGCACCTTGTATTTGCCGGTGATGCGCCCGTAGCGGGTTTCCACGCCGAGGATCGCCACCAGGTAGGAGGGCGCCACGCCGTATTTGCGCGCCGTCGCATCGATCAGTGCGCGGTGTTCGCGGTAGAAGGCGATGCCGCCGTCGATGCGTGAGGCGCCAAGGAAGATCGGCGCGTAATCCTTCCACTCCAGCTTCTTTTCCGCCGGACGCGAGATGGCGTCGAGAATCGACTGCTGCTTGTGCGCGCTGTCGAGCAACGCGGTCAGGCGCGCCGGATCCTTGCCGGTCGCCGCGGCCACCTCGCGCACCAGCGCCGCCTCCCCGGGATGGACCTGGGCCTGCGCCGGCATCCACGCCAGCAGGACGGACAGGGAACACAGGAAAACGGCGATACGACGGTGCATGGGCATGGAACGGATTTTCGAAAAAGGGAAAAAGCGCTTGTAGCCTAGCAGCTTGCGCGTGCTTTTCCAGACAGGCCGCGATGCGCTGCACAGCATGCGGCGCGCGCATCACACGCTGCCGTCCCGGTCACGATGGACGGGCGCCATCCTTGCGCTTGTGCTTGCGTTTGCCTGCGGCGACGGGGGCACCCGCTGCACGCTTCGGGGCGCGCTTCGGGGAACCCTTGCCGGCCGGCTTGCCTCCCGGTCGGCCCGGCTTGCCGGGTCGCGATGGACGGCGGGATGGCATGGCCGCCTCATCGGCCGGTGCAATCCGCAGCATCTGTCCGGCCACCCGCACCTTTTTCAGGTGCGCGATGATTTCCGCGGGCATCGCGGCAGGCAGCTCGATCAGGCTGTAGCCGTCGCGAATGTCCAAGCGCCCGATGTACGGGTTGTCCAGGCCCGCCTCGTTGGCGATGGCGCCGATGATGTTGCCGGGCTTGACGCCGTGCACATGACCCACCGCCAGGCGGTAGGTGTCCATGCCGGGGCCTTTCGCGCGGGCATGCCGGGATGACTTGCCGGATGCCTTGCCCTCGCCCCGTGCGCCCTGCATGCGTGCTCCCGGGGGTTGCTCGCGCAACTTGCGCTCGGCAACGCTCTCGGTCAGCAGCAGCGGCTTGTCGCCATGCACCATGCGCGCCAATGCGGCGGCGACCTCGGCCGGCTCAATGCCGCGTTGCGCGGCAAAGCGCGCAACCAGCTCGCGGAAGGCGTCCAGGTCGTCGCCGGCCAGGGCCAGGTCGATGCGTTCCATGAAACGCGCGATGCGGCGGTCGTTGACCTGTGCCACCCCGGGCAGGTGCATCGGCTCGATGGCGCTGCGCGTGGCACGCTCGATGGCGCGCAACATGCCGCGCTCGCGCGGGGTGACGAACAGGATCGCCGTGCCGCTGCGACCGGCTCGCCCGGTGCGTCCGATGCGATGCACATAGGACTCGGTGTCGTACGGGATGTCGTAATTGAGTACGTGACTGATACGTTCCACATCCAGTCCGCGCGCGGCCACGTCGGTGGCCACCAGGATGTCCAGACGGCCATCGCGCAACTGCCCGATCACCCGTTCGCGCTGTGGCTGGGGGATATCGCCGTTGATCGCGGCGGCGGCAAAACCGCGCGCCTGCAGCTTGCCCGCCAGTTCCTCGGTGGACTGCTTGGTGCGCGCGAACACAATCATGGCATCGAACGGTTCCGCCTCCAGGATACGGGTCAGGGCGTCGAGCTTGTGCATGCCCGCCACCGGCCAGTAGCGCTGGCGGATATTGCTGGCGGTGGTGGTCTTCGCCGCAATGGCGACCTCGACCGGGTTGTTCAGGTGGGCCTGCGCGATGCGCTTGATCGGTGCCGGCATGGTCGCCGAGAACAGTGCCACCTGGCGCGTCGGGGGCGTCGCCGACAGCACCACCTCGACATCCTCGGCAAACCCCATGCGCAGCATCTCGTCGGCCTCGTCGAGCACCAGGAAACGCAATGCGGACAGGTCCAGCGTCTTCTTCTTCAGGTGATCGACCACGCGTCCGGGCGTACCCACCACCACATGCACGCCGCGACGCAGGCCCTGCAGCTGCGGGCCGTAGCCCTGCCCGCCGTAGATCGGCAGGACATGAAACCCGGGAATGTGTGCGGCGTAACGCTGGAAGGCCTCGGCCACCTGGATCGCCAGCTCGCGCGTCGGCGCCAGCACCAGCGCCTGCGGCTTGCCGGGCTTCTCGTGCAGACGCGACAGGATCGGCAGGGCAAAGGCCGCCGTCTTGCCGGTGCCGGTCTGTGCCTGGCCGAGCACGTCTCGCCCCTCGAGCAGGGGCGGAATGGTCGCGGCCTGGATCGGCGACGGCGCTTCGTAGCCGACATCGGCCAGCACCCGCAGCACGGCAGGTGCCAGCGCGAGCGCGGCAAAACCCGGTCCGTCCGGGGCGACGGATGCGGGGTCGGTATCGGCGGATGTCATGGGAACCTCGGCGGGACGCGCGGCATGCGGCCGCGCGCAGTGCCCTATTCTAGCAGGAACCGTATCGGCGTCCGCCGGACATCAGGCCGCCGCCGATGTCTTGAGCTGGTCGATCAGCGCCTGGGCCGCGGCCACCGAGGAGGCCGGGTTCTGACCGGTCACCAGGCGTCCGTCGACCTCGACATGGCTGGCCCACTCCGCGCCACGCGCATAGTGCCCACCCAGCCGCTTCAGTTCGTCTTCGACCTTCACCGGCACCACGTCGATCAGGCCCACCGCGATCTCCTCGGCGTTGCTGAATCCGGTCACCTTGCGGCCGCGCACCAGCGGCTGGCCGTCATCGCCCTTCACATGGCGCAGCACCGCCGGCGCATGGCAGACCGCACCCACCGGCTTGCCGGCATGCCAGAACGACTCGATCAGGCCGATCGAATGGCGGTCCTCGGCCAGATCCCACAGCGGACCGTGGCCACCGGGATAGAACACCGCGTCGAAATCGGCGGCATCGACATCGGCCAGCCGGTGCGTCTGGGCCAGCTCCTGCTGCGCTTCGGGATCGTTCTTGAAGCGACGCGTGGCATCGGTCTGCGCACTCTCCTCGTCACTGCCCGGATCCAGCGGCGGTTGGCCACCGGCCGGCGAGACCAGGGTGATCTTCGCGCCAGCGTCCTTGAAGGCATAGTACGGCGCGGCAAATTCCTCCAGCCAGAAACCGGTCTTGCGGCCGGTGTCGCCGAGGCGGTCGTGCGAGGTGAGAACCATCAGGATGTTCATGGGGAATGTTCCTTTCGTGTTGCGGGGGAGGAATGAAGTCGCGCTCAGGCCGTCTCGTCAGGCCCGACGCGCACCGTCAATTTGCCGAAGTTGCCGCCTTCGAGCATGCCGATGAAGGCCTCGGGCGCGCGTTCCAGGCCGTCGACCCGGTCTTCGCGGTAATGCAGTTTTCCGGCCGCCACCCAAGGCTGCATGGCGGCCAGGAATTCGCCGTAGCGATCGCCGTAGTCGTCAAAGATGATGAAGCCCTGCATGCGGATGCGCTTTTTCAGCAACGTGGCCATCAGCAGCGGCACGCGGTCGGGCCCGGGCGGCAGGCGGGTGTCGTTGTAGTGCGCGATCAGGCCGCACAGCGGGATGCGCGCCTTGGGGTTGAGCAGGGGCAGCACGGCATCGAACACCTTGCCGCCGACGTTCTCGAAGTAGACATCGATGCCGTCCGGGCACGCCGCCTTCAGCCGCTCGGCCATGTCCGGCTGGCGGTGGTCGATGCAGGCATCAAAGCCCAGGGTTCCGGTCACGTAGTCGCATTTCTCCTTGCCGCCGGCGATGCCGACCACGCGGCAGCCCAGCAGTTTGGCGACCTGGCCCACCACCGAGCCGACCGCACCGGAAGCCGCCGCCACCACCACGGTCTCGCCCGCCTTCGGCTGCCCGATATCGGTCAGGCCCATGTAGGCGGTGAAGCCCGGCATGCCCAGGATGCCCAGCGCCCACGACGGCGGCGCACGTTCCGGGTCGAGCTTGAACAGGCCCTGGCCGTCGGCGAGCGCGTAATCCTGCCAGCCGCTGTAGCCCAGCACCCAGTCGCCTTCGGCAAAGCCCGGATGCCGGGACATCACCACCCGGCTCACCGTGCCCCCCACCATCACCCCGCCGACCGGCACCGGCGGTGCATAGGAAGGCGCATCGCTCATGCGCCCGCGCATGTACGGGTCGAGCGACAGGAACACCGTGCGCAGCAGCACCTCGCCCTCGCCAGGCTCAGGCACAGCCGCCGTTTCGAGGCGGAAATTCTCCGGTATCGGCGCACCCTCCGGGCGCGAGGCCAGCACGATACGGCGGTTGTGGGCGGGGGTCTGGGGCATGGGAGTCAGCTGTTTCGAGTGCGAAGCCATGGATGGCGTCGAACAGGCGAGGTTTCAAGCCGGACCGCGAATGACGACAGGTAAGCCGGAGATATTCTGCTTCCCATGGTCCCGCTGGCGGCAAGCTCATCCACCCGTACGGTGAACGCAAGGGCGGGCAGTCACGTGACTTCATCTACCTGGCCAACCGCCTGGTCGCCATCGTCGACGCCAGGCAAGGCCGAGAAGGTGCGCTATCCGCATACCGACTACCAGGGCACCTTGGTGGCGCAGAGCGATGCGCAGGATCAGGTCTTGTCTTTTGCCTCAATCCCAAAGAACTTGCCCAATGGCGCGGCCGTTGAGACTGGAGTCAGCAGGCGCTGTTGTATCACGATACGTCGCGATCACCATGAGGCGATCTACTTGTCAATCGACACTCCGTTTTACGCGCTATGGCAACCGGCCAGCTGCGGCCAGCATCGATAAAAGTCAGACGCCGGCCGGGGACCAGCGTCTCGACGGCAAGCAACAACACCCGTGCGCGGGTCTCGTGCTTGAGACTCCATGAATCGAACAGGCACTTCTGCAATACTGAGCTGGCGCGCATGGATCGGCTGCCTTCGTCGGTTTCGTCGCCTCAAAAATTGCGCCATGCGCACACTTTCCCAAACCGAATTAGCGCCAACTCGATGATCTAGCTGACGGATTCGTGGATAACCTCAGAGCAAGGCCAGATTCAAGGAATAACAACCTCATGGCAGCCAAAGAGGCCAAAGCCCGCATCAAGATCAACAAGCTTCTGGAAGAGTCTGGATGGCGCTTCTTCGATGATGCCGATGGCAAGGCCAATATCGTCCTGGAGCCCAACATCAAGATCACCCGGCATCAGGTGGACGAGATGGGCGAAAACTTCGAGACAACCCGCAACGGCTTCATCGACTTTCTGCTACTCGATGAGCTGAGCTACCCTCTGGCGGTGCTGGAGGCCAAGGCGGAAGACAAGAGTCCGCTGATTGGCAAGGAACAGGCCCGCAAGTACGCCAAGTCGCAGAACTGCCGCTTCATCATTCTTTCCAATGGCAACCTCCATTACTTCTGGGATCTGGAGCAGGGCAACCCCCACATCATCACCCGCTTTCCCACCCCGGACTCCATCAAGGGTTACCAGCGCTTCCAGCCAAATCCCGACCGCCTCATCAAGGAGATGGTGGCCAAGGACTACATCACCCTGACCCAGCTCCCTGGTTATGCGGACGAAGCGGGCTGGAAGAACAGCGGAGAGCGTCCGGCCTTCGTTGAAAAGAACCGCCTGCGATTCCTGCGCGATTACCAGAAACGCGCCGTCCATTCGGTGCAGGATGCCGTGGTCGAGGGCAAGAGCCGATTTTTGTTCGAGATGGCCACCGGCACCGGCAAGACTCTCACTTCTGCCGCCGTCATCAAACTCTTTTTGCGCACCGGCAACGCCCGCCGCGTATTGTTTCTGGTGGACCGGCTGGAGCTGGAAGACCAGGCCAACAAGGCCTTCACCTTCCTGCTGAAGAACGACTTCACCTCGGTCATCTACAAGGAGCGCCGCGACGACTGGCGCAAGGCGGAGATTGTCGTCACTACGGTGCAGTCGCTGCTGTTCAACGACAAATACAAGCGCCTGTTCTCGCCCACCGACTTCGACCTGGTGATCTCGGACGAATCCCACCGCTCCATTGGCGGCAATGCGCGCGCCGTGTTCGAGTATTTCGTCGGCTACAAGCTGGGCCTGACGGCAACGCCCAAGGATTATTTGAAGAAATTCGACAGCGCGAACCCCACGACTCGCGATCCCCGCGAGCTGGAACGACGCATGCTGCTCGACACCTACCGTACCTTCGGCTGTGAATCGGGCGAGCCCACCTTCCGCTATTCGCTGCTGGATGGTGTCAAGGACGGGTTTCTGATCAATCCCGTGGTGGTGGATGCCCGCACCGACATCACCACCCAACTGCTATCCGATGAAGGCTATGCCGTGCGTGCATCCGGCGAAGACGAAGAAGATGCCGAACAGACCTTCCACCACAAGGACTTCGAAAAGAAGTTCTTCTCCGATGCTACTAACCGGCTGTTCTGCGAGACCCTGCTCAGTAACGCCCTGCGCGACCCCATCAGCGACGAGATCGGCAAGACCATCGTCTTTTCCGTCAGCCAGAACCATGCCGCCAGGCTGACCCAGATCCTCAATGAACTGGCAGGCCGGATGTTTCCCGGCAAGTACCAATCCGACTTCGCCGTGCAGGTCACCTCGCTGATCCCCGATGCCCAGCAGTACACCATCAACTTTACCAACAACAAACTGATGGGCTCGGCCAACTTCATGGACAGCTACCGCACAAGCAAGACACGAGTCTGTGTCACCGTCGGCATGATGACCACCGGCTACGACTGCCCGGACCTGCTCAACCTGGCCCTTATGCGCCCTGTCTTCTCACCCCAGGATTTCGTGCAGATCAAGGGGCGCGGCACTCGCAAGCACAATTTCGTCGAGCAGCTCTTCGACCCGGCGCTGAAAGAACAGATCGGCAGCCGGGAAAAGACCCAATACAAGCTGTTCGACTTCTTCGCCAACTGCGAATTTTTCGAGGAGGAATTTGATTACGATGAGGTGTTGCAACTGCCGCGTCCGACCCAAGTCAATAACGAGGGCGAAGGGCCAGAACCACCCCCGCCCCCGCCACCGGGCGGCACCTACGAACACACCGGCACCGACCTGATCGCCTCTTTCGGTGAACACCAGGTCGGCGAAGAGGGCATGAAGATCGACCGCATGTTTTTCAACAAATTTGAAGACACGGCCAGGGAAGATGACAACCTCAAGGCGCTGATCGACTCGGAACGCTGGGACCAGGCCATGGAGTACGTCCACACCCACCTGTTCGACAAGCCCGATGAATACTTCAACCTAAACAAGCTGCGCCGTGCTGCCGGGATGAATCGCCGCCTCAGCCTGCGCGAGATTCTGGAGAAGGTCTTCGGCCTGATCACCGGCTTCAAGTCGAAAGACGAGCTACTGGAAGACGAGTTCGACAAGCTCCTGCTTGACCTTTCCCCGGCGGAACTGGAACAGCATGCCGACGCCATCGTCGCCCTAAAGAACTACTTCAAGGCCTACGCCACCGACAGCCGCCTGCGCGACATTATCGAGCACAAACGCTTCACTGAGCTTAACGTCAACCCCGGCTTCAGCATGGCCGACTTCAAGGCGGTGCCACCCGAATGGCGCAACCGCATCCCCGATTACATCAAGGACTACCTGTCCCTGAACCAGTTCATGTAAAAACACGGAGGTTTCAATGAACAAGAAGACAAAACCGGCTGTGTCGTCCATCCAAATCGAACGTCACATCTTGTTGATTCGCGGTGAAAAAGTGATGCTCGACACTGATCTTTCCACGCTTTATGAGGTGGAAACCCGGGTGCTGGTACAGGCGGTAAAACGCAATATCGAGCGCTTTCCCGCCGATTTCATGTTCCAGCTCAGCAAGCAGGAATTCGACCACTTGAGATCACAGACTGTGACCTCAAGCTGGGGCGGCCGCCGCTACCCGCCCTACGCCTTCACCGAACAGGGCGTGGCCATGCTCTCCAGCGTATTGCGCAGCAAGCGCGCCGTGCAGGTCAATGTGGAGATCATGCGCGCCTTCGTACGTCTGCGCCGGATGCTGGAGGGCAACAAGGCGCTGGCGAAAAAACTCGACGAGCTGGAACAGAAATACGATAAGCAGTTCAGAATCGTCTTCGACACCATCCGCCAGCTCATGACACCGCCCAATGCAAAGCAGAAAAGGCCCATCGGCTTTATCTGGAATAACGACAACAACAAAGAGTAGCCAAAGCTTATGCTGGATTCGGAAACCAAACGCCGCATCGACACCTGCCGCGACATCCTGGTCGGCAAGGTGCCCGATCCCAAGTCGCAGGTCGAGCAGATCACCATTGCGCTGATCTACAAGTTCATGGATGACATGGACGCCGAGGCCGAGGAGCTGGGTGGCGAGCGCAGCTTCTTTACCGGCGAGTTCGCCCGTTACGGCTGGTCGAAGCTCATGGCCCCCGGCCTGGGCGGCCACGAGATGCTGAGCCTCTACGCCGAGGCCATCCAGCGCATGAACGAGAACCCCGGCATCCCGCCCCTGTTCCGCGACATCTTCAAGAACGCCTTCCTGCCCTACCGCGACCCGGAGACCCTGCGCAGCTTCCTCAAGGAGATCAACAGCTTCACCTACGACCACTCCGAGCGGCTGGGCGATGCCTTCGAGTACCTGCTCTCGGTGCTCGGCAGCCAGGGCGAGGCGGGGCAGTTCCGCACCCCGCGCCACATCATCGACTTCATGGTGGAGATCATCGATCCGAAAAAGGACCAGACCATCCTCGACCCGGCCTGTGGCACGGCGGGTTTCCTCATCTCCGCCTACAAGCACATCCTCAAGCACAACAGCAAGGAATTCCGCAAGCAGCAGGACCGCGAGGCCTACGATGAGAAAGGCGTTGCCATCGAGGAGCTGCCCATCGACAACCCCCTGCGCTACAGCGGCGACCTGCTCACCCCGGACGACCGCATGCGCCTGGCCGAGAACATCCGTGGCTACGACATCTCCCCCGACATGGTGCGCCTGTCATTGGTCAACATGTACCTGCACGGCTTCACCGACCCGCACATCGAGGAGTACGACACCCTTACCTCGGACGAGAAGTGGAACGAACTGGCCGACGTCATTCTCGCCAATCCGCCGTTCATGTCGCCGAAGGGCGGCATCAAGCCCCACAAGCGCTTCTCGGTGCAGTCCAAACGCTCCGAGGTGCTGTTTGTTGATTACATCGCCGAACACCTTACCCCCAACGGCCGCGCCGCCGTGGTGGTGCCCGAGGGCATCATCTTCCAGAGCCAGACTGCCTACAAACAACTGCGCGAGATGCTGGTGAAGAGCTACCTGGTGGCGGTCATCTCGCTGCCCGCCGGGGTTTTCAACCCCTACAGCGGCGTCAAGACCTCCATCCTGGTGATGGACAAACGCCTGGCCAAACAGCGCGACGAGGTGCTGTTCGTCAAGATCGAAAACGACGGCTTCAACCTCGGGGCTCAGCGTCGGCCCATCGACAGGAACGACCTGCCGGAGGCGGTGCGGGTGGTGAAGGCATTTTTGAACCACGAAAAACACGAAATTCACGAAAGGAAGAATGTGCTGGCGGTGAGCCGGGAGCGGATTGGGGAGAGTGGCGAGTGGAATTTAAGTGGGGAGCGGTATCAAGTGGATGCAGCAATTGCATCCGACCACGAATTGATTCCTCTAGGTGAACTCTGTGAGCTCATTGGCGGTGGAACCCCCTCAAAGTCTGTGCCGGATTACTGGGAAGATGGTTCGGTGAAATGGATCTCCTCAAAGCATATTGATGAAAGGGGGGCCGTAATTGGATATGAGTTCATCACCGATAGAGCAGTAGAGGAAACTTCAACCAAAATTGCGCCGAAAGGCTCCGTGATTTTGATCACACGCGTTTCGGTAGGTAAATATGCTTACGCTGATGATGACTACGCGATAAATCAGGATTTGACAGCTCTTGTACCAAAGGATACTGAAAAGCTCAGTCCTGAATTTTTGTTTTACGTCGCTGGCGAGATAGCCAGGATCATAGAAAAAAATGCGCAAGGCATTGGGGTGCGGGGAGTCACCAGAAAATTCCTGGCTGATCTAAAAATCCCCCTCCCTCCCCTGGAAGTGCAAAAGGAGATTGTGGCGGAGATCGAGGGGTATCAGAAGATCATCGACGGCGCCCGCCAGGTGGTCGAAAACTACCAGCCACGCATCCCCATCGACCCCGACTGGCCGATGGTGGAGTTGGGTAAGGTAGCCCGTCTCATCAATGGTCGAGCATACAAGCGTGAAGAGCTTTTAGCAGAGGGGCCGACGCCAGTGCTACGAGTCGGCAATTTCTTTTCAAACCGAGAATGGTACTACTCTGATCTTGAATTAGATGAAGACAAGTATTGCGATAAAGGTGATCTCTTGTATGCGTGGTCAGCATCTTTCGGTCCGCGCATTTGGGAGGGGCCGAGGGCAATTTACCACTACCACATCTGGAAAATTGAAACGACGGACAGAGTTGACAAAAAGTTTCTTTATTACTTGCTTGAGCGAGATACTGAACAGATAAAGTCAGAGGGTCACGGCGTTGCAATGATGCACGCGACAAAAGGGGGGATGGAAAAACGTGAATTTCCAGTGCCCGATATTGATGTACAGCGAGAAATAGTTGCTGAGCTGGATGATGAACAACGCCTGGTCGATGCCAACAAGGAACTGATCCACCGCTTCGAGGAAAAGATCAAACAGACCATCAACCGCGTCTGGGGCAAGGCGGAGTAGGCCGCCATGGACGAGGCGCTGCGGATTCACGACTACCTGCCTATTTCCTACGCCAACCGCGAGGAGGAGGCCTATATCCGTTTCCTCTGGGACGCCTTCGAGACCAACTACAACGCCGAGAAGTACGAGTTCGCCAATCTGGCCTTCCACCTGCTCTACATGAGCTTCGTCTGCTTCTCCGTCTGGCAGATCCGCGCCGCCCGTCGGACCGACTTCGACAAGGCGATGGTGGGTTTCCAGAGCGAGGTGGAAAACAAGCTGGCCAGCGCCGACACCCCGTTCAAGTTCTTCGAGAACCTGAAGGAGTCGGCCATCTTCCGTTTCATCAAGCTGGTCGGCTGCGACAACCAACAGGTGGGTGAGTTCTCCAAGTTCATCAAGCAGCGCAACCGTATCGCCCACCCCAGCGGCACGGTGTTCTTCAACAGCAGGGAGAACATCGACGCGCAGATTGAACAGATCATGGTCGAGATCGACCATATCCAGCAGCACATGACTCCGGTGCTGTATGACTGCCTGCACACCTTCCTGGAGCAGAACGCCGATCCGGAGGAATGAGAATACTCTATCCCGGTGGACCAGATCGACGCCGCCCTGATCCATGCCCAATATTTCTCTCGCAAGGACATCGAGGCCTGCCTGGCCTTCGACATCGGTACCTTTGACGCTCAAGCAAATGCCGCACTTATCCGTGAGCTGTTCGATACCTTCCGGGAGACCTATCAGCCCGAGATTGAAGACTGACCTAATTTGGTTTTGGGCCAAACACCTTTTTGAAGGCCATATGCTTTACCTCTACCCAGGAGCGAGGTAAATCGCCATTGACCTCAAGGGCGTGGTAGATCTCGGCGACCCGGGTTTTGTCGATAATTTTGGCGGTCAACATCTTTTTCAGAACGTCGTGGCAGTGAAAAACGGGGAGCTCAAAATCTTCGGCCAGTTTGTGCATACCCAGATCATCGGTGGCAACGATGGCCTGGCGCACCTGGCCGAAGGCAAGACAAAAACAGTCGGTGGGTGACGGCGGTGAATGACCGAGAATGGTGTAGTCCTTCGTGTGCTCCAGGACATGCTGGCGCAGCACACTTTTCATTGACGTAATCTGCGCTTGTTCATCCTGACTCAAGCGAACACGTTTGGCCAGCCTTTCCTGTTGCAGTGACGCATCATCGAACCACGGAAACCGTTCGCGCAAGCGTGCACAGCGGTGGACTTCGTCTTCGACGTCTTTGAGTATGGTGAGTACATAGCCCTTCTGGCCAAAGGTCACGCCCAGCAAGGGTTTTATGCGCTTTGCCAGCCGCAGGTAGGCATTGGTGTCCAGTAGAACGAGTGTCAATGACGCAATTCCTCATGGATGGCCTTTGCGTCACGGATGGATATATCCAGTATTTGTTGCAGGTAACCGGGGCCGGTATCCCGGTCATGCAGCAGCTTTTTCAGGGCAATGAAAAAATCCGACTGAAACTGATGCCTACAGGCAGCGATGTAGACATCTGGTGCTGGCGGCAGGGGGTCGAACAGCACTTCACTGACCGATGGCCCGGAAAAGTGGTTACGCGTGGCATGCAGCTTGTTTTCCGCAATCTTTAACACGGGTAACTGCCTGGCTCGGGCAAAGTCCTGCACCTGCCGGTAAACCGTGTTGATCGAAATAAGGTGTTCCCGGGCACAGCTGAACAGGGCCTTGATGACGCTCTGCTCGTTACGCTTTCTGCTGATTGCCTGGTAACAGGCCTCTACACAGGGTTCCGGGAACAACAATGCCCCGGCAAAGGCGTCGGCATAATCCTCACCCTCTTCCGTGCCAGCCAGTTCCGGCGTATAGACATGCGCCAGTTCGTGAGCCATCCAGAATTTGAAATCCTCGATCCGGGTGTCGAGGTTGATCAGGATGAAAGTCACATCTTCCTCGGGCAGGCGAATGTGCAGGGCGTTCTTGTGCTCGTGTTTCTCGCCCCACATCACCGGCACCAGAATGGCGCCGCTGCTTCTGAACTCGCCAATCAGGGATTCATAGCCCATCTCGGCATGCTCGCCGATACCGAGGCGCTGACGGGTCTGTGAAGCCGCCGCCTGGAGCTTGTGGTAGTTGGTCGATGGCGAGGTAATCAGGGTGCGCAGGGCTTGCTGTTCAGGCAGACAGGGCACCAATGGCTTGAGCAACAGGCCCATCTCTTCGGCCTGTTTGATATGCGCATGGCCGGTTTTCGCATTGCCCTTTTTGCGGAAGGCAACCACGGGCCGGCCGGTATCATTGTTTTGCACCAGTTCATCAAACCCAAGATGCAGGCCTGCCGCGAGCTTAAGCAACGCAGGTGGTCTTGGAAAATCTACGCCTTTCAACCAGTTGGTGACGGCCTGGGCGGATACACCGATCTGTGAGGCGAGGTCTTTCTGGGTCAGCCCCCGCTCAGCCAGCGCATTGCGAATGGCGTCAGCGTGAAGGTTTTTTTGCATGACGGGATTATAGAGGTTGCCGCCCAGGAATCAAGTTTGATCAAGTTTGGTCCAAAAGGGGACGGGGCAATTATCTCCAGGGCAACCTGGCCCAACGCGGCGGCGTGGGCTATCACTTCGATTATGGCAACCGTCTGCGGTGGGTGGACGGACGGGAAAGCTACCGCTACGACGCCTACGGACGGCGCATCCTCGCCTGGTCGCAGCAAGCCGGCGGCAGCGTGCTTTCCACGTACTCGTACGACGGCAAGCTCATCCACCCGTACGGTGAACGCAAGGGCGGGCAGGTGCGTTACCCGCACACCGACGATCAGGGCACGGTGGTGCAAACCTGTGCGGCGCAATTCAGGTCGTCATGCGTCGTGATCAATGACTCCGGCCTCCTGGGTCCAGGGCAATCGCGTAGTCGTTTCGCAGCCATGCCTCCAGTTCCGGGGGCGCCAGCGGGTAGCTGATCAGGTAGCCCTGGGCGGTGTCGCAATCGTATCCGCGCAACATGTCCAGGGCACCCTCGTCCTCCACACCCTCGGCCGACACGCTCAGGCCCATGTTGTGGGCAAGTTCGATGGTCGAGCGCACGATCGTGGCGTCGTCGTTGTCGCGAGCCATATCCAGCACGAAGGACTTGTCGATCTTCAGCTCGTCCACCGGCAGACGCTTGAGATGGGACAGCGAAGAATAGCCGGTACCGAAATCGTCAATTGTCAACTGCACGCCGCATGCCTTCAGCCGGGTGAGTACCTCCAGCGAATACTTGGCGTCGCGCATCACCGCGGTCTCGGTGACTTCCAGGATGAGGCAGTCCGCCGGCACATCGAATTCGTGCAGGCAGGCCTTGAGCATGTCCGGAAGTTCGCCACTGCCCAGGTCCATGGCGGAAAGATTCAGCGCCACGCCGATGTCCAGTCCGCTGCGCTTCCAGTCGCGGCACTGGCGGATCACCTCGCGCAGCACCCATCGGGTCAGGCTGCGGATGCTTCCGGAGTGCTCGGCCAGCGGAATGAATTCATCCGGCGGGATCAATCCGTGCTGCGGATGGTTCCAGCGCAGCAATGCCTCCACATGCGTCACCCGGCCGGATTTCAGCGACAGCTTCGGCTGGTAGTGGAGCATCATCTCCCCGCCCGGGATTGCGCGCCGCAGATCATGCACCAATGAAAGACGGTACAGGTGCTTCTCGTCGCGACCGGTGTGGTACAGACATAACCTGCTATGCGATTGCTTGGCGTCGTACATGGCAATGTCCGCACGACGCAGCAGTTCCCCGGGTTCATTGCCGTGTTCCGGGCACAGCGCGGCTCCGATGCTGACCTCCAGGTACAGCTCCATGGTGTCGATGCGGACCACCGATGCGATGGCCTCGCCCAAGCGCTCTGCCAGGTAGCGCACGTCGTGATCGTCGCGGACCGCGTTCAACAACACCACGAACTCGTCGCCACCGAAACGGGCCACCACGTCGTCTTCTCGCAGTGCCGCACCCAGCCGGTTGCCGACCTCAATCAGCACGCGGTCGCCAACCGCGTGGCCCATGGTGTCATTGATTTCCTTGAAGCCGTCGATGTCCAGCATCAATACCGCGAGCAAGGTGCCGTGCGCGTGCGCACCGTGGATGGCTTTCTCGAGCCGCTCCTGCAGACTCACGCGGTTGGGCAGGCGCGTCAGGCTGTCGTGATAGGCCTGATGCGCAATCTTGCGCTCGCGATGCGCAATGCCGCGCTGCATTTTCTCGAATGCCACGGCCAGGTCGCCCAACTCGTCCCGGCGACGCACACCGACCTGGGCCATGTAGTCGCCCTGCTCGACACGCCGCGCCGCCTGGGCAAGACGCGACAGCGGGCGGGTCACGGTGCGCGCCAACCACAGGGCGCCGGCCATGGCGGCGAGCAGGGACAGCAGACCGATTCCGAACAGCTCGCGTTTGAGCGCACGGAACGGTGCCATCGCCTGTGCCAGGGGATACTGCAGCATCACCCCCAGTTCCGGTGGCGGCCCGCTCAGCAACGGTTTCCAGAGACTGAGATATTCGTCTCCGTCAAGACTGCGCAGCATGCGCTTCCCCGAACGGGGTCCCGTACGGTCCAGTTCATCGGCAAGTGCGCGCCGCGTGCCCGCAGCCAGGGTCGATCCGACGACATGGTTCGTGTCGCCGTGGTCGATCACGAAACTGACATCCAGTTGCATCAACTGGCCCAGTCGCTGTGCAAGCGCACCGTCCAGCGCGAAACCCATGCCAACCCAGGCGATGCGTCTCGGCGCCTTCACCGGAACAATCACCAGCTGGTACGGTCGCCCGGCCAGCAGCCGCACTCCGGAAAAATGCTCCCGTTTGCGTGCGCTTCGAACCAGTGCGGTCCAGTTGCCGACATCCACACTGTGACCGGATGCATCGGAACTGGCCACCACGCGACCATCGAGATCCGCAAGCACCGTAACGTCGGCACCTACACGATGACCGTGGTTGTACAGCACAGTGCGAATTGTCGGGATATCGCCGGTCGCCACGGCCTGCTTGAAGCCGAAGTCGCTGGCGATGACCTGCACGGCCTCGAGCAGCTGCGCGCCGCGTTCATCCAGCGCATGCGAGAAGATCTGCCCGCCGCTGCGCAACCGCGTCTCGGCCTGCTGGATGGCGCTCTGGCGGATGGCGACGTAGAACGCATAAAAGGTCGGCAGCAGTACCAGCGCAAACAGCGCCAGCAACAACAGGGCCATTCGCGCCCTGAAACTAGTGAAGCGCATGCGTCGCCCCACCTTGATCGATATCCAGCCCCGGCGGCGGTTTGTTGGTCAGCTCGGGCGCGTGCAGCGAGACCGTGAAATCTTCCTGCAGCACCCCGTGCGCAGTGACTTCGACCGGTCTTGCCAACACCTTCTTCGCGCCCTTCAAAAGCGGATGCCAGAGATGGAGCACATACGATCCAGGAGGGACATGACTCAGGGAAGCCCGTCCGTGCGCACCGGTCTTGCCGAAATACGGTGTGTCCAATACGACGATATAGCCCAGCATCCAGTCATGGATGTTGCAGCCGAGCACCACCACGCCAGCCTTGTCGAACAACACCGGCGGCGCGTGCGTACCGGCATACAGTCGCAGCTCGAATGACTTGGCCCTGGAAAAGGAATACACATGGTGGCGGACCTGGTCGCTGTTGGGGAAGTCCACCAGCGTGCCGACACGTACCGGCAACACCTGTGGCACGAAGCTCAGACCCTTCTGGTCCATCACCGCATGCAGGCTCCCGGCCGGAGCCACATGCGCTTTCGGCGCATTGACCGGATCCAGCGAAGCCACCGCCTCGGGCACAGGCTTGCCATGTGCATCAATCACGTGCACGTGCACCGTTCCGGCACAAGCCAGGGCACTTCCAGTCAAGCCCAGGGAAAAAAGCAAACCCTTTGCGATCAAGAGTGCGCCTGGCAAATCGATAACCTTCTTCATGCATACCCCCTTTTTTTGCCATCTTTCGACGTGCACGATTCGGGCAAGATCGGGAATGGATACGCACGAATTGGCCTGCTGGATGCATCGCCAGAGCCGCACAAGGCGTCGCGGGCCAGGGCAGGATGCCCACTCCTCCACCCGTTGCACGCAAGGGCAGCCCGCGCGGGGATTCGTGCACCTGGGAGGCGGGGTCGCACGGCGCGCAGCGCTGGTCTTCCCGCCCCGCTTGAGATAAGCTTCACGCCGTCCTGCGGACTGGATCCCCGAATTTCCCTACGGATCCCCGCTACCGCCCTCTGACACGGCGCGCTGCGGTCCACGCCAGTCGGCCCCACCTGCAGGATCGGGCAGTCCGCCGTTCGGCGTGCATCCGCCACTACCCCCACTCGCAGCGCGGTTCACCGGGAACGCTCCGAGCCACCCGACCTGCCTTCGCAGGTGGAGCATTCATGTCCTTTCAAACCCTCGGGCTTTCGCCCGCCTTGCTGCGCGCGCTTGCTGCGCAGAACTACGACACCCCCACGCCGATCCAGGCTGCCGCCATTCCGGTAGTGCTCGCCGGCCACGATCTGCTGGCCAGCGCGCAGACTGGCACCGGCAAAACCGCCGGTTTTTCGCTGCCGCTGCTCGAGCGCCTGTTTCCGCTGGGACAGCGCCCGTCTTCCGGACGCCCGCGCAAACCGCGTGCTCTTGTCCTGACCCCCACGCGCGAACTGGCGGCGCAGGTACACGACGCCGTTCGTGATTACAGCCGTTTTCTCACCATCTACAGCACCACGATCTTCGGCGGCGTGGGCATGGGCAACCAGATCCAGAACCTGCGCCGCGGCATCGATATCGTGATCGCCACGCCCGGACGCCTGATCGATCACATGCAGCAGGGGCACATCGACCTTTCCGGCATCGAGATCCTGGTGCTGGACGAGGCCGACCGCATGCTCGACATGGGTTTCCTGCCCGCGCTCAAGCGCGTGATTGCCGCCACCCCGAGGACGCGCCAGACGCTGCTGTTCTCGGCCACCTTCGCGCCGGCGATCAAGGCGCTGGCGACGCAGTTCATGCGCGCGCCGCGCGAGGTTTCGGTGGCGCCGGCCAACACCGTCGTGTCCACCGTCAGCCATCGCGTGCATCCGGTGGACGCCGAGCGCAAGCGCGACCTGCTGCTGCACATCCTGGCCGCGGACAGCCGCCGGCAGACGCTGGTCTTCGCGCGCACCAAGCACGGCTCGGACAAGCTGTGCAAATACCTCAACCAGTCCGGCATACGCAGTGCCGCGATCCACGGCAACAAGAGCCAGAACCAGCGCACCCGCGCCCTGGACGATTTCAGGAAGGCCAAGGTCGACGTGCTGGTGGCCACCGACATCGCCGCCCGCGGGCTGGATATCGAACAACTGCCGATGGTGATCAATCACGACCTGCCGATGGTGGCCGAGGACTACGTGCACCGCATCGGCCGCACCGGCCGCGCCGGCGCCGAGGGTCTGGCGCTGTCGCTGGTCAGCCATGAGGAAGCCGGGCTGCTGCGCGACATCCGCCAGCTGCTCAAAGACGACATCGAGATCGCGCCGATGGAAGGCTTCGAGCCCTCGCAACCGCTGCGCATGGATGCCAATGCACCCAAGCCGCGCCAGGGTGGCCAGCGGCAACGCGCGGGCGGCAAGAAGACGCCTGCGCATGCACGCCGTCCACACGCCCAGGAACCGTCTGCCGGCAACCATGGCAAGGCCCGAAGGCAGCGACGTGGCGGCGCGGGCTCGCGCCGTTCGCCGTCCTCGCCAGGCGGCCGCCGCTGATCCGCCGCGGTCAGGAAAGCAAGCCGCCGTCCACGACCCAGGCAGCGCCGTTGACGTAAGCTGCCGTCGGCGTGCACAGGAACACGATCGCGCCGGCGATTTCCTCCGGCGCGGCCGCGCGCCCCAGCGGAATCTGCCTGCGCAGCACCTTCATCAGCTTCTCGTCGCCGGTCAGCGCGGCGGCGAAGCGGGTGTCGGTGAGGCCTGGCAGCACCGCATTGACGCGAATCCTCTCCGGTCCCAGTTCGCGGGCGAAGCTTTCGGTCATGGAAACGATGGCGGCCTTGCTCAGCGAATACGCGCCCTGCCCCGGCGCGGCGCGTTTCGCGTTGATCGAGGCCACGTTGACGATGGCCCCGCCACCGGCCGCACGCATGCGCTGGACGGCCTGCACCGTGGTCCAGAAATACCCCTGCACGTTGACCTCCAGGGTCTTGCGGAAGCTGGCCAGGTCCTGCGCACTCAGCGGGCCGTAGTACGGGTTGGTCGCGGCGTTGTTGACGAGGATGTCGGGGGCGTGTCCGCGCGCATCCAGCTCGGCGAAGGCCGCCTCGATGGCCTGCGGGTCACCCAGGTGCATGGCCAGTGCCTCGGCCGAGCCACCCGCCTCGCGGATCGATGCGGCCACCACCTCGCAGGCCTCGCGCTTGCGGCTGGTCAGCACCACGTGCGCACCGCATCGTGCCAGCCCCCTCGCCGTGGCCTCGCCGATGCCGCGCGAGGCGCCGCTGACCAGGGCGACCTTGCCGGCCAGGTCCTGCGTTGTTCCTGCATTCATCGGAAATCCTCCGTGCCTGTCATGTCGAAGTCTGGCGTGAGGCCGCCGGGGACGCCGCGGCTCCGTGCATCTGGATTACGCGTCCGCTCCAGCGCCGATAGCTCCACTCGATGCCCAACGCCAGACCCAGCATCACCGCCAGCACCGCAAGACGCGACGGGTCACGCATCGCGGTCTCCACCAGCAGACAGGCCAGGGCGAGCAGGCAGGACACCGCGCCGGTCCAGGCCAGCCAGGGCCGCGCGCCGGTCTGTGCGGCCAGCCGCGCCTGGGCCGCGTTGACCGCTGCGAAGATCAGCAGGAATCCGGTGCTGCCCATGGTGGAAATGCCGGAAAGATCGAAACCGTTGGCCAGAACCAGCGTCAGCGCCGCGGTGATCAGCAGGCCTTCCACGGGACGCCCCCACAGCTTGCGTTCCAGCACCGCGGGCAATTCGCCGTCGCGGGCGATGGTGTAGCTCAGTCGCGCTGCGCCGTACAACGTGGCATTGATGGCCGATATGGTCGACAAGAGCGCCGCCACGGTGATGACCAGGTAGCCGGCCGAGCCCAGGAACGGGCGTGCGGCCTCGGCCAGGGCGTAATCCCTGGCCGCGATGATGCCGGGAATCGACAGGTTGCCCAGCGTCACCATCGCCACCGCCAGATACAGGACGATCACGAAGCCCACGCTGGCGTACAGGGCGCGCGGCAGGGTGCGGGCGGGATCGCACACGTCCTCGGCGGCATTGGCGATCAGTTCGAAGCCTTCGTAGGCGACGAAGATGATCATGCCGCCGGCCACCACCGGCAGCCACGGCGCCCACTCGGACGGCGCCAGGCGATGGGTATCCATGCCCATGAAACCCAGGCCCACGAACAGCGTCAGGATCGCGATCTTGATCGCCACGATCCAGCGTTCGGCTGCGCCGATAAGGCCGGCGCTGGCGAAATTGAGCGCAGTGATGACGACGATCACGCCGCTGATCAGCACGTGCGTCCACAGTACGCGATGGGCCTCGGGAAACAGCAGTGCGCCGTAGCTGCCGAAAGCATGCGCATAGAGAGCCAGCATCACGATGTAGCTGATCCACAGCAGCATGTTGGCGGTGCCGGTGAACAGGCCCGGTCCGAAGGCCTGGACGAGAAAGGTCACCGTGCCGCCCTGCGAGGGATAGCGCACCGAGAGCCTGGCGTAGGATCGGGCGGTAATCAGCGCGATTGCGCCGGCCAGGGCGAAGGCGATCGGCGCCGCGCCGCGCGCCAGTTGCACGGACAGTCCGAGCACCGCGAAGATGCCGCCGCCGACCATGCCGCCGATGCCGATGGACACCGCGCCCCAGAAGCCGATCCTGCGTGCGCTCATGCCCTCACGCCCCTGAGGCATCGCGCACGGATGAGCGGCATGCGCGGTTCAGTCATGGTGATCGGCCTCGGCTTCCAGGTCTTCCTCGAAGCGCAGGTGCTTGACGCTGCGCCCGTGCCGGCGCACCAGTTTCAGGGCCTCGATGCCGATGCGGATGTGCGTCTCCACGAAATTCTCGGTGACCTGGCGATCGCTGGCCTCGGTCTTGACGCCCTCGGGAATCATTGGCTGGTCGGACACCAGCAACAACGCGCCGGACGGAATGCCGTTGGCAAAGCCGGCGGCGAAGATGGTGGCCGTTTCCATGTCCACCGCCATGCAGCGGGTGCGGCGCAGGTAGTGCTTGAAGTCCTCGTCGTGCTCCCACACCCGGCGGTTGGTGGTGAATACGGTGCCGGTCCAGTAGTCGTGGCCGAGGTCGCGGATCATGGTCGACACGCCGCGCTGCAGCTGGAAGGCCGGCAGCGCCGGCACTTCCGCGGGCAGGTAGTCGTTGGAGGTGCCCTCGCCGCGGATGGCGGCGATCGGCAGCACCAGGTCGCCGATCCGGTTCTTTTTCTTCAGGCCGCCGCACTTGCCCAGAAACAGCACCGATTGCGGCTTGATCGCCGAGAGCAGGTCCATCACCGTCGCCGCGTTGGGGCTGCCCATGCCGTAGTTGATCATGCTGATGCCGTCGGCGGTGGCATTGGGCATGGGGCGGTCCTGTCCGCGGATCTCCACGCCGTGCCAGGCGGCGAACAGTTCCAGGTAATGACCGAAATTGGTCAGCAGGATGTGCGCACCGAAGGCTTCCGGCGCGGTGCCGGTGTAGCGCGGCAGCCAGTTGGTGACGATCTCGTGCTTGTCGATCACTGCAATGTCCCGGTCAGGCGGATGCTGCACTGCGCATCCGGGCCTCATGGAAGCGTGCTTGTCGGATACGACACGGCAGGTGTGCATGCCATTGTATGCCAGTGCGTGCGATCGCCACGGTGCGTGCGCAAGATGAATGCCCGCAAACCGGAGGATCGACCGGCTTTGGCATGGCGCGCCCGGGCCGTCACAATGACCACACCACGTATCGGGAGACGCGCCATGCTGTGGGCTGCCCTTGTCGTCGCCATGCTCGTGTTGCTGGGTTTTGCCATGTATTGCCGGGGCTGGCTGGCCTGGACCGGTGCGCTGGCGGTGCTGTTCGCCGCCTGGTGGTTGCAGGGCGTCGAGACCCAGGTGCTGTTTGTCTCCCTGCTGGTCCTGGCTGCCCTGCTGGCACTGTTTACCGGTTTTGCCCCGCTGCGCCGGCGCGTGCTGGCCGACCGGCTGATGCCGCTGATGCGCAAGGTGCTGCCGAAGATGGGCGACACCGAACGCATCGCACTGGAAGCGGGAACGGTGTGGTGGGACGCGGAAATCTTCTCCGGCATCCCCGACTGGCAACGCCTGCAGCACTTTGACATCCAACCCCTGAGCGAGCGCGAACAGGCCTTTCTCGACACCCAGGTCGACCACCTGTGCCGCATGCTCGACGACTGGAAGATCCAGCAGGACCGCGGCCTGCCCGACGAGGTGTGGGACTACCTCAAGCGCGAGCGCTTCTTCGGCATGATCATTCCCGAGGCATTCGGCGGACTCGGGTTTTCGGAAATCGGCCATGCGCGCGTGGTCACGCGCATCGCCAGCCGCTCGATCACCGCTGCGGTGACCGTGATGGTGCCCAATTCCCTGGGTCCGGGCGAACTGCTGATGCATTACGGCACCGAGGCGCAGAAAAAGCACCACCTGCCGCGCCTGGCCGATGGCCGCGAGGTCCCCTGCTTTGCGCTGACCGGGCCGGAAGCCGGCTCCGACGCGGCGGCCACGCAATCGACCGGCGTGGTCGAGCGCGGCCGCTATCGCGGCGAGGAGGTACTGGGAATCCGGCTGAACTGGAACAAGCGTTACATCACCCTGGCACCGGTGGCCACGCTGATCGGCCTGGCCTTCCGGCTCAAGGATCCGCACGGGCTGCTCGGTGATGTCGAGGACCTCGGCATCACCTGTGCCCTGCTGCCGAGCGACCTGCCCGGCATCGAGATCGGCGACCACCACGACCCGATGGGCGTGCCGTTCGAGAATGGGCCGATCACCGGCCGCGATGTATTCGTGCCGCTGGACACCATCATCGGCGGGCGCGAGCAGATCGGCCACGGCTGGCGCATGCTGATGGAATCGCTGGCGGCCGGCCGCTCGATTTCACTGCCGGCGCTGGCCGTCGGCGCAGCGCAGATGTGCACCCGCATCTGCGGGGCGTATGCCACGGTGCGCGAGCAGTTCGACACGCCGATCGGACGCTTTGAAGGCATCGAGGAACCGCTGGCACGCATTGCCGGGCTGACCTACATGATGGGCGCGACGCGCACCCTCACCTGCGGCGCCCTGGATGCGGGGGAACGCCCGGCCGTGCTCGGCTCGATCGCCAAGGCCTACCTTACCGAGTGCATGCGCGCGGTGGTGGCCGACGCCATGGACATCCGCGCCGGCGCGGCCATCCAGCGCGGCCCGCGCAACCTGCTCTCGCGCATGTGGATGGCGGTGCCGGTGGGCATCACCGTGGAAGGCGCCAACATCCTGACCCGCTCGATGATCATCTACGGCCAGGGAGCGATCCGCTGCCATCCGTATGTGCAGAAACTGATGGCCGCCACCCGCGACAACGACCGCAAGGCGCTGGACAAGGCGCTGTTCGGCTATGTCAATTTCGTCTTCACGCGTGCCGTGCGCGCCTTTGTGCTGGCACTCACCGGAAGCAGGCTGGCCTTTGCGCCGGATGGCGACCTGAAGCGGTTCTTCCAGCACCTGTCGCGCCTGTCCTCGGCCTTCGCCTTCGTATCCGATATCTCGATGGCGACCCTGGGCGGCGCCCTCAAGCGTCGCGAGAAGCTCTCCGGCCGTCTCGCCGATGCCCTGGCATGGCAGTACATGGCCGCCGCCGCGCTCAAGCGCTACCTCGACGAGCCGAAGATCGCCAGCCACTACGACCTGGCGCGCTGGAGCGCCGCCTCCGCGCTGTACCGCACCCAGGAAGCCCTGCTCGGCGTGCTGGCCAACCTGCCGGGCAGGCTTGTGCCGTGGCTGGCGCGCAGAGTGGTGTTTCCCCTCGGCGCACGCTTTCGACCACCCTCGGACCTGCTTGGCGCGCGCGTGGCGCGCACCATCCTCGAAGACCGCGAGGCACGCATCCACCTGACCGGGGACATCTTCGTGCCGCCGCCCGACGAACCCGGCCTGGGCATGCTGGAAGCGGCCCTGGACAAGGCGGTGCGTGCCCTTCCGGTGGAAACCAAGATACGCGATGCGGTGCGTGCCGGACGACTCGAACGGGCACCGGGCCACATGCTCGACGACCTGGCACTGCAGCAGGGCATCATCACCGGAGAGGAATACGAATGGCTCGACGAGGCGCGCGAGGCACGCAACGAAGTGGTGCAGGTGGACAGTTTCGATGCGCAGACCTATCGCATGCTGCGCTAACACGCGCATGATCCTGCTCAATAGTACGTTTGTTCAACAACGATGCGGGAAACAAGTGCACGTTTTCGGCACAAGTCGTGGTACGTTTTCCGCACATCCGCCACGCGTTCGACTTCGGGAGGGTTCCTATGCGTACCGGTCTGGTCATGGACGCAACCTGCGATCTGCCCCTGGATTACGTGCAGAAGCATCACATCACGGTGCTGCCGATCCTGGTCAACGTGGAAGGTGAAACCTTCGCCGACCAGCGCGACCCGGCAGAGACCACGCGCTTCCTCGAATCGGACATGGGCAGCCGAAGTCACAGCGCCGAAACCACGCCCTACTCCTCCGAGGAGGTGATGCAGCTGTTCATGGAGCGGCTGATCATCGACTACGACTGCGTGTTCTGCTTCACCATCACCACCACCCGCAGCCCGGTGTACGAACAGGTGCACAAGGCCAGTTTCTCGATTCTCAAGAACTACCGTCCGGTGCGCCAGGAGGCCGGCGTGCCCGGTCCCTTCCTGATGCGCGTGATCGACACCCAGACCCTGTTCTCCGGCTCCACGCTGGCGATCATCGAAGGTGTGCGCCTGATCGAATCCGGGAAAAGTCCCGGGCAGATGCGCGAACGGCTCGAACACATCGCGCAGAACTCCTATGGTTTCCTGATCCCGCGCGACCTCAACTACCTGCGCCAGCGCGCGCGCAAGCGCGGCGACCGCAGCATCGGTCTGCTCGGCGCGACCCTGGGTTCGGCCCTGGATATCAAGCCGATCCTGCGCGGCTGGCGCGGCCAGACCGAACCGGTCACCAAGACACGCGGCTTCGAGCATGCCGCCGGCATGCTGTTCGAACACATCGGCGAGCGCGTGCGCAACGGCCTGCTGGTGCCGGCTGTCGTGCTCAGCTATGGCGGAGACCTTGACGTGGTACGTGAACTGCCAGGCTTTGAGGACCTGCAACACACCTGCGCCGACCACGGCATCGAACTGATGCTGAGCACGATGAGCATCACGGCCATGGCCAATACCGGGCAGGGTGCCCTGTCGGCCGGATTCGCCTGCGAGGAATACGAAGGCGGGTTCGAGTAAAGCGCCGTGCGCGCAGGATGGCTTGCCCATGGACATGCAGGGAGACCGGAACCGTTCGCAACGCCATGATGCGCAGGCCCCGGTACATCCTGCACCGTGGATTCTGCTGGCCATGACATGGCTTGCCCTGGCCGCTCCGGCACCTGCCCAGACCGTATACCGCTGCACCGGTGCGCAGGGCCAGTTGAGCTTCCAGGATGCACCCTGCGCAAAGAACACGCGGCAGAAGGTGCTGCACCTGCATGTCGCGCAACCGTCACCCCCGCCCCCGGCACTGCAGTCGCAGCCTGCAGCCCCTGCAAGCAGCACGCCACCGGTCCGCGCGAAAACTCCCACCGTGACCCGGAGCTATCGCGTGCCGCAGTTGTATCGCTGCATCCGCGCCACCGACGGCAAACGCTACATCAGCCGCAACGGCCACCCGCGTCCCTATCTCGCACCGCTGGGCATCCTCGGCGCCTTCCAGTTGCCGCTGTCGCAGACCTATGGCGGCAAGGACGCCGCCCGACGCGCCGCATCCGATCCGCAGCTGGCCCATGGCCGGATCACCCAGGGGCTGGTCGCCGGGCATTACACCTGGGTCCAGGACCGCTGTCGTCCCATGCGCGTGGCAGCCATCTGCAGCTACCTGAACGACCAGCTCGACAAGACCTCGCAAGCCATCGACCGGGCCTTTCGCAGCGATCGCCCGCCACTGGAACGCCGTGCCGCGAAACTGCGCGAAGAGTCGGCGGGCTGTCGTGCCCGTTACTGACGGCCCCGCCGCGGATCATGCGCTCGCTCATGCGCCAGCAGCCAGCGCTTGGCAGCGAGCCCCCCGGCATAGCCGGTGAGGCTGCCGTCGGCGCCGATCACCCGATGGCACGGCACCACGATGGGCAGCGGATTGGCGCCGTTGGCGGCACCGACCGCCCGTACCGACCGCGGTCGTCCGATGCACCGGGCCAGCTCGCCGTAGCTTGCGGTCTGGCCGTAGCCGATACTGCGCAGCGCCGTCCATACCTGCTGCTGGAAGAGCGTTCCCTGTGCATGCAAAGGCAGTTCGAAGTCGAACCGCCGGCCTTCGAAATACTCCGTGAACTGCTTGCGTATGCGAGCCAGGCGCTGCGGGTCGTGGCGCACTGCCTGCGATACCTTTGTCCGCGCAACCGGCAGAACCACCTCGACCAGGGCGCCGTCTTCATCGGCAAGCCACTGCAGGCGACCGATGGGGGTATCGAGTTGATCGCTATAGAACATGGATGGTCACTCCTCGGCGCGCCACAACAGCAACGTGGCATAGGCTCGCCACGGCTGCCAGGCTTGCGCCATGGTTTGCATTTCACGGGTGGACAGGGTTTCGCCGTCCCCGGCACGGCGTCGCAGCACCAGGTCGGCGGCAGGGAATGCGTCGGGGTGACCCAGCGCGCGCATGGCGATGTAGTGCGCGGTCCACGCGCCGATGCCGGGCAGTGCGGTCCAGGCCGCGACAAAGGCCTGAAGGCCGCGCTCGATGCGAAAATCCACCTCGCCTTCGCTCACGGCCCTGGCCATGCCGCGGATCGTGCGCGCACGCTGCGCCATCACCCCCACTTCCTCCAGCGGCGCCTGCACCAGGTCGCACGCTTGCGGAAACACGCGCGCCTGCCCGTCCGCTGCGCAGCTTCCCCAGCGCTCGACGACACGCCCGGCCAGGGTGCGCGCCGCGGCCACGCTGACCTGCTGGCCGAGCACCGCACGAACCGCGATCTCGAAGCCGTCCCATGCCCCGGGCACCCGGATACCCGGATACCGCCGCAGCAGGCGCCCGAGCCGGGGCGTGGCGGAAAGTGTGTTGGCGATCGCCTGTGGATCGGCATCGAGATCGAACATCCGCCGTACGCGCAACACCACCTGTGACAGTACGTCGGCACGCGGATGCTGCACCTCCAGCCGCAATGCCGACTCGTCCCCGTACGCGCTGACGCGCAAGCGTCCGGATTCGCCCTGCAGGACGAAGCTGCGCTCATAGGACTGTGCGTCCACGTGTTCGATGTGCGCCAGAGCGCGGGCAGAGAAGAACCGCAGCATCGAGGCAAAATCGTACGGCGGACGAAACCCCAGACGCAGGCCGATGCCTTTCGCACCGTTCGCTGTGCGACGGCGGCGCAGGCACCGCGGGTTCGCGCCGAAGCTGTCGCGAAACGCGGCGTTGAAACGGCGCAGGCTACCGTAGCCCGCAGCCAGGGCGATCTGTGTTACCGGCAAGGCCGTTTCATCCAGGAGCTTGCGCGCAAAGAGCAGACGACGCGTGCCCGCCACCTGAACGGGGCTGGCCCCCAGGTGCTCGGCGAACAGGCGACGAAGATGGCGTTCGCTCGTCCCCGTGCGCGCGGCCAGCGTCGCGACCGGCGCCCGGTCGAGAAGCCCCTCCTCGACCAGGCGCAGCGCCCCGGCCACAAGTTCGCTACCGCTGCGCCAGGCCCAGGCCCCCGGCGCCAGCTCCGGGCGGCAGCGCAGGCAGGGCCGGTAGCCGGCGGCCGCGGCGGCGGCGGCCGTCGGGTAGTAGCGCACGTTGCGCGCCCTGGGCGTGGGCGCCGGACACACGGGCCGGCAGTAGATGCCCGTCGAACGCACGGCGGTGAAGAACAGGCCGTCGAAGCGCGCATCGCGGCTCAGTCGCGCTTTTTCGCACACCTTCGGGTCGGGCATCGGCACGGGCTGGGCGACGTCATTCATGCATGCAGCATAGCGCCGGGCAAGGGCAAGACTGGCCGTTTTCGGCCGTGAATGTTGTATGGGACGGAGGGGACCAAGCAGCTGCTTGACCCCCTCCGTCCCCGAAGCAGCTAATTGCGCGAGCTGTGGGCTTGCGAGGCGCTAGCTAGAACCCGTAGCGCAGGAACCCGCCGTCGACCGCGACCAGCTCGCCGGTGATGTAACTGGCCGCCGGCAGGCACAGGAAGGCCACCGCGGCGGCCACTTCCTCGGGCTCGCCGATGCGTTGCATCGGGGTCCGGTCGAGCACTTCCTCCAGGTAATCGGCATCGGCCAATGCCGGTTCCGAACGCTGGGTGCGGATGTACCACGGGGCTACGGCGTTGACACGGACGCCATCCTCGGCCCATTCGCAGGCCAGGTTGCGTGTCATCTGATGCAGCGCCGCCTTGCTCATGCCGTATGGGGCACCGGTGCGCACATGCACCTGGCCCGACACCGAGCCGATATTGACGATGGCCGCATTGGCATGCTGCAGCAGCTGCGGGTGGGCAAGACGGCACATGTCGAAGGCGCTGAACACATTCAGCTCGAACAGCGCCCGAAGTTCCTCGTCGGGGTACTCGATGGCAGGCCGGATGCGGTTGCCACCGACGTTGTTGACCAGCAGTGACAGCGGCGCCTGCAGATCGGCGATCCAGTCGAACACGGCCAGGCGGTCTTCGCGCTGCGCCAGGTCCGCTGCAAACACCCGCACTTCGATGCCGGGACATTCCTCGGCCAGGTCATCGCGCACCTGTTCCAGGTAGTCGCCGTCACGGGCCACCAGCAGCAGGTCGGCACCCAGGGCAGCCAGTTCGCGCGCACAGGCCAGACCAATGCCCTTGCTGGCCCCGGTGACCAGTGCGGCCTGCCCATGCAGTTGCCAGCGTGCCAGTCGTGGATGCATGAAGAAGGTTCCCTTGCCACTACGTGAGTGATTGCCGCGTGTTGCTGCATGCGGCATGGCGGCTGTCCATTCGACGAGCGCATCCTACAACGCGCTTGCCGTGCCTGCCTGATCGCGGGAGACTCCCCGGGTCCTCCATGCAAACAACCAAGGGTCGCCTCATGAATGGCTTACGCATCATGTCCGGCGGGGCAGTGCTGGCACTGCTGGCCGCCTGTTCTTCCGGCACCAGCCCGGATCACGGCGCGGCTGCGTCCGGACCTGCGGCGGCCTCCACCGCAATACCCGCCTCCAACCCGCTGAAACCGCTGCTCGACACGCGCCAGCGCGCGCAGGACGTGCAAAAGGTCCTCAAGGCCCACGACGACGCCGAACGCAAGGCGCTCAAGCAGGCCCAGCAATAGACTGGGCCGGGGCGCTTCAGCGCGGGGCGCAGAGGCAGTCGGCGTAGACGTTGAGCTGTCCCGGGCGGGCCTGTTGCAGCAGCCGCCATTCGGGCACCTGGCGGCGGATCGCCTCGATCAGCCGTGCCGGCGGACGCAGGCCGGCATCGGCCATCACGTGCGCCAGGCTGCTCTGGCTGAAATCGAGTACCACGCGCTGCAGTCCCGACAAGCCCCTGGGTTTCATGTAGCGCACCGCGAAATGCCTGCCCAGCCCTGCCCGTTCGGCGGCAAAGGCCTCGGCGGCGCGCAGGCCGCCGAGCTTGTCGACCAGACCCCGCTGCAAGGCCTGCCGACCGGTCCATACCCGGCCCTGGGCGATGCTGTCGATCTGCTGAAAAGTCTTGCCACGCGCCTTGGCCACATCGCCCACGAACCGCTTGTATCCGTGATTGATGACCTGCTGCATCAGGGTGCCCAGCTGCGGATTGAGCGGCCGAGTGACATCCCCGGCGTCGGCCAGCGGACCGATGCTCACGCCATCGCTGCGCACGCTGAGTTTCTTCATCAGGCCGGGGGCGTTGTAGACCAGGCCGAAGATGCCGATCGAACCGGTGATGGTGTTGGGCTCGGCATAGATGCGGTCGGCATCCATCGAGATCCAGTAACCGCCACTGGCGGCCACGTCGCCCATCGACACCACCACCGGCTTGCCGGCCTTGCGCAGCAGGGCGACCTGGCGGCGGATGCGTTCGGCAGCGTAAACCGCGCCGCCGGGTGAGTTCACCCGCAGCACCACGGCGCGTACGTGCTTGTCCATGCGTGCGCGGTAGAGCATCTGCGCCAGCGTCGCGCCACCGATCTTGCCCGGTGGCTGTTTCCCGTCCAGGATTTCACCCTCGGCAACCACCACGGCGACATGATCGCGCTCGTCCGGCACCGGATGGCGCACCGCGGCAAGATAATCGTCCATGTCGATGGCCCGGATACCCTCGCCATCGGCACCCGGCGGCACCCCGTCCCCGCGCAGTCTTGCCACCAGTTGATGTCGGGTAGCCAGGCCATCGACCAGGTGATCGTCCAGTGCCAGCCGCGCGAGATCGCCATCGGTGCTGGCTGCACGGTCGGGCAGGCTGGTCAGCAATCCGTCCAGCGCAGCGGGCTGCAGCTTGCGCCGGGCAGCAACGTCGGCCAGCCACTGCTGCCACAGGCCACCCATCCAGTAGGCATCGGCCAGCTTGGCCTGCGGCGATGCCTGGTCGAGCACATAGGGCTCGGCTGCGGACTTGTACTGGCCGACCCGGAACAGATGCACGTCCACGCCGAGACGATCGAGCAGGTCCTTGTAGTAGAGGCGGTAGCTGGTCAGGCCGGTGACCATCAGCCCACCCATCGGATCCAGGTACACGCGACTGCCATGGGCCGCCAGATAGTACTGGCCGCGATCGTAGTTGGCCGCCCATACATCGACCGGCTTGCCGCTGGCACGGAAGCGGTCGAGTGCCTCGCCCACTTCGCGCAGCGCGGCAAAACCGCCGGCGCGAAGCTCGCCGGGCAGCAGCAGGATGCGGTGGATGCGTGCATCGGTGCGCGCATGGTCGATCGCGGCCACAAGGTCGCGCACCCGAACCTGACCTACCGATTCGCCGGACCACCGTGCCATGGCCAGGCTGAGCGGCGAGATGCTGTAGGCCTCGACCAGCCGGCCCTGCGGCTCCAGCACAAGCACCGAGTCCTTGTGCACGGGCGCGCGGTGATCACGTGAGAGCAGCCCCACCAGCAGCGCCAGCAGGCCGAAGAACAGCACGTTAAGCACGATCACACGTGTCAGGTTGATGCCACGCAGGATCAACACGATAAAGGCCACGAAGCCGTTGCGTCGCGAGTCGGGCATGGGGGGCATCCGTCCGTTGGGAAACCCAAGCCTAGCGGTTCGCGGCCGCCGGGTCATCTGCACTGCGACCGGCTGGCTCCGGCACGGCACGCAGCCAGCGTCCGGTGCGGATATTGATGACCAGGCGCGAGGACAACAGCAGCGCGGCCATGCTCAACCCGGCAACCAGCCCGAGCCACATCCCGCGCGCGCCCAAGTGCGCATGAAAGGCCAGCCATAACCCCACCGGCATGCCCACGCCCCAATACGCGAAGGCACTGATCAACATCGGCACCCGGGTGTCCTTGAGACCGCGCAGCGCACCGTTGGAAGCAACCTGGATGCCATCGACGATCTGGAACAGGCCCGCCAGCATCATCAACTGCGCGGCCAGCCCGACCACCGCGGCATCATGACTGTACAAACCGGCGATGCGCTGCGGCATGCCCAGCATCAGACTTGCCGACAGAACCTGCGCCGCGGCCGCCACCGACACGCCGCAGCCTGCCGCGTAGCGTACTGCACGCGCATCGCGCCGTCCTGCGGCATGCCCGACGCGGATCGTGATGGCCATGGCCGTGCCCAACGGCACCATGAATGCCACCGAGGCCACGTTCAGGGCAATCTGGTGCGCGGCAGCCACGGTATCCCCGAGGGTGGCGATGGCCAGTGCCACGGCCACGAACAGGCCCCCCTCCATCAGCAGGGTAAAGGCCATCGGTGCGCCCAGTTGCAGCAGCTCGCCAATCACCTTCGGCTTCGGTGGATCAAAGCGGTCGTGCAGGCCCAGACCGCGGTAATTGGGGTGCCGCAACACGTACACGGCAAACCCCAGCATCTCCACCCACAGCACCACGGCCGTTGCCATGCCGCTGCCGCGTGCACCCATCGGCGCCATGCCGAGTCGGCCATACATCAACACGTACCCCAGAGGCGCGAGCAGGCACAGGCCGAGCAGGCTGAATACCATCGAGGGCCGCGGCAGGGACAGCCCCTCGGACAGGCCACGCAAGGCGAAATACACTGTCAACGCCGGCGCTCCCCAGCTGATCGCTTCCAGGAAGGCGACCACGTCGGACCGCAGATCCGGCACCACGCCGACCCAGTCGAGCAGCACCCCGGCACGACGAACCGCGAAGGCCAGCAGCACACCCAGCAGCAGGGCGATCCAGAGTGCCTGGCGCAGCAGCGCACCGACCTCGTGCCGGCGTCCGGCACCGTCCAGCTGCGCCACGCTCGGCGGCACCGCCAGCATGGTGCCCATGCCGAGCAGGATCGCCAGGGTCCAGATGCCTGCGCCGGTGGTGACGGCAGCCTGCACATGCGCATTGAGGTGGCCGGACAGCATGGCATCGACCACGTTGGTTCCCACCACCGCCAGCTGCGCGGCAATCAGCGGCAAGGCCAGTCGCATCAGGGCGGCGAACTCGCGCGCCACCCGGACACGGTCCAGGCGCGGGGCACGAACAGGAGTTGCGGGCATCGAGGGATCCGGGGTACTGGGTGCTGGGTGCGCGGTCAAAACCGAATCGCGCCACGGGAGCACCATTGTACCGGCCCGCATACCTGAGCTTCCCGGCCCCGGCACGGCGAGGTCTGCTCGGCGGGTTTTCAATCGTGTTCAGGGACTTGGCGATGCCGGACGCCATCACCTGACGCGACAGGTTATACACCGCCCGGGGCCCTCCCCAGGCTCGGGTTGTACACAATCGCCGATTGCGTCTCGCGACGGGCTGGGACGGATTCCCAACATGCTCCCGGATCCACCATACTTCACATGTAACATGCTGTATTTACTAGCTTTAACAAGACTGATCAAACTTTCACCAATCCGTAACATGGTGTGCCATCATGCGCCCGGCGTGCCCTGCTCCCAGCCGCATCCACAGACTTATCCACACTTTTTGTGGATAACCGTGAAAACCGCAAGCTGCCCGGCACTTAGCCGTCATTCCGAGGGACTCGGTGAACTGTGCGTCGTATCCTGCCCTTGTGCGGTTGTCCGGATGCCTGTCGCCTGCGGCTACACTGCGCGGCATGGTCGACGTCCTGCGCATTGCCCTTCCGGTTCCCCTGCCGCAGCTGTTCGATTACCTGCCCCCGGAAGGCTGCCCGGCCGTGTCGCCGGGGACCCGGGTCAAGGTCCCGTTCGGACGCCGCACACAGGTCGGCATGGTGGTTGCGACAGCAAACACCAGCACCGTTTCAACGCCGCAACTCAAGCGTGTGAAACGCGTCCTTGATGCAACCCCGTTGCTGGACCCAGAACTGCTGTCGAATCTTTTGCGCAGCGCTGATTACTGGCTCGGCGCACCCGGCGAAGTGCTGTTTCATGCCCTGCCCAACGTGCTGCGGAAGGACCGACCCTGGCCGCAGACCAGTGAATCCTGGTGGTGCCTGAGCGGACAGGGACGCCAGCCCAAAGCGTGGTCGGGGCGTCGTGGCCGCAGCCGCGCCCTGCTCGAACTGCTGTCCGAACGCGAGCGGCGCGCGGACGAACTGGACCTGTGCCTGCCCGGCTGGCGCGAGGCCGCGCGCCGGCTGCGCAAGGCCGGCCTGGTCGAAACCCGCATGGTCGACGCGGACGTGGCCATGCCTGTCGCGGTGCCGGGACCGGAACTGACCGCCGCCCAGCGCACAGCCGTGGAAGCCGTCGGCAAACATCTCGGACGCTTCGCACCCTTCCTGCTGCGCGGGGTGACCGGCAGCGGCAAGACCGAGGTCTATACCGCACTGATTGCACGAACCCTGGCGGCCGGCCGCCAGGCACTGGTACTGATTCCGGAAATCGGACTGGCGCCGCAGACGGTCCAGCGCCTGCAGGCACGTCTCGGCGTAGTGGTGGACGTGCTGCATTCGAACCTGGCCGACGGTGCCCGCGCGAGGACCTGGCTGCGGGCACGCGACGGGCAGGCACGGGTCATCGTGGGAACGCGCTCAGCAGTGTTTACCCCCATGCCGCAGGCGGGCCTGATCGTGGTCGACGAGGAACACGACACCTCCTACAAGCAGCAGGAAGGTTTTCGCTACCACGCCCGCGACCTGGCGGTGATGCGCGCCCGGCACCTGCAGGTGCCGGTGGTGCTGGGCACGGCCACGCCTTCGCTGGAAACCCTGGCCAATGTGGCCTCCGGGCGCTATCAACGCGTGGACTTGCGCGAGCGCATCGGTGCGCAACGCCAGCCTCCGCGCGCGGAGATACTCGACATGCGCGGACAGGTGCTGCATCACGGACTGTCCAGCGCCCTGCTGCACGCCCTCGACGCCTGCATCGGGCGCGGCGAGCAGGCACTGGTGTTCCGCAACCGCCGCGGCTACGCGCCGGTGCTGACCTGTCATCTGTGCGGCTGGTTCGCCCAGTGCCCGCGTTGCGAGAAACCCATGGCCCTGCATCAGGGCCGTTCGCGTGTGGTGTGCCATCACTGCGCACTGGAAAGTCCGGTGCCCCGCGACTGCCCGCAATGCGGGCATGCCGAACTGTTTCGCCAGGGACACGGCACCGAGCGGCTCGACGAAGCGCTCACGACACGCTATCCCGACATTCCCGTGCTGCGCATTGACCGTGAAACGACGCGCCGGCGCGATGCCTTCGAGGACCTGCTCGGCCCGCTGGCCGATGGTCGCCCCGCCATCCTGGTCGGCACCCAGATGCTGGCCAAGGGTCACGACCTGCCGCACCTGACCCTGGTGGCGATCACCAGCATCGACGAGGGCCTGCACAGCCTGGACTTCCGCGCCGGCGAGCGGCTTGCGCAACTGATCGTGCAGGTGGCCGGACGCGCCGGGCGCGCCGACAGGCCCGGGCGCGTGCTGCTGCAGACCCATCACCCCGGGCACCCACTGCTGCAGACCCTGCTGCACCGTGGCTACCACGCTACCTGCGAAGAACTGCTTGTGGAACGACGCGCGCTGACCCTGCCGCCCTTCGCCTACCAGGCGCTGCTGCGCGCCGAATCGACCCGGCGCGCGCAGGTCGATGCGTTCCTCGAGTCCGCACGCCTGGCCTTGCCGGACACCTCGCAGTTGCGCGTGTCCGGACCGATGCCTGCGCCGATGCCGCTGCGCGCGGGACGCCACCGCGGCCAGCTGCTGCTGGAAGCCGATGCCCGGCCCACCCTGCACGCGGCGCTGCGCCCCTGGCGCGTGGCTCTGGGCAACATGCCGGATGCGCGCCGGGTGCGCTGGTCGATCGACGTCGACCCGGTCGACCTCTACTGAGCCTGGCACGGATCGCCCATGCAGGCGCGCTTCAGGGTCGCACCACCGCTCCGTGGCACAATGGGAGGCCGAGCCCATTCCCCACGCTGGACAGACCCATGCCGACCCAACTCGAACAGTTGCGCACGATGACCACCGTGGTGGTCGATTCAGGCGATATCAGTGCTATCGAGCGCCACAAGCCCGTCGATGCCACCACCAACCCCTCGCTGCTGCTGAAGGCCGCCTCGATGGATGGCTACGGCGCGCTGATCGACGATGCACTGGACTGGGCGCGCGGGCAGGGCAACGACCGCACGCGCCAGCTGGTCGATGCCTGTGACCGGCTGGCCGTCAACGCCGGCTCGCACATCCTCAAGCTGATCCCCGGCCGTGTCTCCACCGAGGTCGATTCGCGCCTGTCCTTCGACACCGAGGCCACCATGGCCAAGGCACGGCGCCTGGTCGGCATGTACGACGACGCCGGCATCGGTACCGACCGCATCCTGATCAAGATCGCCTCCACCTGGGAAGGCATCCGCGCCGCCGAGCAGCTCGAGCGCGAGGGCATCCACTGCAACATGACACTGCTGTTCGCCTTCGAGCAGGCCGTTGCCGCCGCCGATGCCGGCGCCTTCCTGATCTCGCCTTTCGTCGGCCGCATCTACGACTGGTACATCGCCCACACCGACCACGACAGCTACCCCGCCGAGGAGGATCCCGGCGTGCTGTCCGTGCGCCGCATCTACGACTGGTACAAGCACCACGGGATCGAGACCGTGGTCATGGGCGCCAGCTTCCGCAACGTCGGCCAGATCACCGCACTGGCCGGTTGCGACCGGCTGACCATCAGCCCGGATCTGCTCGAAAAGCTGGACGCCAGCAACGAGGACCTGCCCCGTCGGCTGCACGATGACGGCACCCGCGAGGCGCGCCCCGCCCCGATCGACGAGAAGACCTTCCGCTGGGGCCTCAACGAGGACGCCATGGCCACCGAGAAGCTGGCCGAGGGCATCCGCCGCTTCGCCGCCGACCAGGTGAAGCTGGAAAAGATGCTCGGCGAGCGGCTGTAACTGTCCCTCCGCCGGCGGTGTGGCGCGTCTTCGCAGGCCGGTTTAAAAGCTATTTCGGAAGGGTTCCATGCACGGAAAGTTTCGCCTCGCAACACTGCTCATCATCGTCGGCGCAGCCTCGAGCTTCGCCGCAGGCGCCCTGCCGACCTGGCTGCAGCAGTCCATTGCCGGCTACACGACCCATCCCGCCGATGCGCCGCGATCGATCTGGGTGCTCTCGCATCACGGCTCGCCCGCCTATCTGGTGGTCGCAGGCTGTTGCGATCGCTACAACGACCTGCTCGATGCGCAGGGCACGAAGATCTGCAGCCCCAGTGGCGGTCTGACCGGACACGGCGACGGCCGTTGCGCGGCACCGGTCGTGGATCCGGGCACGCCCGTGCGCCTGGTCTGGAGGAATCCACGCTGGCGCGGAACGGTAATTCCCGAAGGCGTGGCCGTACCTGCCCCCACCTCTGCCGCAACGGGTCCGGTCCGGCCACCGGACGCCTGAATATCCTGCAGGGGTGCACATGCACCGGGTGTCCGACATGGATCAAGGCATCCGGATCCCCAGTGGGGTACATTGATGCGACCTGACCCTCGCCACGCGCAGGAACGGCATACCATGAACGTCGCCACGACGACCCGCCCCTTCGAAGCGATCCGCCGCAACATCGTCGGTATCGACCAGACCTTCCCTTCCCCGTACGGCGAGCAGCGCATCGTGTATGCGGACTGGACGGCCAGCGGGCGCCTGTACGCACCGGTCGAGCAGGCGATGCTGGAGACGTTCGGCCCGTTTGTCGGCAACACCCATTCGGAAGCCAGCGTGACCGGTTCGGCGATGACGCTGGCGTACCACGAGGCCCATCGCATCATCAAGCAGGAGGTCAATGCCGGCCCCGATGACGTGCTGCTGACCTGCGGCTCGGGCATGACCGGTGCAGTGAACAAGTTCCAGCGCATCCTGGGCCTGAAGGCCCCGCAAGGACTGCGCCGCTTCATCCAGTTGCCCGAGGCGGAGCGCCCGGTGGTGTTCGTCACCCACATGGAACACCACAGCAACCAGACCAGCTGGTACGAAACCACCGCCGACGTGGAGGTGATTCCGCCCGACCCGCGCGGCCTGCCCGACCTGGACGCCTTTGCCGCGCTGCTGGAACGCTATCGGCAACGCACGTTCAAGATCGGCTCGTTCTCGGCCTGCTCCAATGTCACCGGCGTCAAGCCGCCCTACCGCACGCTGGCGCGCATGATTCACGCCGCCGGCGGGGTGGCGTTCGTGGACTTCGCCGCTTCGGCGCCGTACGTGCGCGTCGACATGCACCCGGCCGACGACGAACCGCTGGATGCGGTGTTCTTCTCGCCGCACAAGTACCTCGGCGGTCCCGGCTCGAGCGGCGTGCTGGTGTTCAACCGTGCGCTGTACCGCAACAGCGTGCCCGACGAGGCCGGCGGCGGCACCGTGGCCTGGACCAACCCCTGGGGCCAGTACGCCTTCATCGACGACATCGAGGCGCGCGAGGATGGCGGCACCCCGCCCTTCCTGCAGACCATCCGCGCCGCGCTGGCCATGCGCGTGAAGGCGAAGATGGGCGTTGAGGCGATGGCCGAACGCGAAAAGGCCATGGTTCCGCGCATCCTCGGTGCGCTACGCGCCATCCCCGGCGTGCACGTGCTGGGCAATGAACTGGACGAACGCCTGGCCATTGCCTCGTTCTTCGTCGAGGACCTGCACTACAACCTGATGGTGCAGCTGCTCAACGACCGCTTCGGTGTGCAGGCGCGCGGCGGCTGCAGCTGCGCGGGCACCTACGGCCACTACCTGCTGCACGTGGACCCGACCCGCTCGCGATACATCACCGACAAGATCGACCGCGGCGACCTGTCCGACAAGCCGGGCTGGGTGCGCCTGAGCTTTCACCCCACCACCACCGACGAGGAACTGGATTTCAGCCTCGACGCGGTGCGCGAGATCGTGGCCCATCGCGAACGCTGGTCGCGCGATTATGTGTACGATGCGCATTCGAACGAATTTCGCCACCTGCGCGCCACGCGCGCCATGCACGAAACGGTGCGGGACGGATTCCGCCTCTGAAACGCCCCCGACACGCCCATGCGGTCGGCGTGTCCAGCGGCCGGCAAGTCTTTTACAATCGCCCCATGAACAGCGTCACCTCGCACAGCAACTCCCTGCGCGACTGGATCCAGTCCACTGCGCGCGCCGGCCATGACATCGACCAGATCGTCCAGATGATGCTGCGCGCCGGCTACCAGCCGCGCCAGGCGCGCCAGCTCGTCGCCAAGATCCTGAACCGTCCGGCGGTGGCGATCGATGTCGCCATGGACGTGCGCAACGGCCGCCGCAGCCGGCACCCGGAAGCGCCTTCACAGCTTGCGGAGGGTCGCCGCGTGGATGTGACCATGAGTGTCGAGTGCCCCACCATCCGGGTGCTCGAGGGGCTGATGGATGCGCAGGAGTGTGATGAACTGATCGAACTTGCACGCCCGCGCCTGGATCGTTCGCGTACCGTGAACAGCAAGGGCGACGACCAGCTCGACGAAGCGCGCACCAGCCAGGGCATGTTCTTCCAGGTCGGCGAGGCACCGCTGATCCAGCGCGTCGAGCAGCGCATAGCGGCCCTGCTCGACATGCCCGTGGAGTACGGCGAAGGCCTGCAGGTGCTGCACTATCTGCCGGGACAGCAGTACGAACCGCATTACGACTGGTTCGATCCCACCCATCACGGGTTCAAGACGCTGACGGCCAAGAGCGGACAACGCGTGGCCACCGTGCTGATCTATCTCAACACGCCCGAGGACGGCGGCGGCACGCATTTCCCCAATGCCCGCGTCACGGTGACCGCAAGACGCGGCACGGCCGTCTATTTCGCCTACCAGAGCGGCGACAAGGACTCCCTGCATGCCGGCCTGCCGGTGACCGCCGGGGAGAAATGGATCGCCACCAAGTGGCTGCGCGAGCTGCCGTTCGTGTGAGCCGCGCACGCGGGGACGGGTCGCGCCATTCCATGACATCGACGGCCCCATGGCATCGACGACAAACGGGATGCGGATGCGTTTTTTTGCACTGCAACACGCTTTGTCCTATCCTTGCGCGCCCCCATCCCCGCAACCAATCAGGATCCCCCGCATGAGCCTGGACCAGGTTCCCGCCGGTGCCGCCACCGTCGGCGAGTTCAACGTCATCATCGAAATTCCCAAGGACGCCGAACCGGTCAAGTACGAAGTGGACAAGGCCAGCGGCGCCGTATTCGTCGACCGCGTGCTGACCACGCCGATGCGCTATCCGTGCAACTACGGCTACGTGCCGCACACGCTCGGCGGCGACGGCGACCCGCTTGACGCCCTGGTGATCCTGCCGCTGCCGCTGATCCCGGCCTCGGTCATTTCCTGTCGCCCGGTGGGCATGCTGAAGATGACCGACGAGGCGGGCAGCGACGAGAAACTGGTGATGGTGCCCAACAACAAGGTGTTCAGCGGCTACGCCCATATCGAGGACATCGAACAGGTTTCCGGGCACTGGCTCGAACGCATCGGCCACTTCTTCGAGCACTACAAGGACCTGGAGAAGGGCAAGTGGGTCAAGCTCGACGGCTGGACCGGAGCGTCATCGGCGCGGGCCGAACTCGATGCGGGTATTGCGCGCTACAACGCCGCACACGGCCAGGCCTGATCAACGGCGCGCGTAGGCGCGCAGGAACATGTCCACCGCGGCTTCGGCGCTGCCCCTCATTTCGCTGCGAAATTGCGGGCAGTCGGCATCCATGCAGCCGAGCAGCCGGCGCAGATGCAGGTCGCCCTTGAGCAGACACAGGAACTGGCTGGCGGCGCGCGCGGTATCGTCGATGTCGAGCGCACCCGCTGCGACCTGTTCCTCAAGGAGTTTTTGCATCAGTTCGCGCGAACGGGTCGGGCCCTCTTCCCACAGCATCTGCGCCAGTTGGCGATCACTCTTGTCGCACTCACCGGCCACCGCCCGCCACAGCCCGATGCTTTCGGTGCTGCTCATGAGTTCGGCATGATGCCGGGCAATGCGCAAAAGGGCCGCACGCAGGGTTTCACCGTGATGGGTGCGATACAGGCGATCCGGCACCAGCATCTGGCAGAGTGCGCGCACCGCTTCGCGGAACAGCGAGGCCTTGTCGCCGAAATGACTGTAGACAGTCAGTTTGGAGACCCCGGCGCGGGTGGCCACGGCATCCATGCTGGTGTGCTCGAATCCGTTCGCGACGAACAGGTCCTGGGCTGCACCGAGGATCGCGGCGCGTTTTTCCATGTCCTTGGGTCGACCGGGACGCGGGCATTTTTCAGGATGGCGCATGGAAACGGTTTGCAACGGATACGATACCTTTTATTATACGCTGCGGTTTAATTATATCCAGCCTGCCTGTACGGCAATGTGTCCGCGGACACGGTGACTTCCGGCACTTTGGCCATTGCCGGGCAGGCCGGACGATGATGCGGAAACGACCGTGTATGCGGATTCCTTCCGCATGGGGATGCTGTACCGTTTCGTTTGACCTTTCCGGACATTGCGCATGAACATGAACATCGAACAGGCCCGCCACAACATGACCGCCTGGCAGGTGCGGGGCTGGGAAGTCCTCGACCGGCGCGTGCTGGAGGTGATGGAACGCGTGCCCCGCGAACAGTTCGTGCCCCCGGCCTGGCGCAACCTGGCCTTTGCCGATATGGCGCTGCCGCTGGGCCACGGCGAATGCATGATGCCTCCGATCGTCGAGGGCCGGCTGCTGCAGGCGCTGGCCCTGACCGGTCGCGAGGACGTGCTGGAAATCGGCACCGGGTCCGGTTTCCTTACCGCCTGCCTGGCGCGCCTGGCTCGCAGGGTGGCCAGCATCGACAAGCATGAGGATTTCATCGATGTCGCCCGGAAGCGATTGCGCGGGCTCGCCATCGACAACGCCGAGCCGGTGGCCGCCGAAGCGGTCCATGGCTACCAGCCCGGCGGTGTGTTCGACGTCATCGTGGTGACCGGTGCAGTGCTTTCCGTGCCCGGGCGCTTCGCGCGCTGGCTCAAGCCCGGCGGACGCATGTTCGTGATCCGCGGGGCGTCGCCGGTCATGGAAGCGGTGCTGATGCATCACGAGGGCGAGGGCCGTTTCCGCGAACAGGGCCTGTTCGAGACCGACCTTCCCTATCTGGAACACGCCGCGCCCGAGCCGCACTTTTCCATCTAGCAGCGTTTTGATGTCAAGGACAGAACCATGCATGCCTTTCCCCGCCTGAAACCCCTGCTCCTGGTTGCCGCACTCACGGCAAGCGCACCGGGAGTGGCGCATTCCGAAGACCTGATACAGGCCTATCTGCAGGCACGGCAGAACGATCCGACACTGGCCCTGGCCGATGCCAACCTGCGCAGCACCCGCGAGGGCGTGGTCCAGGCCCGCTCGGCGCTGCTTCCGCAGATCAATGCCAGCCTCGGCCTCAGCCAGGACAACCGCGGCTTCAAGGATGGCGCCGGTATTCCGTCGGGGCACCAACGCAGCCGCAACCTTTCGCTGAACCTCAGCCAGAGCCTGTTCGACCTCAGCAACTACCACGACCTGCAGGCGGCGCATGAGCAGACCCGCAGCCAGGACGCGCAATACCGCGCCGCTTCGCAGAACCTGCTGATTCGCGTGGCCACGGCCTATTTCAACGTGCTGACCGCCGAGGATGCGCTGAAATTCAGCCAGGCCAACGAGAAATCCCTGGCGCGCGAACTGGAACAGGCGCAGGAACGCTACAAGGTCGGACTGTCGGCCATTACCGACGTGCAGGACGCCAAGGCACAGCACGACGCCGCCGTGGCGCAGCGGATCAGCGCCCGCAATGCCCTAGACGACGCACGCGAGGCCCTGACCCAGATCACCGGCAAACCGGTAACCGACCTGAAGGTCCTGCGCCAGCAGGTACCGTTGCAGACGCCGGTCCCCAACAAGATCAGCTACTGGGTGGACACCGCGGTCAGGAACAATCCGAACATCCTCGCCCAGCAGTTCAACGTCGACGCCGCCGACAGCCAGATCAGCGCCGCGCGGGACGGTCACCTGCCCACGCTCAGTGCCACGGTGTCCTACGGCAAGGGTGCCAACTGGACCACACGCCTGGGTTACAACAAGGTCCCCAGCTCGACGGTGATCGGCCTGACCCTGCGCATCCCGCTCTTTTCCGGCGGATACACCCAGTCGCGTGTGCGCCAATCCATCGCCCAGCGCGACGCTGCCGAGGACGGACTGGTGTCACAGCGCAGGCTGGTCATCCGCAATACGCGTTACTACTTCCGTTCGGTCGTCGCCGGCATCAGCGAGGTGGAGGCCACCCGCCAGGCGCTGCTCTCGGCACGCAAGGCACTGGAAGCGACCGATGCCGGATTCAAGGTCGGCACCCGCACCATCGTCGATGTCCTGATTGGCCAGCAGAACCTGATCAACGCGCAGCAGTCCTACTCCCAGGCACGCCACCAGTTCGTGCTCAACCAGCTGCTCCTCAAGCAGACGGCGGGCACACTGACGGTGAAGGACCTGGAATCGGTCAACGCGCTTCTGGAGTGATCGCGGCCGGCAGGCTGCAGGGCAGTTCAATCGAGCAGCGGCTCGATGCGCTGCATGATGCGTGCAACCGCGCCGCTTTCACGCTCGAACACCTGCCGCGCTGCCGTGCCCATGCATATCCGCCTCGGCTTGTCTTCGAGCAGCTCGAGCACGTGCCGTCCCAGGTTGTCCCCCGATACCGTGTCGGCACCGCCCTCGCGCAGCAGCGCTCGCGTGATCCCCTCGAAATTGAAGGTGTGGGGACCGACCAGGATCGGTTTGCACAAGGAAGCCGGTTCAAGCAGGTTGTGCCCGCCGATGGGTTCCAGGCTGCCACCGACAAAGGCCACGTCGCACGCGGCATAGAACTGCATCAGCTCGCCCATGGCATCGACCAGGAAACACTGGGTGGAAATTTCCGGCAGACGTTCGGCACTGCGCATGGCCATGCGGAATCCGAGGCTGCGCACAGTCTGCTCCACAACGCGAAACCGTTCCGGATGCCGGGGCACCACCAGCAGCAGCGCATCGGGAAACCTGCGCAGCACTTGCAGATGTGCCTGCAGGACCAGCCAGTCCTCGCCTTCGTGGGTGCTTGCGGCAATCCATACCGGCCGGCGTGATCCCCAGGCCTCGCGCATCACCTGGGCGCCGGGACCGAGCGAAGCCGGCACCGGCATGTCGAATTTCAGGTTACCGGCCACGCTGATATGCGAGGATCGCGCGCCCAGCAGGCGGTAACGTGCCGCGTCGGTAAACGACTGCGCCGCCACGTGGTAGACGCTCTGCAGCGCCTTTCGGGCCAGCGGTCGCAACGGCAGATACCCGCGCAGGGAACGTCGGGAGAGACGGGCATTGACGATCAGCAGTGGAATGCCGCGGCGCTGGCAGGCCGCGTACAGATTGGGCCAGATTTCAGTTTCCACGATCACCGCCAGGGCAGGCCGTATGTGCGCCAGGAAACGGGCCACCGAAAACGGAAGATCGTAGGGCAGGTAAACGTGCAGGACCTGGTCGTCGAACAACTGGCGCACCCGTTCGGAGCCGGTCGGCGTCACCGTGGTGACGACCATGCGGTACTGCGGATAGCGGTCCATCAACGCCCGGACCAGCGGCTCGGCAGCATTGACTTCGCCCAGCGAGACTGCATGCACCCAGAGCGTGCCTGTCGCACACTCCGGTATGTCGAACCAGCCAAAACGCTCGCGCCAGCGCAGATGGTAATCGCCATAGCGGAAACCGCGCGCCCACAGCCGCAGCATCAGCAGCGGCGTGGCGATGAACATGGCCAGTGTGTACAGCAACCGCACCTGGTGGCTCCGGCTAGCACGGCGGACCAGTATGCCAGAGCCGGCACCGTACACCCGCCGCGCGCGAGGGTGCCCGATGCTGCGACGATGCCTGTCCGCAATCGGCACCGGCTCGCCTGGTCGCAGAACCGGAAGATCCAGCCCTGGCCCGTGCACGCATTCGCCTGTGGCCGTATCTGCAGGCAGCCCCCGCTGGCCGGCCGCATTGTCTACAATGGCGCTGCATGCCCGGTACGCCCCGCCCCCCTTTCCGACTTTCGCTGCTTGCCCCCACCCGGTGGCCGGCCTGGCTGGGGCTTAGCTGCACGTGGTTGCTGGCACGCCTGCCCTATCGTGTACTGCTTCGCATCGGGCGCCTGCTGGGCCGGATGATCTACCGGATTCCCAGCGCACGCCGCCCGATCGCCACGCGCAACATCGCGCTGTGCTTCCCCGACCTCGATGCGTCCGCACAGCAGACCCTGGTCCGTGCGCACATGCAGGACCTGGGCATCATGCTGGCCGAGTTCGCGCTCGGATGGATGGGCTCCGATCGTGCGCTGGATCGCATTCCCGTCAGTATCGAGGGTCTGCATCACCTGGCGCAGGCGCGCAGCCAGGCACGCGGCGTGCTGCTGGTCGGTGGGCATTTCTCGCACCTGGAACTGTGCGCGCGGCTGGTGTCACGGCAGATCCGCATCGCCGGCATGTACCGGCGAATGGACTCGGCGGTCTTCGAGTGGGCGGTGCTGCGCGCGCGGCTGGGGTATGCCGAGGCCATGTTCGACAAGGACGATCTGCGCGGCACGGTACGCTACCTGCGCCGCGGCGGCACGCTCTGGTACGCCCCGGACCAGGACATGCGCAGCAAGGACAGCGTGTTCGTCCCGTTCTTCGGTGTGCCGGCGGCCACCATCACCGCCACCCATCACCTGGCACGGCTTTCGGGTGCGCTGGTCCTGCCGTTCCACCACCGGCGCCGCGAGGATGGCGGCTACGTCATCCGCATCGGTGCGGCGCTGCCAGACGTACCCGGCGATGATGTGCGCGCCGACACCGCCACGGTCAATGCCGCCATCGAACAGATGGTCCGCGAAGCACCCGCCCAGTACCTGTGGGTGCACAAGCGCTTCAAGACCCGCCCCCCCGGACAGCCGCCGGTCTACTGACCGCGTCGATGCCGACGCCGGGCCTCGTGCAGCTTGGCGTACTTGAGGAACACGTAGAAAGCACCGGTCACGCTGGCGATGAAGCCGGCGCTACCGTTGAGGAAGTAGCGCTTGAGCAGGTACTGGCGGACAAAGAACAATGGTGGGTACACCACCATGCGCAGCAGGGTGAAGCCCTGTCCCCGGCGCAGCTTGTGCGCCACCAGTCCACTCGAATAGCGGTTGATCTTGTCCACCCGCGTGGCAATGTCGGCATCACCGTCGTTGACGAAATCGGCACCTCCGAGCGTACGCACCGGGCCGTCGACCACCACCGAGGCATGCACCTCGACATCGTTCATGCGCCCGCGCCGGCGGTCGAACAGGCGCAAGTGCCCGTTGCGCTGACTCAGGCGATGCTGGACGGTCCAGAACATGCGCTCGCGTCGCGGCAGCCGGAACCCGGCTGCCGCTGGCTCAACCAGTGCGCGCTCGATCACCGCGCGCGTGCCCGGCGAAAGGACTTCGTCGGCGTCCAGGTTCAGGATCCAGTCGTGACGGGCCATGTCGATGGCACGCTGTTTCTGCGGCCCGTAATCGTCGAACGGATGCACCGCCACCCGCGCACCATGCCGTTTGGCGATGGCCACGGTGTCGTCGCTCGATCCGGAGTCGAGCACCACCAGGTCCTCGGCCCAGTCCACTTCGCGCAGGCACCTGTCCAGGGTGTCGGCGTTGTTCAGGGTGATGATCACCACCGACAACGGTTCACGCTTGTGCATGGCGTTGCTCACTGTCGTCCGTCACGAAAAGCGCCGCACACCAGAGCGAAAGCAGCCACCAGAAGAACAGCCCCCACCAGGCCGAATAGAACGCCAGGTGGGTATTGAGCGGGAACAGTGTCACGCCCAGGGCGACCGTGGCCGGATACGCCCTGGCCCGCGCCGCCGGCCCGGCCCTGCGCCACGCCTGCACGGCCAGCACGGCACCGGCCAGCCATGCCAGCAAACCCAGGGTACCGGTTTCACTGGCGACCTCGAGCAGCAGCTGGTGCGCATAGCAGGCGCCTTCGCCCTTGCCGCATGCCTCCTGGCTCACCACGAAATGGTCGTGCGGCGGTGCGTACCCGGGATAGGCGTAACGGAAGCCGCGCACGCCCACGCCGTTGACCGGATGCGCCAGGTACATGCGCGTGGCCACCCGCCAGATGTCCAGGCGACCGCTGAGCGCGGTGTTGATCCCGGCCGGGGTGTCGCTGAGAAGATCCATGCTGCGCTGCATGCGCGCATCAAAACGCGGGGAAACCTGCCAGGCGATCGCCATGGCCAGCATCGCAGTCAACAGCCCGCCCACGCACCAGATGGCGAAGCGGACGGGCGTGCGTGCCTCGCGCCAGGCGAACAGCAGCACCACCAGGCCGTAGGTCAGCCAGGCCGCGCGTGATCCGGCCATCAGCACCGGCCCGAACATCAGCAGCATGGCCACGATCAGGCCCCGGCGATGCGCGTATTTCCGCGCGGCCCAGAGCACAAAAGGCGACAGACTCGCCAGTACCGGCCCGAGCTTGAGATTGCCGGCGCCGAAAATGCCGGAAATACGCAATGGCGCCGCCTGTCCGCCCAGGCTCCAGCCGGTGAAAATCTGCACCCAGGCATCCAGCGTCCAGAACGCCACCACCGCGGCACTGGCCAGATACAGCGCATCGAGTCGCGGCAAACGACGGATGGCAAAACAGGCATACAGGCCCAGCGGCAGGTAGCGCACGATACCGGCCACGGTTTCCCAGCTTCGCCAGGGCGCCACCGCATCCAGCGCCGACACCAGCGCGGCACCGGCGTACAGGGCGAACAGGGCCAGCAGCAAACGTGCACCGGGATGGTTGGACAGCGCATGCGGTTCGCGCACGAAGAGCAGCACCGTTCCGATCAGGCACAGCAAGGTGCCCAGCTCGCTGCTGCGTCCCAAGGGCAGCAGGAACAGGACCAGCCAGAACGGGAGCAGCGGCGAGCGCAGCGCAGCCTTCAACGACGATGCAGGACCCATGCGCACTCTCTTGCCGGACAAAGGCTGATTGTAGGCCAGCCGCCGACCCGTACTGCAACAGCCGTACCGCAGCCCGATGAGACGTCCTCGCCGTTGCTGCGTGAAGTTCCCTTCAGGTGCCCACGCGCACCAGCCCGGCATACACGTCGAGCACCTGCTGCTGCATGTCCTCGAGGCGATAACGGTCCAGCGGCGGAATCGGCGGCGCCAGGCGCAACAACTCGGCGGCGCGCTCCACCAGGCGTTCGCGATCGCCGGTCGGCACGCGACCGGCCGGATACAGTTCGGCCAGCAATTCGCCCACGCCGCCGTGGGCATAGCCGAGCACCGGCCGGCACAGCGACAGGGATTCGATCACGGTGCGGCCGAAGGCTTCAGGCTTGGTGGACAGTTGCAGGACCAGCGCCGACACCGATAGCACGTCACGCACATCACTGCGCGGCTCACTCAGGACCACCTTGCCTTCCAGCCCTGTCGCGGCGATGTGCTGGCGCAATTCCTGCACATAGGCCTCGCGGCCGTCCTCCAGCACGCCCAGCATCAGCAAGCGTGCCTCCACCCCACGGCTGAGCAGGCCGGCCAGCAGGTCGATGGCATCGTGGTGCCCCTTCAGCCGCGTACCGCGGCCGGGCAGGGTCAGCAACGGATAGTCGTCGAGTTGCGGATAACGGTTGAAGAAGCGCTCGCGCCAGTCGTCCTCGGGACGGTATCCGTAGGGGAACTCCTTGCCATCCACCCCGCGCGGGATGACCTCCAGGCGGGCGCGGTCGAAATCGGGATAATTGCGCACGATGTGATCGCGTACGCTCTGCGAGACCGCGATCACGCGGTCGCCGCGCAGCAGGATTCGGCTGTACGGCCCCGGGGAATTGAGTCCGTGGACCGTGGTCACGAAATGCGGCCGCGGACGCATGCCACGCAGCGCGAGCCAGCCCAGCCAGGCCGGTACGCGGGAGCGCGCATGCACCACGTCGGCCCCCAGTTCCTGCAGCAGGCGGCGCAGACGGTAGATCCTGGTCAGCGACAGTGGTGACTTGCGCCCGATGTCGAGGGTGATGTGCCGGCTTCCTTCCCGTTCAAGCTGGTCGACCAGACGACCGCCCGCGGAGATCACCACCGATGTGTGCCCAGCTGCCACCAGGGCGCGGGCCACCTCGAGGACCGAACGTTCAGCACCACCCGAATGAAGGGCAGGGATGAGCTGTACCACCGTCATCGCGGCTGGTGTCGTGGGCGTTTGTGCGTCCCGGGTGGACATATCGGTCGGAGCCTGCAGCCCGGTGTGGTACATCGCTTCAATTCCGGCATGCTTCCATGCCAGATCCAAAGCAAGATATGTGCCGAAATCCGCACGCAAACGTGCGCCAATGCGCGTTATTTCACTCGCTCAGCACATAATGCGCGGCGCAATAAGGACATACGACTTCGCCGCCCTCGTCCTCGATTGGCAGATATACCTTCGGATGGGAATTCCACAGGCTCATGCCGGGCATCGGACAGGACAGGGGCAGGTCGCTGCGCGTCACTTTGTAACAATGTTCGGCATTGGCCGGCACCCGCTTTTCCGCGGCGGGATCATGGGACAGCATGGCGGGACTCCATGGAACATATCGGATCGTCCATGGTAGCGCAGCCGGGGCATGCCGGCAGCAACCTCCTGCCCGCACAGGCCCGGAGACCGGCCTTCTCCGGGATGCCGGTACGGTGTACCGTCAAGCTCGCCAGGCCTGCCGGATACAAGGCCGAACGTCCTCATGGAGAGTCCCTCATGAAATTTGACAAACTGCTTGCGCGCATCCGCGGCATCCTGCTGCAGCCCAACCGCGAATGGCCGCGCATCGCCGCCGAAGCGGACACGACGCCCGCACTTTACATGCGCTACATCCTGCTGCTGGCCGCCCTGCCACCGCTTTTCCAGTTCATCCGCTACAGCCTGATCGGCGATCGCGTCGGCGGCACGCATGTCCGCTATTCCTTCTTCGGCGGCATCTGGGGCATGCTCGTCGGCTATGCGGCAAGCCTGGTACTGGTCTACCTGATCGCGCTCATCGTCAATGCCCTGGCCGAAACTTTCGAGGGACGCCGCGATTTCGTGCAGGCACTGAAAACGGTCGCCTACGCCTGGACTGCGGCATGGGTGGCCGGCATCTTTGTCGTCCTGCCCTGGCTGGGCTTCCTGATCACCCTGGCCGGCGCACTGTACGCCTTTTATCTGCTGTACCTGGGCCTGCCGCACACCATGCGCTGCCCGCGCGAGCGCAGCCTGGGCTATGCCGTGCTGAGTACGGTGCTGGCCATACTCCTGAGCTGGATCCTGCTTGCCCTGCTTGGCCTGGTAACCGGCACCGGTCTGCTTTCACCGCAACATCAGGCCATGAACGCGACGCCAGCGTCCGGCACGACATCAACCGCAGCCGCGCAAAACCCGGGCCAGGCATCCACGCCCGATCCCGATCGCATGCGCGCGCTGCTGCCCGCGACCCTCGACGGCTATGCCCGGGCATCGGCCAGCGCCCTCCGACAGGACACGCCCGGTGCGCGTTTCAGCCTGGCGCAGGCCCTGTACCGCGATACGCGCGGCAATCACATCCAGTTGCTGGTCCTGGATACAGCCAACGCCGACACCATGCCGGGGCTGGGCATCATCACGCCGGCCAGCCTCGAGCGCAGCAACGACAGCGGATTCGAAAAGACCCGCCTGGCGGGAGATCGCAGCATCGGCGAGCAATGGAACAGCACGACCCGGCAAGGCACCTATGCCCTGGCCGTTGACAACCGGATCCTGGTCCGCGCCAGCGGTACGGTGAAGGATTTCGATGATCTCAAGCATGCCGTCAGGGCAGTGGACCTCACGTCCCTGAAAAAGGTCCACCGCGACCCGGACACGACACCGTGACCGCAACCTCCATCTCGCCATTCACGGATGGCGAGATGGGGCTCCAACCCGGCCCCTACTTGCCCTGCATGGCCTTCATCATGCGCGCGTAAGCCGACGCCTCGATGGCCTCGACGGTGATGTGCACATGCACCTCGTTGCTGACCATCGGTACATAGGCCCCGACGCCGAAATCGGTGCGTTTGAGCGTGGTCGTGGCGTCAAAGCCGGCCGCGGGAGCCTTCCACATCGGCTGCATGCCGACCTTGTTGACCCGCACCCGCAGCGTCACCGGCCGGGTGACCCCATGCACGCTGAGCTCGCCATGGACCGTCAGCCGGTCCTTGCCGTCCGCCACCACCCGCTTACTGACGAAGCGGGCCACGGGAAATTTCGCTGCATCGAAGAACGCCGGCCCCTCGAGATGCTCGGTAAGCTTGGCCACATGGGCATCCAGACCGGACAGCGGGATATTCACCCTGACCGAGGATTTCGCCGGATGCGCGGCGTCATAGACCAGGGTGCCGGTGATATGCGTGAAGTTGGCGTCCGGGTTGGAAAAGCCGAAATGGTTCCACACCACCCGAACCTGCGTGTGGTTGGGATCGAGCTTGTAGGTGACCGGCCTGGCTGCGGCCGGTAGGCTTGCCAGACACGCCAGCAAGGCCATGGACATCAGGATACGCATGGTTGATCACTCCCTATCGTCGGAACGCGAATACCGGTCGGCCGCATCCGTGATGACGCATGGACGCAATGCAGCCTGGGCAGCCATTGTAAGTCCGAATGCCGGCCGCCCCCGTCCCACCAAGGGAACAGACCGTGCTTGAAAGCGGACAAAACGACGCTCCCGCCACGCCCTGCTGGGTGCTCACCGACGGCGCTGCCGGCAACGAGCGTCAGGCGCTGGCGCTGGCCCAGGCTCTTGGCCTTGCCACCCGCAGCATGGTGCTGCCGCTGCAGGCGCCGTGGTCCTGGCTGGCGCCGCGCGGTGCAGTTGCCGGCCGGCTGACGGTGAATGCCATCCATCGCGAACGCCTGGCGCCGCCGTGGCCGGCGCTGGTGATCGGCTGCGGACGCAGCGCCGCCTTGCTGACACGCGTGGTCGCGCGCCTGTCCGGAGGGACTTGCCGCAGTGTGCAGATCCTCGACCCGCGCATCGACGCACGCCACTGGGATCTGGTGATCGCACCACACCATGACGACCTGGCCGGCGAACATGTCGTGAACACGCTGGGCTCGCTGCACCCGGTCGACGATGACTGGCTGCAGGCCGGGCGCGAGGCCTTTCCGGCACTGGGCCAGCTCCCCGGACCCCGCGTTGGCGTCCTGCTCGGCGGCCCACGTCGTGGAGTTCCGCTGGATGCCGGACAGGCTGCGGCCCTGGCCGATGCGTTGCGCAAGCGTCACCGGGCCGAGGGCGCAAGCGTGATGCTGGTGGCTTCGCGACGCACACCCCCTGCGCTTTATGAAGCCGTGCACACGGCGATCCGCGACATCCCCGGCCTGCGCTGGCGCGACAGCGGCGACGGGCCCAACCCGTACCCGGGGGTGCTGGGCTGGGCCGACCGCCTGGTGGTCACTCCCGATTCGGTGAACATGCTCTCCGAGGCCGCCGCCACCGGGGTACCGGTCCATACCCTGGACAGTGCAGCGCTGCCGCCCAGGCTGTCACGCTTTCACGCAGCCCTGCGCGAACGGGGCCTGCTGCACGCACTGGACGCGAACGCGCAGGCGCCTTCCGCGCCGCTGCGCGAAACCGTCGCCGTCGCCGTCGAGGTCCGCCGGCGCCTGCATCTGCCCGTAGCCCATCCCGGCGTGGCATCCTAGCGCTCTCATGCGCGGCCTGATCCCCGAACGCTTCATCGACGAACTGCTGTCCCGCATCGACATCGTCGAAGTGGTGGAGCGGCGCGTGCCATTGAAGAAGGCCGGACGCGAATGGACCGCCTGCTGCCCGTTCCATGACGAGCGCACGCCCTCGTTCTACGTCAGCCCGCAGAAACAGTTCTACCACTGCTTCGGTTGCGGTGCGCACGGCAGCGCGATCGGGTTCCTGATGGCCTACGAGCGACTGGAATTCCCTGACGCCGTCGAGGAACTCGCGCAGTCGGTCGGCCTGGAGGTGCCTCGCGAAGGCGGCGAGCTGCAGCCGCGCGAGGACCGCAGCGGCTGGTACGAACTGCTCGACCAGGCCGCGACGTTCTACCAGGATTGCCTGCACGACCACCCCGCGGCCCAGGCCTATTGCCAGCAACGCGGACTCGACGCCGATACCCTCGCACGTTTCCGCATCGGCTGGGCGCCGGGCGGCAGCAGCCTGCTCAAACACCTGGGCAGCACGCCCGAACGCCTCCAGTGGCTGGAACAGACCGGCATGATTTCCACCGGCGACAGCGGGAAATACGACCGTTTCCGTGCACGCCTGATGTTCCCGATCCTCGACCGCCGCGGCCGCGTGATCGCCTTCGGCGGACGCATCCTCGCCGGCAGCGCGCAAGCGACAGGAGCGGCGGATGGTGCGGGTACGCATGCCCGCAGCGCACAAAGGAGCGAAGGTCCCAAGTACCTCAACTCGCCCGAAACACCGCTGTTCCACAAGGGTCGCGAACTGTTCGGCCTGTGGCAGTGCAAGCAGGCCCGCACCCGCCTGACCCGCCTGCTGGTGGTCGAGGGCTACATGGATGCCATCGCCCTGCACCAGGCCGGCTTGCCCATGGCGGTGGCCACGCTGGGAACCGCGACCACGCCCGAGCACACCGAACGCCTGTTCCGCAGCACCCCGGATGTGGTGTACTGCTTCGATGGCGACCGCGCCGGCCGCGCTGCGGCGTGGAAGGCGCTGGAAGCCACGCTGCCGCGTATCCGGGATGGCCGCCAGGCGTATTTCCTGTTTCTCCCCGACGGCGAGGATCCCGACTCCCTGGTCCGTACCGAAGGCCGGGAAGGTTTTGAACAACGCCTCGCCGGGGCCACGCCACTGTCGAACTACTTCTTCGACCATCTCGGCGAGGACATCGACCTGCGCTCGCTGGACGGCCGGGCGCGCCTGGCCGAGCGCGCCCGGCCGCTGATCGCGCGCATGCCCGATGGCGCCTTCCGCGACCTGATGGCGCAGGAACTGCACCAACGCACCGGCGTCGATGCGCAACTGAAGCGCCCACAGGCCCCGGCCCGGCCTGCGCGGGCGATGCCCTCGCGCACGGCGCGACGTACCCTGGTACGCAGTGCCATCGCCCTGCTGCTTGCCCGTCCCGAACTGGCCGAAGAGGTGGAGCCTCCCTACGCCTTTGCCCGCCTCGACAAACCAGGCATCGAGCTGCTGGTCGAACTTATCGAAACGGCACGCGCACGGCCCGGGATCCGGACCGGTGCGCTGCTGGAGCATTTCGCCGACCGCGAGGAAGCCCCGGCCCTGCACAAGCTGGCCATGGCCGAACTGGTGGGCGATGCGCGGATGCAACGCAGCGAGTGGCATGGCGCCCTGGAGCAGATGCGCAAACAGGCCGACATGCAGCGGATCCAGGCCCTGCAGGCACAACGTGCGCAAGGCACGCTCGATGATCACGGCAAGGATGAATTGCGCACGTTGCTGGCCGCCAAATCCCGCCCACCCCCCGCCTGAACGGACGGGCAACCCCGGGTGCAACTGTGAACACGGCCCAATCCATGGGAAGATCGTCGCTTCATGTTCCGGACGCATGCCAACGCCACGCATGGATCTGCTCACCCGACTGACCACCGTCTTCGCCGAGAACGGCTACCTCGCCGTGTTCCTGGCCTTGCTGATATGCGGCATGGGCGTGCCGATTCCCGAGGACGTGACCCTGGTCGCCGGAGGCGTGATCGCCGGCCTGGGTTACGCCAACGTGCACGTGATGTTCGCCGTGACCATGCTGGGCGTGCTGGTGGGTGATGCCGGCATGTTCCTGGCGGGCCATCACTATGGCGTCCGCCTGTTGCACAAACGCCCGCTTAAATGGGTGCTCACCCCCAAACGTTATGCCGCGGTGCAAAAACAGTTCGAGCGCTATGGCAACCGCATGCTGTTCACAGCCCGCTTCCTCCCGGGCATGCGCACGGCGGTGTTCGTCAGCGCCGGCCTTACGCACCGCGTGACGTTCCTGCGCTTCCTGCTGCTCGACGGACTGGCCGCGCTGATCAGCGTGCCGGTATGGGTGTACCTGGGCTATCTCGGCGCCAACAACCACGAATGGCTGCTGACCTGGATGCACCGTGGGCAAGCCGGATTGTGGATAGCGCTGGGCATCCTGGCGGCAGGTCTCGGCATCTATCTGTGGCGTCGGCACCGTCTGGCGGCAGCGGAACGGGAAACGGACACACGGCATTGAAGCGGTAACGACGTGCGTTCACCCCATGGGAATGCGATGGCGCAGACTGTCGCCGTCTTGCGGGCCCGGTGCCGCAATGAGTGCGCGTGCCGCTTCGACTTGACCCCACACGTTCCACAACAGCACCCCGCGCACGCGGCCGCCGTCCATGTAGTAGGTGACGCCGCAGCGGAATGGCTCGGCCCAGTGCTCGACCACTTCCAGATGCTGCGCGTCGATCTCGCCGACCGCCTCGTAGCCGAGATCGAACAGGTCCGAGTAGAAGAACGGCTCGACCGCGTAGTCACGCGGTTCCCCGGCCATGCCGCAGCCGGCGTGATGTCCCATGCTGATGGCCGCGTTCTCGTGCTCAACCCGTCGCATCCCCAGGGTCGGCGACGGGTAGCGGGCGACGTCGCCGGCCGCCCAGATCGCAGGGTCTGCGGTGCGCAGTCGCGCATCGACCACGATGCCGTCGTCCAGCGCCAGACCCGCCTGTTCGGCCAGCCCGGTCTCCGGATCCACGCCCAGTCCTGCGGCCACGGCGTCAGCCTCGAGCTCGCTGCCATCGGACAGGATCAACGTCACCCCGTCTTCATCGCAGTCCCCATTCTTGACCTTGCAACCCGTACGCAGCTCGACCCCGCGCTCGCGGTAGTAGCCGTTGAGGTAATCGGCCAGGCCGTCGGAAAAGCGTCCCGCACCGATCGCGTCGGAAGGAAACACCATGGTCACCTTGCTGCCCACGCTGCTCAGCGCGGCGGCCAGTTCGGCGCCGATGAATCCGCCGCCGACCACCGCCACGTGGCGGCCCTTCCCGGCGAGCGAGCGCAGGCGCAGGAAGTCGGCGCGGGTACGGAAATTCACCACGCGCTCGCCGCCGAACGGCAGGCTGCGCGCCCGCGCGCCGGTGGCCAGCAGCAGCTTGCCGTAGTAATAGCTGTCACCGCTCTCGTCGCGTACCCGCCTTGCCGCGCGATCCAGTTCCACGGCGCGCCGACCCAGGTGCATGTCGAGCCCATGGCGCCGGGTGTCGAGGTCGATGCCGGCCTCATCGGCGCCCTCCTTCCACAACGCCTTGCTCAATGGTGGACGCTCGTAGGGTGGGTCGGATTCGTCACCGACCAGACCGATGCTGCCTTCGGCATCGCGTTCGCGTATGGCGCCAACCGCCGCGTCCGCGGTCATGCCGCCGCCGATGATCAGGTAGTCGTAGCGGTGTTCCATCGCTTGCCTCCTCACGTCATCGATACCTTCGTCACCCCTCCATGGTGGCACGCCCGGGTCACCACACCCAGCGATGGCACGGCGAGAGTTCAGGCAGGCCGCGGCTCAGCCTGTGAGAAAGGGCGTCGTACACTGGGCACAAAGTATCCCCTGGAGCGCCCATGCCCGACACTGCCCTGCTGATCCTGATCTCGATCCTGGGGATCGTCGTCCTGCTGTTGCTCGTGCTGCTCTGGCGCCAGCGCACGCCATCGGCACTGCTGGCGCACCTGGAAAACCTGCGTGACGGCAACGAGCGGCTGGAACGCGTGTTCCGCGAGGAACAACGCGGAGGACGCGGCGAACTGGCCCAGGCTTTCGAACAGTTCCGTACCCATGTGCAACAGCAACTGGAAAGCGCCGGCCAGCAACAACGCGAGCGCATCGAGGGTTTCGGCCAGCGCCTGGCGCAACTGACCGAACGCACCGACCGCGGCCTGGAGACCCTGCGCAACGGCCTGGTCGAAGATGCCCGCAAGGCACGCGAGGAAACCCGCGCCGGACAACTGCAGTTCGGCGAGCAGTTGCAAGCCCGCCTGCAATTGCTGACCGAACAAAACGAGAAACGCCTGGCCGAGGTGCGCAACACCCTGGAAGCGCAGTTGAAGTCCTTGCAGCAGGACAATGCCCAGCAACTGGAAAAGATGCGGGCCACGGTCGATGAGAAGCTTCAGACCACCCTGGAAACGCGCCTGGGACAGTCCTTCAAGCTGGTTTCCGATCGGCTTGAAGCCGTGCAGCGTGGCCTGGGCGAAATGCAGGAACTGGCCACCGGCGTCGGCGACCTCAAGCGCGTGCTGAGCAACGTGAAGAACCGTGGCACCTTCGGTGAAGTCCAGCTGGCGGCACTGCTCGAGGATCTTCTGGTCGCCGAACAGTACGCAACCAACGTGGCCACCGTACCCGGCTCGGACGCGCGCGTGGAATTTGCCATCCGCCTGCCGGGTCCCGACAGCGATGGCCAGGTGTGGCTCCCCATCGATGCCAAGTTTCCCCGCGATGACTACGAACGACTGCTCGATGCCCAGGACCGCGCGGACGCCGATGCGGCGGCCGCAGCCGCGCTGGCACTGGAGCGCCGCGTTCGCGATGAAGCCAGGACCATCCGCGAGAAGTACATCGCCCCCCCCCACACCACCGATTTCGCCATCCTGTTCCTGCCGACCGAGGGCCTGTACGCGGAAGTCATCCGCCGTCCGGGCCTGTTCGAACTGCTGCAACGCGAGCACCGCGTCACCCTCGCCGGGCCGACCACGCTCACGGCCCTGCTCAACAGCCTGCAGATGGGCTTCCGTACCCTGGCCATCGAGAAGCGCTCCAGCGAAGTGTGGCAACTGCTGGGCGCGGTCAAGACCGAGTTCGGCAAATTCGGTGCGGTGCTGGAAAAGACCCGCAAGCAACTCGATACCGTGCGCAACAGCATCGACAGTGCCGGCGTGCGTACGCGCGCCATCGAACGCAAGCTGCGCGGTGTCGAATCCCTATCGGGCGAGGATAGCCGGCAGCTGCTTGGCCCACCGCCGGACCCGCACGCGCCGGACGACGATGACGAATCCGTGCAATGAGGATGCACTGAACTCCGCGGGCAGCAACATCCGAGCACCACGCAGCGCCGTATGAACATGTGTTCCCGGCATCGGCAAGATGCCGGTTCACGATACACTTCAACTCTGTCAGCGCAGGTCCAGCCATGAACGATCCGTCCCGAAACGATGTCAGCCCGGAACAGGCCGAGGAGGCCGTACGCACCCTGCTGCGCTGGGCCGGCGAGGATCCCGCCCGTGAAGGCCTGATCGACACCCCCAGGCGGGTGGTCAAGGCCTACCGCGACTGGTTCTCGGGCTACGGCGAGGATCCGGCCGAGTACCTGCGCCGCACCTTCGAGGAAGTGGACGGCTACGACGAACTGGTGGTGCTGCGCGGCATCGAGTTCGAAAGTCACTGCGAGCACCACATGGCGCCGATCATCGGGCGCGCACACGTGGGTTACCTGCCGGACCGCAAGGTGGTGGGCATCAGCAAGCTGGCGCGCGTGGTCGACGGCTTCGCACGCCGTTTCCAGGTGCAGGAAAAACTTACCGCACAGATCGCCAACTGCATCGCCGAGACCCTGCAGCCGCGCGGCGTGGGCGTGGTCATCGATGCCCAGCACGAATGCATGACCACGCGTGGGGTGCACAAGCGCGGGGTGTCGATGGTGACCAGCCAGATGCTCGGTAGCTTCCGCGAGGATGCACGCACGCGCGCCGAGTTCCTGCGCTTCATCGACATCGACGGGCACTGATGCGCGCGTGGCTCACGGCCGCGGGACTGGTCCTGCTGCTGCCCACCGCGCACGCAGCGCACCCGTCGACGGTGTCGGGCTACCTGCGCGTGTTCGACAGCAACGGCGACGGCAGGGTGAGCCTGGCCGAGTATCAGGCGCACATGATGCGCGGCTTCCGCGCCATGGACCGCAACCATGACGGCGTCATCGAACGCAGCGAACAGCCGCCCGGCCCACGCCGCCATGCCGCCATCACCGAGCGCCAGTACCAGGCAAACCTGGCGCGGACATTCCATCGCCAGGACCGCAACCGCGACGGCTTTCTCAACGCGCGCGAACTAGCCGCGCCGCCGCGCTGAGCTCCTTGTACTGAACACATCGGCCATGCGCCGACTGTGGACGGCGCCCGCTCAAAGATCCGGCAGACGCAGCCCTGAATCGCCTTGCGCATGTCCGCCCACGTCCGAACCCCCGGTATGGTGATGCCACAATCCGTGCGCGTCGACGCGTACGCGGGCCACGGCCTCGATCGCATCGATGCGCGCACGCTGCTCGGAAAGCTGTGCCTCCAATGCCGTGCGGCGTGCCGTCAGCAGCTCGGCCAGGCCGCTCTCGCCCAGACTGTAGGCGCGTTCGATGCGCGCAGCGCTGTCCGTCGCGGCGCGGGCAGCCTGCGCATAGCGTTGCCAGATGGCCTGCGCGGCACGGGCGCGGGTCACCGCCTCGCGCGCATCGCGGCTCACGTCGCGGCGTACCATGGCGGCCCAAGCCTGCGCCTCCAGGGCATCGGCGGCGGCGGCGGCGGCCTTCGCACTGCGCTGACGCACGCCGATAGGAATGCTGAGCACCAGGCCCACGGCCCGTTCCCGCCCACCCAGGTCATTGAGCACGCGCAGGCCCAGTGTGGGATCGGCCAGGCGGTCGGCACGCACACGCCGCGCCTGGGCCTGCAGCAGCTTTACCCGGGCCCGAGCCGCGCCTATTTCATGGCTGCGCGCAAGAATCGTTCCGACCCAGCCCGCTGGCGTGCCTTCCAGCGCATCTGGCCTGGCGCCCGCGGGTACACGTTCCGGCAGGGGGAGGCGCGGGAAGCGGCTGAGCAGACGGATGCGCGACTCCTGCAGGACGGTATCGGCTTCGAGTGCGTCAGCCCGTGACCGCGCCAGTTCCGCGTCCGCCGCCAACAGGTCGCGCTGCGCTGCATCACCGAGCGTCACGCGGCGCGCGATGGCCTTGCGGTCACGCTCCCACAGGGCCACCTGCCGTTGTCGCACCGAAGCCCGTGCCGCCGCGCGCAGCCAGTCGGACCACAAGGCCAGCAGACGGCGTGCACCGGCATGATGTGCATCGGCCAGTTGCAGCTGCGCCACCTCGACACCATGACTGCCGATGGCACGGTCCAGTCGCGCTTTGCCCGGCCAGCGTACGGCCCGGGAGATTTCCGCTTCCCATTCGTTGAAGCTAGGACCACCCCGAACCCGCCGCCGCTGCGGGATCACCTGGATCACGGTTTCATGCGGTCCCGCAGCGCGCAGGCGTGCCTCGGCCTCGGCGCGTTGCAGGACCGCCGCGGCCTCGCGCACTTCCGGCGTGTGTTCGATCGCAGCCAGCGCCAGACGCTCGGGCGGGAGTGGAGACATCGCTGGCGGGGCCTGTGCGGCGAGTGCCTGCGCGGAGCCGACCAGCAGCACGATCATCAGTGACAACCGGGCGTGACTCATCGGTCCAGCCTCCCCATCGCTTCCACCGGTTCCACCCACCACACGATGTCCGGGTGCGGCAGGGTACGGCGCAACTGATCGAGTACGCGCACGACATCCTCGCCGGGCAGCACCAGCAGAATCAGGCGGCGCGCAATGGCGCCGCGCACGCGTTCCTCGACTCCGGCGTGATCAAACCCCTCGCCGTGGCCGGAACCTTCGAGCGCGCTGAACCCGGGCACTTCCGGTTGCATAGCGAGCAGGGTTTCGGTCACCGTTTCCTCAAGCGCACGCGGCACGCTCAGTGTGAGTCGTTTCAGGGTCAGCATGCATTCACTCCTTGGCACGGCGCGGCTCGCCGAACCGACGGTACAGAACGGGCAGCAGCAGCAGGGTCAGCGCAGTGCTGGTCACCAGGCCGCCAATCACCACCACCGCCAGGGGTTTTTGCACCTCCGAACCGGGGCCGCTTGCAAACAGCAGCGGAACCAGCCCGAGCGCGGCGATGGAGGCGGTCATCATGACCGGGCGCAGACGCCGCATCGCGCCGCTGCGCACCACCTGCTCCAGATCCATGCCCGTGGCGCGCAAGTGGTTGAAATGGGAAACCAGAACCAGGCCGTTGAGTACGGCAATTCCGAGCAGCGCAATGAAGCCGACCGAGGCCGGCACCGACAGATACTGCCCCGACAGCCACAGGGCGACGATGCCCCCGACCAGGGCGAACGGCACGTTGGCCAGAATCAGCGTGGCCTGGCGCAGGGATCCGAAGGTGGAGAAAAGCACCAGGAAGATCAGCGCCAGCGCCAGCGGAATGACCAGGGCCAGACGCGCCGCGGCGCGCTGCTGGTTTTCGAACTGGCCGCCCCACGTAATGCTGTAGCCCGCGGGAAGGTGCACCGACTTCGCCACTTCGGCACGCGCCGCCTCGACAAAACCCACCAGGTCACGCCCGCTCACGTTCGCCTGCACCAGGGCGAATCGCGAGCCGTTCTCGCGCCGGATCTGCACCGGGCCGGTCGTCGGCGCGATTTTGGCGATCCGCTCCAGCGGCACCTGTCCGCCCTCCGGTGTGGCCAGGTTCATGCGCTCGAACAAGGGCGGGGTGTCGCTCAGCGCACGTTCGCCGCGCACCACGATCGGTTCGCGCCGCTGCTGTTTCAGCACCGACCCCGCGCGCAGGCCCTCCAGCTGGCCGCGCAACTCGTCCTCCACCGCGGCCACATCCAGTCCGAAGCGACCGGCTGCCTGCCGGTCGATGCGCACGCCGAGATAGCGCACACCCTCCTGGGTCTGCGCGATCACGTCCTGGCTGCCGCGCGTGCGTTCGAGGATCTTCGCGATGCGGTTGGCCATGTCGTACAGCCTTTCCCTGTCCGGACCGAACACCTTCACCGCCACGTCACCACGGCTGCCAGTCAGCATTTCCGACACGCGCATCTGGATCGGCTGCGTGAACCCGTATTCGATGCCGGGAAAATCCTGCATCACGCGGCGCAGCTCGTCCTCGATCCAGCGTTTGTCCTGCACGCGCCACTGCGCCTTGGGCTTGAGTTCGAGAAACATGTCAGTTTCATTGAGGCCCATCGGATCCAGGCCCAGTTCGTCCGAACCGACGCGCGCGATGACGTGCTCGACCTCGGGGATATGCGTGAGGATGGCGCGCTCGACGGCCATGTCCTGATCCCGCGATGCCTCGAGGCTGATCGAGGGCTGCTTGGTGAGCTGCATCAGCACGTCGCCCTCGTCCATGACCGGCATGAAGGTCTTGCCGGTGCCCAGATAGGCCAGTCCACCGACCAGCAAGGCCCCCATGGCCAGGGCACCCAGGACGCGCGGATGCCCAAGCGCGGCTTCCAGCAGTGGCCGGTAACCGCGTTCCAGCCAGCGCATCAGCCACGGTGTCGTATGCCCGCGCTCACGCAGCACAAGCGAGCACAACACCGGCACCACGGTCAGCGAAAGCAGCAGGGAGACCGCCAGGGCGAAGACGATGGTCAGCGCCACCGGTGCAAACAACTTGCCCTCCAACCCCTGCAGGCTGAGCAGCGGCAGAAAGACCAGTCCGATGATCACGATGCCCGAAATGACCGGCACCGCCACCTCGCGTGCCGCACGGTAAACCCGGTGCAGGCGTGGCAACGGTGTTCCATGCCCGTCCGGATGCAGGTGACTGACCGCGTTTTCCACCACCACCACGGCGGCATCGACCAGCAGCCCGATGGCGATGGCCAGGCCGCCCAGACTCATCAGGTTGGCGCTGAGTCCGAAGCTGCGCATCAGCACGAAGGCCCCGAGTACCGCCAGCGGCAAGGTGATCGACACCACCAGCGCCGCCCGCAGTTCGCCAAGGAACAGCAGCAGCAGGATGACGATCAGCACGGTGGCCTCGATCAGCGCCCGGCGCACGGTGTCCACGGCCTTCTCGATCAGGGCGCCGCGGTTGTAGAACACCTCGATCCGCACCCCTTTCGGCAGCGTCTTCCCGATCTCCCCGAGTCGCGCCTGCACGTCCCTCACCACCCGGGAAGCATCGGCGCCACGAAGACCCACCACCAACCCCTCGACGGCCTCGCCGGTACCGTCGCGTGTCACCGCGCCATAGCGGGTCAGACTGCCGTAGTGCACTTTGGCCACGTCGCCCACGCGCACAGGCCGTCTGTCGCGGCTGGCAATCACCACGCGGCGTAGGTCCTCGAGACTCTGTATCGCCCCTTGCGCGCGCACGATCACGGCATCGTCACCGTCTCGCAGGCGCCCGGATCCGTCATTGCGGTTGTTGCGCTCGATCGCATCGGCAACATCGCGAAAATGCAAACCGGCCGCCGACAGCCGTGCACGATCCGGCGTGACCCGATAACTGCGTACCTTGCCACCCAGGGCGTTGACATCGGCGACGCCCGGAATCGTGCGCAGTGCAGGTCGAATCGTCCAGTCCAGCAAGGTACGGCGCTGGGCCAGATCCAGCCCTCCGCCCTCGATGGTGAACATGAGCATGTCCGAGAGCGGCGTGGTGATCGGCGCCAGCCCGCCGCTGATATCCTTCGGAAGCTGTCCGATGACGGAAGCCAGGCGCTCCGATACCTGCTGGCGGGCCCAGTAGATGTCCGTGCCCTCCTGGAAGTCGAGCGTGATGTCGGCAATGGCGTACTTGGAGACCGAACGCAGAATGGCGGCGTGCGGAATGCCCAGCAGCTCCATTTCCAGCGGCACCACCACGCGGTTCTCCACTTCCTCGGGCGTCATGCCCGGTGCCTTGAGAACCAGCTTGACCTGGGTGGGCGCGATGTCCGGATAGGCGTCGATGGGCAGTTTCAGGTAGGCGAAGATGCCCGCGCCGACCACGGCCAGCGCGCCCAGCAGGACCAGCATACGCTGAGACAGGGAAAAGGCGATCAGCCGCTGCAGCATGTCAGTTCCCCGCCAGCAGCATGGCCTTCAGGGCACCGACGCCGGCCACGGCGACGCGATCCTTCGCACCCAGCGCACCGCGGATCACGCTTTGCCCCCGCGCGGTCTGTGCCAGACGCTGTACCCGGACCGCCTCGAAACCGCCCGGTCGCACGACGAACACTACCCGCCGTCCCTCGTATTCGGCCACCGCCGCGGAAGGCACCTGCCAGGTGCCCTTCGCTGCCGGCAACAGAAGGGTGGCCGTGGTGTGCATGCCGGGCAGCAGGTGCGAACCGGTCACGAGCGCACGTACCCGCACGGTTTGCGAGCGCGGATCGGCGGTGCCGCCGATCTCCTCGACCACGCCGCGGCCGCCGTCCTCGCTGCGCACCTGGATCCCTTTGTGAAGCCGCACGGCCTCGTGCGCAGGCACCAGCATCTCCAGCATCACCCGGCCCGGGGCGGCGACCACGAAGGCCCTCTGCAGGGACTTGACCGACTCGCCCAGGCGCAGGTCGCGCTCGATCACGCGCCCGCTCATCGGCGCGCGCAATGCATAGATGCCCGGCGGCTGGTTTGCTGCCTGCGGCGCCATGTCGCCTGCGGCTGCAAGTTCGCGCCAGCGGGCCGCCAGTGCATTGCGCAGGGCTCGCGCGGTCTCGACGCGACTCGCCGGGATGATGCCCTCGGCGAGCAGCTTCCGCTCACGCTTCAGGCGGGCTTCGGCGACTTGCAGACGGCCTCGCACGTCCACCCGCTCACTGCCTAGGCGCATGGCCTCGCGGCTCTGGATGCGTGCCAGCGTCTGGCCCTTGCGCACGCTCTGGCCTTCGCGCGCCAGTACCGCCACCGTGATCCCTTCAAATGGCGTCGTGACCACCGCGCTGTCCTCGAGCGGCGCCCTGGCGACGGCCGGAAGATCGGCGATCGGCACGTTGCTGGCAGCCTGCAGGGGCGCGCTGCGCACACCCAGCGCCCGGTGCTGGGCCGGCGTCAGCTTGAGCATGGCATCGGCGTGCGCACGGGGTGCGGCGGCCAGCAGCGCGAGACAGGAAAGCACGGCAAGGACGCGGGGCATGCGTCACCTCGAAAGGACTCCAGAGAGTCTGCAGCATGCCCCTGGCCAGCTTTGATCAAGCTTAAGAAGCAAAGCCCTGTGACAGAACGCCGCACGGCAGGCTCGGCGGGTTCATGCCTCGGTATCGAGCGTGCGCAAACCGTCCAGCTCGACCCACAGCCAGCCCTCGTGCATCCGGAAGACGAGACCGATCCCGAGCAGTTGCGCCAGGCTGCGCGCCAGCGCCAGTCCCAGGCCTCCATGCTCGCTGACCTCGCGGGCCGGGGACTTGCGCCAGAAGCGCTCACCGAGATGCTCCAGGTCCTCGTGCGTGAGTTCCGGTGCCGGATTGCCGAGGCGTACCCGACAGGTAGCGTCGACGCGATCGAACGCGAGCACCACGGCAGCGCCCTCGGGCGCATGGGTGACGGCATTGAGCACCAGGTTGTCGAGCACGCGTTCGAGAAGATCGGTGTCGGTCAGCACCCAGCACTCCACCGGAGTCTGGCACCGGATCCGGACCTGTCGGCTGCTGGCCGTGGTTTCGGCCAAGGCCAGCGAACGCTGCACGCAACGAACCAGGTCCGCCGGTTCGTGCTCCACCTTCTGCATGCCCGATTCGTAACGCGACAGGGCCAGCAGGCCGTCGATGCTGCGCCGCATGCGTTCGATCGAATCCAGGCTGCCGCGAAGGTCCTGCGCCGCCTGCGGGACACGGCTGGCCAGCTCCACGCTGCTGCGGATCTCCGCCAGCGGGGTCCGCAGCTCGTGGGCAGCATCACGGGCAAATCGGCGCTCACGTTCCAGCGCCCGGCGCAGCCCGCCGAAAGCATCCTTCAGTACCTCGGCCAGCGGTCGCAACTCGCGTGGCAGGCGGGCCGGCTCGAGATCCGCCGTTTCGGCGCCGTGGCGCACCGCCTCACCGAATGCCAGCAATGGACGCAGACCGCTGCGTACAGCCAGGATAGCCAGCAGCACCGCGACCAGCGAGGTCAGCACGATGCCGCTGACCAGCGCGATATGCACCTGCCGTTCCAGCGCATCGACCTGCTCGCGTTCTTCCGCCACCGCCAGCACGGCATCCGCGCTGTGGCCGTTCAGGCTCACGCGTTGCGCGATCGCACGACCGCGATGGCCGTCCGGAAGATCGAGGTCATAGAACACCGGAGCATTCGCGGGTACGGAAGGGGGCTGGCGCAGGCGACCTTCGTGATTGCTCGCCGAAACCAGCAGTGTTTTGCCTCGCGCATCCCAGATCTGCAGGAAATCGGTATGGCCGCCAACGTCGTATTCGGGACGCATGGCCTCCAGTTCAGCCAGTGCCTCGGCGGTCGGGCGTGTCTCCAGCAGCACGGCAATGGCATGCGCACGTGCGCGCAGTCCCTCGTCGAGCCGGCCGTAGATCTGCCGGTCCAGACCGCGGTCGAGCAGGAAGAACAGACCCAGCAGCAAAAGCCCCAGACCCACGAACAGGAAAAGCAGCAGCCGCAGGCGCAGCGACAACGGATGCGTATCACTCGACCACATAGCCAAACCCCCGCCGGGTACGCACCAGGTCCGCAACGCCGCATGCCGCCAGTTTCGCGCGAAGGGTACTCACGAGCACCTCGATCACCTTGTCCGACGCATGACTGCGGGCATCGTACAGCCGCTCGAACAGCGCGCTGCGCGTGAAGATCCGCCCGCGCGCGCTGCAAAGGGTTTCCAGCAACGCGTATTCCTTGGGTGTCAGGGGAAGCGCCTGGTCACCCACCATGGCCTGGCGCGCGCGCGGGTCGATGCGCAATGCGCCGATCCCGATGATTGCCCTGCTTTCCAGACTGCGCCGCGAAAGTGCCTGCAGTCGTGCACGAAGCTCGTCATGGGCAAACGGCTTGACCAGATAGTCGTCGGCACCCAGATGCAGGGCCTCGACCCGGTCCTCGACCCGGTCGCGCGCCGACAGCACAAGAATCCGCGGCGCCTGTTCGCGTCCCTGCAGACTGCGCAGGACCTGCCAGCCGTCCACCCGAGGCATCATCAGGTCCAGCACCATGATGTCGTAGTCGTAGCGGGCCAGGTAGCTTTCGGCCTCGGTGCCGTCGACAGCCAGATCCACGGCATGTCCGTCACGCCGCAACGCCTCACAGAGACTGCGGCCCAGTTGCGGAGAATCCTCGGCCACCAGCAACCGCATCGCGCCCCCGTCAGCCGATCCGTTTCAGGCCCATGCCCAGCTGCACCATCGGATCCACCAGCCAGTGGTCCAGCAGCAGGAAGGCGAACAGCGCCATCAGGTAGGTGATCGAATAGCGGAACACCTTCATGGCGTACAGTTCATTCGGCGGATTCATCAGGCGCACGGCGTAGTAGAGGAAAAACCCGCCCAACACCAGAGACGCGCCAAGATACAGTATGCCGCTCATGCCGGTCAGCACCGGCAGCAGCGTGACCACCACCAGCAACACCGTATAGAACAGGATATGCCAGCGGGTGTAGTGGACCCCGTGCGTCACCGGCAACATCGGGACCTGCGCACGGGAGTAATCCTCACGGCGGAAGATCGCCAGCGCCCAGAAATGCGGTGGTGTCCACACGAAGATGATCAACACCAGCAGCAGGGCATAGGCCCAGTCACGTTCCCCGCTCATGCCGGTGATTGCCGACCAGCCCAGCAGCGGCGGCGAAGCGCCGGCAATGCCGCCGATCACGATGTTCTGCGGCGTGGCGCGCTTGAGGAACGCCGTGTAGACCACCGCGTACCCGATCAGCGAGGCGAAGGTCAGGGCAGCCGTCATCACGTTGACCAGCAAAGCCAGGACCAGCATCGAGGCCACGCCCAGCGTGAACGCGAACACGAATACTTGCACGGGTCGCAACTGGCCGGTGGCCAGGGGCCGGTGCGCGGTGCGCGCCATCAGCTTGTCGATGCGCTCGTCGATCAGGTGATTGAAGGCCGCCGCCGAGGCCGCCGCCATCCAGATGCCGATCACCCCGAACACGAACGGACGCAGCGGCGGCAGCCCGGGCACGGCCAGGAACATGCCGATCACCGCGCAGAACACCAGCAACGCCACCACACGTGGCTTGGTCAGTTCCAGGTAACGGGCAAATGACAGGTTCAAGACGGCTCCGGATTCAGGCCCAGAAAATACATGCGAGCCTGACAGTCTACCTTGTCCCCGTATCCGGGATTTCAATGCGTGGCTGGGTCCGGGCCAGTGTGGCCAGCAGTGTGAACAGCAGCACTGCGGCCATGCCGTTGTGTGCGGTGGCTACCGGCAGCGGAAAGCCGAAATGCACAATGCTGATACCTAGCGCCACCTGCAACACCAATGCCAGTGCGATCGCCACCGCATAACTGCGCAAGCGTCGACGATAGGTCATCACTGCCAGCGCACCCAGGTACACGAAGACCACCAGTGCGCCGATACGGTGCGTCATCTGGATGGCGGTACGCGCCGGACCGTCGAGAATGCCACCCTCGTAATCCACGCCGATGCCGCGCCACAGGATGAAGCCCTGATGAAAGTCCATGCGCGGCCACCACTGTCCGAGGCAGTGGGGAAAGGCGCTGCTCCCCGCACCGCAGGCCAGGGCGGCGTAGTTGGTGCTGGTCCAGCCGCCGAGGAAGATTTGCGCGGTGAGCACGATGATGCCAAGGACCACAAGGCGGCGAAGACCTGCCAGCTCGTTTCCTTCGGCCCCCACCGGCGTCAGACGCAGGGCGATATAGGCCAGCAGCGCAAAGGTGGCCATGCCGCCAAGCAGGTGTGCGGTGACCACGATCGGCTTGACGAGCAAGGTCACGGTCCACATGCCGAGCATGGCCTGGAAGATGATCAGGGAAAGTGTGACGACCGCAATACGCCAGGGCGGCGCACGGGTGAGCCGGGCCGCCACATACAGCGGGGCAGCGATGGCCAGGGCGGCCAGCAGCGAGGATACGACGTGTTCACCGGCGATATACATGAACGTGCCCAGTGCCGCCGAAACGGCTGCACCGATGACGGTCCAGCGTGCCCAGCGACGACGCCACACAGCGGCCAGCGCCAGGCAAAGCACAAGCACGCCGAGGGTACCGGCAATCATGCGGTGGAACTGCTCGCGCCAGGGCTTGCCCGGCACCACCGGACGATGCGGGAAAGCCGCGTCGGCACGCGCCACCTCGTGTGCGTGGTGCGGCCAGGTGATCTGCCCGTAGCAGGTCGGCCAGTCGGGGCAGGACAGGCCGGCATTGGACAGCCGCACGAAGGCGCCGAACACCACCACACAGAGGGCGAAGACGGCGGCGAACCAGGCCAGGCGGGCCGCCGGGGAGAGACGCATGACCAGCTTCAACATCAGCGAACCACCTTCTGCAAGTCTTTCTTCAGGCCATTGGGGTCGAACCCGGCGCGATAACGCGACAGGGCCGTTCCATTCGGTTCGACCAGGATGGCAGCTACGCTGTCGGGTCCAAGCGGCCGGTATGGATCAAGCTTGTGGTCGACATCGGTTCCGACGCTCCAGTCGCGCATGACCGCATCGACGCCCTTACCCTGTGGCGGCAGACCAACATACAACAGGCGCAATTCACCGGCATGGGCATTGAGCGTGATGCGCGCATTGCGCATCAGGTGCAGCAGGCGCACGCAATTGTCCATGCAGTCGCTTCCGGGCAAGGCCAGCAGCGTCCACCGTGGCTCGCTGTCGCGCCAGGCGTAGCGCTTGCCGTCCGCCATCCGGATGTCGATAGCGGCAAAACTGCGCTGCGGCAGGATGGCCTCGCCATGGCTGCGCGTGCCCGGGCGCCATCCGGACAGCATCAACACCAGCGCCACCAGGAATGGCAGGGCAAACACGCCGACCACGAGCAGCAACTTGATGCGACTCATGCGTCGTGATGGCGAGGTTTCATTCATCGTCGTCTTCTCCGTCTTCCTTCCTGCGATGCAGGATCACGAATATCACCAGCGCGGCCAGGGCAAAGGAAAACCACTGGAAGGCATACCCGTAGTGCCGGGCGGGCGGGATAAAGGTCGGCGTCCACTGGCGCACGTAGGCCGCAGCGGGATCGGGGTCGAGCAACAGTACCCGCGGGTACAACGACATTTCCAGATCCCGGGTGACCTGTTGCATGTCGATATAGGTCGTCAGCTTTGGCCAGGAATCCTGACGCGCCAGGGCATCACCACCCAGTTTCAGTCCCGTCGGCGGTGGCGGCGCATACAGGCCGGTCAGCGTGACCGGCCCCGGCTTCAGGGGCGGCAAGGCCGGCAGCTTCAGGTACGGGCCTTCCCGCGGCAGGAACCCCAGGTCGACCAGCAGCCAGCGCGAGCGTCCATCGACCCTGAACGGCGCGTACACCGTCACGCCGGGTCGACCGGCATGGCTCTGGTCGTCCAGCAGATAAAACCGTCCGGGCACATAGCGTCCATGCACCCGCACGTGCGGATAGCCCTGTTGCAGGGGCTGCCTTGCAAGCGAGCGGAAATCGACAACCGGCGAGGCGGTGGCATGTGCAAATCGCGCCAGCAGGATTTCCTTTTCGTGCGCACGGTGCAATTGCCAGATGCCGAGGCGGACAAAGAAAGCCATGCCGGCCAAGGTCAGCACCACGGCGAACACGGAAGGCCGGCGCAATCGCATCATGACTTGCCCGGCCGGCTTGTCGTTATACTGGTTTCCAATACAGGCTCTGGGTGCATCCCGTGACAACCCTCTACAAGGTGGCGCTCGTCATCGTGCTGGGCATCGTGATCTTCAACCTGGGCCAGGCCCTGTATTTCATGATGCACGACACCGGCAAGAACAAGCGCACGGTGTGGGCGCTGACGCGCCGCATCGGCTTTTCGCTGCTGTTGATCCTGATGGTGATCATCGGCATCTGGGCCGGCTTGCTGCATCCGCACGGCATCGGCGGCTGATTCGGGCACACCCGCAACCATGCAAGGCTACCATCCGCACCGGTTTGCGGGCATCAGGAAAATACTGGTGCGCAACATGCAAGACCCGCCACCGGGCGGGCCTTGCATGTCTCGATGAGAGACAGCCGGCACTGCTACATGATGTAGACGAACAGGAACAGGCACAGCCACACCACGTCGACAAAGTGCCAGTACCAAGCCACGGCCTCGAAACCGAAGTGGTTTTCGCGGTTGAAATGCCCCTTGGCGCACCGCAGCCAGATGATGATCAGCATGATGGTGCCAAGGGTGACGTGCAGCCCGTGGAATCCGGTCAGCATGAAGAAGGTCGAGCCGTACACCCCGCTGTGCAGGGTCAGGTTCAGGTGCTCGTAGGCCTCCATGTACTCATGGGCCTGGAAATACAGGAAGCTGGCGCCGAGCAGGACAGTCAGCGCCTGGAACACCAGCAACTGCCTGCGCCTGCCGGCACGCAATGCGTGGTGGGCAATGGTGATCGTGACGCTCGAACTGAGCAGAAGCAGGGTATTGAGCAACGGCAGGCCCCACGGCGCCACCACCGAGAATTTGCCGCCGATGTTCCCCGGGCCGTTGGTCGGCCAGGTGGCGGTGTAGTGGTCCCACAGGTAGTGATGCGTGAACAGGCCATGACCCTCGCCGCCCAGCCAGGGCACCGAGAAGTTGCGGGCGTAGAACAGCGCGCCGAAGAAGGCCGCAAAGAACATCACTTCCGAGAAGATGAACCACATCATGCCCATGCGGAACGAGACATCCACCTGGCTGTTGTAGCTGCCGCGGATCGATTCACCGATGACCGAATGGAACCAGCCGAACATCATGAACACGATCACCGCCAGGCCGGTAAAGAACATCGGACGGCCCAGGTCGGTTTGCCCGTTGATCCAGTGCGCTGCGCCGAACATCGTGACGAACAGGCCGACCGAGCCGATGATCGGCCAGATGCTTTTGTGCGGAACGTAATAGGCACCTTGCTGAGTCATTGCTTGCTTTCCCGTAGATTGTCGTTAGCGGATCAGGTACGCATTCATGCTGTTGGCTGCGTCACAGGAACTGCGACAGGAACAGCCCGAGTATCACCGCGATCACGAGGATCAGGATGATCACTGTCCGCCGCACGCCGGCACGGCGCGTGGCAGGATCAAAACCGGGCTGTCCCTCCATCATGCCTCTCAGTGACTCACATCGCCATGCGCCAGCAGGCTGTCATCGATCACCGGCGGCACGCTGAAGGTATGATGCGGTGCCGGCGATGGCACCGTCCACTCCAGGCCCTTGGCCCCCTCCCACACGCGATCGCTGGCCTTTCGCTTGGCAAAGAACACCGTGTAGATGATGTTGCCGACCATGATCAGCTGACTGGCGCCGAACACGAAACCGCCGATCGAGCTGATCATGTTGAAATCGGCAAAGGCCACGTTGTAGTCGGGGATGCGCCGCGGCATGCCGGCCAGGCCGAGGAAGTGCATCGGGAAGAACAGCACGTTGACCGAGATCACGCTGAGCCAGAAGTGGATCTTGCCCCAGCGTTCGGAATACATGTGCCCGGACCACTTCGGCAGCCAGAAGTACACGCCTGCCATGATGCCGAAGGCGGCCCCGGTCACCAGCACGTAGTGGAAGTGCGCCACCACGAAATAGGTGTCCTGGTACTGGAAGTCGGCCGGCACCAACGCAAGCATGATGCCGCTGAAGCCGCCGATGGTGAACAGAATCACGAAGGCCACCGCAAACAGCATCGGCGTCTCGAAAGTCAATGAACCGCCCCACATGGTGGTGACCCAGTTGAACACCTTCACGCCGGTCGGCACCGCGATCAGCATGGTCGCGTACATGAAGAACAGTTCCGCGCCCAGCGGCAGGCCGGTGGTGAACATGTGGTGGGCCCACACGATGAACGACAGGAAGGCGATCGACGCGGTGGCGTAGACCATGGCCTTGTAGCCGAACAACGGCTTGCGGCTGAAGGTCGGGATGACCTCCGAGATGATGCCGAAGGCCGGCAGGATCATGATGTAGACCTCGGGGTGCCCGAAGAACCAGAACACGTGCTGGAACAGCACCGGGTCGCCGCCGCCGGCCGCATTGAAGAAGCTGGTGCCGAAATACTTGTCGGTCAGCAGCATGGTCACGCCACCGGCCAGCACCGGCATCACCGCGATCAGCAGGAAGGCGGTGATCAGCCAGGTCCAGACGAAGATCGGCATCTTCAACAGGTCCATCCCCGGCGCGCGCATGTTGAGGATGGTGGCGATGATGTTGATCGCGCCCATGATCGAGCTGATGCCCGAAAGATGGACGAAGAAGATCAGGAACGCGATGCCGTCACCGCCCTGGATCGAAAGCGGCGGATACATCGTCCAGCCTCCCGCGGGCGCACCACCCGGCAGGAAGAACGAGGACAGCAGGATGGTGAAGGCGAACGGCAGCAACCAGAACGACATGTTGTTCATGCGCGGCAGGGCCATGTCCGGCGCGCCGATCATCAGCGGGATCATCCAGTTCGCAAGGCCGACGAAGGCCGGCATGATGGCGCCGAAAATCATCACCAGCGCATGCATGGTGGTCAGCTCGTTGAAGAAGTACGGCTGCACCAGTTGCATCCCGGGCTCGAACAGCTCGGCGCGGATCACCATGGCCATGGCGCCGCCGATGAAGAACATCAGGCCTGCGAAGATCAGATAAAGCGTGCCGATGTCCTTGTGATTGGTGGACATGAACCAGCGACGGAAGAAACCGCTCGGGGCCTCATGGTGCGCGTCGTGGTGGCCCTGGGTGCTTGCGTGTGCCATGACCTGTTACCTCTGTCTCGACTGAGTCCGGTTAGCCCTGGCCGGGGCCATGGGGGATGGAAGCCTGTGCGGTACGCGCGGCCTTGTCGAGCCGCGCGCCATCTTCCTGCGCGGCCAGCCATTGCTCGAATTGCGCCTTCGGCACCGCCTTGACCACGATCGGCATGAAGCCGTGGTCCTGGCCGCAAAGCTCGGCACACTGCCCGCGGTAGATGCCGGGCTTGCTGATGTTGGTCCAGGCAGCATTGACCAGGCCCGGGATGGCGTCCATCTTCCAGCCCAGATCCGGGACCCACCAAGAGTGGATCACGTCGCCACCGGTGACCAGGAAGCGGATCTTCACGCCCACCGGCACCACCAGCAGGTGGTCGACGTTGAGCAGGTAGTCGTTGCTGCCGTCGGCCGCCTTGACGCTGTAGGGGCTGAGGCCCGAATCGAGCTGCCGCACCTTGTTGCTGCTGAAGGCCAGGCTCGACATGAATCCGACCTTCTTGACCGTCCGGCCCTCGTAGTCGAGATAGTCGTAACGCCATTTCCACTGGTAGCCCGTGACCTTGATCGTCATCTGCGCCCCGGCGGTGTTCTTGTTCTGCAGCAGCACCTTGGTTGCCGGCCAGGCCAGACCCGCCAGGATCAGTACCGGCACAATGGTCCAGACCAGTTCCAGCTTGGTGCTGTGCGACCACTTCTCGGCCACCGCTCCGCGCGATTTGCGGAAGCGGAACATGGCGATGATCATGGCGCCGAACACCACAATACCAATGCCCACGCACACCAGGAACGAGGCCATGTTGAGGTCCCAGACCGCATGCGAGGTCTCGGTCACGCCTTCGGGCAGGTTGAGTTGCCACGGCCTGGGATTGGCCCGGACCGCAGCCGCGGACAGGGCACCCGTCGCGACAGCCAGCGCCAAGGCTCCATTTCGAATGCCACCAAATCTCATGTGTTTCTACCCTGGAATGTGAATGGTCCCCTGCCGGCGGGCGCCCCATGCCCGGCAATTCCGGCCCGCTTCGCTGCACGACCTTCAGGACGTACGGCAAACGTCGATCAATCGCCCATGCGCGGCGCAGTCATCTGCGACAGCAACTGATGCAGCGTCCGCATGGCGTCGACACGCTCCTCTTCCCCGAGGAACGAACCCACTTCAACCTCGCCTCCGTGCGATGTCAGCAACAGCTTCCGCCTGTTGCCGGTTTCCCGCATCCGCACGCGCACCCAGTAGGGCTGGAATGACGTACGCCGGTGTCCGGGAAGACTCTCGATCAGCAATGCCCGCTCATCGATGGTAATGCGTTCGCAGCGATTCCCTGCCTGCCAGGCTTTTGTCAGGGCCAGCGCCAGCGCTGCCGACTGCAGCAAGGCGAAAATCGGTGCATAGACATTCCCCGTACCTGCGCTCCACAAGGCCACAGCCACCGTCATCACACTCAACAACGTTACCCAGTAACGCAGACCGCGACGGTTCAGGGAACGGTTCTGGCGTAGCCAGAGCGTCACCCGGACATCGGATCCGGTTGAGGGTTCGAGCACGATCACGGCGACGTGTCCGAAACAACAATCCTGAAAGCATAGTGACACCGCGTAGCGCGGGCAAGGCCACCTTCACCATGTGGCAAATTGCCGCATATGCACTCCGCTTCACTCCAGCCTGCATTTCCAAAAGCACATGCATGCGCGTTGAAGCGGGCACCACTCGCCATCCTGCACGCTTGGAAGGACCATGCCTGCGGGCATACAATCGCCCGGCTCGTTTCCTCCCCGACAGGCCCACACCATCTTGAACGCCAGGATTCTTCCTCCCGAGGGCATGCGCGCTCCCGATCCCGATCGCCGGAACATCACCTCGACCTGGTTGCGTGACGAGCCGGAAGCGGTGCAGGACCTGCTGGTCCAGGCCGAGCTTGCGCCTTCGCAGCGGGTGGAGGTGATCGACCGTGCCGCCGACCTGGTGCAAAGGGTACGCGCGCACGCCGACGACCAGGACGCAATCGAGGCCTTCATGCGCCAGTACGACCTGTCCAGCGAGGAAGGCGTGCTGCTGATGTGCGTGGCCGAAGCCCTGCTGCGCATCCCCGACACCGACACCATCGACATGCTGATCCGCGACAAGCTCGGCGATGCGGACTGGCAGAAGCACCTGGGCGGAAGCCATTCGGTACTGGTCAATGCCTCGACCTGGGGCCTGATGCTGACCGGGCGCCTGGTGCACATGGCCGAGGACACCCGCCGCGACGTACGCGGTGCGATGCGGCGTCTGGCTGGTCGCGCGGGCGAACCGATGATCCGTGCCGCCGTGCACCAGGCCATGCGCATCATGGGCAAGCAGTTCGTGATGGGCCGGCGCATCGACGAAGCGGTGGAACGTGCCGACCGCAAGGCCAACCGCCCCTACCGCTATTCCTTCGACATGCTCGGTGAAGCTGCCCTGACGCAGGCCGATGCCGAGCGCTATCAGCAGGCCTACCGCGACGCCATCGTGGCCCTGGGCAAGGACCCGGATGCCGGCAATCTTGTCGAGGCGCCATCGATTTCGGTCAAGCTCTCGGCCCTGCATCCGCGCTACGAATTCAGCAAGCGCGAGCGGGTACGCAAGGAGCTGGGTGCAAGGCTGCTGGAACTGGCACAGATGGCCATGCAGCATGGCATTGCACTGACCGTCGATGCCGAGGAAGCCGACCGCCTGGATCTGTCGCTGGACGTGACCGGCTACGTCTTTGCACATCCATCGCTGGAAGGCTGGAACGGACTGGGCATGGCCGTGCAGGCCTACCAGAAGCGCGCACCGGCGGTGATCGACTGGCTTGCCGCCATGGCCCGCCGGCACGGCCGTCGCTGGTTCATCCGCCTGGTCAAGGGCGCCTACTGGGACACCGAGATCAAGCGGGCGCAGGAACAGGGACTGTCCGGCTACCCGGTCTACACACGCAAGCCCAATACCGACGTGGCCTACCTGGCCTGCGCGCGGCGACTGCTGGATGTCGGCGTCGACATGATCTACCCGCAGTTCGCCACCCACAATGCGCACACCATTGCCTGGGTGCACCATGTCGCGGCGGGTCGGCCGTTTGAATTCCAGCGCCTGCACGGCATGGGCGAGGATCTTTACGCGGAAGTGATCGGCAAGGACAAGCTGAACGTGCCCTGCCGCGTCTACGCACCGGTCGGCAGCCACGAGGACCTGTTGCCCTACCTGGTGCGCCGGCTGCTGGAAAACGGCGCCAACACCTCCTTTGTCAACCGCATCTTCGACGCGTCGGTGAGCGTGGACGAACTGGTGGCCGATCCCTGCGAAACCGTACGCGGTTTCCGTACCTTCGTCCATCCGCGCATCCCGATGCCGATCGACATCTACCGAGAGCAGCGAAGAAATTCCATGGGCGTGAATTTCTCCAACGAAGACGAACTGCGGCAGCTGGCCGAAGCGGTCCAGGCACACCCGGGGCCATGGCACGCCGCACCGCTGGTTCCCGGCGCAACAGCCGCCGGTGAGCGGGTCGAGGTCACCGATCCTGCCGACCATCGCCGCGTGGTCGGGCACTGGATCGGCGGCGATCCGGCCACTGTCGACCTGGCGATTGCCAACGCCGTGGCCGCCCAGCCGGACTGGGACCGCGAGCCCGCCGAAAAGCGCGCGCAGATCGCCGAGCGCGCGGCCGAGATGATCGAGGCCGAACGCGGGCGCTTCGTGTCGATGTGCGTACGCGAGGCCGGCAAGACGCTGCCCGACGCCATCGCCGAAGTTCGCGAGGCAGCCGATTTCTGCCGCTACTACGCGACCATGGCGCGCAAGCTTTTCGGCCAGCCCGAAGACCTGCCCAGCCCGACCGGGGAGACCAACCGCCTGTTCCTCAACGGACGCGGCGTGTTCGTATGCATCAGCCCGTGGAATTTCCCGCTGGCGATCTTCGTCGGCGAGGTGATGGCCGCGCTGCTTTCCGGCAACGCGGTCATCGCCAAACCCGCCGAACAGACCTCGCTGATCGGCCATGCGGCCGTGCAGCTGCTGCACCAGGCCGGCATTCCCGAACAGGTCCTGCAATTCATCCCCGGCGACGGTGCCTCGGTCGGTGCTGCGCTGACCCGTGATCCGCGGATCGCCGGCGTCGCCTTCACCGGCTCGACCGAAACCGCCTGGCTGATCAACCGGACGCTGGCCGCACGCAAGGGGCCAATCGCCGCACTGATCGCCGAGACCGGTGGCCAGAACGCCATGATCGCCGACTCCTCGGCACTGCCCGAGCAACTGGTCAAGGACGTCATGACCTCGGCATTCGGCTCGGCCGGGCAGCGTTGCTCGGCGGCGCGCATCCTGTTCATTCAGGACGATGTCGCCGACCGCGTGATCGAGATGCTGGCCGGCGCCATCGACGAACTGGAAGTTGGCGACCCGGGCCTGCTGTCCACCGATGTCGGCCCCGTGATCGACCACGAAGCGCTGGATGGACTGCAAAAACACGTCGACCGCATGCTGCGCGAGGCCAAGCTGATCCGCAAGGCGCCGCTGGATCCGGAACGCACCGGCCACGGCACCTTCCTGGCACCGCACGCCTTCGAGATCCCGTCGCTGGACATCCTCGAGCGCGAGGAATTCGGCCCCATCCTGCATGTGGTGCGCTGGAAGTCGGGCGAGCTGGACAAGGTGCTCGATCAGATCAACCGTACCGGCTACGGCCTGACCCTGGGCATCCACAGCCGCATCGACGACACCATTGCCTACGTGCAAAAGCACGTCCGGGTGGGCAACTGCTATGCCAATCGCAATCAGATCGGTGCCATCGTCGGCGTGCAGCCGTTCGGCGGCGAGGGCCTGTCCGGCACCGGCTTCAAGGCCGGCGGTCCGCACTACATGCTGCGTTTCGCCACCGAGCGGGTGCTGACGGTCAATACCACGGCAGCAGGCGGCAATGCGAGCCTGATGATGCTTGGCGATTGAGCAGGCATCCTGGGTGCGCGGGCTGCCCCGATGGATTCAGCTCGCCGCTACGGACCCGAACTCGCAGACTGTCGCACCCACGACAAGCGCCAACGAAAAACCCCCGCAACGATGCGGGGGTTTTTCTGGCCCATGACCGGGCCGATCTACGCAGATCGATCAGTAGTGGTAGGCCACCGAGAACGAAAGCAGGTTGCCCTTGTCCTTGAAGTTGCCGACCAGACGATCGTTGGTGGGGCTGAGATTGTCGATCCGGGCCTTGCTGACGAAGATATGCGCATAGCCGACGTTGAAGTCCAGCTTGGGCGTCGGCTTGTAACCGAGGCCAAGGGTGATCCAGCGACGATCAGCATCGGGCACGCGCGGATCGCGATGCGCCACGCTGACAGGCGACCTGTCGGTGGCTATGCCCGCGCGCAGGGTGAGCTTGTCATTGACATAGTACTCTCCGCCCAGCGAGGCAAATATGGTGTTTTTCCAGTCGAAGACTTCGACTGAATCTGGCTGTGCCGGATTGTTGTAGCGCACACGCAGGTCCTTGAAGGTGCTCCACTTGGTCCAACCCACATCGACACCGAAGCCGTACTTTTCATCCTGGTGCCAGTAGCTCAGGCTGGCAAAGGCCGGCGTGGTGAATCCCGCCGAACCGGTGGTGTCGGTGAACGGCACCCCGCCGCTACCGGCCAGCAGTGGCTGGATCTGAGGGCTGCTCAGCAATGCGGTCACGTTGGCCGGGACGGTGAACGTCGCGTTGCCGGTCAGGGTGTTGGAAATCTTCGAATGGTAGTTGAACCCGAGACTGTCCTTGTCGGTGATCTTCCACAAGGCGCCCAACTGCCAACCGTAACCCCAGTCGTTGCCCTTGATGCGTGCAATGCCATCCGTGCCCGGTGGCACCACGGCATTGACCTGGGCCATGTAGGCCGCTGCCTGGGCAGGCGGTATCGCACCGGCAGCGACCCCCTGCTGGATCATGCCCAGACCGACGGTATTGAAGTTGATGGCCGAGGTCAGTTCGGCCTTGGTGCGCTGGGCAATGAAACTTGCACCCACGGTGAATCGTCGGTCAGATCGTAGGATCCGGAGAAGGTTGCCGCCACCGACTGGAAATCGGACTTGAGGGCGTTGTAGCGGCCGACCCAGCCGTAGTCGTAATTGGTGCGGAAACCGAACGGCGCGCTGAGACCGAAGCCCAGATGCACGCGGTCGTTGATCTGGGTGGCGGCGAAGAACGCCGGTACAGGAATCGTGGTGCCGGCATCACCGCCGTCACCGCCGCTGAGCGGCCGGCCGAAGGCGTCGGTTGCCGAACCGCTGAAACGCGCGCTGAAATTGATCGCCGTCACGTCAGCCTGCACCACCGTACCCTTGAGCAGGGTCATGGCTGCCGGGTTGTTGACCACTACCGAAGCATCACCAGCGGCAGCGCCCGAGCCCGCGAACGCGCGGCCCAGCCCCTTGGCGCTGTTTTCCTTCAACTGGAACGCACTCGCCTGGGCGGTGCGCGGCGTGACCAGGGCGGCGCTGACAGCTACCGCCAGAGCGGCAAACGCCAACGGACGTGCTACCTGGGTGAACGAGGTTCTCATCGACATGGTGGCTCTCCTGCGATCGATCGCGTTGCGTGGCGGCGACGCGCGCCCTTCGGTCACGCGCCTTTCATACAGATGTTTGAAGTTCGTAACGAAACTTTGACGACTGTTGTCGCCGAATGCAAGTGTCTTTCAGGTCGGGCATCATCCCCGTCCTGAGGACCCAGGTGCCGATTGCACGCACACCAGAGAGCCTTCATGCACTGCCACGTCTACGCCAGCCAGCAGCGGAGCGGAGCCTACCTGTGGCTCGACCGCCCGCAACGAATCGACGATGTGCCCGCCACACTGCGCGAAAAACTGGGCCACTTGCGCGCTGTGCTGGAACTGGACCTGGACCGCAAGCGCAAACTTCCCCACCAGGATGCCGGCACCGTGCTGGACAACCTGCGCCTGCAGGGCTGGCATCTGCAGCTTCCACCGGGTCGCCCGCCAGACGTGGCATGAAACCGCGGGAACCTGACGCGTAGTATCGTGCGCGCAACGCCATCGGTCCGAACAAAGCATGCCCCCGACCCCTGCCCGCCATGTCTCCCTGCCGCATCTCCTGCCAGGCCTGACTGGCGCACTGGTCCTCGTCGGCCTGTCTGCCTGGTTGCCGGCACCGCAGCGGACGTGGACGCTGCTGCTAGCCGGTCCGCTGTTTGCAAGCGCCTTTGCCGCCTTGCGCACGCGCACGACACTGCGGGCATGGATGCTGCGGCTGCTGGCCGGCCTGCTCGTCTACCTGGCGTATGCCGCCCTGCTGCAGGTTCTCGTGGTGTGGCCGCTGGATCGCTTCCTGTCGAACCCATCCCTGGGCACAGCGTTGCTGGTATCGACGGCACTGGCCGGGGCCATCGCGGTGCTGTGGCGACCCTGGCCGGTCTTCGGGCTGCTGCTGCTTGACCGTGACACACCCCAGGCAAGGACACTGCGCACACGCCTTCGGAACGGTTTCCGCAAGGCACCCTACCTAGCCGGCGAGGACCGCTTCTTCAGCCACTACCTTCCGGTATCCCTGGGACTGCTCACCAGCGTACTGGGTGCCCTGGTCCTCGGCCGCCGGCCGGACATCCTGCCTGCATCGCTGCAGGTACAAGGGCTGCTGATCTTCGGGATGCTGCTGCTACCGGCGTGCATGGCACTGGTGGTCGGTCGAACACATAGCGTGGATACCCCCCGATCCGACAACGAGGAGCTGGAAGACCAGCCTGCCCGCGCCGACGAGGACTGGTCTGCAGACAAGCCTGTCGAAGCGGTCGATGCGGCCACCCTGCCCGTGATGGACATCGCGGATGCCTCGCTCGACCAGGCCCTGCTGGAAGCGGTGCGTGGCGGCCAGGTGGAGACGGCGCTGGCATGCCTGGAGGCCGGCGCCGATCCGCATGCCGCCCCCGACCCGGAGGAACCGGACCAGCGGCCGGCCCTGATCCTGGCCGTGCTGATGAACGATACCCGGGTGTTGCGGGCGATGATCGCGCACGGCGCCGACCTCAATCGCATGCACGGCGGCCTTGCACCCCTGCTTGCCGCCACCCGCGACAGCTACCACGGGCGCGCCGAGACCGTGATGACCTTGCTGGCGAACGGCGCTGATCCCTGCGTCGCCGATGCCGACGGCAACACACCGCTGCATGGCGCAGCGCTCAGCGTCGAGGCGGCCGTGGCAGCGATGCTGGTCGATGCCGAGGCCGATCCGAACGCACTCAATCGCGCCGGGCTCACGCCACTGGCAACCGCCTGCCGGGCCGCCAACTGGACCCTGGCCGGTTTTCTTCTCGAACATGGCGCACGCCCCGATACCGACCAGGGAGAGCCAGCCCTGCTTGCCGCCAGCGGCATCCCCGAGGACGATCCCGCCGGCGTGCAGCTCCTGCTTCGCCACAAGGCCTCGCTGACCCGGACCAACGCATTGGGTCGAAATGCCCTGATGGCCGCCGCGCTGGAAGGACACACCGAGATCGCCCGGACACTCGTCGCCGCAGGCATCGATGTCGACGCCGCCGATTCCCACGGCACCACGGCACTGATGGAAGCGGCCCGGTCCGGCGCCATCGGTGTGGTCGACGTGCTCGCTGCCGCGCAGGCGCGGGTTGACCTGTGCGACAAGCACGGTCGCGACGCGCTCCTGCTCGCCTGCCAGTCACCGCGTACCCGCGGGGAGATCGTGCGCGCATTGCTCGATCTCGGCGCCGATCCACGTGCTGCAGACGACGACAACCGCCACGCGCTCGATCACGCCGCATCCACCGGTCGCTGGGACCTGGTTGCACTGATGGATCCGGAAACCCCACTGCCGGCCAATCTCGACATGAGTACCGGGCCCGAGCCCGGCGCCGACACGCCCGACCATCTGGCCGATGCCCTGCGCTACGGGCACTGGGCCATTGCCGCGACATTCTCCCGCCGCGTGCGCGAATGGGCGCAAACGGAACGGGCCCATATCTATCTGGTCCTGGCCGATGCCAGCGCCCCGGCCCGGCGCTGGCTGTTCCAGCATGGACTGGTGCCCGATGCCCCACTGGCCGATGGCACCCCATTGCTCGATGCACTGCTGGATGCCCTTCCGGACAGTGCCGCCGCGATCCATGAACTGCTTGACCGCGGCGCGAGCTGTGCCGGCGGCGCCCGCCTGGCGCGGACGCTGGCCGCGGCGCCGCGACATCCCGATACCGGTCGCCTGGCGCTGCGCATGCTCGATGCGGGTGCCGACCCGTTTGCCGCCAACAGCGACGGCATGACTCCGTTGCACCTGGCCGCAGCCGGGGGCCAGACCGGCGTGGTCGAAGCCCTGCTCGCGCTCGGGTGCAATCCGAACGTCAAGGACGCCACCGGCCGCACACCCCTGCACGCCGCCCTGCAGCACCCACATCCACTGCCGCAGATCCGGACACTCATCAGCGCCGGCGCCGACCCCGAATCCCCCGCAGCCAACAATGAGACACCTCTGGGCGCTGCGCTTGACCAGGATCGTCCGGAATGGACACGCTGGCTGCGCTGGGACGATGCCTGGCCACTGCCGCACAGACCGCTGCGCGCCAGCGACCTGCCCGCGGCGGCCGCCACCGGGGACAACGAAGCGGTCTGCAAATTGCTGGAACTGGGTTTTGCAGCCGACAGCCGCGACAGCCAGGGCGCCAGCGCACTTTTGCGTGCGGCGGGCATGGGGCATGCCGATACCGTGCGCGTGCTGATCGAGCACGGCGCCGACCTGACACTGAGCGCACGCTCGGGCGTGACCGCGCTGGCCGCGGCAGCCAACGCCGGCCGTGCCGACATCGTCTCGCTGCTTCTGGACAGCGGTGCGCAGATCGACCAGCCCCTGCCCGGCCGCACCACGGCCATGATGCTGGCGGTGGCCCGCGGCCATGTCGATATCGTCCGGCTGATGCTGGCTGCCGGCGCTGACATCCATGTGCAGGACATGTACGGCCGCGGGGTGTTGCACCCGGCGGCACAGTTCTGTTTCGCCGGCCGCGACAGCCTGCGTGCACGACGCATGCTGGACCTGCTGCTGCACAACGGCGCCGATGCCCGTCTTGCCGACCAGGACGGCCGCACCCCGTTGTTGCTGCTGCTCGGCGCACACGCCAGACCGGGCACGCCCTGTGACGCGACCCATATCGGCGCACTGGTTCCGGCGCTGCTCGAAGCCGGCGCGGACCCGCGCCATGCCGACCGCCACGGCATCACGCCCCTGCATGCCTGCGCCATGCACATGCTGATCGGCGCGGCCCGTCTGCTGCTGGCCCAGGGTGCATCTCGGGCGGCGGTGGATGCCGGCGGACGTACCGCCAGCGATCTGGCCCATGAACTGGGCTATCTCGATGTCGCGGTCGAACTGGAATCGCGGGGTTCGGAAGTACCCGGCGTGCGCCAGACCCTGCGCCACCCCGCAGCCGACTGAACAAGCTTCAAGCGCGGCTGGCCGGGTGGCTCCGCGGGGCATCCGCATGATCGGCCTCGAACAGCTTCTCCAGGTCCCCCAGGGCCTCGCGGGTGGTCTGTATGAGGGCGGTCTCGTCGTCATAGACCAGATACTGCTGCCGCAGCAACGCCTCGTCATGGGCCTGGAACCGCTGCACCAGACGCTGTGCCTCGGCCTCGTCCGTACCCAGCCCGGTCAGCGCCTGGCGGGTGAGCACCAGGCTGGAATGGAAGGTTTCACGCACCGGGTCGTCGATCCCCAGATCCAGCAGCCGGTAGGCATGCTGACGGTTGCGGGCGCGGGCAACGATCTTCAAATGCGGGAAATGCCGGCGCACCACGCGTGCGGTACGCAGGCTGGCCTGAGGATCCTCGGTCGCCAGCACCAGCACCTCGGCCTTGTCGGCCTGGGCCGCACGCAGCAGGTCCGCACGCGCCGGGTCGCCGAAGAAGATCGAGGTGCCGCCGAAGCGCCGCACCAGCTCGACCTGTTCCACCGAGGGCTCCAGCGCCACGAACGGTATGTGCTGCGCCCTGAGCACACGCGCGACAATCTGTCCGACCCTTCCGAAACCGGCCACGATGACACGCGGTGCGTCGGCCGTGATGGCCTCGTAGGCCGGGGCCGCCGGCGCACTGCGGGCACGCGACAGTCGCGCGAGAACGGTCACCAGCAGGGGCATCAGGGCCATCGACAGGCTGATGACCAATACCAGCAGATTGCGCTGGTGCGCGCTCAGCAGTTGCTCGCCCAGCGCAAGATTCAACAGCACGAAGGCAAACTCGCCGCCACTGGCCAGAAGCACCGTCATGCGCAGGGCATCGCCCGCATCGAGCCTGCCGATCCAGCGGCCCAACGGCCACAGCAACACACCCTTGACCAGCAGCAATCCCGTCACCAGCGCCACGACCAGCCAGGGCGATGCATACAGCAAGCCCAGGTCCACGCTCATGCCGACGCTGATGAAGAACAGGCCCAGCAGCAGACCCTTGAAGGGCTCGATGTGCGATTCCAGTTCGTGCCGGTATTCCGAGTCCGCCAGCAGCACGCCAGCGAGGAACGCCCCGAGTGTGGCCGAGGCACCGGCCAGTTCCATCACCCAGGCCGTCCCCATTACCACCAGCAGCGCCGTGGCGGTGGATACCTCCTGGATACCGGTGCGCGCGACGATGCGAAACAGCGGACGCAGCAGATAGCGCCCACCAACCACCACCAGCACGATGCTGCCGACCACCCGCAGCGCGCCGCTGCCGATCGATCCGTGCGCAACCATCCCGGCACTGCCGAGCAGCGGCACGGCGGCGATCAGCGGTATCGCCGCCAGATCCTGGAACAGCAGGATGGCGAAGGCCTGCCGTCCGTAGGCACTTCCGGCCTCCTTGCGTTCGGCCAGGACCTGCAGGCCGAATGCGGTCGACGACAGCGCCAGTGCGGCACCCACCAGGACCGATGCACGCAGGGACATGCCGAAGCCGAAATGAGCCACCGCCAGCAGCGCCGTTCCGCAGCCCAGCACCTGGATCAGTCCGGCACCGAAGACCGAGCGGCGCATGACCCAAAGCCGCGAGGGCGAGAGCTCCAGGCCGATCACGAACAGCATCAACACCACGCCCAGTTCGGAGATCTGCGCCACCCGCGCAGCGTCCTTCACCAGGCCCAGCACATGCGGCCCGATCGCCACGCCGGCGAGCAGAAACCCCAGCACCGCACCAAGCCGGAAACGGCGCACCAGCGGCACCACCAGTACGGTGGCCAGCAGGAACACCACCGCAGTCTGAAGCACATGTCCGCTTTGCATCACCGACTCCCCGATTCCATCACGCCGCCCCCGCACCCGGACGACAAGGACGCACCGGCCGGGACTTCCCCGAGCTGATCACGCCACCATGCCGCTCATGCCTCGTGCAGCCATGCCGCCGCGTCCAGTGCAAAATAACTCAGCACGGCGTCGGCGCCGGCGCGCTTGATCGCGGTCAGCGATTCCAGCACGCAGGCGCGCTCGTCCAGCCAGCCGTTGGCGAAGGCCGCACGCAGCATCGCGTACTCGCCACTGACCTGGTAGACGAAGGTCGGCGCGCCGAAGGCATCCTTCACGCGGCGCACCACGTCCAGGTACGGCAGGCCGGGTTTGACCATCACCGCATCGGCCCCCTCGGCGAGATCGAGTTCCACCTCGCGCAGGGCCTCGTCGCTGTTGGCCACGTCCATCTGATAGGTGTGCTTGCCGCCTCCGCCCAGGTTGCCTGCCGAACCGACCGCGTCGCGAAACGGCCCGTAGAAGCTGGAGGCGTATTTCGCCGAATAGGCCAGAATGCGGGTATGCACGTGGCCGGCCGACTCGAGCGCCTCGCGAATCGTGCCGATGCGCCCGTCCATCATGTCCGAGGGCGCCACGAAATCCGCACCGGCCTCGGCCTGGGCCAGCGCCTGGCGCACCAGCACCGCGACGGTTTCGTCGTTCAGCACATAGCCGGATGCATCGATCAGTCCGTCCTGCCCATGCGTGGTGTAGGGGTCCAGCGCCACATCGCAGATCAGGCCCAGCTCCGGCAACGTCTCCTTGAGCGCCCGGATGGCGCGCTGCATCAGGCTGTCCGGGTTGAATGCCTCGGCGGCATCTTCGCTCTTGACCCCAGGGTCGGGCACCGGGAACGGGGCCAGTGCGGGGATGCCAAGTGTCAGGGCCTGCTCGCCCACGCGCAGCAGCTCGTCGATCGAAAGGCGCTCCACGCCGGGCATGGACGGCACCGGTTCGCGCACGCCCCGGCCATCGCGCACAAACACCGGCAGAACAAGGTCGGCTGGCGTCAGTACCGTCTCGCGCATCAGGGCGCGGGAAAAGGGGTCACGTCGCATGCGTCGCATGCGGGTAGCGGGATAGCGCATGGCAGCTCCAGGGTGCGTATGGGGGTATGCCCGCCGATTGTACGCCCCGACGCCTTTGCCTTGCCCCCGCAGCAGCCTGTATCGGGCCTTCGACGGACCCGGTTTCGCCCGTTTGACGTGCAAACTGGTGGCATGGATCACGGAAATTCCGCTTGCCGTTAAATTAAAATTAATCCATCATGGATCAGGACGATATACCCTGATCTGCAATCCATCATCAAAAGTACAGCTCAAGTTCAGGATTCGTAACGACATGTCCGCCTCCATTGCCCTGGCCATCCTGCTCGCATGCAGTGCGCTGACTCTGGGCATGTCCATCAAGCGGATCCCGGAAGGACAGGTGTACACCCTGCGCCGCCTCGGTCACTCGGCCCCGCGCCTGCTGCGGCCGGGCACCCACTGGATCTGGCCCGTGATCGAACAGGTCACCCATCGCATCAGCCTCGCCGGGCACATCCTGAAGACCGGCACCGAAACCGGGCTTCCGCGTGGCACGGTCTTCTGGCAGGTGCTCGAACCCGAGCGGGCCGATGCCGTGATCGAGCAGGCCGAAGCGATGATCCATGCACGCTATCGCCAGGCTGCTGCAAAGCTGGCCGCACTGCCCGATGGTGCAGCCTGCAACGCGTTTCTCAAGCGCGACCTCAATGCCGCGCTGGGCAAGCATGGCATCCTGGTCACGCGCGTGCGCCTGGACGCCGACGCCTGACTCGCGCACTGGCCAAGCCGCACGGCGGAAGGGATACTTGTCCGTTCCTTGAACCCGACCGGCACCGCGCATGCATCGCGCCACACTCCAGCGTCAACTCGAGCACGGCATGGCATCCCTCGGCCTGACGCTGCCTGACAATGCAGTGCAGGGCATGCTCGACTATCTGGAATTGCTGGCCCGCTGGAACCGGACCTACAACCTCACCGCGGTACGCGATGCCTCGCAGATGGTCACCCGCCACCTGCTCGATTCGCTTGCCATCCTGCCGCATGTCCGGGGCAGGACCCTCGCCGACCTCGGCAGCGGCGCCGGACTGCCCGGTCTGGTCCTGGCGATTGCCGATCGCTCCCTGGCCGTGACACTGGTCGACGCCAACGGCAAGAAGACGCGCTTTCAACGTGAAGCCGTACGTGCGCTCGGCCTGCAGCATGTCCAGGCCGTGCAGGCGCGCGTGGAGGACATGCAGGGCAGTTTCGACTGCATCACCGCACGCGCCTTCGCCAGCCTTCCCGACATGCTGGCCTGGGGCGGGCACCTGCTGGCCGGAAACGGCCGCTGGCTGGCGATGAAGGGGCGACGGCCCGGACCCGAGCTGGACGCACTGCCGGACGGATTCCGGCTGCTGGAGGAACATGCCCTCGCGGTGCCCGGCCTTGATGCACGACGCCATCTGCTGGTGCTGGCGCGATCCGGCGCCGCGTGATGGTACGCTTCGACATCCCGGATGCGGACAAACCACATGCTGGCACCGCCAGCAGGACGGCAGGATGGGAGACGAGGGGAGCATGACGCGCATCATCGCGATCGCCAATCAGAAGGGTGGCGTGGGCAAGACCACGACCGCCGTCAACCTCGCCGCTTCGCTGGCCGAAGCGCGGCGCAAGGTGCTGCTGGTCGACCTCGACCCGCAGGGCAATGCCACCATGGCTTCGGGCGTGGACAAGAATGCCGTACGCCCCAACGGTTGCGACGTTCTGCTGGAGGAAGCTTCCATCGAGGCGGCCATCGTCGGCACTGAATCGGGCTTCGACCTGCTGCCCGGCAACGGTGATCTCACCGCCGCCGAGCTGAAGCTGATGGACGCACTGGCACGCGAATCGCGGCTGGCCGAGATACTGGCTGGACTGGGCGATCGCTACCACACGATCCTCATCGACTGCCCGCCCTCGCTGCATCTGCTCACCCTCAACGCGCTGACGGCGGCCGACGGCCTGCTGATTCCCGTGCAGTGTGAATACTTCGCGCTGGAGGGCCTGACCAGCCTGATCGACACCGTGCGCGCCGTGCAGCAGCGGCTCAATCCCCGATTGCAGATCGAGGGCCTGTTGCGCACCATGTACGACGTGCGCAACAACCTCGGCAACGAAGTGTCCGCCCAGTTGACCAAACACTTCGGCGACAAGGTGCTGCGTTCGATCATTCCGCGCAATGTGCGTCTGGCCGAGGCACCCAGTCACGGCCAGCCGATCAATATCTACGACCGCAGCTCGCGCGGCGCCATTGCCTACCTCGGGCTGGCCGGCGAAATGATCCGCCGCGAGCGCAACGCGCAGACCGCCGCGGCGGCAACGAACTAGGAGCACGCATCATGGCGGCCAAGAAACGTGGACTCGGGCGCGGCCTCGACGCCCTGCTGGGCGGTGATGATGCCGCCTCCGGTGCGACGAACAATCACGCCGAGGGCGAACTGCGCAAGCTGCCGATCGAGCACATCACGCCGGGCAAGTACCAGCCCCGCCAGCACTGGAACGAGGATGCACTGAACGAACTGGCCGACTCGATCCGTTCCCAGGGCCTGATCCAGCCGGTGGTGGTACGCACCATCGGTCGCAACCGTTACGAACTGATCGCCGGCGAACGGCGCTGGCGCGCCGCACAGAAGGCCGGACTCGACACCTTGCCCGCCCTGGTGCGCGACGTGCCCGAGCAGTCGGTGCTGGCCATGGCGTTGATCGAGAACATCCAGCGCCAGGAACTGACTTCGCTGGAAGAAGCCCATGCGCTCAGGCGCCTGATCGACGAGTTCGAGCTGACCCACCAGCAGGCGGCGCAGGCCGTCGGGCGTTCCCGCGCGGCGGTTTCCAACCTGCTGCGGCTGCTGGACATGCCCGAGGCCATTCGTGAACTGCTCGACGAAGGCAAGCTCGAAATGGGCCATGCGCGGGCCCTGCTCACGCTGGATGCCGACCTGGCCGAGCCGCTTGCCCGACAGGCTGCGCGCCTGGGATGGTCGGTGCGCGAACTTGAACAAGCCGCACGCCGCGCCCTGGCTGATGCCGGCAAGAACACGCGCCCGGCCAAACCGGCACCGCGCAATGCCGATGTCGAGCGGCTGGAAAACGAACTTTCCGAACGCTTCGCCACCCGCGTGAAGCTTGACCACGGACGCGGCGGCAAGGGCAAGCTCGTGATCCATTACCACAGCCTGGACGAACTGGACGGCATCCTCGGCAAGATGCGCTGACATGCCTGCGACCGTCTGCCGCGGGCAGGGGTGAAAGATGAATCGGTCCGGCCCGGTCCTAGAGGATGTGAATACTCGCCAGCGCCAGTTCGAGGCCCTGACCCGCGCCCATGCCGCGGATCTGTACCGCTTTGCCTGGTGGCTGTGCGGACATGAGGCCCTGGCCCAGGACCTGGTCCAGGAAACCCTGCTGCGGGCATGGAAGAACCTCAAGGCCCTGCGCGATGCCAGGGCCGCCAAGCCCTGGCTGCTGACCATCCTGCGCCGCGAGCATGCCCGCGTGTACGAACGCAAACGGCTCGATATCGTGGAACTGCAGGAGAACGTGGCCGATCAGGCGAACTGGTCTGACCCGGTCCGCCAGGGTCAGGCCGATGAACTTCGACAGGCCATGTATCGATTGCCGGAAAAATATCGCGAACCCCTGCTGTTGCAGGTCCTGGGCGGACTGACCTGCGATGAGATCGCTGCCGAGCTGGGCATCAAGCCTGGCGCGGTGATGACCCAGCTGTTCCGCGCACGCCAGCAGCTCAAGACCCTGCTGAACGAGGCAGAAGGAGGAGTACGGCATGAACTGCCTTGAATTCCGACGGCGCCTTGGAACCATGCCACGCGTGATGGATGCAGCCATGCAAGCGCACCTTGCCGAATGCGTCCCCTGCCGTGCGGCCTGGCAACAGGCGCAGCACTTCGAATCCAGGATCGAATCGGCATTGCGCATTTCGGTGCCCGAAGGGCTGGTCGATGATGTCATCCTTGCCCAGACCACGGTGCACAGGCGCTTCGCCCTTGGCTCCCGACGTGTGCTGGCGATCGCGGCCAGCGTGCTGATCGCGCTGGGTGCGGGTGGGGTGCTGTACCGCCACCTGCAGGCGCAGACGCTGCCGGCATTGGCCGTGGCGCACATGCCACCTGAAATCGACTCGCTCGATCTCACACGCGACATTTCCGCTGCTGCAGTGCACGCGGACTTCTCGCAAAGGCATCTCGTGCTTCGCGGCCCGGTTCCTGCCGGTACCACCTATGTGCATCTCTGCCTGGTCGGACCCTATCCCGCCATGCACATGGTCACTCGCCGTGACGGCGAACCGGTGGCCGTGCTGTATCTGCCACACAAGCACGTTGCCCATGCCCGGAACTTCACGCGTGAGGGCTGGGTCGGACGCGAAATGCCGCTGGGCAAGGGATCGCTGGTCCTGCTCACCAACCGCGGCAGCCGCGCACCCTTCCATGCCATTGCCACGGCATGGCGGCAGGCCATCGAGGGTCCGGCCAACACACCCGCACGCGCACCTCTGGCGCCCTGAGACTGCACAGCGCAGCCGCTCAGGCGCTGTGATTGCTCCTGTGCACCAGGCGCGCCAGCACCGCATCCAGCGACCAGCGACCCGCGCCCCAGGCCAGCAGTGCCAGCAGCATCAGTCCCCAGGCCTTGTGATCGGAGAAATCGTTGCCGATCAGACCGTGCCAGAACCCGTGCGGCCACAGCGCAGGATAGGAAATGACGGCGATCAGGTTGTAGACGAACATGTAGGCCGCCACCGGGCGCATGGCCAGCCCGAGCACCAGGAACCAGGGCATCACCAGTTCGGTCCAGGTCGCCAGCCATGCCGCAACCGAAGCGGACAGCAACGGCACCTGGTATTCCTCGCTGAACAGGTAGTGGGTGCCGTACGGATCGTCGAACTTGACCACGCCGGCACGCCAGAAGGCAATGGCCACAGACAGGCGAAACAGCAGCAGCACCAGCGGCGACAGTCCCTTGTCCAGCAATGCGGTGGTGTGCACCCAAAGGCTCAGGGCGGATCGGTTCATGTCAGGTCTCCGAGCGGGCCGGCGGTGCCGGCGTGGTGACAATGCGGGCCAGCAGCCCGTGTTCGATCAGCGGTGCGATGCATGTTTCCAGTACCCCGGCGCCGCCAGGCAAGGCATCGGCGAGGTCGCGACCCGCGAGGACCGCGGCAAGGAAGGCCCCGCTTGACGCGCTGACGGCCTGCATCTCGACACGGGTGTCATGGCGCCACAGCAGCACATGCTGCGCGGGGCCCTGAAGGTCCGGAGCCGCCTGTTGCGGATGCCGGGTCCATTGCCAGACATCGAGCACCGGGAGCGGCGCCTGCAGATAGCGCACGTGCGGCTGCAGATGCGCGTAGAGCGCCCCGGCACCGGCCTGCTGCAAGGCTTCCAGCCATACCGATGCAGGTGACGCGGTGGCCTGCGCTGCCAGCAGGGACTCCTGGCGCAGCCACTCCAGATGCGCCACGTGAGGCAGCCAGGCATAGCCTTCCAGTTCGGGCTGTGCGGCGAGAAAGTCGGCGAATTCGCATCCGAAATGCTGCAGGTTGCCGCTGGTGCTGCCATGCCGCGCGGTGTAACGCGTGGCCAGGCCGTCGAAACTGTCCTCACCGACCAGCGCCCGCACGGCGGGGAACACCGCCTCCAGCGCATCGACGTGGATGGCGTAGCCGGCATGGCGGTAGATGCGCAGGCGCGCATGCGGATCGATGCCACGCGCGGCAATCCACGGGACCAGCCCCGGCGCTTCGCCCTCGATCAGCGCATCGGCGAAGTCGCGCTGCAGTTCACGCAGGGAGGGTGGCATTGGCATGCATGTGCTCCGTGGCCATTCGGGCCTCGTCGAGGAGAACCTCGAAGTCGGGCAGGTCCTGGTCCCATTCGACCAGGGTCGGCCTGGCGCCGAAGCGGCGTACGGCTTCGGCATACAGCGTCCACACCGCTTCGTCCACGCGCCGGTTATGCGAGTCGATCAGCAGGTCTCCGCCCAGGCCATGCTTGCGCGTGAACCCCGCCAGGTGCATCTCTCCCACGGCACTGCCCGGTATGCCGGCGAGGAAGGCATGTGCATCGAAGCCATGGTTGACGCTGTTGACATGGACGTTGTTGACGTCCAGCAGCAGGCCGCAGCCGCTGCGCCGGGCCAGTTCGGCCAGGAATTCCCATTCGTGCAGGGTCGAATGGGTGAACTGGATGTAACTGGAAACATTCTCGACCAGGATCGTGCGACCGAGCGTTTCCTGCACCTGCTGCACCCGCTGCACCATCAGGTCCAGCGCCTCTTCGGTATAGGGCAGGGGCAGCAGGTCGTTGTAGTGGCGTCCCGCATACGCGCCCCAGCACACATGCTCGGACACCAGCGCCGGCTGCACCCGGGCAACCAGGCAGGCCAGCTGCGCAAGGTGGGCGGCATCGAGCGCATCGGCCGACCCCAGGGACAAACCAACACCGTGCAGGCTGATCGGGTAATCCTCACGCAGGTTGTCGAGCAACTCCCGGCCCGGGCCACCCGGTGCGAAGAAGTTCTCGCTGTGCACTTCGAAAAACCCCACCGACGGGCGCTCGTCCATCACCCAATCATGATGAGGCGCACGCAATCCGACTCCGACCGCCATGGCCGGAATCGGACTGCCTTGCATGTGTTGTGCCGGGATCACTTCAGCCTTTCTTGTCAGCAGGCTCGGTGGAACCGCCGGCCAGCTTCTCGCAAAGCCCGGCAGGCATGGCGATGAAGGCGTTGGGGTCGCGCGCCTTGGCGTCCTGTCCGGCACACGAATGGCCCGGTGACTTGCAATCATTCTTGTACGCCGCGTTCACGCCGTAGCACTTGACCATCTTGCCGTGGCCCATCTTGCCGCCCGCGCTCGCGGAGGCGGCAGTGCCCAGCGCACCGACGGCCAGCAGGGTGATCAGGGTCGATTTGAGGACGGTATTGGCTTGCATGGGTTTCTCCTTCACAAAGGAAACGCCGGCAACATGCCGGCATGCAAGCAGACCCGCATACGGTGCATTCGATTACAGGCATCGGCCATCAGGCCTGCGCACGGCGCGCGCATGCGCAATAATGCACGGCCAGATCCGTTGCGGAACAAGCCCATGCCCGAACTTTCCGTGGTCGTGCCCGTCTACAACGAGCGCGACAACATCCCGCCGTTGCTGGCCGAGATTGCCGCCGCCCTGCGCGGCAAGGTCGAGTACGAAGTGATCTATGTCGATGACCGCAGCAGCGACGACAGCCGGGAGGTCCTGGCGGCGCAGAAAGCCATGCACCCGGAACTGCGCGTGCTGCATCACCTGAGCCAGAGCGGGCAGAGCACGGCGGTGCGCAACGGCGTGAAGGCCGCGCGCGGCGCCTGGATCGCCACCCTGGATGGCGATGGCCAGAACGATCCGGCCGACATTCCGGCCCTGCTGGCCGAACGTGATGCCGCGGAGCCGCAGATCCGGCTGTTTGCCGGCTGGCGCGTGCATCGCAAGGACACCCTCAGCAAGCGGCTCGGCTCGCGCTTTGCCAACGCTCTGCGCAGCCGCCTGCTGCATGACGCCACCCCAGATACCGGCTGCGGCATCAAGCTGTTCGAGCGCGAGGCCTTCCTGGACCTGCCCTATTTCGACCACATGCACCGCTACCTGCCGGCACTGATGCAGCGTGCCGGATGGAAGGTGAAATCGGTCCCCGTCAACCATCGTGCGCGCCACGCGGGCAGCTCCAAGTACACCAACCTGGGGCGCGCTCTGGTTGGCATTTCCGACCTGCGCGGGGTGGCCTGGCTGATCCGTCGCTCCCGGCGTACCGGGGTCGAGGAACGCTAACTCCCCGAGTCTGCGCCCCCCGCGCTGTCTTCGACAGCTGCCAGGGAGCCGTGCAGGTGATGCGGCTTCCATTGATCGAGCACCTGAGCGGCACGCTCGCGACCACGCTCGATCAGTTCACGGGCCCTGTGAAACTCGTAGGCCAGCGCCACGTTGGCCGGCATTTCGATCAGCAGATCGGGCTGATAGGCGGCCAGACGCAGCTGAGCCAGGTTGGCCTGCATCAGGTCCAGCGACTGGTTCAACAAGTCGAGCAGGCCTGGCTCGTCCTTTTTTTCCTCGCCCCCGGGGATCAGCCGGGCCATGAATTCGGCAAAACGCCTGCGGTAGCTTGCCTCTTGCGCATCGGCTTCGTCCTCGGCCTTGTCGTGATGCCCGGCATCGGCAAGTGTTTCCTCGGGGCCGTTGACACCAATGGCCACCATGTAGTCCCAGGATGCGCCAAGCAGTGGCGTCACCGGCAACGGGTTGAGCAAGCCACCGTCAACCAGCCGGCGCCCGTCAATACGGTGGGGGCGGAAGACCGAGGGAATGGCGATCGATGCGCGGATGGCATCGAAGAGCGGTCCGTGCGTCAACCAGATCTCGCGACCACGGTCGATATCGGTGGCCACCGCGGTGTAGGCCACCGGCAGATCCTCGATATCGATTTCGCCGATCAGGCTGCGCAAGGTCGCGATGATGCGATCGCCCTTGATCAGCCCGCCACCGGACAGGGTCCAGTCCACCAGCCGCAATACATCCTTGCGCGCCAGGGAGCACACCCAGTCACGGTATACGTCCAGTTTTCCGGCGGCATAGATGCCACCGATCAGGGCCCCCATGGAACTTCCTGAGATCGCGGTGATTTCGAAACCGCGTCGCTCCAGCTCCTCGATCACGCCGATGTAGGTCAGTCCCTTGGCGCCCCCGGAACCCAGCGCCAGCCCGATGCGCGTACCACGTTGGCGACGTGCCGGGGTATCCGGCGTACCGGATCCTGGCCCGCTGACGGTCATTTTCCCGTCCTGCATCATTGCGGTGGTGCCTGGTACACACCCTGTGCCAGCTGCAGGAGGATCTTCATTTCCTCGCGCAGCGGCGGCGGCGCGACCACCTCGGCATCGGGGCCGTACTTGAGCACGTCCATGAGCAGTTCGCGTGAATTGGAATACGGCAGCTTGAGCTCGTAGCGCCCGTCCGCCAGCCACTGCCCCTGCTGCTGCGAATGCCAGTGCTCGTCGGCCACCCAGCGTGCGGCATGCGAGGAAAACCGCAATGTGGCCCAGGCCTTGGGGGTGCCGGCGAAAATGCCGTAGCTGGAGGCCAGGGTGTCGTTCAGCTCGCTGTCGGCTACTTCATGCGCCCGCTCGTTCACGGCATGCGCATCGACGATGCGGTCGACTGCAAAACTGCGCAATGCATCGCGGTCGTGATCCCAGGCATCCAGGTACCAGTTGTCGCGGTAGTGCGTGAGCCGCTGCGGAGAGACCAGCCGGTGGCTTTCGGCATTGGTGGTACGTGCGCGATAACGAAAGCGCAGGCGCGAACGCTCCAGCACGGCGCCTGCAACGACACGGAAGGCATGCTGGTCAAGCTTGCGCGAACCGTAGTTGATGACACGGATACGCTCGACCGGGAGGCTGCGCCCGCCGGCATGGTCGGCGAGCAGTTTCTCGATCCTGGCGGTGATCGGCGCAAGCGCGCCGGAAAGCACCCCGGGATCGGACCGCTGCACCAGCGCCTGCAAGGCCATCAGTGCAGACAGTTCCTCGGAGGTCAGCCACAATCCGGGCAGTTCGAAGCGCTCCCCCTCACCGGCCTCGTAACGGAAGGCGGCCTGCTCGCCGCCGGCGCTTTCGACCGGCGCGCCGAGCGCATCACGCAGGAAGGCGATGTCACGGTACAGGGTGGCACGCGAACACGACAGCTCGTCCATCAGTCGCGACAGCGAGACAGGGTAGCGCACCGACTTGAGCAGCCGGTGCAAGGTGAGAATGCGCTCGTAACGATCCATGACGCGTGTCCGCAGGCCGAAACCAGACCGAAGCAACGCACAGGCACGGGCCCGGCGCCCTGGCCCATGCTCCCACAACCGCCGGCCGGCCGGAAGACGGCAGTGCGACCGCGCCTGCCGAGTATGCGAAGATCGCCCTTCCCCCCGCGCGCTGTCCCGGCGGATGCCGCCCCGCCCGCAGGTACGTCACACGCCCTGGATTTCCACAACCGCATGGCATCGATCACCGTGTCCGATTCCCGCATCTCCCACCGCAGGCTACATGCATGAACTGGCAAGCCTGGGCCACCGTGGCCGTAGTGGTCGCAGCCATGGCGATGTTCGCCAGTGAGCGGGTGCGCATCGACGTGGTGGCCCTGTTGGCGCTGGCGGTGCTGGCCGTGCTCGGCATCGTCACCCCGGCCGAAGCGCTGGCCGGCTTCAGCAACGAGGCCACGGTGACCGTGGCGGCGATGTTCGCCCTGAGCCTTGGCATCGAACGTTCGGGCGTGCTCGAGCCGCTGGCACGCATGCTGACCCGTATCCGCAAGCCCTGGTTGCTGTCGCTCGCCATCATGCTGGTAATCGCGCCGCTGGGCGCCTTCATCAAGAACATCGCCCTGGTGGCCACCTTCCTGCCGTTGACCCTGCGCGTTTGCGCGCAGACCCGGACCTCGCCATCGCGGGTGTTGATGCCCATGGCCTTTGCCGCGCAGATGGGCGGCGTATGTACGCTGATCGGCACGTCCTCGAACCTGCTGGCCGACAGCCTGGCGCGCGAAGGCGGCCTGCCCGGTTTCAGCGTGTTCGAATTCACCGGACTCGGGGCGATGCTGGCCGTGGCCGGCATCGTCTACCTGATGCTGATCGGGCGCTGGCTGCTGCCGCACGAAAGCCGCCTGCCTGAACAGGAAAGCGAGGACGTGGGCAAATATGTCAGCGAGCTGCGGGTCACCGAGAAATCGCCACTGCTGGGCCAGACCATCGCCGACGCGGTGCTGGGGGAGAACCACGGGGTGTATCCCCTCGAGCTGTTGCGCGGCGAGCGGCGCATGTGGTCGCCACGCTCACAGAAACTGGAGGCCGGAGATGTACTGCTGGTCCGCGGCAGCTGGGACAGGATCGTGAACTTCCGCGACCAGGCGCATCTGGAAAATGCCCCGGAAGCGCGTTACGTGCGCAGCCGGGATGAAAAGCCGCGCGTGATGGCCGAGGTGATGGTGGCACCGGCCAGTCCCATGGAAGGGCACCGCCTTGGCGAGACCTCGCTGAACTGGCGCTACGAGGCCACGGTGCTGGCCATCCATCGCCGCGGGCACATCCTGCGCGACAAGCTCAGCAATGTGCCACTGGCCGCTGGCGACGTGCTGATGGTGCTGGTGGACGAAGCCACCATGCCCAGACTGCGCAGCGACGAGAACCTGATCGTGCTCAGCCAGCGTGAAAATCCGCGTCCATTGCCGCGCAAGGCGGTCACGGCTGTCGCGATCCTGGCTGCGGTAGTGCTGGTGTCGGGCCTCAAATGGCTGCCGATCCCCATCGCTGCCGTCAGCGGCGCGGCAGCCATGGCGCTGACAGGCTGTTTCGGCACCCGCGACGTGTACGAAGGCATGGACTGGAAGATCATCGTGCTGCTCGGCGCCATCCTGCCGCTGGGCACGGCAATCGAGAAAACCGGTCTTTCCCAGGCCGTGGTCGATGGCGCCATGGGTCTGATCGGCCCGCATCATCCGCTGGCCGCACTGCTGCTGGTCTACCTGTTGACCGCCCTGCTGACCGAACTGATGGGACACAACCCGTCCGTGGTGCTCATGGTCGGCATCGCCATTTCCGTCGCCCATGCCATTGGCGTCAGCCCGACACCCTTCGTGGTGGCCGTCGCCTTCGCCGCGGCGACGTCTTTCGCGACGCCGGTCGGCTATCCCACCAACACCATGGTCTATTACGCCGGCGGCTACCGCTTCACCGATTTCATGAAAGTGGGCATTCCCCTGATCGCCCTGTTCTGCGCGCTATCGGTATGGCTGATCCCGATGTTCTGGCCATTCCATACCTGAACGCCTGCCATCAGGTGGCTGGCCAGGCCCGCGCTGCATGCCTTACCCTTTTCCATCGGCACCCGAATCGTGCGGCGTGTCGTTATCCCATCCCCGGTTTACCGAAAGGTCACGCATGAAAGACGCAACCCGTCTGGTATTCGCCCTGCTCGTGCTGCTCCCCGTCGCCGCGCTGGCGCAATCAAGCCCCTCCGGAAAGGACAGTGACAGCGGTGGGTGGTCGGGCAGCGGCGAATTCGGCTATGCCGGAACCCGCGGCAATTCGCACACCGAGAACCTCAACGCCAAACTCAGCCTCAAGCAGGAGAACGCGTTGTGGAAAAACAGTTTCTACCTGACCGGCCTGCGCTCGAAGGGCGATGTCACGGTGGTCGATGCCAACGGCAATTCGGTGACACGATTCTCCACCACCGCCAACCGCTACGAGGCCGGCGCATCGCTGGGCTACAAGATCAGCCCGCGCAGCTACCTGGTGACGGCCGGTCGCTACGACCATGACAACTTCGGCTCCAACCTGTGGCAGGGCGTGCTGTCGATCGGCTACGGCTACATCGCGCTGAAGACTTCGCGCAGCGAGTTGTCTTTCGAGGCCGGCCCCGGTTACAAACGCTACCGGCCCGCCGACCAAGTCGTCACGTTCAACGGCATCACCCGGCGCATCCCTTCCCAGGTAAAGGACGAAGCGGTGCTGCGCGCGCTGGTGAACTGGAAATACCGGCTCACCGGCAATACCCGGCTGGAAAACACGCTGCTCATCGAAGCCGGCTCAAGCAACAAGTATTACCAGAACGACACCGGGCTGTCGGTCAACATGACCGAGAAGCTGGCTCTCAAGCTGGGCTACGAATACCGCTACAACAGCACGGTCGAGCCGGGCGTGAAGAATGCCGACCAGTTGTTCACGACCAACCTGGTCTACAGCTTCTGAACCCGCGCCCGGATCCGGCTGGAACCGGAACGCCCGGCGGGCAATGAATTACATGGTGCCGAGGAATGCCCGAGCACCTTGATCGAGCAGCATGCCGGCCACTTTCTGCCCCAGCGGGGCAGGCGCATCCAGCGGGCCTTCGCCGCTGGAGCGCAGCAACCGGCCGCTTTGCGCGTCACCGACCACACCGCTCAGGCGCAGTCCGTGCTCGCCGACCACGCACCATGCGCCGACCGCAACGGTGCAGCTTCCGCCCAGGGCCGCATTCATGGCACGCTCGGCGGTGGCTGCGCGACGTGTGTCGGGATCATCCAGGGGGGAGACCAGATTCGCCACCCGCCGATCGCCTTGCCGCAACTCCACGGCAATCACCGCCTGCCCGGGTGCCGGCAGCCAGTCCGGGGCATGCATGCGGGTCCGGATGCGCTCGCTAAGCCCCAGTCGATCCAGCCCGGCACAGGCCAGGATGATGGCGTCGTACTGGCCGCCATCGAGCTTCGCCAGCCGGGTCTGCACATTGCCGCGCAGATCGCGGATGTCCAGATCCGGACGCATGGCGCGCAACTGTGCGGCACGCCGCAGGGAGGATGTACCGACGCGAGCGTCGCGTGGCAATTCGCCGGGCCGTGCATGATGGGCACTGACAAAGGCATCGGCCGCATCGGCGCGCGGCAGCATGGCGCCGATGACGAAGCCCGGCTCCAGCTCGGCCGGCATGTCCTTGAGCGAGTGCACGGCAAGATCGGCGCGCCGCTCCAGCATCGCCACTTCCAGTTCCTTGAGAAACAGGCCCTTGCCGCCGATGTGCGCCAGGGGTTTGTCCAGCACCTGGTCGCCACGGGTGCTCATCGGCACCAGCTCCACCGGCAACTGGGGATGCAGCCGACGCAGTTGCGCCGCGACATGCTCGGCCTGCCACAGGGCCAGTGCGCTCTTGCGGGTGGCAATGCGCAGGGGGCGGACACTCATGCAATCATCCGGGTCGGCGCGTCCGCAATGTGCGGCGCAAAGTGGACATTCTACGGTCCCCGCAAGGTCGCCTCCAGCCCCAGGCCATCGGATGCCTCATGACCCGTCGCGCAGGCAACGACGCACCGATGCAAGGTTGCGCCGGCTGACTTCCGGCTCCAGCCCGGTGCCGGCCAGTCGTACCACCACCCTCCCGCCCTCGAGCGTGCGCAACCCGATCAGACGGGCACTGGCCACCAGGCAGTTGCGATGCACGCGCAGCAGCAGGTCCGGCCATGCCCGTTCCAGCATGCGCAGCGAATCCTCGATCAGCGATTCTCCTTTCTCGTGATGGACGGTGACGTACTTCTCGTCGGCCAACAGGCAGATCACCTCCGACAGGGGTATGCGCTGCTCCTCCCCGCGCAGACGTGCGGTCAGCGCAGGACCGGCACTTGCACGCACGGTCTGCTGTGCGAGGCGCTTGCGGACCCGCACCAGCGCCTCACGCAGACGCTCCAGGCGAACCGGCTTGACCAGGTAATCGGCCACGCCCAGGTCGAACGCCTCGGCCGCGTGCTGCGGATAGGCTGTGCAGAACACCACCTGCGGCGGCGATGGCAACCTGCCCAGACGTCGCGCCAATTGAGTGCCGTCCAGGCCCGGCATGCTGATATCCAGCAGCAGGAGGTCCGGACGGTGCCCGGCACAGGCTGCCAGCGCGGCCTCGCCGTCGGCGACATCGGCCAGCACCTGCACACCCTCGCATTCACCCAGCAGCGCCACCAGACGGGCACGTGCCAGCGGTTCGTCGTCGACGATGACGGCCTTCATCCTGCCCCTCGCGGCATCGCCAGCGTGACCAGGAAATGCTCCGCGTCCGCATGGACATCGAGCCTGCCACGTTCGCCGTACTGGTACGCCATGCGCTGGCGCACGCTGTGCAGTCCATGGCCGTGACCATCCTCGTCGCTCGCTGTATCGCGCTCGCTGCCGGCAAGCAGACGGTCGGATTCGACCGGCACGGGATTTTCGACCCACAACCGCAGCATGCCGGCATCGCACGAGCCGCCCAGTCGCACCGTTCCACCCTCGCGCCGCGGAGCAATGCCGTGCCTGATGGCATTTTCCACCAGTGGCTGCAGCAACAGTCGCGGCAAACGGAAATCGGCGGGCAGACCGTCCAGCTCGCGCTCCACCCGTAGCCGCGGGCCGAGCCGCAACTGTTCGATGTCGAGGTAGCGATCGACCAGGGCCAGTTCCTCGCCCAGTGTGCCCTCGCCGTCGCTGGCCAGCGCGGCGCGGAACAGGTCGGCCAGGTCCTCGATGGTGCGTTCCGCGGCTGCCGGGTCCACCCGCACCAGCGCGGCCACGGTGTTCATGCTGTTGAACAGGAAGTGCGGGCGGATGCGCGCCTGCAGGGCCTGCACCTGGGCGCGCGTGACCGCGGCCAGACGCGCACGCCACTGGGCCAGTACGTAGAAATAGCGGAACAGGGCCGCATCGATCAGCGCCACCACGATGCCATTGGTAAGGGTGAAGCGGGCCGTCGTCTCGCGGGTGAGTCCGAGCAGCAGGGCGTGGTCGATCCAGCCGATCACCAGGCTGAGCGCCAGCGTCAGCAGCAGCATCCACCCCCACGCCGCCGCATAGGGCCAGGCTGCCGGCAGGCGCTCCAGCCACGGACGAAGCTTGCAGACGGTCGCCCCCAGCACCACCGAAAGCCACACCGCGAACAGCATGCCCACGCTGAACCCCTTCCAGCTGGGTTGGTGCCCCGGGGCCAGCTGCATGGCCGTCACGGCCAGCGCGGCAGACAGCACCAGGGCAAAAAGTCCCTGCGGACTGCACAGATCGGGCAGCGGCACGGACTCACGGTCCGCTCGACGACGCTTCATGCCCGTATCGTCCATGCAAGGCGATGCCCGGCGCAAGCATCGCCGGACACGGACCCTACGCCGCGGCCCGCAGGCGCGTTCCCAGCCAGGCGCGAAGATCGGCGATTTCCTCTTCACTGACCTGGTGCGCCATCGGATAGCTGTGCCAGTCCACGTGATGGCCCGCTGCGGCCAGAGCATCACGCGATTGCTCGCCGAGCGCCTGTGGCACCACCGGGTCGGCGCTGCCATGCCCCCAGAAGACCGGCATCCCGGCCTGCACCGCTGCCTGTTCGGCTGGCAGCTGTCCGGCCAGCGGCAGGTAGGTCGACAGGGCAACGATGCCGGCCAGCCGCTCGGGATGGCGCAGGCCGAGGTTCAACGCGATCGCGCCGCCCTGCGAGAAACCCGCCAGCACGATGTGCTCACTCGGCACGCCGCGCGCGTTCTCGCGGCTGATCAGCTCCGCCACCGCCTGCATGGAATCGCGGATGCCCGCCTCGTCCTGCTTGTCGGCGATGTCCAGGCCCTTGATGTCGTACCAGGCGCGCATGCGCATGCCGCCGTTGACAGTGACCGCACGCATCGGCGCGTGCGGGAAAACGAAACGCAGCGACGGCCACTCCGGCGCGCGCAGCACAGGCAGGATCGGCACGAAGTCATGGCCGTCGGCGCCCAGGCCGTGCAGCCAGATCACGCTGTGGGTGGGGTGTTCGGCGGTCTGTTTCTCTACGGTGTCCAGCGGCATCAGTGCAACCCCAGTTCAGCGGCGAAGAATCCGAGCGCCAGCGCGGTGTTGCCGACCCGCTGGCTGAAACTGGCATTGACGCCATGCCCGGCGTGCATGCGCGTAAGCAGCAGGATCGGCTGGTGCGAGCTGCTGGCATGTTGCAACGCCGCGGCGAACTTGCGCGACTGCCAGGGCGCCACGCGCGGGTCGTTGGCGCCGGTGATCATCAGCACCGCCGGGTAGGGCGTGTGCGGCTTCACGTTCTGCAGCGGTGAATAGGCCAGCGTGGCGCGCAGCTGCGCCGGGTTCCTCACCGAGCCGTATTCGGTGACGTTGTAGCGACCGTTGGCGAAGCGGGTCTCGTGGCCGATCATGTCGTAGATGCCGACCAGCGAGACCACGGCGCGGAAGGCGTGGGGATGCTGCACGAGTTCGGCGCCCATCAGCAGGCCGCCATTGCTGCCGCCGAGGATCCCCAGATGCCGCGGGTCGGTCCAGCCCGCCTTCTCCAGCGCGCGGGCTGCGGCATGGAAGTCGTCGAACACGTTCTGCTTGTGCAGACCCTGCCCTTCGGCATGCCAGGTCTCGCCGAATTCGTTGCCGCCGCGGATGTTGGCGTAGGCCAGCACCCCGCCGCGTTCCAGCCAGGCCAGATACGGTCCCACGAAGCGCGGCGCCACCGGGATGTCGAAGCCGCCGTAGCCGTAGAGGATGGTGGGACGCTTGCCGTCGGGCGTGATGCCCGGCATCGACAGCACGGTGACCGGAATGCGCGTGCCGTCCTTCGAAACGCCCTCCACGCGATGCACGCGGATGCGCGCGTAGGCGGCATCGGCGGGCTTGACCTCGAACACGGTCCTGAGCGCGCCGGTCCGGCCGTCGTAGGCGACCCAGCGCGCAGGCATGCGCCATCCGCGGATGGCGATCAGCGCCTCGGGCCGGCCCGACTCGGAGGCGATCCCGGCGATGGAAATGCCCGTGGCCGGCAGATCCACGCGGCGCACGAAGCGACCGTGCGCATCGTACTGCTCGACCCACCAGTCCGGTCCCCAGCTGCGTATCACGAGCAGGCCCTTGCCGAGCGGCGCCACGGACTGCAACGCCCCCTTGCGCTGGTGCAGCAGTACATGCACGTTGCCGGACGGCTCGCGCACCAGCAGGCGCCCGCGCGGTGCGGCGGCGAACTGCACCATCACCAGACGCTGCCCGAGCCAGGTCGCACCGCGGATGTCGGCATCGCGACCGAACAACTTGCGGAAGCCCTTGCCCACGCGCAGGTACACCTCCGCGGGGCCGCCGTCACCAACATTGGCCAGTACCACGAGCTGCCGGGCCCCGGGCGAGGTGAGCAGCCGGTACTCGGCCACCGGGGAGTAGTCCTTGCCGAACACCACGCGGTCGCGTGCCGCCGTCTGGCCGAGCACGTGATGCACCAGCGCGGCATGGAACTGGCGTACCGGCCTGCCTGCGGGCGGCGGTGGAAAACGCACGTAGACGAAGCCGCGCCCGTTGGCGTCCCAGGCCAGACCCTGTGGCGTGGTGCCGCCGCCGGCGTAGGGCAGCTTGTCGGGCAACCGCTTGCCGCTGCGCACATCCAGCACATGGATCGTGGTCAGCTCGCTGCCGCCGTGCGCGGTGCCGTAGGCCAGGTAGTGGCCATCCGGCGAGGGCCAGTAGGCGGTGATGGCTTCGCCTTTCGCGTCACGGTTGGGATCCACCAGCACGCGAGGCTTGCCATCCAGCCCCTGCTGCGCGACCAGCACCGGCTGCGCCTGCGGCGGGGTTTCGCGCAGGTAGAACAGCATGCCACCTGCCAGGCGCGGCGAGGATCGCGTAGTGGAAGTAATCGCCAGCGCGCGCACCCGCTTGCTGATCTGCTGATGTCCCGGCAGGGCGTCGATGTATTTCCCGGTATAGGCGTTCTGCGTCGCGATCCAGCGCTGCACCGCCGGATCTTCGGGATTTTCCAGCCAATGGTACGGGTCGGCGATTCGAGTGCCGTCAATGACCACCTCGTAGCGGTGGCGCGCCGTGGGCGGCGGCGGGGGAACCTTCGGCAGGCGGGCTTCGGTATCGATCAGCGCCGTCTCGATCGAGGTCGGATGGGGCTTGGGGGTCAACTGCGCGTGCGCCGCACACGCGGGTAGCGCCAGGATTGCCGACAGCCAGAACGAAATTGCGCGCATGGGATTTTCCTTGCAGGACCGTGCAGGCTGCGAAGCGTAACGCGCGCCACACAACAGCGCACCCGCCATGCGTCATTGCCCGTACGCCGGAGGATGCACACAACACGGTATGCTCGCGTTTTTTCCGGGGAGAACCCTCATGCGCCGCCTTGTCCTGGCCATCGCCTTCATGCTTGCCTGCGTACCCGCACTGGGAGCCGAACTGACCGTCGACAGCATCATGGCCAATCCGGACTGGATCGGCCCGGCCGTCGAATCGCCCTACTGGAGCGCCGACGGGCATTTCATCTACTACCGACTGAAGCGCGACGGCAGCAAAATCCGCGATCTGTACCGCGTCGATCCGACGACCGGAAAGAGCGTGCGCCTCGAGGGAAGGCAGCTCGCCAAGGCCGATGGACCGCCGGTGTTCGATCGTCGGCACACCCGTGCGGCCTACCTGCTGCACGGCGACGTGTTCGTACGTGACCTGGCCAGCGGGAAGCGCATCCAGATCACACGCACCGCGGCACGCGAAAGCGGCCTGATGTGGAGCGCCGACGGCAACACGCTCTACTACCGCGTCGGCAACGTCTGGTACGGCCATGCGCTGGCCACCGGCACCACCAGCCGCATCGCGATACTGAAGGCCGGGAACGACCCCGATGTCGCACGTCCCGGCCAGCTCGAGCGCCACCAGCTGCGCCTGTTCGCCACCCTGCGCGAGATCCGCGCCGAGAAGGCGGCTGAGCGCCGGCACCAGCGCGAGCTCGATGCCTCCGACGCCACGCGCGGGCCCCGCCCCTTCTGGCTGGGCAGGAAGGTGCGCATCGCCGACAGCGAACTCTCGCCCGACGGCCGCTGGATGCTGGTGGTGACGCAGCCGGCCGACCACAAGTCCGGGCGGCGTCCGGTGGTCAACCACTACGTGACCGATTCAGGCTACATCCGCGCGGAAAAGGCGCGCACCTTTGTCGGCCGCAACCCGCCGGCGCCGCAGTCGCTGCTGCTGCTCGACCTGCGCGCGCACAAGACCTACCCGCTTTCGCTCGAGCCCCTGCCCGGCATTCACGACGACCCGCTGGCGGCGCTGCGCGCACGCCGCCAGGCCGCGCTGCGCAAGCGCGGGCTCGACGCCGAGGCCAAGGCGCTGGACGCGCCGCACACCCGCGGCGTGCGCATCGCCGACGAGGGTCCGGCCGCGCTGGCCTGGAGCCAGGACGGCAAGGCCGTGGCGATCATGTTCCGCGCCATCGACAACAAGGACCGCTGGATCGCCAGCGTGGACTTCGCCCGGCACACTCTGGTGGCTCAGAACCGCCTGCACGATGCGGCCTGGATCAACTGGAACTACAACAGCTTCGGCTTCCTGCCGCACAGTCACACCCTGTGGTACGTCAGCGAGCAGACCGGATTCGCGCAACTCTACGTGAAACCGCTGGACGGCAAGCCCCGCCAGCTCACCCGCGGCCGTTTCGAAGTGCGCCTGCCGCAGGTGTCGCCGGACGGCGCCTGGTTCTACGTGGTGGCCAACAAGGCCGCGCCCGCCGATTACGACGTCTACCGCGTGCGCAGCCGTGGCGGCCCGCTCGAACGCGTGACTGCCTACCAGGGGCTGTACAACCTCGAGGAACCCACCCCGTTCCGCCTCTCGCCCGACGGCACGCGCCTGGCCGTGCTGCATTCCTCGGCCTACGTGCCGCCACAGCTGGCGGTGGTGCGCGTGGACGGCAGCGGCGGACGCGAACTCACCGACACGCGCACCGCCCGCTACAAGGCGATGCGCTGGATCGCACCGAAATTCGTCGAGGTGCCATCCAGCCACGGCGATTTCTCCATTGCCGCCAAGCTCTACGTGGCGCCGGACTTCGATCCGTCCCGGCCGCACCCGGCGGTGATCTTCGTGCACGGCGCCGGCTACCTGCAGGACGTCACCCGCAGCTGGAGCTACTACTTCCGCGAGCAGATGTTCAACAACCTGCTGGCGCGCGAGGGCTACGTGGTCATCGACCTCGACTACCGCGGCTCGGAAGGCTACGGACGCGCCTGGCGCACCGCGATCTACCGCGACATGGGGCATCCGGAACTCCAGGACCTGCTCGACGGCAAGCGCTGGCTGGTCGCGCACTACCATGTCGACCCCGCGCGCGTGGGCATCTACGGCGGCAGTTACGGCGGCTTCATGACCGAGATGGCCCTGTTGCGCGCGCCGGGACAGTTTGCCGCCGGCGCCGCGCTGCGTCCGCCCGCCGACTGGATGACCTACAACGACGGCTATACCTCGAACATCCTCAACGACCCGCAACTCGACCCCGAGGCCTACCGCCGCAGCTCGCCGATCGAGTACGCCGCCAACCTCGCCGATCCGCTGCTGATCTGCCACGGTCTGATCGACAACAACGTGCTGCCGACCGACTCGATCCGCCTGTACCAGCGCTTCATCGAACTGCACAAGCGCAATTTCTGGCTGTCCCTGTACCCGATGGAGCGTCACGGGTTCCTGCACGCGGACGCCTGGCGCGACGAGTACACGCGCATCCACGAGCTGTTCACGCGCTACCTCGGGAACATGTCCGCAAGACACACTGGCAAGTAAGCACTTGCCCATGCGAACGCCGGCGGAGAACCTCCGCCGGCGCCCGTCTGCCTACAGAACCACCGGCTTGATCCTGACTGCATCGCCGACCATCAGCGTCGGTGCACCGCTGGCATAGGCGGCCTTGTTGTAGTCGGCCACGCCGCCGGCCTGCAAGGCGTTGAAACGCTGCACCACGTCTTCGACCTTGGCATGGATCTCCTGCTGCAATTGCAGGATCGGCCGGGTCGGCATCTGGTCCCCGAGTGCGCCGAGATACGTCAGGCTGCGGGCGCCCGCATGCAGGTCCGCGAGGAAATGCAGGTCATCCTCGGGTACCTCGTGCTGTACCTTGGGGTTGTAGACGCTGTCCCTGAACGTGGCCAGCTGCTTGTCCAGTGCCCTGGCCTGCGCCAGGGCCGCCGCGTAGCGCTTGTCCTTGCCTGCCTTGTGCTCGAATTGCTTGAGCGTGGCCTGCATGGCGGTAACCCGGTTGAGCACGATGTTCAGCGCGCCGAGCGTGTTGCGCCCGGCCAGGCCGAGCTTGAGGTTGGCCTTCCTGGCGGCCAGGTTCGTGACCTGGTTCGGGTCGGACTGCACCCTTACCATCTCGCTGGCGCTGTGGCCACCCGCCAACACGGTCACCTGGTAGGTGCCCGGCAGGACCTGCGGTCCCTTGGCGTTGTTGCCGTCCTTGTCATGCTCGTGCCCGTGGCGCTTGACAAAGTCCAGCTTGGTCGCGCCGTCGTAACGCATGTTCCACACGTAGCGGTTCACACCGGCCTTGGCATTGGTGTAGCGCCTGGCGATGACGTGCCCGGAAGCATCCTTCACGATGACGGTCACCGCGCCGTGCCTGGCATGCTTGCCGGCCTTCACCGCCTTGGCCACTGCGTAGTCGATCATGACGCCGTCCGGTGCATTGGGGGCGGTATAGCTGGGTTCGGCGCCCTCGCCGCGCGACCAGCGCACGAATTCGATACCGGCGCGCGGCGTGAACAGGTGCAGCGGCTGTTTCGCGATGGCAGCGCTGTACTCGGCCACTGGCGCGAAATGGTCCAGCACGAAGATGCCGCGTCCATGCGTGGCCATTACCAGGTCGCCGTGCACGAACTTCAGGTCGACCACCGGTACCGTGGGCATGTGCGCGGTCAGGCGGCTCCAGTGCCCGCCGTTGTCCCGCGAGACAAATGCGCCGATGTCGGTGCCGGCGACCAGCACGCCCGGGTACTGGGGGTCCTCACGGACCACGAACACCGGCGCCTCGGGCAGGCCGTGGTCGATGCGATGCCAGCTGCGTCCATAGTCGTCGGTACGGAACACGTAGGCGTGGCGGTCATCGGACATATGCGCATCGAAACCGACGTAGGCCGTGCCCGGATGCTGCGCCGACACACCGACCTGGTAGACACGCGCCCATTGCGGCGCACCGCGGGGGGTGACGTTGGACCAGTGCGCGCCGCCATCGCGGGTCACCTGCACCAGGCCATCGTCGGTGCCGGCCCAGAGCACCTTCGGGTCGGACGGTGCAATCGTCAGCGAGAGCAGCGTATCGTAGGTTTCGGCACCCGACAGATCGAGGTTCACCGGTCCGCCCGACAGCTTCTGCTTGCTCTTGTCATTGCGCGTCAGGTCCGGGCTGATCGGCTTCCAGTGCTGCCCGCCATCCGTGGACTTGAACACCACGTTGGCGCCCAGGTACACGGTTTTCGCATGGTGCGGGTCCACGGCGATCGGACTGGTCCAGTTGAAGCGGTATTTCTGTTTGGCGGTCGGCAGGTCGTTGTAGCCGCCCGGTCCGTGCAGGTACGGCATGATGAAGTCGCTGCGCTTGCTGTCGCGGTGGAACAGCACGGTCGCACCGTCCTCGGCGTTGGCGTAGATCAGGTTCGGATCGGACGGCGCGGGCACCACGTATTCGCCGTCCCCGCCGATCACGTTGAACCAGTCCGCGCCACTCAGCACGTGGTTGGCCAGCGAACTGGTGGGTCCGCACCATCCGCTGTTGTCCTGCAACCCCGCGCACACCGTCGCCGGCGTCCTGTTGTCGGCGGCGACCATGTAGTCCTGCTCGATCGGCATGCCGTCGAGGAAGCGCCAGTTCCTGCCGCCATTGACGCTCAGGTAGGCGCCACCGTCGTTGCCCTGGATCATGCGCTCGGGGTCGGTCGGGTCAATCCACAACGCGTGGTGATCCACGTGCACGCTCTTGTCCAGCACGTGCGCGGTCTTGCCCCCGTTGTCCGATTCCATCAGCCGGAAAGCCAGGAAGTACACCTTGTCGGCATTGTCCGGCGCCACTTCCAGGCGCGAGAAGTAGAACGGCCGCACGTCCAGCGCGTGATTGTCGGTGACCTCGCTCCAGTGGTCGCCCAGGTCGTGCGAGACGAACAGCATGCCCTTGCCCGGCTTGGTCTCGATCAGCGCGTACACGCGCTCGGCATCGCTGGGCGCGGTGGCCACCGCGATGCGGCCGAGCGGTGCCTTCGGGATGCCGTGGCTGAGGCGTTTCCAGGTCTTGCCACCGTCCAGCGAACGCCAGATTCCGCTGCCCTTGCCGCCGTCGACCAGGCCCCAGGGGTGACGCACCACCTGCCAGGTGGCGGCGAACAGCACCATCGGATTGCCCGGCGCCATGGCGAGATCGATGGCACCGGTGTTGTCGTTGACGAACAGCGTCTTGTGCCAGGTGTGCCCGCCATCGGTGGTCTCGAACACGCCGCGTTCGGGGTTCGGTCCCCAGGCATGGCCGACGACCGCGACCACCACATGGTCCGGGTTGTGCGGATCGATGATGATCTTGCCGATCTGCCCGGCATGTGCAAGACCCATGCGTTTGAAGGTCTTGCCGGCATCGGTGGACAGGTAGATGCCGGCACCGTCCATGATGTCGTTGCGGATGTTGGGCTCGCCGGTGCCGACCCAGACCAGGCTCGGGTTGGACGGTGCCACCGCGATGGCGCCGATCGATGCCGTCGCCTCATGCGCGAAGATCGGTTTCCAGCTCATGCCGCCATCGGTGGTCTTCCACACGCCGCCGGCCGCGGCGCCGACGTAGTAGACCCTGGGATTGCCGGCGATCCCGGCCACCGCGGACACGCGCCCGCCGGCGATCGCCGGTCCCAGGTCGCGTACGTGCAACTGCGCGAAGGGCCCCTTGCCGGTCTCGGCGGAAGCTGCTCGAGCATAGGCGGCGGGAACGGCAGTCACAGCGGCTGCAAGGACAAACCATGGGACAATGCGATGGATACGTGCAATAAACATGGACATTCCTCCGGAAGAATCACGCGCCACGCCCAAGGCCTCCCCTCACGTGGCAAGCTTCAAACCCTGCTCCCGATTCTCCGGATTGGCAAGTGGCGTCAGTCATGGCACGCAGCATGCCTGGCACCCGGCGATCACTTGTGCAATCAGGATCAACATCGACCAGCCCCACCGCCATGCAGCAGCCCGACGCGTTCGCGCGGTCGCGCATGCTCCGCGCTGGATTGCACGGAGGGGACAGGCATATTCCCGGCCTATCCAGGCGCGATTGCATGACATGCGGTGTGTACGCTCTGACAGTCTGCAACGCTCCCGTCCGGCGCTACACTCTGCCGATCACCCACGCAAGGACACCGCCATGCCGATCAGCGACCATATTCCCACCCCATGGATCGACCGCCGCAAGACCGCCCAGCAGGTGCTGGCCAAGGAACTGGACACGCTGGACCCGGAAGAACGCGAGATCGTCGAGCGTTTCATCAACCGCAAGCACGTCGCACGCAACGTGGTTCGCGAATTCGACCAGAGCCTGAGTCTGGGTGATCGCATGGCGGACCGGATCGCGGAAATCGGCGGCAGCTGGAGCTTCATCCTCAGCTTCCTGTTCATGCTGGCCGTGTGGATGTTCTACAACAGCCATGTGCTCGGCCCCAGGGCCTTCGACCCATACCCCTACATCCTGCTCAATCTGGTGCTCTCCTGCCTGGCTGCCATCCAGGCGCCGATCATCATGATGAGCCAGAACCGCATGGCCGATGCCGACCGCGCACAGGCCAAGAACGATTACGAAGTGAACGTGCGCGCCGAACTGGAAATCACCCAGGTGCACGAGAAGATCAATGCCCTGCGCGAAATCGATCTCAGTCAGCTGCTGGAAATCGTGCAGCGCCAGGAAGCGGCCATCGAAGCGCTGAGCAGGCAAAATCGCTGACCGGGAAACAGGCCGGAAAAAACCGGCAAGACGCGTGGCCTTGCCGGTTTTCGTGCCCGGGTTACCCGGTCAGGATTCAGTACGACATGACACAGCCGCCGGCTCCGCTGTTGAACGCATTGCTCCACAACGACTGCATCGGAAAGGTGCTGCCATCCGGGAAAGTCACGTTTGCCGACGCCCCCTGACCCGAGGAAATCCATGCACACATGTCGCCGTTTTCCGCACCGCCCGAATCCAGCCAACCGGTGCTCGGGAACTGGTCGGTCGCCGTTTCGGCCATCTCGTGCCCTTCGACGATCGTGATGCCGGCATTCGGCCCCAGACCGTTGAAGTTCGCACCGCAACTGGACCCGGCATCGGTGATGTAGGGCAGATTGGTGTAGGCCACGTTGCCGTAAGACGAGCTGGTCGAGCTGTGGTAGGCGCAGTACTGGGTGCCGAAACCGGACGAGCTGTTGCCGGTCGAGGTCATGACCACATACTGCGTGCTGTCATTGCTACCCGCAGCGGTATTGCCGAAATAGACGGCCGCACGCACGGCCTCGGCAGCGAGCTGCGACTGCGTGGGACGGCTGGGTGCCGCTGATCCGGTATCGTAGAAAATACCCTGGTAGAAGCCCGGCGGGTTACCGGCCGGGGTTCCCGCCCCATTGCAGAAGATCGTGCCGCTGGCCACCCCCTGGCAGTACTGGGTCACGCTGTTGAACCACGAACTGCCGCCTACGCTGGACAGCATGGACTGCACCAGCGGAATCTCGCCACTCGGATCGTTGTTGTTCCACTGCGAACCCCACACCACCATGTACACCTTGGGTGCGGTCTTCACGCCGATCCCTCCGGTACCACCACCGTAAATCAGGTTGTTCGTGCTGCTGCCCGGCTTGCCATGTCCTCCCTTGGCAGCTTTCGCCTGTTGCCTTCGCCATGCCTGCTGCGCCTGCACCGTCGGATAGACCACGGCTGGCCGCTGGCCCTGTTCAAGCAGTTTCACGCCGCCCGGGTTGCCGTCGTAGTTCATCGGCGGACGGGCGGCAAATACGGCGCTGGCCGCGAACGCCAACGTCAGACCGGTCCATACATTCCCCAATCGTTTCATGAAGATTCTCCTCAACCTTGCGTCACTGAAACAGGCGCTGCCCGAATGCGTGCAGCGTCAACGGTAGGTTCCCTGTTGCGCCTTCGCATGCACGCCGATCCATGAGCGACGTGCACACTCAGGCTGAGGACAGCCTTGGCTCCGAATCTTTTCGTATCCTTTCAATGCTTGGGCACACGTGCGCCATTCCGGCACAATCAAGGCAACTGTGCCGAAAGCGTGCACGATCAGGCGCGCGCAGAGCACACCTGCGCGCCTGGATGATGCATCGCACACGTCACCAGGACGAACACCGCCGCCCATCCCGCACATACCGCCACGCCGGTTCTGCGTGCGAGCTGTCGACACACCCCCATGCATCGAATTGCATACCCCGTTCCCATCTTCCCGCCATTGACCGGCACCGGCTGAGCATCCCTGGTGCTGGCATTGATCGTCACCGGCGAATTCCTGGTCGGTGCCCTGTCACTGCGCGGCTGCTGGAAACTCTGGGTCGCGCGCAAGGCCGACGCCGTCACCTTCCAGGCCGCCAAGGGCACGGCGATGATGGGCGCGGCCATGGCCATGGTGGTGTGGTTCGGTGGTTTCGTGGTGATTGGAGGCGCCCTGTTTTCCATGTGGCAAACCCAACTGGGCGACGGATCCTTCCGTGGCGCATTCATCTATTCCATGACCAGCGCGATGGTCCTGCTGGTCCTGGCCCTGAAGGACGAATGACCCGGTAGGGTCGCCTTCAGGGCCGCGAAGCCTGCGGCGCAATCCGTCGCAGGCTGTGTTCCAGCGACGCACGTGACAGCTCACCGACATGGATGTCCGCCATGCGTCCGTCGGCACCGATGAACACGGTGGTGGGAAAACCGCGTACACGGTAATAGCGGCCCAGCGCACCGTCGTCGAGGAACACATTCTCAAGATGCAGGTTCTGTCGCTCCAGGAATCTGCGCACCTGAGCCGGGCTCTCGCCCTGGTCGGCGAACACGAAGCGGACTTCGGGGTAGCGCCGCTGTGCCTCGGCCAGCACCGGCATCTCGCGTCGGCACGGCGGGCACCAGGTGGCCCAGAAATTGATCACCAGCGGGCGCCCGCGCCACGCCTCCACGGACTGGGTCTGTCCGTCCAGCGCATGCAATGCAATCTGCGGCAAGGGCGGCTGTGCCGTGGCATCGAGTTGACGCCCCGCCAGCAGCACCAGTCCCCAGGTCGCGATCCCGGCAAGCACTGTCACTGACAGAGGTACGCGCAAACGACGCCGAACCGCGGCCAGACCTCCTGCGATCACTATCAGTGCAAGCAATCCGACCCAGGCGATGAACCCACCATCACGCACATTCAGCATGTCCGCCGGATGCGCGGCATAGGCCGACCAGGCCGATGCCACGTACCCCGTACGCGCGGCCAGCAGGGCCACCAGCAGCAGGACAAACGCCAGGTTGCCGACATCGGCATGGCCACGCCGGGCGAGAAACCCGGCCGCAAGCTGCCCCGCGACCGTGCCGGCCAGCAAGGCCAGCACGCCCATCGTGAACAGGAACGGGCCAATGGCGACGGGATTCAATGTCCTTCCCCGACGCGTACCGTGCGCCGCGCAGTCACGAACCGAAGATCGCCCTGATCTGTGCCGGATCGCTGGGCATGCCGTCCACCATGCGTATCGCACCCTTGCCGTCGCGGTAGACGATGGCCGGCGTACCGGTGGCTCCCAGGCGCGCCATCAGGGCATTGTTGGCTTCGATCTTCGCACGCACGGACGCCGGAATCTTCGTCAACGGCTTGATCGGACTGTTGCCGAAATGCGCCTCGTGCGTGCGCAGGACCGCCGAGGGATCAGTCGCCGACAGCACGGCGGCAGCACGCCCCAGGCTTTCCGGACGAATGACCGCCACCATGATATAGCGCACCTGTACATCGCCGCCTGCCAGCATGGGCTGCACGCGCTCCCAAAGCCTGTGGCAATACGGGCATTCGGTGTCGTCGAACACATACACGATCCGTTTGGGCTTGCTCGCTCCCTCGGGAATCCATGTACTCTTTTCCAGTGCTTTCCAGGTAGCGGCATCGAGCTTGGGCCTTGCCGCCCGCATGAACGCATCGCGCGTCATGTCATTGCCCTGGGCATCGAACAGGTTGCCGATGACCACGTGCTTGCCGTCAGGGAGCAGGTAGACCGGCATGCGCGAGCCGCCGTATTCGGCCAGGTAACCGCGAAATCCGGCTGGCGCCTGCATGTCGCCGCGGATGATGATGCCCTGCCGCTGCAGGGCCTGGATTGGCGCCGGCAAGGTGCTTGCGACGGCGCTGCACGACAACATGGCCAGAGCCACCCATGTGAGGAATTTCACGACAATATTCTCCGGAAAGCGGGAAGGGGATACGCAACAAATCATGCATCGGGGACAGATTCGGGTCCGCAGGACATGAAGCCTCACATGACCCGCAAACCTTCGGCCAGACCGCTGCCTGCCCGCACAGTGTAGCGGATGGCCTGCGCGTTACTGATGGCTTGCGCACAGGCATGGCCGATGCATCCCGATGAGTGTGTATAGTGCGACTTGATGCATGCCGCCACCATTCCGGTCATGCAGGCGGGGACAATCGACCATGGCCAACCGCACCACGGACATGCCGCCCGATGAACGGGAGGCGGGCCTGGCCCACGGGTCGGCCGCAACGAGCTCACGCCATCTGCTTGCCATTCTCGATGCCATCGAGGATGTGCTGTTCGTGCTCGATGTGGAAGCGGACGGCTACCGGTTCAGTTACATCAACGACAGCTTCCTCAAGGCGACCGGCCTGACGCCCGCGCAGGTCCTGGGCCAGCGCGTGGATGCGGTGATTCCTGAACCGTCGCTGCAACTGGTGCTGTCGCGATACGCCGATGCAATCCGCAGCCGCACGCTCGTGCGCTGGACCGAAACCACCACCTTCCCATCCGGCACCCGGCACGGGGAGGTGGTGGTCAAACCGCTGTTTGATGCCGCGGGCACACCCACCCACCTGGTCGGCAGCGTGCATGACATCACCACGCTGCGCGACAAGGAGGAGCATCTTTCCCTGCTGGCCTATGTCGACGGACTGACCGGTCTTCCCAACCGCCGTCATGTTGCCCTGATCCTGCATGAGCGGGTGACTGCCCGTCCCGACGATCCGTTCGCATTGTTGTATGTGGACCTGGCCATCCGCGGCGTCAACGATTCCCTTGGACATGTGCGTGGCGACCAGGTCCTGGTCGAGGCGTCGCGCCGCATGCTTGAGCACCTGCCCGAAGGCGCGCGCATCGGACGCGTGGCCGGGGATGAATTTGCTATCGTGCTGGAACGTGACAAGGGCAATCCTTCCCGTCTGCGTTCGGCCGAGCGGCTGCTTTTGGCACTCTCCAGACCATTCGAGCAATCGGGACCGGCCGCCTACCTCGCGCCCAGCGTGGGCATCGCCTTGTATCCGGAAGATGCACGTGAGGCCGACGAACTGGTCCGGTGCGCCAACGCCGCCGCATACGAGGCCAAGGCCGCCGGTCGCGGCACGGTCCAACTGTATGACCCGCGCTCCGCCGAACGCGCCCGCCAGCGCATTGGCCTGCATGCCCGGTTGCAGACAGCCAGCGCACAGGACCAGTTCGTCCTGCACTACCAGCCCCAGGTCGATGCCCGCGACGGTCGCTGCGTCGCCCTGGAAGCCCTGCTGCGCTGGAACCATCCACAGCAAGGCCTCTTGCTGCCGGCCACGTTCATCGACGTGCTCGAACACGGCAGCCTGATCGTGCCGGTAGGGTTCTGGGTCATCCGCACCGCCTGCCGCCAGTTGCGCGCCTGGCGCGATGCCGGGCTGCCCGATGTGCGGCTGGCGCTCAACATGTCCGCGCGGCAACTTCATGCGCAGCGCTCATCCTTCGACCTGTCCGTTCACGACATGGCGGCATCGCAGCACGAGCCTGATCTGTTGCGGCAGCTTGAAGACGAACTTGGGCACCATGGCCTGGACCCCTCCTGTCTGGAACTGGAAGTCACCGAAACCTGCCTGATGGACGACGTCGAGCGTTCCGCCGTCCTGCTGCAAAGCCTGCGCACACTGGGTGTACGCGTGGTCATCGACGACTTCGGTACCGGCTATTCCAGCCTGGCCTACCTGCACCGACTGCCGATCGACGTGCTCAAGATCGATCGCAGTTTCATCCAGCACATCGGTACCGCCGGTGCGCACGGCGAGGAAAGCGCGACCATCACCGAGTTGATGATCCGCATGGGCCACGGCCTGGGCATGGACGTCGTGGCCGAAGGCGTCGAGAACGCACAACAGGCCGACTTCCTGCGCCGGCAAGGCTGCCAGCGGTTGCAGGGGTTCGCCTTCGCCCGTCCGATGCCAGCCGACGCCGTGCCCGAGTATCTGCGCAAGAACCGCAGCGAATGAACAGGCACTCCTGCCGCTGCTGACTGCTGCACCGGCTCAGCCGTGCCAGGTTCGCCACAGCATGTAGCCCGACACCACCACCAGCACGCCGGCGAACACCAGGGTCAGTGCACCGCGCGTGCGCGCCAGCCGCTTGGCCAGCAGCGCGCCGATCCAGCCACCGACGATGCCTCCGCCGATGAACTCCAGAGTGACATGCCACTCGGGCATGATGCCCGAACGCATGTAGTTGACCGTGGTGGTCAGGGCCGAAAGACCCACGGCGAACAGCGAGGTGCCCACGGCGTAGATGATGCCCATGCCACTGGCGAACATCAGCCCCGGGACATACAGGAAGCCGCCCCCGATGCCGAAGAATCCGGCCAGCGTTCCCGCACTCAGCCCCACCCCGCCAAGACGCGGCGTCATGTGCGGCTTGGGCCAGGCATCGCCGCCGTGGTTGTGACGTCCACGGACCATCATGAATGCTACCACCAGCATCAGCATGGCGAACAGTGCCACCAGGTGCCGTCCGTCGACCACCTTGCCCAGCGAGGAGCCCAGCCATGCCCCAATAATGACCGCCGGTGCAAACACGAACGCGGCCTTCCAGCGCACGTGCCCGGCCCGCGCGTGCGGAACCAGGTTGGCGAAGGCATTGAGCGACACCGCCAGCGCGCCGGTGCCGATGGCCGCATGTGCACCCGGTACCCCGACCACATACAGCAGCAGCGGCATGGCCAGCATCGAACCGCCGCCGCCCACCACAGCCAGTGCCAGACCGACCAGCGAGCCGCAGCCCACGGCCAGCACATCCGGCGGTATTGCCATGTCGTTCTCCTCGTTGTTCGGGATTCGGGTGAGATCAGTGCCCGAACTGGTTCAGGGGCAACTTCAGATAGTGCACGCCGTTGTCCTCGGCGGGCGGAAAATGTCCCGCACGCATGTTCACCTGCACGGACGGCAGGATCAATCGCGGCATCGACAGACCGGCATCGCGCTGCTCGCGCATGGCGACGAATTGCGCCTCGTCGATACCTTCATGCACGTGGATGTTCGCGCGCTTCTCCTCGGCAATGGTGGTTTCGTGCTGGTACTCGCTGCGCCCCTCCGGCAGGTAGTCGTGGCACATGAACACGCGCGTGTCATCAGGCAGTGCGAACAGCTTCCGGATGGATCGGTACAGGGTGCGGGCGTCGCCGCCAGGGAAATCGCAGCGTGCGGTTCCGTAATCGGGCATGAACAGCGTGTCACCGACGAAGGCCGCATCACCGATCACATGCGTCATGCATGCAGGCGTGTGTCCCGGCGTATGCAGGGCGCGTGCCTCCACCGTACCGACTCGGTATTGTTCACCATCCTTGAACAGGTGATCGAACTGGCTGCCGTCGCGTGCAAATTCGGTACCGGCATTGAACACCTTCCCGAAAACATCCTGCACGGTGGCAATGTGTTCGCCGATGCCGATGCTTCCACCGAGCCTTTCCTTGAGATAGGGCGCCGCCGAAAGGTGATCGGCATGCACATGGGTGTCGATGATCCACTCCACCTCCCACCCCTTGCCACGCACGTAGTCGACGATGGCATCCGCGGATGCATGACCGGTCGAGCCTGAGGCAGCATCGAAATCGAGCACACTGTCGATGATCGCAACCTTGCGCGAACCCGGATCGCGCACCACGTAACTGAAGGTGCTGCTGGACGGATCGAAGAACGACTTGATCTGCGGCTTGATGGTTTCACTCATGCGAGCGTTTCCTCCTCGTGTGCGGACCTGCGCATCCCGTGCCCGTGGCTGTCGGGGATGCCGACTCGAAGCATGCCTGGGCATGGCGATGGCGCAGCTGCAGACGCGCGACAGGATCCATAACCGCCATTATATTCATGTCTACTAATATATTGGCTGTCACCGCCTTTGGCAAGTCTCTCATGGCAGCGCAACACGCCCCGGGGACCGGCTGCGCGGATATTATTTGTCATGAATATATTTGCCTTGACAATAATTGCCGAATCTACAAAATGCTCCGATGCCCTCTCCCCGCACCGCCAGCGACACCGCAGCCACCGGTCCCGGCCTGCTGATCCATCGCATCCGGGTCGAATGGGTGCGTGCACTCGAGCAGGGCCTGCGCATGCAGGGCCTGGAACTGCGCTTCACCCAGGCCCAGGCCCTGAAGCGGCTGGTGCACGATGGCCCCAAATGCTCAGGCGATCTGGCGCGTGAGCTGGACCATGACGCCGGCGCGATGACCCGGGTCATCGACCAGCTGGTCGCACTGGGCTACGTGCGCCGCAACCCCGATGCCCACGACCGGCGCGCCCTGCGCATCTCGGCCACCGATGCCGGCATCGTCGCCTGGAAAACGATTCACGCCGTGCAGCAACGCATCACCGAACGCGCCCTGCAGCACCTCGATCCCGATCAGCGCCAGACCCTGATGACCTTGCTCGCACGCATGCTCGACAGTCTGCAAGCCGACCACTGAGAATCCCATGAGCCAGACCACCGACACTCCGGCACCCGCACCCGCACCTGCACCCACGCCCGGCAAGAATCGCCGCAGCTTCCTGCTGCGCGGCCTGTTGGCGGTGATCGTGCTTGCCGCCATCGCCTGGACCCTGTGGTATTTCCTCGAAGGCCGCTGGTATGCAACCACCGACGACGCCTACGTGCACGGCAACGTGGTGCAGATCACGCCGCGCACGGCCGGCACGGTGCTCAGCATCGGCGCCGAGGACGGCGACCTGGTGCATACCGGTCAGGTACTGGTACGGCTGGACCCGGCCGATGCGGATGTGGCCCTGCAGGGTGCCGAAGCCGACCTGGCCCGCACGGTGCGCAAAGTGCGCGCCCTGTACCGCAGCGTGAAGGGTCAACAGGCCGAACTGGCCGCACGGCGCATTGCCCTGGACAAGGCCCGTGCCGACTACCGCCGGCGCCAGGGACTGGTGCGCGATGGCGCGGTGTCGATAGAAACCCTTGCACATGCCCGCGACACCCTGGCGGCCGCCGAAAGCGCCCTGGCGGCAGCCATGCAGCACTACCGCTCGGGCAAGGTGCAGGTCGATGACACCGTCATCGCCACGCACCCGGACGTGCTGGCCGCGGCCGCACGGGTGCGCGCGGCGTACCTGCAGAAGGTGCGCACCACGCTGGTTGCACCGGTTACCGGGTATGTCGCCCAGCGCACGGTGCAGGTCGGCCAGCGGGTACAGCCCGGCGAGCCGCTGATGGCCGTGGTGCCACTCGGGCAGGTCTGGGTCGACGCCAACTTCAAGGAAACCCAGCTCGGCAACATGCGCATCGGCCAGCCGGTGACCCTGACATCGGACCTCTACGGCAGTTCGGTCACCTTTCACGGCACGGTGCAGAGCCTGGGCATCGGTACCGGCAGCGCATTCGCCTTGCTGCCGGCGCAAAACGCCACCGGCAACTGGATCAAGATCGTGCAGCGCGTGCCGGTGCGCATCCGCCTCGACCCGGCGGACATCAAGGCACATCCGCTGCGCATCGGTCTCTCGATGAACGCTTCGGTCAACCTGCACCACCGCTCCGGACCGGTGCTGGCGCAAAAGGCGCCGACCGGACCGGTCTTCACCACCGAGGTCTACCGCCACCAGCTGCGCGATGCCGATGCGCTGATCGCGCGCATCATCAAACACAACTCGGGACATCCGAAACAACCCTGATCGCGCTTCCGACCCTGACCATCGGCGTGGATCGCGATCCACGCCGTACGCCACTTTCGCCCTGCCCCGGTTCTCCCGCCCTGTCGTGTCAGTGCCCATGGATACACCGTTCCGCCCCCCGAATCTGGCACTGACCACGATCGGTCTGTCGCTGGCCACGTTCATGCAGGTGCTCGACACCACCATTGCCAATGTGTCGCTGCCGACCATTGCCGGAAGCCTTGGCGTGAGCAACGACCAGAGCACCTGGGTGATCACCTCGTTCGCGGTGTCAATGGCCATTTCCCTGCCGCTGACCGGATTTCTTTCCCGCCGCTTCGGCGAAACGCGGCTGTTCGTCGTTTCAACCCTGCTGTTCTCGCTGACCTCGCTGATGTGCGGCATCTCGCAGAGCATGGGCATGCTGCTGGTATTCCGCACCATCCAGGGTGCGGTCGCCGGTCCGATGTACCCGATCACGCAAAGCCTGCTGATCGGCGTCTATCCCCCGGAAAAACGTGGCATGGCACTGGCCCTGCTGGCGATGGTCACGGTGGTCGCGCCGATCGCCGGGCCGATCCTGGGTGGCTGGATCACCGACAGTTATTCCTGGCCATGGATCTTCTTCATCAATGTGCCGATCGGCATCTTCGCCAGCACGGTCATCGCCAACCAGCTGCGGGGCAAGATCGAGAAGACCCAGCGTCCACGCATCGACTGGGTCGGCCTGGGCACCCTCATCCTCGGTGTTGGTGCGCTGCAGATCGTGCTCGACAAGGGCAATGACGCGGACTGGTTCCACTCCAGCTTCATCGTGGTGATGAGCATCATCGCCGCAATATCGCTGTCGGTGTTCCTGATCTGGGAACTCACCGATGCGGACCCGATCGTCGACCTGAAGCTGTTCCGCCATCGCAACTTCGCCGCCGGCACCCTGGCGCTGGTGCTGGCCTATGCCGTTTTCTTCGCCATTGCGCTGCTGGTACCGCTGTGGCTGCAGCAGAATCTGCACTACACTGCCACCTGGGCGGGATATGCCACGGCCCCGCTGGGCGTGATACCGGTACTGCTGACCTTCTTCGTCGGCAAGTACGCCACCAGGATGGACCTGCGCGTGCTCGCCGGCCTTTCCTTCCTGGTCATGGGCGCGACCTGCTTCATGCGCGCAGGCTTCAACCTCGACGTGGACTTCACCCATGTCGCGCTGGTGCAACTGTGGCAGGGGCTGGGCGTGGCGCTGTTCTTCATGCCGGTGCTGACCATCCTGCTCTCGGACCTGCGCCAGGATGAAATCGCTTCCGGGTCCGGCCTGGCCACCTTCCTGCGCACCCTGGGCGGCAGTTTCGCCGCTTCCATCACCACCTTCGCCTGGTTCCGCCGCGCCGACGTGCATCATGCCCAGCTGACCGAACACATCACCGCCTACGATCAGGCATCACGCAGCGCGTTGCAGACACTCGGGCATGGCAATGCCGAACTGGGCGGACGCATCCTCAACGGCATGATCACCCAGCAGAGCTACCAGATCGCCTTCAACGAGATATTCCACGTGCTCGGCTGGATCTTCATCGGCCTGATTGCCGTCATCTGGCTGGCGCGGCCACCGTTCGGACCCAAGGCAGGCGCCCCGGCCGGCGGGGGTGGGCACTGAACTCCACAAGCGGCACGGAGAATACTCAGCGCAAGCGTGCCGTCATGCGCTCGTGCCCGATCAGGTGCGCCCAGCGCAGGCCGACGTCGATCCACATCAGATACGCCGCCTCCAGCACCATGCGCAGGCGGTAGCGGGTGTGGCGGGGCAGTTCGGGCTCGGCGGCGACCGGGTGGGCGTCAAGGCCCAGCCGGTCCGCCAGCAGCTGGCAGCGGGCCAGGTGGTAACGGCTGGTGACCAGGACCACCGGCGGCAGGCCGTCCGCACGCAGCAGCTCGCGCGCGTGACGCAGGTTTTCCAGCGAGTCGATCGAGGACTGCTCCAGTTCCAGCGGCACATGCACGGGCCAGCCCTGCGCACGCAGCCAGTGGGCACCGGCCTGCGCCTCGCTGAGGCGGCTCCCGCTGCCGCCACCCAGCAGCAGCACCCGGTCGACAAGCCCCTGGTGGGCCAGTGCCAGCACGCGTTCGAGACGATGGCGGTAATCGTCTTCGGGACGTTCATCCTGCAGCCTGCGCCCGAACACCAGTGCGATGCGTGCGTTGCCCGTATCCGTGGCACGGGTGCGCGCCATGCGCCATACACGGACTAGATAGACCAGTCCGAGCAACCCGCCACTGCACACGAAGGCCAGCAGGGTCACCGCCAGCGAGTGCAGCACGTCGCGATCGCGCAGGTAGCGCCAGGGGCCACGACGCAAAGAAGTCACATTCGCGCGCATGCACGGTTCCAGTCAGCTCAAGCGCGAAGCCTAACGCAAGCCTGCATCGCCGATCTGCAGCAGGGGAAATTTCATCGTGCAGACGCTACCCTGCCAGCCTATGCCCGAGATCATGCCCGCACTGGCCATCAGCGCCTTCACCGCCACCTCCGCGCTTGGCCGCGGCCTGGCCGCCCATGCCGACGCGCTGATCGCGATGCGCGGCGGCCTGGAGCCCAATCGCATCAGCAGCCGGCCGCTCGATTGCTGGGTCGGCCGCGTCGACGCCCTGGAATCCGAACCGCTACCCGAGCCGCTGGCCGGCTGGGAAAGCCGCAACAACCGGCTGGCCTGGACGGGCCTGAACCAGGACGGGTTCGTTGCTGCGGCAAACGCTGCCAGCACGCGTTACGGGGCACGCCGCATCGCGGTCCTGATGGGCACATCGACCGGCAGCATCGCCACCACCGAAGCCGGCTACCGCGATCTCGATGACGACGGTCGCCTGCCCCCGCAGGCACGCCGCCCGGCCATCCACTGCCTGCATTCGCTGGGCGGTTTCGTGCGCGAGGCACTGGATCTGCACGGGCCGTGCATGACCGTCTCGACGGCCTGTTCCTCGAGCGCCAAGGTATTCGCCATGGCATCGCGCCTGATCGCCACGGGCTGGGCCGATGCCGCCGTGGTCGGTGGCGTGGACACGCTGTGCGACAGCGTGCTGTTCGGATTCAATGCGCTGGAGCTGGTTTCAGCCGCGCCGTGCCGGCCGTTCGATGTCGCCCGCGACGGCATCTCCATCGGCGAGGCGGCCGGTTTCGCGCTGCTCGAACGCGCCGAGCAGGCACCGGATGCACCACGCCTGGCGGGATACGGGGAGTCCAGTGACGCCTACCACATGTCCACACCGCACCCGCAGGGCGCGGGTGCGGAACTGGCCATGCGCGAAGCACTCGCGCGCGCCGGCATCACAGCAGGGCAGGTCGGCTACATCAACCTGCACGGTACCGCCACGCGCAAGAACGACGAGGTCGAAGCGGCCCTGGTTGCCCGGCTGTTTCCTGCACACGTGCGCGTCAGTTCGACCAAGGGCTATACCGGCCATACCCTGGGCGCAGCCGGCGTGCTCGAGGCGGCCATTGCCCTGCTCGCACTCGATCACGGCATCGTGCCGGGCACCCTGGGCTGTTCACGGCCGGAACCGGCATGCGCGCAACAGCTCGCCCTGCAGAGCAGCCGCGCAGGCATCGATGTCGCACTCAGCAACTCCTTCGGCTTTGGCGGCAACAATGCCTGCCTGGCCTTTGTCCGCGCGGGGGCCTGCACGTGAACACATCCATCGCGCTGCAGGTCCTCGGCATCGGCACCTGGGCGCCGGGCCTGCCCGACTGGCCGGCCTTGTGCAGTTACCTGCAAGACGGCACGGTTCTGGACAATGTGGCCTACCCGCCCGACGCCCGGGTCCTTTCACCCGCCGAACGACGCCGTGCACCGCATACGGTGCGACTGGCGCTGGAAGCGGCCGCGCAGGCCGTGGCCATGAGCAGTTGCGATGCCGATGCCCTGTCCAGCGTCTTCGCCTCGGCCCACGGCGATGCCGTGATCATGGACGCGATGTGCACCACCCTGGCCCAGGCCCCCGACCAGCTGTCACCGACCCAGTTCCACAACTCGGTACACAACGCCGCCGCCGGATACTGGAGCATGGCCACCGGGTGCCGGCGCGCCACCAGCGCCGTGTGCGCCGGCAATGCAAGCTTCGGCGCCGGCCTGCTGGAGGCCGCCGTACAGGTGGTGCACGCCAGCGAACCGGTCCTGCTGGTCGCCTTCGATGCCCCTGGTCGCGGCCCGCTCGACGCGATGGTCACCACACGCACGCCTTTCGCCTGCGCGCTGGTGCTGGCTCCCGTTGCTGGCAGCCGCCAGGCAGCGGCAACCCTTCATCTGCAGGCCGCTCCGCCCGATGACCCGCCATCGCTGCCGCAGGCCGGCCACCTGCGGCAACTGGCGCACGAACACGCCTGCGGCCACGCCCTGGCCCTGCTGGAAAACCTGGCCCGGGGCGGACCCGCCACGGCATGCCTGCCGGCCGGTGACACCCTCATGCTGCGCATTGCATCGGAGGCCGGATGATGCCCGACACCGTCACCAGCGATCACGACCCCGCCTGCTGCGTGCTCATTCCCTGCCACAACGAGGCACGCACGATCGCAGCCGTGATCGAATCGCTGCTGCCGCTGGACCTGCCGCTGCTGGTCGTCGATGACGGTTCGCACGATGGCACCGCGGACATCGCCGCCCGCTATCCACTGACGCTGATCCGGCACGTGCGGCAATCGGGCAAGGGCCAGGCTCTGCGCTCGGGATTCCGCCTCGCGCTCGAACGCGGCTTCGACGGGGTGCTGACCATGGACGGTGACGGACAGCATGCCGCCGCCGACATCCCACGCATCCTTGCCGCTGCCCGACGCTATCCAGGATGGATAGTCCATGGCGCCCGCATCCGCCATCGCGAACGCCAGCCCGCTTACCGCCGCCGCGCCAACGTTTTTGCCGACTGGGGTATTTCCTGGGCCGCCGGGCAGCGACTGATCGACAGCCAGTGCGGCCAGCGCTACTACCCGCGATCGGTGCTGGACCTGGCCGAACGCGCCGGCGGTGGTTTCGGTTTCGAGACCGCGATCGTGATCGAGGCCGCGTTGCGCCAGGGCGTGCGCATGGTCGCGGTACCCATCGAGGCGCACTATCCGGAAGACCGCAGGCGCAGCCATTTCCGTCCCTTCCGCGACTTCAGCCGCATCACCGCGCTGGTCAGCGCACGCATCCTGCGCGGTGGGCTGATGCCGGGCCACCTGCGCCGCATCCGCGGCACCCAGCCACTGGTCTTCGATCCGGACGACCACGCAGGGCCGGAGGCCGGCTGAAACCCGTCACGCCATCCCGCCGTTGACGCCGATCACCTGCCCGTTGATGTATGCCGCCTGCGGCGAGCACAGAAACGCCACCAGCGCCGCCACCTCTTCCGGCGTGCCGGCGCGCTGCGCGGGCACCATCGCGCGGATCCGTTCCGGCGGGAAGGCGGCCCCGGACATGCCACCGGCAATGATGCCCGGCGCGACCACGTTGGCGGTTATGCCGCGCGATGCCATTTCCCGCGCCAGCGACTTGACGGCCCCGTGCAAGGCCGACTTGGCGGCAGCGTAGTTTGCCTGTCCGCGGTTGCCCAGCACTCCGGCCAGCGACCCCACCGCCACCACGCGACCGAAGCGCGCGCGCGCCATCGGCAGCAGCAAGGGTTGCACCAGGTGAAAGAAACCGTGCAGGGAAACATCGATGACACGCTTCCACTGCGCTTCGTGCATGCCGGCCAGCGGCGCATCGTCGTGGATCCCGGCATTGCTGATCACGGCATGCAGCGGACCGTCCTCCAGAAGTTTCCCCAGCGCGTTCTCGCAGGCGGCCGCATCAGTGACATCGAAGGCCAGTGCCCGGGCCTGGCCACCGCGTTCGCGGATTGCCTGTGCCACCCGTTCGGCGCGTTCGATGCGGGCATGGGCATGCACATGCACCTGCATGCCGTCAGCCGCAAGCGCCTGGCAGATCGCCGCACCGATATCGCCGCTGCCGCCGCTGACCAGGGCGCGTCGGGGCTCGCCGGTACTCGTCATGACCAATAGCCTCCAGTACAGGAATGCGCAGTCTACGGCAGCACGGTCTCAGGCATCATCGCCGGCAGTATCGCCGTGGATCACGGCACAGCGTCCGCTGGCCAGACAGTGCCCGGCATGCAGAACCCTGAAGTCATAGTGCGCGCCCGCGGTGTCGGCCAGCAGGCAACGGGCATGGACATGCAGACTGCCCGGCAAGGCCTCGATCCACTCACACCCCAGCCGGACATCGCGCAAGGCCACCAGCACCCCCGGCCCCGGTGCGGCATTGTCCTGCGCACGTGCGCACAGGGCCCCGTGCACGGCACCTGCCTGGGCACCGTATTCGGCCAGATGCACGGCATGCAGTCGTCCATCATGGCGCAACGGATGGGATGCATCACGATGCCCGTCGCTGATGGCGTGGATCGTGTCACGATCCCAGGCGATCACCGCATCGAGCAGGCACATGCCGCCGGCATGGGGAATGAGTTGCGCCCATTCATTTTTTGGCAGCATGTGTCCCCCGTGCTGGCGATGCCATCAACACCGACAGGCAGAAATGGAAGGCCACGCCCAGGGCCACGGTCAGGCCGATGGCTCGCAATACCGGAATGGTCGACAAGGCGAGCATGCCGAACACCAGCAGCGCAGTCAGCACGCAGATCGCGGTCGCGTGAAGGGTGCGCCGACGTTCCGCCACATCCTGCGTATCGCGCTCGAAGAACAGCGCATAGTGCAAGCCCAGGCCAGCCGCCAAGGTCAGGGCCACCAGATGGAACAGGGAAATCTCGATGCCGGCCAGACGCTCGACGGCCAGCACCAGCAGGGTCGCCAGCGTCATCGGCGCCAGCACGCGGCCGGCCCGTCGCAGGCTGCGCAGCGCCAGCCCCAGGGTGACCACCAGCAAACCCAGCGCCACCCACAGTGCCACCAGGATGCGCGAGCGGTACGAAGCAACCAGGGCCTCGCTGGCCTGCTTGATGTCCAGCAAGCGCACGGCATCGTGGCTGGCATGTGCCAACCGGGTGAAGGCAGCCGGGTCGCGCATGCCGCTCACGGTGGCCAGGCCGGCCCAGCCGATGACCTTGCCCTGCGCATTGCGGCGCGGCACCAGCATCGACGCCAGCCGCTGGCCGAACGGCGTCTGTTCGAAACGGGCCGGCGTCAGCAGGGGCAGATGACGCGCACGCTCGATCGCAGCGACAAACGGTGCGAATACGCCTTTGCGAAAAGGCAATCCCGCCGTGGCCTTGGCCAGTGCCACTTCCAGCGCCGAGCGGTCGGGCAGGGCCTGCTGTCGCGCGCGCTGCACGGACAGCGGCGGCAGGTAGCGTGTGGGAAGTTCGATACCGGCCGCCGCGCCCTGGTGCACCAGGGCTTCGAGTTCGGGCCGCATGCGCGCCGACAACGCCAACACCCCTTCGGCCGTGGGTGCTTCGAGCACCAGCAGATAACGTACATCGGGTGCACCCAGGGCGGCGCGCAGGCGTTGATCGGTCTTGAGCAGGTGCTCGGACACCGGCGCCAGCCGGGCCAGGTTGTTCTGCCAGAACGGGCCTGGCGCCAGCCACAGCGCGGCCACCACGGCCAGCCCCAGCAACAGGGGCAAGGCGCGTGGACGCGGAAGCTGCTCAAGGAATCGCCGCATGCGCTCCAGACCGCGGGCCTGCGACACATCCACGAAATGCATCGGCAGGATGCGCGCAAACAGATAGCGTGTGCACAAACCCGCCGCCAGCAAGCCACTGACGGTGAACACCGCAAGCTGCTCCAGACCCGGCACGCCCGAGGCGTAGAAGGCGAACATGGCGATGCAGGCCGAGGCCATCGCCGTGCGCAGCAACGGCCACAACGCCGTCACGCTGCGCAGCGGATCCTGCCCAGCCCGGCGATGGCTGAGCACCCGGATCGGGTATTCCTGGGCAATGCCCAGCAGGGTGAAGCCGAAGGCCAGGGTGATTCCATGCACCGCGGGGTAGACACCGACCAGCACCGCCAGACCGGCCAGCGCACCGCTGGCCACCGGCAACGCGGTCAGCACGACAGCGGCAAGACTTCGATAGGCAGCCAGCAGCAGTACGATGAAACCGGCGGTGGAAATCGCTCCGATCCAGTCGGCCTGCTGGCGAACCTGCCGCTGCACGACGATGCTGAAATACCCCGGACCACTGAGCGTCAGGCGAACTCCGGCGTGACCGGGCAAGGATGCAAAAGCCGCTTGCAACGCATCCAGGGCACGCTTCTGGGCCCCGGGATCGAATCCGCCCGCGCGCGTCTGCACCAGCAGCAAGGCCTGGCCACGGGCATCCATCCACACGCCATCCTTAAGCGAAGGCGCATGCGGCGGACTCCAGCGCTGCGCCAGCTTCAGCACCTCCAGCGTGGGGTCGCGGGGCAGCCAGGTCTCGAGCATGCCGCCGGCCGGCGAAGCCAGCTCCTGCAGCCGTCGCCTGAGCTGCTGGTGCAGGTAGCTTGCATCGAACCGGTGGCTGTCGAGGGTCGGCGAGAGCAGGTAGCGGTAGTCCAGCAAATGCGGGTCCAGGCGTTCGGGCCGAAAGTCGCCGTTGGCCACTTGGCTGAACTGCGGGTCACGCTCGAGCGCGGCGGCTAGCCCGCGGCTGAGTCGGGCCAGTCGCTCAGGGGCTGCTCCGGAAAGCGCCACCATCAGCAGACGCGATCCGGGCCCGCGCCCGATCTGGTCCATCAGCATGCGCTGGTCGGCGCGGGTCGGCGGCGGCATGAAACTGCGCAGGTCGCTGCTCACATGCAGATTGCGCATCACATAAACGCCGAGCAGGCCCAGCACCAGCAGCCAGCCCGCAAGCAGCAGAATTCGAAGTCGTGTGGCGTCAGTGTGCATGCCGGCACAGAGCCTTGAGGGCGGCACGTGTCGGCTGCGCGGGCATGCGCGGTGCCAGCGCACCCAGAAGATCGATGCTGGATGCGCCACCGGATTCCACCAGCTCTAGGCAACGCAAGCCCTGTCTGTCACCGTCCAGCGTGATGTGCGCAAGCTGGCGTGCCAGTCGCGAAGAGCGTGGCGTCAGAACAAGCGTCCACACGGCAGTGTCCTGCCGTTTCTCCCGCTGTACGGAAAACAGTGCCTTCAGCTGCTTGCGGTTGCCGGAAAGCAGCGCCACCAGGCTTTGCGCCAGGGCCTTCAGCGGCGGCGCGCGATCGAGGGAAAACGAACTCGATTCGCCTCCGGCCCGGTGCATGCGCACGACATCGCCGTCGATCAGCGTGGTTTCCACGAAGGGCGTGTCGACATGCCTGCGCAAGCGCATGCCGCCTTCCCACGACAGGGTGCCGGACACCACCAGCGGACGCGCCAGCAGCGGCGAGAACCGGGCTTCGGCAAAGGCCACCTCGGCTGGTGGTCGGCGCACAAGCCGGGCAATCGGTGCCAGCACATCGTGCACGGCAGCGACGGTGTCAGGAGCCTGCGCCCATGCGCCTGCTGTCACGGTCGGCAGCAGCGCCAGCAGCATCCAGCGAAGTCGGTGCATTCCAGAAATCATAGAAATTGAACCAGTTGCAGGGGTGCGCGCGGGCCTGGCGTTCCAGGCTGCGCGCATAGGCATGGACCCACCGCTCGACGGCTTCGGAGCGATCCGCGCGTTGCACGGACACGGTATCGGCAAACGACTCGAAGCGCAGCTTATAGCGGTTGCCTCCCAGATACAGGCCGTAACACAGCAGCACCGGTATGCGCAGGGCCGCGGCCAGCATCCAGGGGCCCAGCGGGAACGGCGCCGGCTGGCCGAGAAACGGCACCATCGCCATGCGCTCGTCAGGTCGGCCGCGATCGGCCATCAAGCCGATCATGTGCCCTTGTTGCGCCGCTTCGCCCACGGCCAGAACCACCGAGGCCGGATCGCGCGATCCGTCGATCACCCCACAGGCGATGTCCGGTGCCAGTGCATCCAGCAAGGCCGTGACCGCGGGCCCCTGCTGTCGATCCAGCACCACGCGCAAGGGCTTGTCCTGCTGCCGGCGCGAGAGCAGTCGCATGGCCTCGAAACTGCCCAGGTGCGAACCGACCAGAAGCATGCCGCGCTGCGAATCCAGGGCACGATGCAGCAGCTCCAGCCCTTCGACATCCAGATCGAAGTACCGCTCCCCATGCGCCAGCATGTATACCCGGTCCAGCGTCGCGGACGCGAAGACATGCAGGTGTCGCAGGACATCGATGGTGCTTGCAGGCCGTTGCCGGGCGCGCGACAGGAAACTTCGCGAGGCGCGCCGTTCCGCGCCGCGGCGCAGGAAGAAATACAGCGTCACCGGGTACAACAGCGCACGCGCCAGACGACGCCCGCCATGCAGGGCAATGAAGCGGATCAGCCACAGGGCGGCAAGACCACCGCCTTCCGGCCGTTCACGCCAGTGTGCGTTCACGGCTGCGCCTCCACGCGCCCGCGCGCCAGCAGCACGTCACCGTCCCGGATCTCGAAGCCGAACCTCGGCGCGCTGCCGGACACCGTCAGCATGGCTTGCCGGTCGGGTACGAGCGGCGCAAGGAACTTGGCTTCCAGCACCCGCACCAGGCGCAGACCTGCCTGCTCGCGCAAAGCGCGCGCGACGGCTTCGAGCAGCACCACACCCGGCACCAGCGGCCGTCCTGGAAAATGCCCGTCCAGGCAGGGATGATCCGCCGCGATAGTCAGCGGCACGGTACGGGCGACCTGGTGTGCATCGCTCACCGCAGTCTCCAGCCGCAGCGATGCGCGTGCAGTCGGCATGCGTGGTGGCGATGCACGGCCACCGGCATTTCAGGCTTCGACGCGATGCTGCTGGATATGCGCAGACAGGGCACGCAGGCTGGAAAAGATCTCCCGGTTGTCCGGATGGTCCGAGCGCAGGCGAAATCCGTAACGCTGGGAAACGGCCAGCGCGATTTCCAGCGCATCAATGGAATCGAGACCCAGATCGCCACCAAACAGCGGGGTCTCGGGATCGATATCCGCGGGAGTGACATCCTCCAGGTTAAGGCTGTCCACGATCAGTGCGGCCAGTTCCCGCTCGGCCCCGGTTTGCTTGCTCATACCTGTCTCTCGCTTCCCCAGGCACGCACCCTGCCGGCGCGGCGCGCGGAGTGTAACATAGGGCGCTTGCCCGGATTTACCGATACCTGCTGCGCCTGCCAGGGCTGGCGCAGCGCGATGGAACCGCATGAATACGCATCCCGTAAGCACCTGTTCCCAAGCCACACCGCCTCCACGGGTGCGTTATTGCCCCGCCGCCGACCTGCCGTCGCCCAAGGTCACGGACGACGTGCTGGCCGTACTGCATTTCGGCACCTGCACGCCGATCGAGGATGATCCGCGACACTTGCGCGTACCCTTGCAGGCGACCGCCGGCGGCACGGCTGCGCCCGGCGAACTGTGGCAGATCGATGCCAGGGTGGATCACGGCCGCGAAGGCGCCGTGCAGTGGTCCTGTGGCGGCGGCTGGCTGTTTGCCGCACTGAACCTGGACGAGCGCACCTACACCAGCATCGAGGATGCTGCCGAACAGGCCTATACCGTGCTGTGCGACTTTCTTTCCCGGCGCCCGCAACGCCACGTGCAACGCGTGTGGAACTATTTCGCGCGCATCAACGAGGGACAGGGCGACAACGAACGTTACCGGCGCTTTTGCACCGGCCGCCTGCGCGGCATGCGTGACTTCTTTGCCGATGGCTTTCCCGCCGCCACGGCGATTGGTCATCGGCTCGCCGACCCCCTGTTGCAGGTATACGTGCTGGCCGCCGAGTACCCCGGCCTGCGCGTGGAGAACCCGCGTCAAATCAATGCCTGGCGCTATCCGCGCCAGTACGGCCCCACGCCACCCAGCTTCGCACGGGCGATGCGCCTGCACGGCGAAAACAGCCTTGCCATCTCAGGCACCGCCGCCATCACCGGCCATGCCTCGCTGCATCCGGGCGACCTGGAGGCGCAATTGAAGGAGACCTACGCCAACCTGGTGGCCTTGCTCGAACAAGGTGGCCTGCCCGCGCGCTTCACCGCCAACGATCCGCTCAAGGTCTACCTGCGCCATGCCCGCGACGCCGACGCGGTCCAGCGCTTCCTCGATGCACATGCGCCGGATGCGCCACGCCTGCTGCTGCTGGGCGATGTCTGCCGGCGCGAATTGCTGGTCGAAATCGACGGCTGGCGCTTCGCGCACTGACCCTCACTCCGAGCCATCCCGGGGCTTTTTCTGTGGCCGGCTCCAGCCGGGTATGGTGACCTGCCGGGCCCGCGCCACGGTCAGCTGCTGTTCCGGGGCGTCCTTGCCGATCACCGAACCTGCGCCGATGGTGGCACCGGCGCCGATCATCACCGGTGCCACCAGGGCGCTGTTGGATCCGATGAACGCACCGTCACCAATCCGCGTGAGATGCTTGTTCGCGCCGTCGTAATTGCAGGTGATGGTGCCGGCACCGATGTTCACCCCGGCGCCGATCTCGGCATCACCCAGGTAGCTCAGGTGACCGGCCTTGCTGCCGGCCCCAAGGCGGGTCTTCTTGACCTCCACGAAATTGCCCACGTGGGCGTCATTCGCCAGATGTGCCCCCGGGCGCAGGCGCGCGAATGGGCCGATGCTGCAGCCGCCCTCGGTCACCACACCCTCCAGGTCGCAATGCGCATGCACCTGCGTGCCCGGCCCCAGACGTACATCGCGCAAGCGGCAGAACGGACCAATGCGCACGCCGTCGGCCAGTTCCACCTCGCCTTCCAGAATCACGTCGACGTCGATTTCCACGTCACGCCCGGTGTAAACCGGGCCCCGCGCATCGAAACGCTCCGGATCGGCCAGCCGCACGCCGGCATCGGCCAGTTCCCGGGCACGCCGGCGGCGGTAGCGTTTTTCCAGCATGGCCAGTTGCCAGGCGGTGTTGGCGCCCGCGGCATCATCCGCCTCGGCCAGCTGCACGCACTGTGCATGGGCGTCCTGTGCTGCAGCCATGGCGAACACGTCGGTCAGGTAGTACTCGCCCTGGGCGTTGCCGCGGTCCAGCCGCGCAACCCAGTCGCGCAAACAGGCAGCGTCGGCCGCCAGGATGCCGGTGTTGGTCATCCGCACGGCACACTGCTCGGGCGTGGCGTCCTTTTCCTCGACGATCGCTTCCACGCGGCCACCGGGACCGGCAAGCACCCGGCCGTACCCGGTCGGATCGTCCTGCTCGGCGGCCAGTACCGCCAGCGTGCTTTTGGCGGCAACCAGCGGTGCCAGATCCTGCGCGCGCAGCAGCGGCACGTCACCGTACAGGACCAGTACGCGCGCGCCGTCGGGTACCTTTTCCAGCGCCAGCCGCACGGCATGACCGGTACCCAGCTGCTCGGCCTGCTCCACCCAGACCAGGTCCCGCTGACCGGCAAACGCGGCGCGCACCTGCTCACCGCGATGGCCGTAGACCACGATCAGTCCTGCCGGCGCCAGCGCCCGAGCCGCCTCGAGCACGTGTGCCAGCATCGGCCTTCCGGCCAGCGGCAGCAGCACCTTGGCCTTCGCCGAGCGCATCCGCTTGCCTTCACCGGCAGCGAGAATGATGACGTGCAGGGGGGCTTGCATCGCGAAGGTTTCCTTTTCCACCTCGGCGCACACTTTGCCGCAATCGGAACGTGTTGCCTACCGTGTGTCCCCCTTAAAAGCGCCCGTTACACGAAACCGTCACCCTGCAGGCCAAACCCATGCCCGGATAACCGGCTTCCCCCGCCGGTCCTTCCGGACCTCGTGCGGATGGCCGGCTGGGACAGCTAGGCGGAAGGCGCGGCGCGATGCACCCCCGCCACGGCACGACCGGACGGGTCGTCATGGCCTTCGAAGGCCTTCGACCAGCGGTAGGCGGTCGGTGTCGAGCAGGCAATGCTGGGACCGCCGGGCACGGTGCGCGCGGCGGTGTCGCCCGGATAGTGCTGCTCGAACAGGACGCGGTAGTAATACGCTTCCTTGTTCTGCGGCGGGTTGACGGGAAAGCGCTGCGCGGCACGCTGCATCTGTGCATCGCTCACCTGGGCCTGGGCGTGGTCCTTGAGAGCATCGATCCAGCCATAGCCGACGCCGTCGGAAAACTGCTCCTTCTGCCGCCACAGGATCGACTCGGGCAACAGGCCCTTGCCCGCCTCGCGCAGGATGTGTTTTTCGATCCGCCCATTGCCCGGGCGCTTGGCCGATGGCGCCGTATGCATGGCCACGTCGAGAAAATCGCGGTCCAGGAACGGCACGCGCGCCTCCACGCCCCAGGCCGCCATGGCCTTGTTGGCACGCAGGCAATCGTACTGGTGCAGGCCATCGAGCTTGCGCACCAGTTCCTCGTGGAACTCGCGATCGTCCGGCGCCATGTGGAAGTACAAGTAGCCGCCGAAGATCTCGTCCGCACCCTCGCCGGAGAGCACCATCTTGATGCCCATGGCGCGGATGCGCCGTGCCAAGAGGTACATCGGGGTGGAAGCGCGGATGGTGGTGACATCGTAGGTTTCGACGTGACGGATCACGTCGGACAGCGCGTCCAGGCCTTCCTGCACGGTGAAATGAAAGCCGTGATGAACGCTTTCGATGGCCTCGGCGACCGTTTGTGCCGCGGCCAGGTCGGGCGAGCCTTGCAGGCCGATGGAAAAGGTATGCAGACGCGGCCACCACGCCGCACTGCGGTCATCGTCCTCGGTCCGCCGGGCGGCGAAGTGCGCGGTGATCGCGGCAATCAGCGAGGAATCCAGTCCACCCGACAGCAGCACGCCATACGGCACGTCGCTCATCATGTGCGCATGCACCGAGCGTTCCAGTGCCTGGCGCAGTGCCGTCGCATCGCTCGGCCCTTCGGCCACGGCTGGGAAGTCGCGCCAGTCCGGGGAGTAATAGCGTTGCGGCGACTCCATGTCGGAGGTCCACACGCAACCAGGCGGGAACACTTCCACGCTGACGCAGACCCCGATGAGTGCCTTCATTTCCGAGGCTGCGTAGAGTCGCCCATCGGCATCGTGCCCGATGTACAGCGGGATGATGCCGATCGGGTCGCGCGCGATCATCCACTTGCCTTGCGCCCGGTCCCACAGCACAAAGGCAAACATGCCCTGCAGGCGATCAAGAAACGCCGGGCCGTGCTGCCGGTAGAGGGGCACGATCACCTCGCAGTCGGAATCGGTACCGAAAGCATAGTCCTCGCAGGTGCGGCGCAGCTCGCGATGGTTGTAGATCTCGCCATTGACCGCGAGCACCTGCTCGCCGTCGCAGGACAGCAGGGGCTGGGCGCCATGCAGCACATCGACGATGGCCAGCCGCTCGTGGGCCAGGATGGCGTGGGCATCGGCATACACACCGCTCCAGTCCGGACCGCGGTGGCGCAGTTGCCGAGCCTGCTCCAGCAACACCGGACGCAGGGACTCCGCCCCGCCTGCCGGATCCAGTACAGCCACGAAACCGCACATGCCCTTGTCTCCTGTTGACGAATCTGCATCCTCGCACGATCCCTGCACGCTTGCTTATGAAGATCTGTCGATAGCGTGCACAAATCCATTCACACGGCATTCGCGCGGGCTTGCTAGGCTCATACCATGACCAACCGTCACGACCCCGGCGCCGAACCTGTCGCGCCCGTTTCCCCGCTCGTCCAATGGTTCCATCAGGGCCTCGGCTTTTCCCTGGTCGGTGCGTTGCAGCTGGTGTTCGACTGGGGCGTGATGATGGGCCTGAGCGCCGCGGGGCTGCCACTGCCGGCCGCCAACGTGGCCGGCCGCGTGGCCGGCGCCAGCCTCGGTTTCTGGGGCAACCGGCGCATCACGTTCCGCGGTCACCATCATCCACCCTGGCCGCAATTGGCGCGGTTCGTGGTGCTTTGGTCGGTTCTTACCCTGATCAGCACGCTCAGCGTCACCTGGGTCGAGCACCACGATGGCCTGACCCGCGCGTGGCTGTACAAACCGCTGATCGAGGGGGTGCTGGCCGTGATCAGCTTCTTTTCCAGCCGCTGGTGGGTCTATCGCTGAACCGGCGGCGCCGCACCGATGACCCTCGGCTTGCCGTCGTGCACCTCGAAGCGGAAACGGTAGGCCTGGCTGAACGGCTTGGCCGTGCTGCCCACGCGCCGTTCGTCGCCGTTTGCATCGGTGACCCAGTTGGCGATGCGTAACGGCGCGAAGTGCCAGTGCAGCGCCGCCGCGCGCACCGCGGCATCGAAGCGCCTTTGCAGTGGACCGTCGCCTGACTCGCTGACAATGCGCACCTCGCGCACCCGGCCCTCCGCATCGACGATCAGCAGCGCGGTCACCTCGACCGGGGGCAAGCCGCGCGCCACCAAGTCCGGCGGATACGCCGGCGCCGGGTTGTCCGGCCGCGGATCCGGTGCGATGAAGGTCTGCGAGGGCGCGATGCTGTAGTGCTTGAGGTGCTTGTCGGGCACCGCCGCATAGTTCACCCGGGCCTTGAGCGCGGGCGGCGGGACCGGCGTGGGTCGCGGCGCGGCGCATCCCGCGAGCATCCCCGCCAACAGCCATGGCCACCAGCGCGTGGCGCGTTTGCCTGGTCCGATCACTGCCATGTCCTGATCCATTCGACGGCGCGCCGCGGGCCGAAGCCCCAATCCTACAACATCCGCCGCCGGGGCACCCGCGGATTCCCGCGTCCCGCACGGCAAGGCGACCCGGCTTTTGTCCGACTCGACGCTTCGCCCCGCGCGTCATAGCATGGTTGACCCCGCTGCCGACCGCCGCCATGGAGTGCGCACATGAAGCGCCTGATGATCATCCTCGTCGCCCTCGTCCTGGTCATCGTGCTGGTGGTCGCCGGCGCCCTGCTGCTGGTGGATGCCAATCGCTTCCGGCCGCAGATCCAGGCCTCACTGAGTCATGCCATCGGCCGCCCGGTCACTCTGGGCAAGCTGCACGTGTCGGTGTTCTCGGGCTCGCTTTCCGCCGACGACATCCGCATCGGCGACGACCCGGGATTCGGCAAGCAGGCTTTCGTCAGCGCCAAATCCCTCGGCGTGGGCGTGCGACTGTGGCCCCTGATCGTGCGTCGCGCGCTGCACGTCACTTCGCTCACGCTGGCCGCCCCGACCGTGCGGCTGGTACAGAACCGCGCCGGACGCTGGAATTTCTCCAGTTTCGCCAGTGGCGGCGCCAAGCCGGCGGCGGACAGCAAAGCGCAGGCTTCCGCCGGACCGGACCTGACCGTGGACTCGCTGCGCATTCGCGACGGGCGCATCGTCGTCGAGCGCGCCCGTGGCGGCACCCAGACCTACGACCATGTGAATCTCAGCGCAGACCACATCGGCATGGCACATGCCTTTCCGTTCAGCCTGACTGCAGACGCAGCCGGCGGAGGAAGCCTGAAACTGCAGGGCACGCTGGGCCCATGGGTCGCCGGCAACGCCATCGATACCCCGGTCAACGCCCAACTGCAGATGCATGGGATTGACCTGGTTGGCGCCGGCCTGGTCCCGCGCTCCCAGGGTCTTGGCGGCGTGTTCGATCTCGTAAGCCAGCTGCGCTCCAGGGACGGCGTGCTGTCTTCCAGGGGACAGATCAACGCGCGCAAGCTCAAGCTGGTCGCCTCCGGATCACCCGCGCCGCAGACCATCCGCCTGGATTACCAGGCCGACTACCGGCTGGCGTCCGGCACCGGGCGCATCCACGACACGCACCTGGGCACCGGCAAGGCCAGCCTGGCCGTGGACGGAAGCTTCGACGGTCGCGGCAAGGTGATGTCCCTGAACATGTCCGTGACTGGCAAGAATCTGCCCGTCGACGACCTGCAGCCGTTGCTGCCCGCCTTCGGCGTGGTGTTGCCCAGGAACTCGCGGATGAGCGGAGGCACCCTTGGCGTGGACCTTCGTGCGGCCGGCCCCCTGGATGCACTTGTCATCCGTGGTCCGGTGACGCTGGACAACACACGTCTTGCCGGGTTCAGTCTCGGCCGCAAACTCGGCGGCGTGCTTTCGCTGGCCGGCATTCCGACGCCGCAGGACACCGTGATCGATCACGCCCGGGTCAGTGTGCGCATTTCGCCCCAGGGCATCCTCGCCGATCCGGCGAGCGCCGACATCAGGGACATCGGCACCGTCACCGGCAAGGGCACCATGGCCACCGGCGGCGCGCTCGACGTCAACATGCTGCTCAAACTGAACCCGAACCTTGCGCGACAGGCATCCGCTTCCGGTTTGCTTTCGCGATCGCGTGCCGGGCGGCTGATCGGAGGGTTGCTGGGCGACAGCAGCACGCGCGGCATCGGCCTGCACATAACAGGCACGGCCCGCGACCCGGTGTTCCGCCTGGATCCATCCGTGGTGGCCGGTCTGCTGGGCAGGGACAAATCCCGCACGATCTCGACACCGGCCCCGGGCGGCAGCGCGCGCCCGGCTTCCCGGCCCGGGGACGTGCTCGGCAACCTGCTGCGCGATGCCGTGCGGAAGAAGCCAGCTGGGGGTGGTGGATGATCCCCGGACGCTTGCCTCGCACTGCAGGGGGAACCCAAGCCCTGGCTGCGGGGTCAAATATCGTGAAACCCCGCCGTGTTCACCCAGCGGGATGCGTGGCGCGACGGTTCAGCGGATTCCTCCCAGCGAGGTCTTGCCATGTCGTATCTGTTTCGTAACCGTTATTCCCGGCCGGCCATTCTGATGCTCGCCATCCTGCTGTCGCCGGCCGCGACCGCGTGGGCAAACACGCCTGCACCGCCGACTTCGCCAGTCACGGTGACGTACATCCACCCGGACACATTCACCGAGATGCGCAGCACACCTCCCAGCGAGCGCCAGGACAGCAAGGAAAACCTGTCCATGCTCAAGCGCTACATCCGACAGCGTGCCGAGAGCGTGCTGGCTCCGGGCCAGCAGCTTTCCATCCGGATCACCGATGTTGCCCTGGCCGGCCAGTACGAACCGTGGCCCAATTCGCCGACTGGCTGGATACGCGTGGTTCGCAACACCTATCCGCCGCGTATCGTGCTCGCATTCACCCTGCGCAATGCCCACGGCAAGATCATCAAGGAAGGTCGGCGCACGCTGACCAACCTGGCTTTCATGGACAACGGCGGACTGCAAAGCAACAGCCCGATCCATTACAGCAAGGATCTGGTGAACCGCTGGTTGCGGCGCGGCGTGAACGGTTTGTAGTCTGTCGCCAACGGTCGTTTGCGGATGCCGTGAACGCGAACGCCGGCTCGCGCCGGCGTCCGTTGCATGCGTGCCCGCAATCAGTCCGGATCAGTGCTTGAGATTGCGGCGCATGCGTTCGAGCGCCTGCAACTGAGCCATGGCCTCCGCCAGCCGGGCCTGGGCCTCGGCCACTTCGATCTCGTCGCTGCGGTCGGCCAGGGCCTTCTCCGCTTCTTCCTTCGCGGCCAGCGCCGCGGCCTCGTCCAGGTCGTCGGCACGCGCAGCGGTGTCAGCCAGCACCGTCACCACCTGCGGCTGCACTTCGAGGATGCCGCCCGACACGTAGAACGACTCACGTTCGCCGTTCTCCTGGATCACTTCGACATGCCCGGGCTTGAGACGGGTAATCAGCGGTGCATGGCGCGGCGCAATGCCCAGCTCGCCCTGCTCGCCGGTGGCGATCACCAGGGTCGCCTCGCCGTGGTAGATCTCGGCTTCGGCACTGACGATGTCGCAACGGATGGTGGTCATGTCTTTCTCGCTTCGCTCGGTTGCGGGACTCGGGACTCGGGACTCGGGACTCGGTTGGAGTCACGCCCTGAGGCGAGTTTTACCGCCTGGATTCCACCAGAACCCGGGATTCCGGACTGTCGGAAATCGCTTTCGCGAATCCCGAGTCCCGAGTCCCGAGTCCCGGCTTTTACGCCGCCTTCCTGGCCCCCATCTCCTCGCCCTTCCTGATGGCGTCATCAATACCGCCGACCATGTAGAAGGCCTGCTCGGGCAGGTAGTCCACCTCGCCTTCGACGATCATGCGGAAGCCGCGGATGGTTTCCTTGAGCGAGACATACTTGCCGGGTGCGCCGGTGAACACTTCGGCCACGTGGAACGGCTGGCTGAAGAAACGCTCGCACTTGCGCGCCCGGGCCACCACCTGCTTGTCTTCCTCGCTCAGCTCGTCCATGCCGAGGATCGCGATGATGTCCTTGAGTTCCTTGTAACGCTGCAGGGTGCCCTGCACCTTGCGCGCCACATCGTAGTGCTCGTGGCCGATCACGTTCGGATCGAGCTGGCGACTGGTGGAGTCGAGCGGATCGACGGCCGGGTAGATGCCCAGCGATGCGATGTTGCGGCTCAGCACCACGGTCGCGTCCAGATGCGCGAAGGTGGTTGCGGGCGAGGGATCGGTCAGGTCGTCGGCAGGCACGTACACAGCCTGGATGGAGGTGATCGAACCGGTCTTGGTGGAGGTGATGCGCTCCTGCAGCACGCCCATTTCCTCGGCCAGGGTCGGCTGGTAGCCCACCGCCGACGGCATGCGGCCGAGCAGCGCGGACACCTCGGTGCCGGCCAGCGTGTAGCGGTAGATGTTGTCGACGAAGAACAGCACGTCCTTGCCCTTGCCGGATTCGTCCTTCTGGTCGCGGAAGTACTCGGCCATGGTCAGGCCGGTCAGCGCCACGCGCAGACGGTTGCCGGGCGGCTCGTTCATCTGGCCGTAGACCATCGCCACCTTGGACTCGGGCAGGTTGTCGGGCTTGACCACACCGGACTCGATCATCTCGTGATAGAAGTCGTTGCCCTCGCGGGTGCGCTCGCCCACGCCGGCGAACACCGACAGGCCCGAATGCTCGGTCGCGATGTTGTTGATCAGCTCGAGCATGTTCACGGTCTTGCCCACGCCGGCGCCGCCGAACAGGCCGACCTTGCCGCCCTTGGCGAACGGGCACACCAGGTCGATGACCTTGATGCCGGTTTCAAGCAACTCGTTGGTCGCGGCCTGCTCGTCGTAGGCAGGAGCTTCGCGATGGATCACGTTGTGCGCTTCGGCTTCAATCGGACCCACTTCGTCAATCGGGCGGCCGAGCACGTCCATGATACGGCCGAGCGTGGCCTTGCCGACCGGCACCTTGATCCCCTCGCCGGTATTGGTGGCCACCAGACCGCGCTTGAGGCCTTCGGTCGAGCCCAGGGCGATGGCGCGCACCACGCCGTCACCGAGCTGCTGCTGCACCTCGAGGGTGATCTCGGTGCCTTCGACTTTCAACGCGTCGTACACGGTCGGCACCTGATCGCGCGGAAATTCCACGTCGACGACCGCGCCGATGATCTGAACAACCTTGCCCTGACTCATGGAAATGCTCCAGTAACTCTTCAATCAAATTTGATGTAAGCGCCAAAGAACGTCGCTTCTCGAACAGTGCGGCCATGGATGGCCGCTTCTTGATCTTCGCGATCATGGACGATCGCACAAACAAACACTCGCAACCCCACGGTTACCGCAGCTCCACTACACAGCCGCAGCACCACCGACGATTTCCGAAATTTCCTGCGTGATCGCCGCCTGACGGGCCTTGTTGTAGATCAGCGTCAGCTCGTCGATCACCTTGTTCGCATTGTCCGAGGCGCTCTTCATCGCCACCATGCGCGCGGCATGTTCACTGGCCAGGTTCTCCAGCGCGGCCTGGTAGACCAGGGACTCGATGTAGCGGTTGAGCACGAACTCCAGCACCACTTCCGGTTCGGGTTCGTAGATGTAATCCCAGTCGTGTTCGCGCTTCATGTTCACGGCAAGCACGGTATCGCCTTCGCCACGTTCGCCTTGCTCGGCGATGATTTCATCGGCCGCGACCGGCAACGGTAGCAGCGCCTCCAGGCGCGGCTGCTGGACCATGGTATTGACGAAATCGTTGTAACCCAGCTTCACGCGATCCAGCTTGCCCTCGCTGAAGGCCTTGAGCATCAGCGTGACCACGCCGACCAGCTGTTCCACGCGGGGCTTTTCGCCAAGGTGGGTGGTGCTCCCGAGCAGGTTGACCGACTTCAGGCGACGGAAGAACTGCACCGCCTTCTGGCCGATCAGCACCATGTCCACTTCCACGCCCCTGGACTGCCAGTCGCGGATCTCGGCCAGCGTCTTGCGGAACAGGTTGGCGTTCAGCCCGCCGCACAACCCGCGGTCGGTGGACACGATGATGTAACCCACGCGAGAGACCGTCTCGCGCTCGACCAGGAACGGGTGCTTGAACTCGGAGGTGGCGCCAGCCACGTGCGCGATCACCTGGCGCATCATGCGCGCATACGGACGCGAGACGCGCATGCGCTCCTGCGCCTTGCGGATCTTCGAGGCCGAGACCATCTCCAGCGCACGCGTCACCTTGCGCATGTTCTGCGTGCTCTTGATCTTGGTTTTGATTTCGCGTCCGCTTGCCACTTTGAAACCTCGGGACTCGGGACTCGGGACTCGGGACTCGGTTCGTGGACCTCATCGCAGCGACCCGCGTCGCGTTCTATCGATTCCGGGCACCGGGTCCGGCACTGCGGGATCCGCTTTCGCGAGTCCCGAGTCCCGAGTCCCGAGTCCCGGCTCTAGTTACCAGCTACCGGTCTTCTTGAACTCGTCCAGGGCGGCCTTGAAGGTGCCCTTGATGTCGTCGTTCCAGTCGCCGGACTGGACGATCTTCTTCATCAGCTCTTCGTGGTTCTGGTGCATGAAGGCGTGAAGTGCCTTCTCGAACGGCAGCACCTTGGCGATCGGGAGGTCGTCGAGATAGCCCTCTTCGGCTGCGTACACCGAAACCGCCAGCTCGGCGATCGACAGCGGCGCGTACTGCGCCTGCTTCATCAGTTCGGTCACGCGCTGGCCACGCTCGAGCTGGGCACGGGTAGCCGCGTCCAGGTCCGAGGCGAACTGCGCGAAGGCCGCCAGCTCGCGATACTGCGCCAGCGACAGCTTCACGCCGCCGGAGAGCTTCTTGACGATCTTGGTCTGCGCCGAACCGCCCACGCGCGACACCGAGATGCCGGCGTTCACGGCCGGGCGGATGCCGGCATTGAACAGGTCGGTCTCGAGGAAGATCTGGCCGTCGGTGATCGAGATCACATTGGTCGGCACGAACGCCGACACGTCGCCGGCCTGGGTCTCGATGATCGGCAGCGCGGTCAGTGAGCCGGTCTTGCCCTTGACCTCGCCGTTGGTCATCTTCTCGACGTACTCGGCATTGACGCGCGCGGCGCGCTCGAGCAGACGGCTGTGCAGGTAGAACACGTCACCCGGGTAGGCTTCGCGGCCCGGGGGGCGCTTGAGCAGCAGCGAGATCTGGCGGTAGGCGACAGCCTGCTTGGACAGATCGTCATAGATGATCAGCGCGTCCTCGCCGCGATCGCGGAAATACTCGCCCATGGCGCAGCCCGAATACGGCGCGATGTACTGCAGCGCGGCCGACTCGGATGCCGAAGCCACCACCACGATGGTGTGCTCCATGGCGCCGTGTTCCTCGAGCTTGCGCACCACGTTGGCGATCGAGCTGCGCTTCTGGCCGATGGCGACGTAGATGCACCTGATGCCCGAACCCTTCTGGTTGATGATCGTGTCGACGGCCAGGGCGGTCTTGCCGGTCTGGCGGTCGCCGATGATCAGCTCGCGCTGGCCGCGTCCGATCGGGATCATCGAGTCGACCGACTTGTAGCCGGTCTGCACCGGCTGGTCGACGCTCTGGCGCCAGATCACGCCCGGCGCGACCTTTTCGATGGGGCTGGTGGTCTTGGCCTCGATCGGTCCCTTGTCGTCGATCGGTGTACCCAGCGCATCGACCACGCGACCCAGCAGTGCCTCGCCGACCGGCACCTCGAGGATGCGACCCGTGGTCTTGGCGGTGTCGCCTTCCCGCAGGTGCTGGTAGTCACCCAGGACCACCGCGCCCACGGAGTCGCGCTCCAGGTTCAGTGCCAGGGCGAAGGTATCGTTCGGCAACTCGATCATTTCGCCTGCCATCACGTCGGCCAGGCCATGGATGCGCACGATGCCGTCGGACACGCTGATCAGCGTGCCTTCGTTGCGCGCCTCGGCGGCGAGCTTGAACGACTCGATGCGGGTCTTGATCAGTTCGCTGATTTCGGAAGGGTTGAGCTGGGTTGCCATAATTGTTTCCCGGCGATCTCGGTTTTCTTCAATGGGTCAATGCGGATGCCAGCCGCTCGAGGCGTCCGCGCGCGGAACCGTCGATCACCTGGGACCCGGTATCGATCACCACCCCGGCAAGCAGGGCAGTATCGACCTTGGCGTCGATGACGATGTCGCGCTGGAAGCGGCGCTTGAGCGAGGCCTTGAGTGTTTCGATCTGATCGGCGTCCAGGGCCTGGGCGCTGGTCACCTTGACCTTCAGGGTCGATTCCGATTCACGTTTGAGTGCGTCGAACAGCGTGAACACCTCGGGCAGCAGGCCGATGCGACTGCGCTCGGCCAACTCGTCGAGAAAATTCGCAACGGGCGTGTCGGCGGTGACATCCGGCGGCATGTGCAGCTTCGCGAGGTGCGACGGATCGACGCGCGGATCGCTGCGCAAGTCTGCGATCCGCGCATCCTGGGCGACCGTTGCGGCAAACGACAATGCCTGCCACCACGCTGCAAGCGTGCCTTGCTCTCGTGCCAGCTCGAAGGCGGCGCGCGCATAGGGACGTGCGAGGGTGATCGATTCCATCAGATTTCCGCGGCCAGTTCGTCAAGCAGTTGCTTGTGCGTGTTGGCGTCGATCTCGCGTTCGACGATCTTCTCGGCACCCTTGACGGCAAGCATGCCGACCTGCGCGCGCAGCTGCTGCCTTGCGCGCTCGGCCATCGAGGCGATCTCTTCCTCGGCCATGGCCTTGTGCCTGCCGATTTCCGCCACCGCGTCGGCACGGGCCTTGTCCAGGATCTGGTTGGCCTGCTGCTGCGCGGCATCGATGATCTGCGAAGCCTGGACACGGGCCTGGCGGATTTCCTCGGCCACCCGGGCGTCGGCATCCTTCAGCTCGGCACGCGCACGTTCCGCCGCGGCCAGGCCGTCGGCAATGTGCTTGGCACGCTTCTCCATGGCCTCCATCAGGGGTGGCCACAGGAATTTCATCGTGAACCAGATCAGGATGCCGAACACCAGGATCTGGGCGAGGAGCGTTGCGTTGATACTCACGGGCTGTCCCTCATCGAGACTGTGAATGGATGTCCGTCAGTGCGCCGCCGCGGCTGAGTGCTGCGCCACCACTTTCGCCGAGAACGGATCGACGAAGGTCAGGTAAAGGGCGATGCCCACGCCGATGATGGGAATGGCGTCGATCAGGCCGACCAGAAGGAACATCTTGCCCTGCAGCATCGGCACCAGCTCCGGCTGGCGCGAAGCGCCTTCCAGGAACTTGCCGCCCATGAGGCCCATGCCGATCGCGGCACCGATGGCACCGAGGCCGAACATCAGGCCGGCCGCAATGGCGGTCATGCCTTCAACAGAAGCGAGTGCGCTGATATCCATGATTGTCTCCGTGTAGCTTGAGTCGATGTAAACGGGTGAAGGTGAAGTAACTCGGTATCAGTGGTGGTCTGCCGCCATGGCCATGTAGACCACCGACAGCACCATGAAGATGTACGCCTGGAGCGAAATGATCAGGACGTGGAACAGCGCCCAGCCCGATGCCAGGACGATCTGCCAGAACGCGGCCGCGAACGGCGCGCCCCAGCCGGTCACGGTGGCAAACAGCACCAGCGCGAAGAGCACGAATGGCAGCAGCAGGCGAATCGGCCGGATCTTGCCGCGCACGGCGAAGTAGACCATGAGCACCAGCACCAGGCACGCCATCGCCACGGCAATGGCATTTTTCAGCGTGGACGGTGCGCTCAGCGTGAAGCACGCCAGCAGCACGAAGATGATCTCGCCGGCATACATGTTGCCGAACAGTCGCAGGCCGAGACTGATGGGCTTGGCCAGTTCCTCCACGCACTTGAGGAGGAAGTTGATCGGCATCAGCAGCAGCTTGACGACGGTGTTGTTGGCGCTGAACGGGTGGAACAGGAATTCGCTGCCGACTCCGCGCACGCCCTTGGCCACGAAGCTGTAGACCGTGGCGATCAAGAACACGGTAATCGACATGCCGAGGGTGACATTGGGATCGGCCGACGGGACCACGCGCAGGTGGCCCACACCCATGTCGCCGGCGATCATCGGCAACAGGTCCACCGGCAGAAGGTCCATGAAGTTCATGAAGAACACCCAGAAAAAGATCACCATCGCCATCGGCGCGACGAAACGTGCGCCATGGTGATAGGCATCCTTGACCTGGCTGTCGACGAAGTGCTGGCACATCTCGATGAAGTTCTGCCACTTGCCCGGCACGCCTGCGGTCACGCGGCGCGCGGCAATGCCGAACAGCACGATGAAAATGAACGCGAGCAGCAGCGAGAAGAAGACCGAATCCAGGTTCAGCACCCAGAAACCGGACGAATTGACGACGATCTTCCCCGTGCTCAGGTCGAGCTGCAGATACGTCAGGTGGTGCAGAATGTATTCGCTGGCGCTGGGCGCGGGTTCACTCGCCATGAAACTAACCATCCCGTCCGATAAGAAACCGTTTCGTCCAACCCTGCGTGATGTGCCCTCAGTGGCGCAACATCCCGCCTCGATGCAGTCCAAGGAGCTGCGGCATGAGCGCGGTCATCAGACCCGCGATCACGGCCAGCCCCGGCAGCGCGGCCTTCACCATCGCCAGGTACAGCAACAGCGCGACCACTCCCCATTTGAGCACGCTGCCCACGAACATTCGCGCCAGCACCACGCCGCCTGCAGCAAGCGGTGGGCCGAACACGCGCAGACCCAGCACTGCCGTTCCTGCAGCAGCAGCGAAACCACCACTGAATGCCGCCAGGCCGTAGCGCCAACCGAACATCCACGCAACACCTGCCGCAAGCAGGGAGGCGCCCAGTTGCCACACTACCAGTTGCACTGCCAGCCTGCGGCCGGCAGTGACTGAATTTTCACTTGATTTCACGTTTGCTAGCGCCGCCCGCCCGACGTTCGTCCGAACGTGCCGCGAGCGTATCAACAAAGTCCGGCGATGATACCAGTCTCTCTTTTGGTGCTGCAAGCAAGGTAACCGCCGCCAGCCATCCTCAAGATGAGGCCCGGACGCTTCACCCACGCCCATGCAGAAGCCTCGTGTGGCCCATGACGCGCTGCCTGCCTTGACATGTACGGATGCGGACGCCCCCGATCAAGGCCGTTCCAAACCACGGCACCCGGTGAACGCGCGATTTCAGGATCCGCTGCAGATCGCGCCGCTGGTGCAAGTTTCATGCACCACGACCTTGTCCAGCGCCGGCAACGATGGCTTCAGGCGCGTGTATATCCACCGCGCGAGATGTTCGCTGGTCGGATTCTCCAGCCCCTCGACCTCGTTCAGGCAATGATGGTCGAGCTGCTCGTACAGCGGCGCGAAGGCACGCTTGATGTCGGCATAGTCCATGATCCAGCCGCTTCGCTCCCCGGGTTCGCCACCGACATGGATCTCGACCTTGAAGGAATGACCGTGCAGGCGTGCGCACTTGTGCCCGTCCGGCACATTCGGCAGGCGATGCGCGGCCTCGATGTGGAATACCTTGAAGATCTGCATCGGCTCATTGTAGCCGCGCTGCGCACATGTCGTCCGGCACACGGCCTCAATCGTCCTCGCCGGCCACCAATCGCACCGGGCGCCAGGCATGATTGGCGTCGAGCAGGCGATGCTGGCCTTGCGGACCTTCGGAGCCGGCAGCATAGGGTTCGGGCTCGCCCTTCTTCCAGGCCTCGAGCACCGGTTCGAGTACGCGCCAGGCCCATTCGACCTCATCGAAACGCAGGAAGTGCGTGCGATCGCCCTCCAGTGCATCCATCAGCAACTGCTCGTAGGCAGAAAAGCCGCTGTCCCCGTTCTCGGCATACGGTGCGCTCAGCCGCACCTGCCGGCCGTCCAGCTCCAGACCTGGTGTCTTGGCGTTGGCCAGCAGGGTCATGGCCTGGTTGGGCTTGATGCGGAACACCATCCAGTTGGGGTCGGCCGACACCGCGCCCGGAAGCGCGCCGGGGTTGCGCTTGAACTGCACCGCGATTTCCGAGCAGTTGCTGGCCAGGCGCTTGCCGCTGCGCAGATAGAAAGGCACGCCCTGCCAGCGCCAGTTGTCGATCTCCAGGCGCAGGGCGGCAAAGGTTTCGGTCCGTGAATCGTTGGCAACACCGGGCTCCTCGCGGTAACCGCGCACCCGCCGCCGGCCCGACTTGCCCGCGGCGTACTGGCCACGCACCGCATGGCGGTTGACGTTGCGTGCCGTCAGCTTGCTGACCGAGCGCATCACCTCGACTTTGTGGTCGCGCAGGATCTCCGCGTCCCAGGCCGAAGGCGGTTCGATCGCCGCCAGGCTGAACAGCTGCATCAGGTGATTCTGCAGCATGTCGCGCAAGGCGCCGGAGCGGTCGTAGTAGCCGGCACGCTTCTCCACCCCCAGGGTTTCGGCATAGGTGATCTGCACCTGCTCGACATGCTGCGCGTTCCAGACCGGCTCGAGGAAACGGTTGGCGAAGCGGAACACCATCAGGTTCTGGGTGGTCTCCTTGCCGAGGAAGTGGTCGATGCGCAGGATCTGCGATTCGTCCCAGTGCCGGTGCATGTCCTGCCGCAGCTTCATTGCCGACGCCAGGTCACTGCCGAATGGCTTTTCCACCACCAGCCGCCGCCAGCCACTCCTGGGCGGCTTCGAGAAACCGGCCTCCCCGAGCGCACCGGCCGCCTGTCCGAACAGCGACGGCGGCAATGCCAGATAGAACAGCGTACCCGGTGCGAGATGCGGCTCCAGTGCGGCCACGGCCTCGGCTTTCAGTTCGCCATGACGGTAGTCCAGGCGCTGGCGGAAGCGCTCCCAATGGCGTGCATCGAAACCTTCGGCGAACTTCGACAGCCCGCCATGCACATGCTGTTCGAAGCGCTCCTGCGACCAGGTTTCCAGCGCATAGCCGACAATCCTGAGATCGCCGATCAAGCCCAGCACATGAAGGCGGTAAAGGGCTGGCATCAACAGGCGCTGTGTCAGGTCGCCGGTTGCACCGAGAATCACCATCGCGTTCCCTGGCTTGGCCATGCCCTCACTCCTTGCCCGTGGCCGGACCGTCATGTTTTTCTTTGTGTCCGCCGAAGGCATGACGCATGGCCGACATCACCCGATTGGCGAACTGGTCGTTTCCACGCGAGGCGAAGCGACCGAACAGCGCCGCACTCAACACCGGAGCCGGCACGCCCTGCTCGATGGCGGCCAGCGTGGTCCAGCGACCCTCCCCGGAATCGGACACCCGTCCTGCATAGTCATCCAGGGTGGCATCGCGAAGCAGTTCCGATGCCGTCAGGTCCAGCAGCCACGAACCGACCACGCTTCCGCGGCGCCAGACTTCGGCAATCTCGCCCAGGGGAAGATCGAACTGATAGCGTTCCGGGTGCTCCAGCGGCGCGGTCTCCGCATCGTCCTGACGCGCCTGCGTTCCGATGTTGGCGTGGCGCAGGATGTTCATGCCCTCGGCGTAGGCCGCCATCAGGCCGTATTCGATGCCGTTGTGCACCATCTTCACGAAATGCCCGGCACCGCTCGGCCCGCAATGCAGGTAGCCCTGCTCGGCCGGTGCGGGACCACCCTCGCGCCCGGGCGTACGTGGTGCCGCACCCACCCCCGGCGCCAGTGCGGCGAAGGCCGGCTGCAAATGCGCGTAGGCGGCATCGGGCGCGCCGATCATCTGGCAATACCCACGCTCGCTGCCCCACACCCCGCCACTGACGCCGACGTCGATGTACAGGATGCCGTCCGCTTCCAGCGTCTTCGCGCGCCGCAAATCGTCTACAAAATGCGAGTTGCCACCATCAACGAGCATGTCGCCCCTGCCCAGCAGCGGCGCCACCTGGCCGATCACCTTGTCCACCACTGCTGCCGGCAGCATCAGCCACACAGCGCGCGGCGCGTGCAGACGACCCACCAGATCATCGACCGACTCCGCGGCCACGGCACCGTACTCAGCCGCCTGCCGCCGTGCATCGGCATCGAGATCGAAGACCACGCACGGAACCCCCGCCTTCTGCAGGCGGTTCACCATGTTCAGGCCCATCCGGCCCAGACCGATGAAGCCCAGCTGCAAATTCTTGTCGCCCTGACCACTCATACCTGTCTCCTGGTCGTCCAATTCGTCATCCTGCGGCAATCGCCGTGCATGGGGATGAGACACGCGTGACGGCCACCGGTTCCTGCATGCACCCGCATGCGCTACGCAAGCAATGCCGGACCAGACTAGGACGCGCCCCGGGGCAGGGCAAGGAAGGCCGGCAAGGACACACGGCAATGTATGGATACGAATGTGAGTAGGGGCACAATCGAATCCGCCGTTCAACTACCTGTTTTAACGATGTTTATTCGATCTGACTTTTGGTTGTTACTGCCAAAGTTACCGCCATCCATCCGCGACACTCTGCGAGTCCTAGGCCATCGTGAACGCGCCCATCCTCACCAGTCGGCCAGCTTGGCCACTTCCCTGCGGTGTATCGGTTTTGCGGGCCTTTCAGCGCATGCATGGCTACCCGGAAGGTGAGACCGGGCAACGGCTGCGTGCGCTGCCGCGGGCCTGTACGGCGCGCCTGTAGCCAACCGTTCACGTAGCCGACCGTTGTTTTCGGGTTGCTGCTGTTTCCCAGTGTTTGTTTAACAAACATCTCATTTAGGCGCGATGGCAATATTAAAAAGCTTATCGGCCAACTTCGGTGATAGCACTTTCAATCTTTCATATACATTGATCACCTGGCCATTCTGGCCGTTTACAGAATATGCAAGACCTAAGAGGAACCAGGCATTCGCGTTCTTCGAATTAATCCGCAAAGACTGGCGATAGGCATCAATGGCCTTGGAATACTGGCGAGTATCTTCGTAGGCAAGACCAAGGTAGTTCCAGGCAAACGCGTTCTTCGGATTGATCCGCAAGGCTTGTCGAAAGGCGTCTATAGCCTTGGAATACTGGCGAGTATTGTTGTACGCAACGCCAAGGTTGTTCCAGGCACCCATTATCTTTGGATCAATCCGCAAGGCTTGTCGAAAGGCGTCTATAGCCTTGGAATACTGGCGAGTATTGTTGTACGCAACGCCAAGGTTGTTCCAGGCACCCATTATCTTTGGATCAATCCGCAAGGCTTGTCGAAAGGCGTCTATAGCCTTGGAATACTGGCGAGTATTGTTGTACGCAACGCCAAGGTTGAACCAGGCACCCATTATCTTTGGATCAATCCGCAAGGCCTGGCGTAAGGCGTCTATGGCCTTGGAATACTGGCGAGTATCGTTGTAGGCAAGACCAAGGTTGTTCCAGGCACCCATTATCTTTGGATCAATCCGCAAGGCCTGGCGATAGGCATCAATGGCCTTGGAATACTGGCGAGTATTGAGATAGGCATAGCCAAGGTATCTCCATGCTTTCGCGTTATTTGGCTGCACTTTTACCCAGCGTTGGGACAAGGCAAGCAAGCCGGGCCAGTCATGCTTTGAAAAAAAAGGGTCAGCCACGACTAACCACTTGATTTGGCTTTGCCTCTTTGCGGCCTGCTGCGTTGCGCGCTGTGGCAGGGCTTTGATCCATTCCACCGGTAACGCAAAGTTGAGTTGCTGACCGCCATCAATATAGAAACTGGTCAGCCCCAGCAGGCGACCTTGGCTGTCGAAGAGACCGCCGCCGCTGGAACCGTGCGAGATTGCCGCCGTAGTCTGGATGTAGCGCCCTCCTCCCACGTCACGAAGGCTGGAGATGATGCCCTGCGACAACGTGAGTTCCAGACCTTCGGGTGTACCCACTGCGTATACCGGGTCGCCAACCTTGAGCGAAGCGGTGTTGCCCAGGCTCACGGGGGGTGCTTTCAGGCCACGAACTACCAGGCTGCAAATGTCGCGCTGCCTGTCACGGTAACGAATGCGCGCCGTGTAGTCCTTGCCTTGACTGCGCACCTTATAGGCTGCGCCACCGTCCAGGACGTGGCAGTTGGTTGCGACCTCGTTGTGCGCGATGACCACGCCGCTACCCAGCGCGTGGGGCTTTCCAGTTGTATCAAGGCTCAGCACCTCCACCACACTGGGTGCTACCTTCTCAAAGACTTGGCTGGCGGCACTGTCGGCTATTGCATGCACCGAGAACACCAAGCACAGCAGTCCTACTATGGCCTGAATCGCACGTTTCACGGACTTGCCCCCACCGCCAATGGCATCTGTGACCATCATATCCAATCATGCGCGATGCATGTGAAATAGCAAAACTTCTCTGTGGCCTGTGGGTAGCGTCTTAAATCTCATCGCGTACCTGATGCCTCGCGCGCGTAGTTGCATCCAAAAACTCAGTTGCACGATGACGATGCCAGCAATGGTAGCTTTGGCTGTAGCTTTTGCCAGCTGTTCGTGAGCTAAGTTCGGGCACAGGTCACTGAATCGCCGGTCGTTTCCGGTGCATCGACGGATCAGGAATGGGATTCTTTTATCCACCCATCGAATACGTACGCCCGTGGAAGCTGGCCAGTCTCGTGGCAGGTATCACTTTGCTGGTGCTTGGGTCGAGGTATACGCCCGCACCTGACTGGGACATCTCCGTGAGCCTCATCATGGCGCTTTGCACCTATGCCACCGCTCCGTGCAGCCTCAGGGTCGTGCTGGAACACAGATGGCGTCAGATTCCCATGGCGCTTCTGACAACCTGGTTTTCCGTGGATGGTGGCTATGCACTGTACTGGCACTTCAAGGACCCGGCGGTGCTGGCCCTCATGCGTTCAGCGAACGCGCCTGCGTCACTGGCCCTGTACGGCGTCTGCAGCCTGATCTGGCTGCCCCGCGCAAGCCTGGCCGATATGATCCGGAAGTTTCGGCATGGTGTCAGAGGCCAAGACCGGGGATCCTCGTAGGAATGTAAGGCAGTCGCCTGGTACTACGAAATGCCTAGGTGGAACCGATGACCGGGGCACGTTCAAACTTATCAGCCGCCGTTACCACCACTTCATGATGTTTCCCTCAAATCTTCCTTGGACTGGGCTCATGCCCAAGACCATTTTTGCGCTCAAGCATGAACGCTGTCCATGATCGGTCAGCTACGATGAGAAAGCGTTTGTTTCTATCTGGCCGCACGTTCTCGATATGGTCAGCGGCGAGCACAGATCAAGAGTATGATCTAGTGAGGATTGATTGGGGGGATGGGTGAGATGATGTACCGAAAACTAGCTATGCTTTTGGTTGTATGCACGGGTCTAGGCGGTTGCCAATTACAGGGGCACGATGGGTCAGAACATGCCAAGGAGGCACGCGCGCAACAAGAACATAAGATAAGTAAACTTCAAAACGAATTATTTAATCTAAAATCAAAATTATCAACACTTGAAGCAAGGGAGAAATTCGACTCCGGATGGCTTTCAAGTTTGTCAAATCAAGTTGAGTCGCACATATCCGCGACCTTTGATCCCGCCACTTCATCAGGCTATCAGTATCTTAATGCAGGACCCGTATCACTAATGCTTAGTATAAAGGATATAAAGGCATACGGTGCCGGTACAAAGATTTATGTTCGGATAGGTAACCCAAGTACAGCCGTACTTTATGGGCTTGACGGGGTTGTTTCTTATGGCCCCTCTTACAGCAAAGAAAAGACAATGGGATATCTAAAATGGTTGAAGGCCCAAAACAGTGTACATCAATCGATACCCGATACATTTTACGCCGGCAGATGGAAAACGGTCTCTATAATACTCTCAAATGTAAAGCCCGATAGCCTTGGTAGGCTTAATTTTACACTTCATGCAAACAAAATCGCCTTTTCGGGCAGATGAGCTAAGGATTGACCTGATTAGCCCTCTTCCTCAGCCCGGAATCGCATGATTTGCGACGTCTCTAGCGCACCATGGCCCCACGATCCAGCGAGGACAACTCCCATGGCTATGAATGCGATCCAATTTCAATCG